>FWWM01000316.1_pt1 | contig 161658 bp, 158 predicted proteins | sample 2228351 | NCBI WGS metagenome assembly FWWM01 (sample SAMEA103939774, study PRJEB20133) | metagenome | reverse complement strand
CCAGAATTTGTGTCAAGCCAGAGAATTTAATTTATTTATCAAACTCACCGCTTAAACTGCTTCGCTTCACTTTTGAGCCTTTCGACTCGGTCGTGCTGCGAGGCGGCCATTTTAGTGATTTTCAATCTCGTGTCAAGCGATGTTTTGCATCATTTTTCACTTCAGTTCAAAACCACCCCAGAGCTGCTTTCGCACTACCCCGTTGGCATGGCGCGCATTATAGGGAGTTTTTGACGGCGTGCAATACCAAATCTTAGTTTTTTGAGGCTTTGGCGATCGTTTGCTGGTTAAACCGGCAATATGGGCAAAATAGCTCCAAAAACAATATCAGGAACTATGCATTTAATAGTTGGCTGCTTAAGAACTAGTCGCTAATATGAAAGAGCTTTAAGTATTTATATGTATTTACTCTGACTCTTTCATCTTTATTACTTAGGAAATCTCTATGTTAGCTAATTTACAACGATCCTTACCTTTTACTCTGGCGTTAGCCATCATCGTTTATCTGGTTCTACTGTTAATCCCTGATCTTGCTTTAAGCGCTTCTGTATTAGTTGCAGTAGGTGTAGTGCTGGGTGGTGTATTGGTGCCAATTCTGGTTGAAGTAAAAGGTTCAACTCTTGATAGCACAGGCCCACATGCTGCAGCCAAAACAAACTACGATGGCGAAACCGCTACTTTATATGTAGGTAATTTACCTTACCGCGCTAATGAAGACGCTGTGCGTGAGTTGTTTCAAAAGTTTGGTGTAGTCGTCAACGTACGTTTGATGAAAGATCGCCAGACAGGCCGCCGCCGTGGTTTTGGTTTTGTTGAAGTGGCAGCGAAAGATGCCAACAAGATGATCCAAAAGTTAAACGACTTTGCGTTTCAGGAGCGTACGTTAAAAGTGCGTGAAGCCAAAGAACGTCAGGACGGTGACGATAACGACGAATAAGTTAGTCCTGATATAAATCTGGCCAGCAGCTATGCTGGCCAAATCCCATCTGTTTGACTCTTAACTTTTGCTGCTCTGTCAGTTCTTCTGTTGCAATAAAACAATCCTGACTCTTCTCTTTATATAAAGGAGTAAAAACTGCTGCTAAATGTTGTACTCGTCTGGCTATCGCATCGGCTGTGTCAAAGAGTTTTGGCGCATCCGTAAAAGCCGCACGGATCTCCTCGGCTAAAAAAGGAAAATGAGTACAACCCAGGATAATAGCTTTAGGCGCAAACTCATTTAAGCCGCTGTTTTTGATAACCAGAGCCACTTCGGCTTTTACATCAGCACCTGCCCAGACTTTTTGCTCCGCCAGCATCACCAGTTCACTGCTGCCGACCAATTGTACCTGACTCTTGCCAGCATAATCAGCGAGCAGCTTCTGTATATAGTGGCCTTTGACTGTGGCAGGAGTGGCCAGCAACGCCATTTTTTCGCCAGCGCAATATAAAGCAGCAGGTTTAATGGCCGGTACTACGCCAACAAAAGGCAAATCAAACTGCTGACGTAACCAATCAACGGCCTGAGTCGTCGCTGTGTTGCAGGCGATCACAATCAGATCGACCTGATGAGTCAGCAGATGTTCGGTCAGTTGCTTTAAGCGTTGACGGATAAACACCTCTGATTTAGTGCCGTAGGGCAGGTATTTGTTATCCATCATATAGAAGTAATCCGCAGGCACTAAAGCACGCACCGCCTCTAATATAGAAAGACCACCCACTCCACTGTCGATAAAACCTATGCGCATGCCATATCTTCTGAAAAAAAGTCTTAAAAGCTTTGACGCTATTTTGCCAGACATTGACCCGCTAAGGCAGTTGCTCTGCTACTTTTATCTGCAGCTTGCTTTTGCTGATAGACATTCAGGCAAAAGCCCTTAGAATAGGCCGCTTTTTCGACAACAGGTGACAGGCAATGGCTTTAGGGCAAGTATTTCCGGATTTATATGAAACTCAACTGGCAGAGAAGCAAGCTGGTATAGAGCAGCTGTTTGCCTCTTATACTCTGCCAAAGTTAGAGTTGTTCCGCTCCGAACCCAGCCACTACCGTCAACGTGCTGAATTTCGGGTCTGGCATGAAGGGGACGATTTGTTCCATATTATGTTTGACTCTGAAACCAAACAAAAACAGCGCATTGATTATTTCCCTGTTGCCTGCAAACAAATAGCCAACTTTATGCCTGTACTGCTGGAAGAGCTGAAAAAGCGTCCGGCGCTGCGGAACAAGTTATATCAGATTGATTACCTGAGTGGTTTAAGTGGCGAGCTGTTGGTTTCTCTTATTTATAAGAAGCCATTAAGTGACGACTGGGCTGAACAAGCTGCCTTGTTAAAAGCTGATTTAGCAGCAGAGTGGCCGCTGGACTTTATAGGTCGCTCGCGCAAACAAAAAGTGTTGGTGCATCGCGACCATATTATTGAAAAGCTAAAGGTGAAAGATCGCACTTTAAGTTACCAGCAAATTGAAAACAGCTTTACCCAGCCTAACGCCAAAGTGAATCAGCAGATGCTGGAGTGGGCTTGTGATATTTCAAGCCAACTCAAAGGTGACTTGCTGGAGCTTTATTGTGGTAACGGCAACTTCTCGCTGGCCCTGACGCCTTATTTCCGTCAGGTGGTTGCTACAGAGATTGCCCGCAGCTCGATTAAATCAGCGCAGCTGAATATTGAAATGAACCAGGTAACGAATCTGCAAGTGTTGCAGATGTCAGCTGAAGATGTCAGCGCAGCCATGGCCACAGGTAGGCAGTTAAAGACTTTGGATTTATCAAAGCTACAACTGGATACTATTTTGGTTGACCCACCAAGAGCAGGCTTAGATCCGGCCACCGAAGCTTTTGTCAGCCAGTTTAACGATATTATTTATATCTCCTGTAACCCTGTGACTTTAGAGCAGAACTTACAGCAGCTGAGCAAAACTCACGAAATCAAAGCTTTTGCTTTATTTGATCAGTTCCCCTACACCCATCATATTGAATCGGGTGTCTGGTTACGCAAACTTAATCTTTAGGTTTGCGACCATAGCTGGCGGCACCATGAGCCATCCAGCGTAACTGCATGATAGTACGCTGGGTGATTTGTTTGCGTTGCTCCGCTGTAGCATCCAGCGCATCGGCTCCGGCATGAAAAACTAAAATCACCATGGCTTCGGCCTGCATCTGAGCAAACTCCGCCGGACAATCTGTTTCTTTACGCAGATAATCCGCCAGCTCAGCACCAAAATGATAAATCTCCCTGGCTACCGCACTACGAAAAGCCGCTGATGTGCCTGAGCGCTCCCGCAACAGCAAGCGAAATACATTGCTGTGACCAGTGACAAATTCCATAAAAGTCTCAATCGAAGTGCGGATCACACTGCCATTGGCTTCGATACGATGGCGAGCCTGACGCAATAACTGACGAAGCATCAATCCAGCCTCGTCTACCAGGGTTAAACCTAATTCATCCATATCAGTAAAATGGCGATAAAAGGACGTTGGAGCTATACCAGCTTCGCGCGTTACCTCACGTAAGCTTAAACTTGAATAACCTTTATCGGCACTCAACTGCTGGAAAGCTGCGTCTATAATGGCGCGTCTGGTTTTTTCTTTTTGTTGGGCGCGGGTCACGGCTCACTCCTTTTTGCTTCTGGTTCATTTTAACGCTTGACCCTGCCAGTTTGCACGGCTAAATTAGCTTACAGTTGTAAGCTTAAAGTTCCCAAAATGAGTAAACCCCCTATTATCTGGACCAACGTCATCCTGTTTGCGTCCACTTTTCTTGTCGCTGCTATTCTGGTGCCCTGGTATGCCGTAGCAGTTGGTTTTACCTGGACAGAGATTATTGCCACTATTTTATGTCTAGGCTATTGCGGCATGTCGATCACGGCCGGTTACCATAGACTTTGGGCCCATAAAACTTATGACGCCCATCCTGCTTTGCAGTGGTTTTATGCCATAGGTGGTGCTTTTGCGCTGCAAAACAGCGCCTTACATTGGTCGTCCGATCATCGTGTTCACCATAAATTTGTTGATCAAAACGATAAAGACCCCTACTCAGCTAAGCGCGGTTTTTGGTTCAGCCATATAGGTTGGATGTTACGTGAATACCAAAGCAATACCTATGCAGATTACAGCAATGCCCGCGACTTACAGAACAACAAAATAGTGATGTGGCAACACAAAAACTATCTGCTGCTGACTGTAGCAACCAACTTTGGTATCCCTCTGTTTTTAGGTTGGTTAACAGACAGCTACATCGGCATGTTGCTGAGTGTAGGAGTGTTACGTTTGGTGCTGAGCCATCATTTTACGTTCTTTATTAATTCTTTAGCTCATATCTGGGGTAAACAACCTTATACGGATCAAAATAGTGCGCGGGATAACGGTATTTTGGCGTTTTTAACTTATGGCGAGGGTTACCACAACTTCCACCACATTTTTGAATACGATTACCGCAACGGCATCAAATGGTGGCAATTCGATCCAACCAAATGGCTTATTAAAAGCTGTTCCTGGTTAGGACTGACCCGTAACTTAAAAGTCTGTCCGCCAGATCGTATTGAGAAAGCTAAAGTACAGATGCAACTCAAACGTGCGCAAGCCAAGGTATCTCATCTGCCCGATGCAGAACTGGTGATGCAACGCCTTGAGCACGAATACGAGCTGCTGATGGAAAGAATGCATGCCTACTACGATGTGAAAAAAGCACTGTTACAACAGAAGAAACAACAGCTGATGCAACAGTACAATGAATTTGATTTAAAGCATCAACTGCTGGAAGTCAGACAAAATCTGCAACTACAGCAAAAACGCTGGCAGCAGTTAACGGCACAATTTGCCTGAGCATTTGATAAAAACTTACAAAAGGTGGCATTTGCCGCCTTTTTTATCGCCTTTCATTCAGGATTTCTGATTAAATATAATAAGTGCAGTCAGCGAAGGAATAACCCGGTGGTTAAAGCAACTCAAAGCAAAGCATACGATTTTGATGCAATTATTATAGGCACAGGCCCTGGCGGCGAAGGTGCTGCAATGAATCTGGCGAAAAGTGGCAAAACTGTGGCGGTGATTGAGCGCCATCAGCAAGTTGGCGGCGGTTGTACGCACTGGGGCACTATTCCTTCCAAAGCTTTACGTCATTCGGTCAGCCGTTATATTGAATACAAAGAAAACCCTTTGTTTCAAATGGATGATCAATCGTCCAACCTGACCTTCCCACATATTTTAAAACATGCTGCTGGTGTCATTCGTAAACAGGTGCAGCTACGCGGCAGTTTTTATGAGCGCAACAGAGTCAAAGTCTTTCAGGGCAATGCCTCTTTTGTCGACGCGCACCAAATTCGCATTGAGCAGGATGGTTCCCCGGATCAAATTATCTCCGCCGAACATATCATTCTGGCCACAGGCTCTCGCCCTTACCGGCCACAAAATGTCGACTTTACTCACAGCCGCATTTTTGACAGCGACACTATTTTGTCTTTAAAAGACGATGTACGCCATATCATCATTTTTGGTGCAGGCGTAATTGGCTGCGAATACGCGTCGATTTTTCGAGGTTTAGGGGTGCGGGTCGATTTAGTCAATACCAGGGATCGCCTGTTGTCTTTTATGGATGCTGAAATCTCTGATGCTTTGAGTTATCACTTCTGGAATTCGGGTGTAACTATCCGCCATGGTGAAGAGTTTGATCGGATTGAAGGCTGCGCTGACGGCGTGATTTTACATCTGCAATCCGGCAAAAAAATGAAAGCCGACTGTATCCTGTTTGCCAATGGCCGCACCGGCAACACCGATAAGCTTAACCTGAATGCTATAGGCTTAAAGGCAGATAGTCGCGGCCAGCTCAAGGTGAATGACAACTACCAGACTGAAATCCCTAGTGTGTATGCGGTAGGTGATGTAATTGGTTACCCTAGTCTTGCCAGCGCCGCTTATGATCAGGGCCGTATCGCAGCCAACTCTATTATCCATGGCAACTGCAGCACTTATCTGATTGACGATATTCCGGTTGGTATTTACACCATACCAGAGATGAGTTCAGTCGGTAAAAACGAACAGGAGTTAACAGCAGCCCGTGTGCCTTACGAGGTAGGCCGGGCTCAGTTTAAACATCTGGCTCGCGCTCAAATCGCCAATACCAGTGTCGGTAGCCTGAAACTACTGTTTCACCGTGACACCAAAGAGATCTTAGGTATTCACTGCTTTGGCGAAAGAGCTGCAGAAATTGTGCATATAGGACAAGCCATTATGATGCAAAAAAATGGCGGCAACACCATAGAGTATTTCGTTCACACCACCTTTAACTACCCTACTATGGCTGAAGCTTACCGGGTCGCAGCTTTAAATGGCTTAAATCGTTTGTTTTGAGCTTTACCTATAAAAACGCCAGCTTGAAGCTGGCGTTTTTATAGGAGGATCGACGAAAAAGTTTATTCTTCGTCTTCTGCAATTTCAGTATTCATATGATAAGTACGACTGAAAGACTGCACAGCATCAATAAAGACACCCGCTTTTTCCGGATCCACATCAGGAGTAATACCATGACCCAGGTTAAAGACATGACCTGATCCCATACCATAACCATCCAGAATAGCCTGAACTTCCTGACGAATGCGCTCTGGAGTACCTAACAGAATGGAAGGATCCATATTGCCCTGCAACGCAACTTTATCGCCAATACGAGCCCGTGCATGACGAATATCAATGGTCCAGTCTAAACCCACGCCATCACAACCAGTAGCTGCGATTTCTTCTAACCATAAGCCACCGTTTTTGGTGAATAAAGTCACAGGCACAGGACGTCCATCGGCAAAACGGGTTAAACCGGAGACAATTTGCTGCATATAGCTTAATGAATATTCACGATAATCGTGTGGAGTTAATACGCCACCCCAGGTATCAAAAATCATCACAGACTGAGCACCAGCTGCAATTTGCGCGTTCAAATACAAGATGACACTTTGCGTCAGCTTATCCAGCAGGATATGCACCACTTCAGGTTCTGTGTACATCAGTTTTTTGATTTTGGAGAAGGTTTTGCTGCTGCCGCCCTCAAACATATAGGTAGCAAGAGTCCAAGGGCTACCAGAGAAACCAATTAACGGTACTTCACCATTCAGTTCGCGGCGAATAGTACGCACAGCGTCCATCACGTAACGCAACTCAACTTCAGGATCAGGCACAGGCAGCTGCATCACATCCATAAAGTCAGTCAGTTGTTTGGTAAAACGCGGCCCTTCACCTTCACCAAAGTAAAGTCCCATCCCCATAGCGTCGGGGATGGTTAAAATATCGCTGAATAAAATAGCTGCATCTAAAGGATAACGTTTTAACGGCTGCAAAGTGACTTCACAGGCCAACTCAGGGTTTTTACACAACGACATAAAATCGCCGGCTATGGCTCGTGTTGCTCTGTACTCCGGAAGGTAACGACCCGCCTGACGCATCATCCAGATTGGAGTGCGATCAACAGGTTGTTTCATCAAAGCCCTTAAGTAACGATCATTTTTTAATTGCATCTATCATCTGCCATCTTTTGATTTATCACTAGTTTATCACTGATGTCTGATCAGTCACTATTTTTTACCAAAGGCAATTTTTTTACGAACTGAAAAAAGCTATTGCCCTGCAAAAATACATCTGTTATAAACTACTTGCGCTAGTAAAGAACAAGAATAAAGAAACTCGTTTTAACGAGTCCTGGTAACGTAAGTTACACCTCATTTAAGCCACGTTTGTGGCTTTTTATTTGCCTGTAATTCAGTAGTTTCATGCTTTAAATTCCTCCTGTTAGATGCCACTAGCGACCGCCTCGGGCAATATACTGAATCACCTGACCAGATAAAGTTGCCACCGTTGGTACTTCCGGCAGCTGATCCAAATCAAACCAGTGCGCTTCTTCAATTTCGTCCGGCTGACAGATCAGCTCGCCTGACTTATAGTCTGCGATAAAAGCTGTCATCAACGAATGGGGAAAAGGCCAGGGCTGGCTGCCCATGTAACGTAAGTTGCAGATATCAATACCCACCTCTTCTTTTACTTCCCGCACCGCGGCTTGCTCCAGAGTTTCTGCAGACTCGACAAAACCAGCAAGTATCGAAAAGAAACCTGATTTATGTCGGGCCGAGCGCGCTAACAACAGCTGATTTTTGTCATTAACAACGGCGATCAACACACAAGGGTTGATACGCGGGTAACAGCGATGGCCACATTTGTGACAAAGCGCTGCCAGCTCCCAGTTCACCAAATGCATAGAACTGCCACACTGGCCACAGTAACGGTGCGTTTGTAAAAATAAAGCCACCTGACAGGCTCTGGCGGCATGCTCAAAAATGGCGGCGGATTGCTGCAACAAAACACGGGCCGAATGCCATTGATCTTCTGCTGCGGGTCTGTCGGTATAATTCAGCAGATAACAATTTATTCCCTCAATAGCACCAATTAAGCACAAAGATTCAGAGCCATCTAAAAACTCCGGTAATTGCTCATAACGACACAGAGGTGGTGCAGCATCAACCGAACTCAGCCAGATTTTGCCTTGGCTGACAATAAACCAGTGACCAAACAGGTCCGCTGTTGCAGTCACATTGTGCTTAATCATTTTTGTTTTACTCCACCACTTATTTGTGCGAACAGCCGTATGATAGAGCCAAAGACTGAGCTGACCAATAAAAAAGTAGTTGATCTTTATCTGAGAATTCTTTTAATTAGAGGTTCGAAGCAGTAAGTCACTTGAGTAAGGGGAAGTATATGTACACCCGTTTAGAGTCAGCACAGCAGAAATGGGGTGGCAGCCTGACAGCTATTGATAATTGGCTGGATGAAAGGCAGCGCCTGATTGTTCGCTATTGTGAGCTGGCGTCATTGCCTCCTTTTGACAAAAAAAGTGGAAACTCTTTGCCTGAAAAAGCAGATATCCAGCACTTTTGCCAACTGCTGATGGATTATTTATCCGCAGGTCATTTTGAAGTCTATGAACAAATTGTATCGCAATGTGCCGTGAATGGTCAGGATAGCCGTCAGCTGGCAGATTCTTTATACCCAAAAATAGCGCATTCAACAGATATGGCCTTGGAATTTAACGATAAATACGCAGAAGCAGAAAGCAGCACTTTATCGAAAAACTTTGATCGGGATTTGTCGATGCTAGGACAGGCCTTGGTAGAACGTTTTGATTTTGAGGACGAACTGATCCAAACCTTACATAATAAACATTCTAAAGCCGTCTCGGCCTGAGTTTGATCTCTGCAGTACAAAAAAGCGACCATCAGGTCGCTTTTTTATTGGGTGAAAAATTACTTCTTCTCAGCCGCAGCTTCTTCTGCAGCAGGAGCTTCTTCGCCAATACCTAACAGTTCAACATCGAATACTAAAACGCTGTTCGCAGGGATAGTACCCATATCACGCTCACCATAAGCTAATTCAGCTGGAATAGTGAATTTGAACTTAGAACCTACGTTCATCAATTGAACGCCCTCAGTCCAGCCTTTGATCACCTGGTTTAACGGGAACTGAGCTGGACCACGTTCTTTTGAGCTGTCAAATTCAGTGCCATCCACTAAAGTACCAGTGTAGTGCACACGAACTACGTCAGTCGCAGCTGGTTTTGGACCATCAGCAGCCTGGATGACTTCGTACTGTAAGCCTGATTCAGTGACTTTAACGCCTTCTTTCTTTGCGTTAGTTTCTAAATAAGCTTTACCAGCAGCAATATTTTGTTCAGCCTGCGCTTTTGCCACTTCAACTTGTTTCTCACGCGCTGTTTGTTCCAGCGCCATCATCACTTTCTGAACTTCTTCTTCAGTCAGCTGAGATTTGCCAGCTAACTGGTCTTGAATACCACGTACTATAGTGTCTGAAGCTAAAGGTAAACCTAACTTCTCATGCTCTTTAATAGTGGTGTCGATAAAACGACCAGCAGATACACCTAAACTATAGGATTGTTTTGCAGCATCAGTATCTAAAACTAAAGGTTTTGGCTGCTCAGCTTCTTTGTTACAAGCAGACAAAGTTAAAACGGTAGCCGCAATCAGCGACACCTTGGTTAATAAACGCATGTATTTCTCCAATAAATAAGCAGGTTTGGCTGCAAAATTGTGTTTTAATAAGTTTAAAGGTTTTATTCAACGTCCCTATACTAACGGTTTGTGCTAATGACGTTAACCCATAGCTGTAAATATCTGACGATTTTTCTGGCATTTTGTCTCTTTGCCTGCTCAGAAGTTCAACCAAAATCTGTGCGGCAAGTGCAACACAGTGAAACGCCTTCTTATGGCGCAGCCATAAATGACCAATCAACGCGGGTTGCAATTTCAGCTTTGGATCAGGGTGTGACCGTCTGGGACCTGAAAAACGATACTGCTTTGTATTCGCTGGGTCATCAGGAAAAAAGTGATAATCAAATTTTATCTTTGTCTTTGAGCCCAAGCGGCAGTCATTTATTAACAGGTGACAGCAAAGACTTTGCGTTGTGGCAAATGGAAGATGGTCGCAATATAGGTTTTTGGTCGGTTAAAGACGCGACAATCCGCGACTTAGCCGTCTCAGATTTTGGCCGTCATCTGCTGGTGGGCCAAAGTGACGGTAAAGTGCAGCACATTACCTTAAGTTCCGGTCGTCGTATCGAATTTCTGGGCCATACCGAAAATGTGAACTCAGTCGACCTGTCCGCTAACGGTCGTTTTGCTTTGACAGGTTCTAATGACCATTTTGCCTATCTGTGGGATACCGAAACGGCACAAATCATTTATAGTTTTCCACACCCAAACCGTGTTACTAAAGTGGCACTGGATCAGCAAGGTCGTTATGCCTTTAGTGCAGGCAGTGAATTACAGGCTTTTATCTGGGACTTAAAGACAGGTAAGCAAATCAGTCAGCTGGAGTTATCCAGAGCACAAATTATTACAGCAGCCCGCTTTAGTCCGAATGGCAAATGGCTGGTGACAGGTTCTCCATCCAGAGCCTTAATTTTATGGGATGTGGCGACAGGGAAGAAATTACAGCAATGGCAAGTCAGAGCTATTCTTAATAGCAGACCAGCCAGCGCTGTGATCCATGCGGTGGCTTTTTTGAATGACAATCAGATTATTAGTGAAAGTTCCAGTGGTGTAGCCGAAGTATGGGAGATTAAACAATGACAGAACAAGTGGTTGAGCTACAACAGCAACTTATTGATTTAGAGAGCAAACTGGCATTTCAGGAAGATGTGGTGCAAAGCCTGAACGACGAGTTGCATGAACACCAGAAAAGTATTGAAAAGCTGCAGCGCCAGGTGATGCTGCTGGCGGAAAAAATTAGTCAGGGCAACGACAGTGGCATATTACGTCTCGACGAAGAGCCGCCGCCACCGCATTATTAATACTTATTCTGTAACCCGGTTTACTCGGGTTTAAACACACCTATCACCTGTTCAGCAGCACGCGAAGCTTTTGCTACCTGCTGTTCAGGTTGTGCCATATGATGGCCACATTGCACACACTCTACTTTTTCCACATTATTTTCAATAAACAACATCAGGGTGTCGACAGCCTTACACTGTGGGCAAGTTGCACCGGCAATAAAACGCTTTTTCTTTCTGTCTGTCATATTTTTACTCTCCAAATCTGGCTTTTATCGCATCAAGCCCCAGCGAACTTGACGCTGCAGCATTGTTGGCTGCGTTTACTCACCCCATTCACGTAGTGAGCTATGTGAATGGAGGTCTTCCGCCCTTGCCGTCGCATCGCAACCCCAATTACTTTGGGTAAAAAACCGCTTGCGCTCTTGGTTTGTCGCCACTTTGCGATTAGAGTAGCAGCCAATTTTCGTCTGGGCTAAAACACCATGATCCAACTGCAAAACGTCGAGCTGCGACGCGGTATCAATTGCTTATTGCAACATGCTGATCTTACCGTATTTCCGGGGCAAAAGGTCGGAATTATTGGCGCCAACGGCTGCGGCAAATCCAGCCTTTTTGCGTTACTGCAACAAAAGCTACAACCTGACGCTGGTTCAGTATCCATTCCATCCAGCTGGACTATTTCGACCGTAGCGCAGGAAACTCCAGCCCTTGAGATTTCGGCCATGGACTATGTGTTGCAAGGTGACGAAAAACTCTATCCATTACTACAGCAGTTAAAAATTACCGATGGCAGTGTCGATTTAGCCGCTGTGCATCACCAGATTGATGCTTTAGACGGCTACAGAGCAGAAGCCAAAGCTGGTGTTTTGCTGGATGGTCTTGGCTTCAGCGGTGCGGCGCAACAACAGAGTGTGAAGTCCTTTTCCGGTGGCTGGCGTATGCGTTTAAATCTGGCCAAAGCGTTAATGCAACCTGCTGAATTGTTGTTGTTGGACGAACCAACCAACCACTTAGACTTAGATGCCGTATTGTGGCTGGAGAAATACCTGGCTTCATTTAGCGGCACTTTACTGTTGATCAGTCACGACCGTGATTTCCTCGATGCCGTCATAGACAATACGGCGCATATAGATAATCAGACTTTAACTTTATACAAAGGCAATTACAGCCAGTTCGAACGTCAGCGCGCCGAACATTTGGCACAACATCAGTCGATGTTTGAAAAACAACAACGTCAGGTCGCACATCTGCAAAAGTATATCGACCGTTTCCGTGCTCAGGCGACAAAAGCCAAACAAGCGCAAAGCCGGATCAAAGCGCTGGAGCGTATGACGTTGCTGGCACCAGCTCATGCCGATTCACCTTTTCAATTTGAGTTTTTAGATCCGCGCTCCTTACCTAACCCATTGTTAAAAATGGAAAACGTCAAAGCAGGTTATGGCGAAACCGCTATTTTACAGCAGATTAATTTTCAGCTACTGCCAGGTAGCCGCATTGGCTTATTGGGTCGTAACGGCGCAGGTAAATCGACGCTGATTAAACTGTTATCTGGCTCTTTAACCCCACAAGCCGGTGAAATCTGGTACGCCAATGGCGTCAGTATTGGTTATTTCGCTCAGCACCAGTTGGAAACATTAAGGCCACAGGATTCACCTTTACAGCATTTAGTCCGCCTTGCGCCGGATGCAACAGAACAGCAGCTGCGCGATTATATTGGCGGCTTCGGTTTTCATGGCGATAAAGCCTTATCTCCCTGTGCACCTTTTTCCGGTGGTGAAAAAGCCCGTTTGGTATTAGCTTTATTGGTCTATCAGCGCCCTAACCTGCTGTTATTGGACGAGCCCACCAACCACTTAGATCTGGATATGCGGGAAGCCATAGTGATGGCCTTACAAAGCTTCGAAGGAGCTATTGTAGTGGTATCACACGACAGGCATTTGCTCAGCAGCACTACAGATGAGTTTTATCTGGTAGCTCACGGCAAAGTCGCACCTTTTGCCGGCGATTTATCAGATTATTATCAATGGTTGCAACAAGACCAGCGCGCCACCAACGCGGCCTCAGTGTCTGAAGACCCCATCAGCACAAACAGCGCGCAGAATCGTAAAGACCAAAAACGCCTGGAAGCAGAATTACGAGCTCTGCAACGACCGTTAAAGCAGAAAATTGAAAAGCTGGAACAGCAGCAAGAAAAACTGCACCAGCAGCAACAACAAATCGAAACCGCTTTAGCCGATGTCGGAATTTATGATGCAGTTCGTAAAGCCGAATTAACCAAAAAATTGGCAGAGCAACAAAAAGTCCAAAAGGAACTAGCTGAAGTGGAAGAACAATGGTTCGAAGCTCAGGAAGCATGGGAGCAACAAAGTGCAGAATTCTGGCAAAAAAACGCTTAACCCTGAATCATTCTGGCAGTACAGCCTGAGTCTGTACCCTGCTGTAAAAGATCTATGTCTGCAATGGCAGGACAACTTTGGCGTCAATATCAATTTGCTGCTGTTTTTGTTGTATCTGGATAAACAGCAGCAAAGCCTCGATGAAACCCAACTGACGCAATTAGAAGATTTGCTAAAACATTTCAGCACTGAAGTGACCCAGTCTATCCGCTCTTTACGCCGTACTTTGCCATCGCCCTGGTTAGAGTCAGAGATGCAACAAGCCCTGCGTCAACAATTATTGAGTACTGAACTGGCTGCTGAGAAATTGGAACAGCAGTTATTGGTGCAGCAGTTTAATCAATTAAGCCACAGCGATGATTTACTGCCTCATAGTCAGCTACTTGACCACTACTTAGTGCTAATAAACGCACCGGTTGAACAACTGGATGCTGAAATTCTTGATCTGTATCAACAAAGCCAACAGCTAGAAGAACTCTAAAGTCCAACTTTGATCTACATCAGGCTTTGCTAAAACTAATGCTTCTACACTCAAACCATCAGTCAATAGTGAGGGTACGATCATGAATATATGGCAAGAATTTTTGAAGGATCCAGTGATCTTTATCTCTTTTACCGGTTTGGCTTTAGTGATTGGCTTGTGTTTGTTTTATGCTGGTTATTTCTTATATAAAACTTCACATGCAGAGTAGTTGTGTTACAGCTAAGCGCAGGTTTTTAAGACCTGCGCTTTAAATTTCGTAAGGATACGCTTTAAGTTAGCATTATTGGACAATCTTCATTCACCACAGAACTCAGACTTCACTGCTCATTTGAGTCTAGAAATGGCTTTACGCGTTCCATGACTATCTGCTCTGCATAATAAAGACTGATCGCGTTTGTTTTCCAATACTTTTTAATGGCCTGATTTTTATTTTTTCTAAAACTCAAATATATTAATTTGGACTCCTCCGCATAAGATTCTGGATCATGTTCCTTCTGCCATTCTAAGTAAGACCCATGTTTATTATCTTCTTGCTCTGAAATATAAGAAACATAGTAGCTGTACAAAACTAAAAACAATGCGATTATTATCTCAATGTCTTCTTTGTCCATGATATTCTCCAACCAAAGTGAGGCTGCGTTAAGGCTACAGCCTCGCTGGATTTGCTACTTCTTAGACATTCCAGCCATGCTGGCATAACCGGCATACAAAGACAGTCCTACGACGGCAATAACTGTCAAGGGAGCGGTCCCAAAGGCAACACCCACAGCCATCATTCCGAATTTTGAACCAAATGTCGCACTACCCAAACCAAGAGCAAGTCCAAAAGCTCCAAAGCCTTCCCCCGGTCCAGCACCACTCACATCTTGTATTTCACTTACAGTTAATTCTCTCATGACATTTCTCCTTGAGATCACGACTTCATTAAACATAAGGGAAACTTCAGGACAACATCCCATTTCGACGCTGCACGCATTCTGACGGGACAGCATAGAATTGACACGCACATAATTAACAAAATATAAACATAAATACGTAAACTTCCAGTCTTAGAGATAACGTAAGCAGGGACAAAATGTGAATTTGTAGACTTTAGTTGCCAGAATAGATATTCCCTGGTCTAGTAAATTCTATCTCCGTCAGCTTGCCAGCTGTTTTAGTAGGATTTCTATCTTGTACAAAGTCAAGGCATAAATAGTTAACTGTGGATTCGCACCTAAACCTGTCGGCAGTACCGAGCCATCAAATACCGACAAATTCTCTAATTGATGATGACGGCCTGACAAATTGACGACTCCCTTCGCCGGATCAGCACTCATATTGCAGCCCCCCATCACATGGGCAGACGCCAAAGTAGCACGATACCTTTGCATGGGCAGAGCCTGAATCGCCTGCCGGGCTTGCTGCCAGCTGCGATATAACTCTGCATCCTGATGAATAGGTAAAACCGACTTTGCACCTGCGGCAAATTGCAGTTCAGCCATTGCCAGATAAGCAGTTTGCACGCCTTGCCATAAATAATCGGATATAGGGTAATCCACTACGGGTTCGCCATTGTCGGATAACAACACAGTCCCGCCCTGACTATCCGGATGAAAGCCATCCCGCAGCAATGCAATCACCACCTGTAACTGATTAAACTGCTGCATCAACGCTGCATGAGATTGTGCCAGTCCCGTCAGTTTAGTCGCCATTAACACTGGGTGTAATGGTGGCACTTCTAATTTAAATCCTGCCTGCCCATTCGACGGCCAAACAAACTGATCAGAATAAATAGATTGAGGTGCCCCACTGTGGCCAGCTATCGTCTCCTCAAATAAGGCCCCGGAAATGACACTGGGGTGCAAGTAGGTATGCTTGCCTAAACGCCCGGAAGGATTCGGTACTTTAGAACGCAGCAGTAAAGCTGGTGAGCCTATAGCACCTGCAGCCACTATGTAATGTTTGGCTTTGAAGCTGAGCTTTATTTTGAAATCAGCATGAAAATACGAGTCTACAGGCACAGCCACCAGAGACTGTACTTGTCCATGCTGCCATTTTAGTTCTCGCGCCGATACCCGGCTGATTAACATAGCGCCAGCTTGCATAGCGGCTGGAATAGTGCTGACCAGCATCGACTGTTTCGCATTGATGGGACAGCCCATACCACAATATCCAAGGTTCGCACAGCCGCTGACATTACGGTTGATCACTGTGTACTGCCAGCCTAAAGCCTCGCAGCCTTGTCGCAATTTATCATTATTGCTATTTGGAGGTACAGGCCAGGGATGAATATTCAAGCGCTGCTCTGCTTGCTGAAAATAAGGGGCCAAATTCTCTGAGGTAAAATCGGAGCCAAATTCAGCACGCCAGTAATCCAGAGTTTTTTCAGGAGTACGGATAGAGGTAGTCCAATTCACTGTCGTCGAACCACCCACAGTGCGTCCCTGTAATATGCCTATACTCTGATCAAGAGTTTTCCGGCCAGCTCCATCCTGATACAACGCAGGGTACGCCCAGCGCTCCTGCTGTTTAAAATCTTTGCCTTCGTACAAAGCCCCCATTTCCAGTAATATTACTTTGAATCCGGCGAGACTTAATTGTTCAGCGGCCATTGCTCCGCCAGCACCAGAACCTACTATCACCACATCAGCTTCAAAGTGTTTGTCGGCCGTTAAAGTGGACGCATCCAGATAAGACCAGCCCACTGAGACGCCGTCGGCAATCAGATTTTTCATAGGTTAAACTCCGGGGCGCTGTACTGCAGAGACAACCAATGCTGCGGCTGGCCATAAAAAGCAGCGTAGATCAATTCACGCAAACCACTAAAAGCTTGTTGTAATAAAGAAAAATAACTGTCACGCCAGCTAAATAACAAATCCAGACGAGCTGGCAACGGCAGATCTGCCAGTTGCAACCATTGTCCCGTCAAGGCCAGGCGGGCTAAATCCTGCTGTAGCAGTTCAAACAGTTGCTGAAGTTGTTGCTGCTGACTGTGCGGCAAATAAGCAAGAAATTGCAGCACGTCATCCCTTGTCTGCACTAAGGATAACTGTTGTGCCGCCATATCCGCAGGTAACGCTCCCATTAAGACAGCAGGCAATAACGCATCCAATACCAGAACAGCCGCATTGTCGCTGCCTTGCAGACTTTGATGCTGGTATACTGCATAGCCTGTGCTGGCAGCTAAGGTCAGCGCAAGAGAACGGAAAATAAACTGGCGTCTGTTCATTCTTGTAGTGGTCCGGCCAGAAAAAGTGACCTTGATTGTTAAGTAGGATTGTTGATTTTGCAAGCCCCCGAAATGGTAAAACTTCCCTCAGCTTTTAAACCGGCATGGTGGCTGCGTAACTGCCATCTGCAAACTATAGCGGCTAAGTATCTGGCCCCACGTCGCGCTTTGGTTACTGACGCAGAAATGCTGGCGTTGCCGGATGGCGATCATATCCAGCTGAACTGGACAGAAATGCCAGATCAAGCCACAGCTAAACCCATAGTAGTGGTATTACACGGTCTGGAAGGGAATATCCATAGTCACTATGCAGCTGGCATGTTGCAGGCTTTGCAACACCAGGGTTTTATAGCAGTACTGATGCATTTTCGCGGCTGTAACGGTGTCGCTAACAGGTTACCTCGAGCTTACCATTCAGGTGATACCGCCGATTTGGCTTTTTTGATAGCACAAATTCAGTTGCGTTATCCAGGTCGCTCACTGGCCGCTATTGGCTTTTCCTTGGGCGGCAATGTACTGGTGAAGTATTGTGGCGAACAAGGTGCCCACTGCGTATTAAAGGCAGCTGTGGCTGTATCTGCACCTCTGGCCTTAGCTCCAAGCGCAGAGCGTATTAATCAGGGTGGCAGCAAAGTGTATCAGCAGTATCTTTTGGGGCGGCTCAAAGCCACTATGATGCGCAAGCTGGACAGACACAAAGACTTCCCTCTACCGGTCAGCAAAGCGCAAATTCTGGCGTTAAAAACTATTCGTGAATTTGATGACTTACTGACGGCGCCACTGCATGGCTTTCACAATGCTGACGATTATTATCAAAAATCCAGCGGTAAAGCTTTTTTAAAACAAGTACGTATTCCGCTGTTATTGGTGCATGCCAAAGATGATCCATTTTTATCTCCGGCAGTGTTACCCAAAGCCGATGAAATACCGCCTTTTGTGCAGTTGATACTATCCCGTCATGGCGGTCATGTCGGTTTTGTCACAGGCAACACACCTTTTAAAGCTGAGTATTGGTTAGAGCAACAGTTACCACCTTACCTTGCACAGTTTTTAGGACAACACTGATGTTATTGATCCCCCACGAACAATTATCCTCCGACACGCTGGACGCTCTGATTGAAGCTTTTGTACTACGTGAAGGCACTGAATATGGCGAGCAGGACATTAGTCTGGGCGTGAAAGTAGCTCAGGTGAAAAGTCAGCTGGAAGCTAATCAACTGGTGATTTTATATTCTGAGTTACATGAAAGTGTCGACATCATCACCAAACAACAATGGCGACAACTGGTGAAACAAGGTGAGATTGAGAGCGACCAGTTTTGAAGTTAGTCTAAGTTTCTTGTGGCGCTGTGGGCGCGGATCAGTTCAGTCCATGGCACTTCAGAGCGGCCTATCACCATAAAATCGGGGTTCGACAAGGTTTCACGTTGGTTATAGCTTAAAGGTGCAAACTGACTATCAAGAATTTTACCACCCGCTTCTTCGACTATGACATGCACAGCAGCCGTATCCCACTCGCCGGTAGGACCCAAACGCAGGTAACAGTCGGCACCGCCTTCCGCCACCAAACAGCTTTTTAATGAGCAACTGCCAAGTGCTATAAATTCTGAGCAGGCAGGTTTGTTTAACAACTGATGAATATGCTCTATCGGCTGGCGTCGACTGACCGCAATTTTAAGTAACTCACCGGATTGGTGCTGATTCACCTGAATACGGTTGATCAAATGTTGCTGCTGCTTAAAAGCCCCGTGCCCCCGGGTGGCGTAATACCAGATTTGTTCTTTGGGCCAATAAATAACCCCAAGTACAGGCCAACCATGCTCTACCAGAGCGATGCTGACGGCAAAATCGCCACTACGGGCAATAAACTCCTGAGTGCCGTCCATAGGATCAATCAGCCAGTAACGTGGCCAGTCCTGGCGCTGACGCAACGGCAGCAAATGCATTTCTTCAGAAACGATAGGAATATCAGGAGCCAGCTCCGTTAAGGCATGCAAAATCAGCGCATTCGCGGCCAAATCAGCGCTGGTAACAGGGCTTTCATCTGCTTTATGTTTGGCTTCATAGTCGCCACTCTGGTAGATAGACCATAAGGTATCTCCAGCGGCTCGAGCTGCTTCTTTGACAGGTTCTAATAACCTACTTAAAAACATCCTGATGCTTATCCAGATAATCTCGGGCTAAGAATAAGGCCGCGACACTGCGCGCCTCAGTGAAATCGCTTTGGTCTAACAGCTCAAACTGCTGTTGCCAGTGCCATGGCACCAGTTCTAAAGGTTCAGGTTCATCCCCTGGCAAACTGGAAGCCGTTAAATCCAACGCTAATACGATATGCATTGTAGCACTAAAGTATCCCGGAGCTAAGGCCACGGTTTTTAAAGGAATTAACCGTCCTGCCTTAAAACCTATTTCTTCTTGTAATTCCCGATTTGCCGCTTCTACGACTGTTTCACCCGGATCGATTAAACCCTTGGGGAAACCCAGCTGATAATCATGAGTACCAGCACAGTATTCTCGTATTAAGTAAAAACTACCAGGTTCAGGGCAGGCCACCACCATCACAGCTCCGCGGCTTCCCCCTTTCATTCGCTCGTAGGTGCGTTGTTCACCGTTGCTGAATTGCAAATCCAGCTGTTCAATTTTAAACAGCCGGCTTTCAGCCACTAGTTTTTGCTCTAAAATTTGCGGTTTTTCTTTGTCGCGGTCGCGCTGCGCCATAAAACTGCCTCTGCTACAATGGGCCATCGCCTTACTATAAATGGATTAGCTGGAAAAACCTATGCTGGACTGGAGACAAATTGATACCGTGTTACTGGATATGGACGGTACTTTGCTGGATTTACACTTCGACAACTACTTCTGGCTTGAACATTTACCCAAACGTTGGGCTGAGCTTAGCGGTATTAGTGTGAGTGATGCCAAACAGCAACTCGAAGCAGAATACCATGAACTGAACGGCAAAATAGAATGGTATTGTCTGGATTACTGGACGAAAAGACTGTCATTGCCCATCACAGAACTAAAGCGTGAAGTGATGGATAAAATTCAGATGCGTGCCGATACACCGGCTTTTTTAACGGCATTAAAACAGTCCGGCCGCAAAGTCATTTTGGTCACCAATGCTCATCCGGATTCTTTGTCGTTAAAAATCGAGCGCACTGCTCTTGCCAGTTATATTGATACGCTGGTATCGACTCATGAGTTTGGTGTGACTAAAGAACAACAAGAGTTATGGCAAAGGCTACAACAACGTTTTGGTTTCGATCCAAAGCGTACTTTATTTGTCGACGACAGTCTGCCGATACTGCAATCGGCTCAACGTTTTGGTATTGCGCATTTATTGGCGGTCGCCAATCCGGATAGCCAAAAACCCAGCAGAGCTATTACTGAGTTTCCGGCTATAGAGGATTATTCGGCGTTACTGGCGGATATTCAGACAACATCCCCTCATTAATTGAAGTTGGGACGAGAGAACACAGTCAACAAAGTTGCGCCTTCAAGTAAGACCGGGAGGCTAGCGGCTCTGTAATTTCAGAGTAAACCGCCCTTCCGCATCAGGCTGTCCGACAAATTGCATCGCCTGATGCACTTCTTTTGGCATGCTGGCATCTGGTTTGAGTGTGCCATTGAGCTGATACTTACCTTGCTCACCAATCAACGCCGTTACATTCAGTGCCAATGGATTGCCAGGTTCAGTCACCATTTGCAACTGGCCTTGTTCACAGCTTAAATTCGCATCTATGGCTTTTAAATCAATCCAGCCTGAAGGCGCCTGAAATTTTGCGTCTAACCAGCTGGCTTTACCTACCAATTGCTCACACCAGGGTTGTCCCTTACTGAACTGCTGAATATTCACTAGCATAGTACCGCTGGCAGCGACCTGAAACGGCAAACGCAATTTCAGTAAAGGGATAATAGGCTCAACCGGCAAACGTAACTGACTGCTTTCAAGCGCTAATCCGGAGAAACCATAAGAAAGCTGGGCTTTGGCATAAGGTAAAGCGGTCTGGCGTATTTGACCAATATCGAGTGACAACGCCAGTTTTCCTGTCAATAAAGCCCATGGCTTTAATTGCCAATTGACCTGCTGCAGTACATAACTATTCAGTGATACTGCTTGGATCTGACCTTGCCACAAAGTACCACTGACTGGCCCTAACTGAATTTGTGAAGGCAAAGGCACCAGCTTTAACCACCAGGCAGCAGGTGCCAGGATCACTAAAAACACCAGATACAAACTAAGAGCGAGCGGGATTATTTTTTTATAGTTCATTTACGACTCGACCAATAAACGACGAACACGCACCATACCAGGCGCATCGGCTGCAGCTAAATCCAGCTGCACTACGCTGACATTGTGCTGATACTGTAGTTCATGCAACCAGGCCAGCAATTGATCAAAACTGATGTCATTGAGCATCACTTGCATCTGATCATTTTGTGGCTGCATCCGGCTGACCTGAATCTTGTGACTGCGTGCGCTGGAGCTAATCAGATCCGTCAGACTGCCCTGAACCTTAGTCTGTGCTGAGACCGCAGGGTAACTGCGGACTTGCAATAATTGCTGACTGACCTGTTGCAACTGTTGTTGCTGGGTCTGATAACTCTGATGCAAAGGAGCCCACACCAACCAATAAAAAGCGGCAATCACTAAAGTCACGCCAGCCCCAAGCAGCAACTGTTGTTCACGTTTTTGCAGCGACAGCCACCAGCTGTGTAGTTGTTGTATTTGACTCATGTTTTCACCTTCATCGCTACTGTGCCCTGGACTTTGCCACCTTCGTTACTTAAAGCCCCTTGTTTTACTTCAAAGCCTTTTTGTTCCAGTCGGGTTTTTAAGTTGTCAAAGCGCTGGAAGCTGTCTGCTTCAGCCTGAAACCGCAGTTCGCTGTTTTTTTGGTCGTACTTTAAATTATCTAAACGCACATTGGTTGTTGCCGCCAGCTCCTGCTGTAAATCATTCAGCAGACTAAATAAACTGGCGTCCTGAACTGTCCCCGCGCCTTGTAATTTACGCGCCAGTTGACGGGAAATATCACGGGTCGACTCGGCTGGAAAGCGGCTTTTATACAAAGTCACTAATTCTGCCCTTTGTTGCTGCAGCATCTGCCCTTGTTGCCAGACCCCATAGCCTAAAGTAAGCAGATACAACGCCAGACAAGATGTACCCAGCACAATGGAACTTTGCCACAACGACCAGACTTTATTCCCGGCTTTTTTGGGCGCGTATTGCCCTTGTAACAGGCTAAATTTTTGTTCCGGCAATTGCTGCGCCAATAAAGCTAAAGGCAATTCAGGCTCTGCCGCCTGCACATTTTGCAGTAGCTCTGCTGGCCAGGGGCTGTAGCTATGGATCAAGTCAATGTTCGCCAGGCTTAAAAAGTCTGGCCACCAACCGGACTCAATACTGGATGCTTGCCATGGGCCCTGACGTAACAACCATTGCCCCGCCAGCTCTATAGCGGAAGCGCCATCCTGATGCAAAGGCAATAACAACGCATCAGGCAACAGCTGCATAGGCTGAAAACCTGCAACCACTAAAGAACCGACCCACTGTTCCAGTTGCACTTTTTTACACAGAGCCACTTGCTGCCAATATTCTTTACCACGCTGCTGGCATTGACCTAAGGCCAGATACAGCTGCTCTATATCCTCAGCATGCTCTTCTTCGAGCATGTATGGTAAGGCCTGAATAATTTGCCGGTTAGGTTTTGCAGGCAGTAAAACCTCACTTAACATCACATCAGCGGCTGGCACTAAAGCCACCACGGGACGACGGCCTAAACGCTCAGACAAAGCAGATAGCTCATCAGCGCAAGCCAGTTGCCCCGATGCGATAATCTCTTTATTGACGGCGGACCAAACCAACCAGCTGATTGGTTGCTGTGGCTGACTGCCCAGTCTTATTATTAATTGTTCGTTCACCACTGGCCTCCAAACCGCCGCGCTATCACTTTTACCTTTTGTTGCTCATCAATCACCAGTACAGACGCCAGATTAAACACGGTATCCATGTAAGTCACTGTAGTTTCGAGCAAAAAATAATTCGAATTTATTGCCATCATGGCTTTGACCTCGTCCGTGACACTGATACTGGCAAACTGCGGACTGGCCCAAACTTCGTCCAAACTGGCAAATCCTTCTTCCGGTCTGCTGCCGATCAAATCCGAGGCAGCACTTTCATCCAGTTCAGGAATATAAGCCGATAACAAAGCAGCGTTTTCTGCTGTCAGCGTGTTGAGATTCAGCTTACTGCTACTGACTTTAGGGATCACACAAACCCAGGGCCGCACCAGCTCGTAATCTGCCGGCGTTAAATCCAGCATCACCCGTAATTCAGAAACCGACCCCATTAAACTATTGGCGGTATAAAACGGCATCTGCAAAGCTGCATAGTCGTCCTGCTCAGCACCGCCTGCAATTTGCAATAAACTGTCTGCATCCAGCCAGTCACTGATGCGAGCTGTTAAATATTCAGCTGGCATCGACAAATCCGTCGCCTTTAATTCAAGCAATCGCTGAAAGGCTTTTTGGCTAGCCGTTTGACCCGCACCCACCTGCTGCTGATCAGTGGGTCGCTGTAAATTATTTAAGTTAAAGCAGCTTTGTAAATCAATCAGCTTGCCAGTGATAGTGCCATTATCGACTGGAAAGGTCGCGCCAAGTTGAGCCCAGTCCTGCGATAAGTTTACTGTCTCTTTACCCGCTACCGTGCTTTTCAGCAAGCGGATACTGGCCTGCTCTGCCGCTATACCATACCAATAAGCCTGTTGCTGTTGCTGTAAATTCAGTTGTCGCTGCAACTGCAACTGCAAACGGCCACTCATGCCCACAGCGATGACGACAACTAAAGCGACAATCATCATCACCACCACCAATGCCACACCAGACTGACGGCGCATCAGGTTAATCCGTTCATCAGGGTATAAAAACGCTGCATTTCGCCCAGTTGCTCATGGGTAATAGTCAAGCGCATTGCTTTGGGCAATTTCTCCTCATTCCAGGTTTCCAGCCATTCTTCGTCTTTTAAGAATTCCACTTTAAAACCTGTGACTCTGTCCAGCAAAGGCTGTACTTTGGGCTCAGTGCCTGTGACTGCATCCGGAAATAAACTAAACAGTCGTTCAATTTTGCCTTCACGAAAACGATACCCAACGGCCTGAATTTCGCTGCGCGGCAGCACCATGCCGGGGTTACGCCAGCCATTGTGCACAAAAGCAAAACCACCCTCTTCGCTTTCCAGCATCAGTTTGTCCCCCAGCAAAGGAGATTTGACGGGTTCTTCCCCTTCTACCCTGATCTGCCGTGCGCTGATTTGCGCTAAATCGCGATCTAAAATCAGGAAAAAGCGCTGTATCTGTGCCAGGCGCTCTGCCGCTTTTTGCGATGCGGCGTCAGACTCAGTCACACTCGACAACACGCTGGCTGAAGCCAAGCCCACCAAAGCGAAAATGGCCATGGCCAGCAACATTTCAATAAAGGTAAAACCACGCGCAGTGTTAACGTTCAGCATCGGCTTTACCTACGAAGGTTTGCAACTGATACACCACTTTTTCCGGATTATCAGCCAGACTGACCTTCACTATCACGGCACTGAAATTAGCATCTGCAGTTTTTTGAATTTCCTGTTGCCATAACCAGCTGCGGTTAGCAAATTCCACAGTTTTTTGTGTGCTCTTCAGCGGCCAGGTTTTCTCCAGAAATACTGCATGTAATTGATTTTCGGCGACATAAGCAGCAAAAGTCATATTCTCCAGATGAGAAATAGAATTCATATGCTCAGAGGCGGCTTTCATCACAGCAGCCCCCGCTGTGGCAAACACGGCCATAGCGATCAGCAACTCTATCAGGGTAAAGCCTTTGCTTTTCATGGTCTGTCGTTTTCCACTGCAGATTTAACCAGCGGAATACTGTATTCACCTTTGAGCGCCTGATACCAAAAAGGGCGCTCAGTTTCATCCGCCAATACCAATTGAAAAGGGCTGATGTCGCCGGAGGATAAAATATAGATGTTGGGTAACAAAGGTTTCTCACGGGCTTTTAACGGACCTTTGGCCTTGTCGTCCTGGTCAGTTTTTTTATCGTTCTCTTCAGCTGCTTCTTCTTGCTGCTCGAGCAATTCTTCCTGCAGTTTACGGAACTCTTCCTGCCCTAAAATACTGTCTTCAGCCCAGCTTAAGCCGTCCAGCTCCAGCTCTGCCCTTATGGTTTCAGGCCAGGGGTGGAATTGCATAAATTTAGGCTCAGCCACTTCCAGCCACTTTTGACCGTTGTGGACCAAAAACTGATAGCCTTTATCGTTCAGCATCAGGCCAAAATCCTGCTGCTTTAAAATAGCGGTCTCAGACAGTACCTGCACCAATTGCTGTAACCTGTCCGTTTCTTTTTGAATACGTGAAGGTCTGGATTCACTAACAAAATTCACCACCACGTAGGATGCCATTAAGCCAAGCAACAGCATCACTAACATGATTTCCAGCAATGTAAAACCGCGGTGGTGTTTCATTTCTAGTTTTGCTGCTCTTCCGGCGCATCCAGATTCCAGTTACCTATATCGTCATCTGTGCCGGCAACACGATCTGGCCCCATTGAATACACGTCAATACGGCCCATCTCACCCGGACTGACTAACAGATAATCGTTGTCCCACGGATCTTTTTGCAGACGTTTGATAAAACCACCTTCAGGGAAAGAGCGAGGCACTGGCTCTGAAGTCGCTTGGGTGACTAAGGCCTGTAATCCTTGTTCTGTGGTTGGATAAAAACCATTGTCCAGCTTGTACAAATCCAGAGCATTCTCCAGCTGTTGAATATCCACCACCACTTTTTGTCTGGCTGCTTTTTCCTGATTACCCATTAAGTTAGGTACGACCATACTGGCGATCACACCCAAAATAACAATAACCACCATCACTTCCAGCAGGGTAAAACCCTTTTGTTGTTGCATTTTCTAACCTCCGACTAAATTATTTAACGCCAAAATAGGCTGCAGAATCGCCATTACAATAAATAAAACTATGCCAGCCATCACGGCAACTAAAACAGGTTCAAATACTTTTAATGAAACAGTCACCAGAGTTTCAAATTCCCTGTCCTGCGTATTAGCAGCACGCTCCAACATACCATCGAGCTGACCACTTTTTTCACCAGAGGCAATCATATGCAGCATCATAGGAGGGAATAATTTGGTTTGCTCCAGCGCATTTTTCAGCGAAGAGCCTTCGCGGACTTTTAAGGTGGCTTCAGCTATAGACTGGCGCATGTAACTGTTATCCAGCACATCCGCACTAATACGCATAGCTTCGAGTAAAGGCACGGCACTGGCGTTCAGAATACTTAAAGTCCGGGCAAAACGGGCTGTGTTTAAACCCCGGCTGACTTTCCCAATCAAGCCCAACTTTAACTGCCTTGTGTCCATCTTCAATTTGAAAGCAGGCTTTTGCATGGCTCTTTTAAAGGCGGCCACCGCCAGAAAAACGGCCAATACCACCAAAAGGCCGTAGGAACGTAAGAAATCACTGGCGGCTATTAAAAACAACGTAGAACCGGGCAAGCTTTGTCCCATATGCTCAAACTGACCGACAATCTGCGGCACTACAGCAGCCAGCAAAATACTGATCACTGCAATGGCAAAAAAGGTCAGGATGGCCGGATACAACAAGGCCTGCATAATTTGACTACGCATGTGCTGACGCTGTTCAGTGTAATCCGCCAGCCGGTTTAATACTGCATCCAGATGGCCTGACTTTTCGCCTGCCGCCACCATAGATGTGAACAAGTGATCAAACACATAAGGAAATTCCGCCAGACCTTCAGCCAGGCTGTAACCTTCGACTACTTTAGAACGAACAGACATCATCATGCTGCGCAAACGGGCTTTGTCACATTGCTCAGACACCGCCAGCAGCGCGTTTTCTATGGGTAAACCAGCTTCAATCAAGGTCGACATTTGGCGGGTGATCAACGCCAGTTCACTGGCCTTGATGCCAGATTGGAACCACTTCTTACCAGACGCCAGCAGCTTTTCCTGTCGGGAAGCCAAGTCTAAACTCAGTGGCGTTAGTTTTTGCTCACGCAATAACTGACGGGCCTGACGGGCATTATCGGCCTCCAATACCCCTTTACTGCGACGCCCTTTGGCGTCCATGGCCTGGTATTCAAAAGCTGGCACTACAGATCCTCTCGGGTCACACGCAACACTTCTTCCAGTGTGGTTTCACCCGTTAACACTTTGCTGAAACCGTCCTGACGGATACTAGGGCTTTGAGTGCGAATATATTTTTCAATAGCCTGCTCACCTTTACCGTTATGGATAAGCTCACGGGTATGTTCATCCACCACCAACAGCTCATGAATACCAGTACGGCCGCGATAACCGGTTTGATTACAATGTTCACAACCTACAGCACGGTAAATCAGGGTGCCGTCTTTTTTTGTCACGCCAAGCAGAGCTCGTTCTTCTTTATCCGGTTCATGGGCTTGTTTACAGTGCGGACATAAAGTACGCACCAGACGCTGAGCCAATACACCCAATAAACTGGAGGAGAGTAAAAAAGGTTCAACCCCCATGTCTTCCAGACGAGTGATAGCACCAGCTGCGGTATTGGTGTGCAGTGTGCTCAATACCAGGTGGCCTGTTAAACTGGCCTGTACTGCAATTTGGGCAGTTTCTAAATCGCGGATTTCGCCAACCATGACCACATCAGGGTCTTGACGTAAAATTGCACGCAAACCACGGGCAAAAGTCATGTTGACCTTGGTGTTGACCTGGGTCTGGCCTATGCCTTCTAACTCATATTCAATAGGGTCTTCCACGGTCAGAATATTGCGGTCTTTGGTGTTGATTTCGGTCAGCCCCGCATACAAGGTGGTACTTTTACCTGAACCTGTAGGGCCTGTAACCAGAATAATGCCGTGTGGCTTTAAAATTTGCTGCGAAAAACTTTGCTGCACCGCAGCTGTCATGCCGAGCTTATTCAGATCCAGATGGGAGTTATTTTTATCCAGTAAACGTAATACCACCCGCTCACCGTGACTGGAGGGCATAGTAGACACACGCACGTCTACGGCACGACCGGCTATACGTAAACTGATACGGCCATCTTGCGGCACACGCTTTTCAGCGATGTCCAGCTTGGCCATAACTTTAATCCGCGAAACCAATAAACTGGATAACTTACGATTAGGTTTGAGAACTTCCCGTAATACTCCATCGACCCGGAAGCGCACCACCAGATTTTTCTCAAAAGTTTCGACGTGAATATCTGAGGCGCCTAACTTGATCGCTTCGCCAAGCATGGCGTTGATCAATTTAATGATAGGCGCATCATCTTCGTTTTCTAATAAGTCTTCAGTTTCCGGGATTTCATCGGCCAATGAGGCTAAATCCACTTCGTTACCAATATCCTGCATGATTTGCTGAGCTTCGGATGAGTCTCTTTGATAAGACGCTTCCAGCAACGCATCAAATTCAGTTTGCTGTAGCTTTTGTACTTTAAAAGGTGCAGACAATAAACGCCGCACTTCAAGTAAAGCTGTTGGAGGGGTTTGAGGATTAACAACCAACAACCAGCCGTCCGCCTGAGCCTGCAACAACACACCAAAACGTTTAGCAAAACCAAAAGGCAAACGCACTTTGGCCGCTGCAGGTTGCATCTCATTCAGATCAACTGCAGACATTAGTTATTCCCCTGCTCTACAGGTTCAGCCACGGCTTTGTCCTGCGCTTGTTTTTTCTGCAAATACTCATCAAAAGTGGGCGGAATAATTAAGCTCTCATCAAATTCCGGCATAGCCGGCGTTTCCGCACCTGGCATCAGGTTAATGCCTTTTTCACCCTGAGCCAGCTGCTGCGCCCGCACATAGTTGTATTTACGCTGACTGACTTCACTGAGTAAACCATCATCCCGCATGATGGTAGGTTTGATGAAAATCATCAGGTTACGTTTACGTTTGCTTGATGAAGTGGAACGGAATAAAGCCCCCAACACCGGAATATCGCCCAGCAGCGGTACTTTGGACTCGCTTTGTTGTACATCTTCATCAATCAACCCCCCCAGCACCACAGTGGCGCCATTATCAGCCAGGACTGTGGTTTTAATTTCCCTCTTAGCCACTATGGGGTTGCCTTCGATATCGCCGTTACGGCCTGATACTTCCTGCTCTATGGTCAGCTTCACCGCATTGCCTTCGTTAATCTGCGGTGTCACTTTTAATTTGATACCCACTTCCAGACGATCCAAAGTGGTAAAGGGGTTGGTACCTCCAGTCCCGGGACTTGTAGTGGTTTTAATTGGAATTTCTTCACCGACAATAAAGGACGATTCCTGATTATCTAAGGTCGTCAGAGAAGGTGTGGCAAGGATATTGGAATTACTGTCCGTAGTGACAGCCTGCAAAATTGCACCCCAATCGTTTTTCACTACGCCCAGCATCATACCAGTCACACCACCTAGGGCTTCGCCCAATTGGGTGTAGTCACCATTCTGATCCGGGTTCACCGTAGTGACGCCTGTCTCTTCGTTAACCACTGTAGTACCTTTGACTTCACGCGCCGCCGCAGCACCAGCGGCAACCTGGCTGATAGGCACAACACCGTTATTAAACTGAGTTAAGCCACCCTGAGCACTGATCCATTGCACCCCTAAATTAGCGCCTGAGTTATCTGCGACTTCGACAATAATAGCCTCAACCAATACCTGAGCGCGGCGAATATCCACTTGCCGGATCACATCTTCCAGTGAACGCAAAACATCTGGCTGTGCGGTAATCACTAAAGAGTTACTTTCAGCATGAGCCTCGATACTGACATCACGGCCTTTGCCTGAAGTTCTGGCGCTTTGTGCCTGGGTTGCCGCGCCCTGCGTTTCGGCCGCTATGGTGGCACTGACGCCCTGTAACACTTTCACTAAATCTTCGGCTTTGGCGTATTTCAGGTAATAGACCCGGGTGTTGCCCTGATTTTCCAGCTCAGCGTCTAAGCGCTGCACTAAGGCAACCACACGCTCACGGGCCTGACGCTCACCACTGACAATCACGCTATTGGTGCGCTCATCGGCCACAATTTTCGGGATTAAGAAGTCAGGTTGCTCAGACTTGCCCTGATTTTTATAGATATTCTCCAGAATACGCACCACTTCGGCCGAAGAGGCGTAACTGAGTTTGATGATTTCTAAATCCTGATCACCGGCTTTATCGACCCGGGAAATAATATCAACCAGTCTATTTACCGTTTCGGCCTGTCCCGTCATCATAATCACGTTTGATGGGTCGTAGTTGACTACGCTACCGCCACCGCTCTGATCAACAAACTGGCGTAATAAAGGCGCCAGTTCACGCACTGATACGTTTTTAACCTGCACCACACGGGTGACCATTTCATCGCCCAAAGCGCCGGCATTATCACTGACTACGGGAATGTTAGAGGTTTTCGCATCTTTTTGCCGTACTACTTTGAGCACTCCACTTTTCATTTCAACCACTGAAAAGTCATAAACTTCCAGTACGTTTAAAAAAAACTGGTAATACTGTTTTTCATTCAGCATTTCATAGCTGCGCACGTTAATGCGACCACGCACTTGCGGATCAACAATAATAGTTTTGTTCAGATTTTTACCAACGATGTTGATAAATTCATTGATATCTGTGCCCTTAAAGTTTGGCTGATATTCTGTTGCAGTCGCAAAAAAACTCAGTAGTGCAATAGCACTCAAACCAAACCAACGGGAAATGTGCAGACGAGAAGATGTCACTGACTTCATTAGAGTTTAACCATCTTAATTAATTATTATTGTGACAGACTAAAGACAATGTCTCTGGTCTGGCCGTCACGTTCAACTTTAATTGAAGCCTGAGTTGCTTCACGTAATTCATTCATTACCATCATGGCTTGCTGCATATCATTCAACGCAGTACCGTTAATTTCAACAGCCACATCATTGGCTTTTAAGCCCATGCGTTCAAATAATTCAGGATCTTTACCCGGCATCACCCGATAACCATAAAGCTGTCCGTTGCGGTATTGAGGCGAAGCACGAATATAGTCAAAAAATTTCATTGGCTCCGACATCATTTCTTTACGCACATCAGCCAGTTCTTCAAGTGCGGGTTGCGGCCCTTCCATCATAGGCTCGGGTTGAGGCTGATAATCTACTTCCTGCAAGCCGTCATTTTGCGCTGCCATTTGCTGATACTCTATGCCATCGAGCATCAGAGTTTCAAAGCGGGATGACACTCTGAGCAATACTCTGTCCTCAAACACCTGACTTAAAATAGCACTGGTGCCTTCTATTTTATCGTCCACACCATAGGTTTGTTCACTGCCTTGACTTTCTATAACAGCAGAACCTTGCTCAGGCTTACCCGCCACAGAAACCACACCGGTCAGTTTGACGTTCAACGAGGTTTTAGGGGCTGAAGATGGTACAGCAACAGGGGGAGTGTCGGCTTTCTCTGCGGCTTTACCAAATAAACTGGCTGCCAGTAATAAGTTCAAATCCGGCGCAGCCGCGGCTGAAGTACTCACAACCGCACTGATAGGTTCAGCTGTTGGCGCAGGCAAAAGTTGCCAGGTTAATTTGGCCAATAGCCAACAAAATAGCAGCACCAGGACTCCGGTCAGCCAGAGATTCAGGCGCTGTTGCGGCAGACGGGTAAGCCATTCAACTGCAGGTCGGGTGGAAGCAAGCCAATTCATTCTTTAATAATTCTTTTACAAAACTCATTGCATCTTACCCAGTTGTTTTGTCCTCAACAAGCCTACATATCACAATTCCAATACCTCTGACTTTAGACAGAGTCAAGGACTATACTTTATGTTCACTTGCAGCGGAGAACAGGCGTGGATAAATCAGTGAACCAGCCTACCACAGTTATATTACGTTTAGATAAATGGCTTTGGGCATGTCGCTTTTACAAAACCAGAGCGCTGGCAAAAGACATGATCGAAGGTGGAAAAGTTCATTATAATGGTCAACGTTGTAAAGCCAGCAAAACGGTCGAGCTTGGTGCCACCATTAAACTGACACAAGGCACGGACGAACGAACTGTGATAGTTCTGGCTTTGTCTGAAAAAAGACTTGCGGCCCCTCTAGCTCAGGCTCTGTATCAGGAAACGGAAGAGAGCGTAAAATTAAAACAGGAAAGAGCTGAATTACGCAAAATGAATTTGCTGTTTGCACCACACCCTGAAACCAAACCGGATAAAAAAATGCGTCGCCAGTTGCTGCTGATTAAAGCTCAGCAATCTTAAGTCTTAAGGTACTGTTATGAATCAAGATCTGTTAGTTCGTTTTTTATTTAGTCAACGCGATGTACGAGGCGAAATCGCTTACGCTTCCGACAGTTTGCAACAAATGCTGCAAAACCATGACTACCCTTACCCGGTGAAGCAATTACTGGCCGAGCTGGTGGTGGCCACAAGCTTGCTAACCGCCACCTTAAAATTGGATGGCGATATTGCGGTGCAGTTACAAGGCGATGGGCCTGTGCGTTTTGCTGCTGTCAATGGCACAGCGGAGCAGGAGTTTCGTGGTGTAGCCCGCCTGCAGGCGGAAATTGGCGCCACAGGTTTTCGTGATCTGATTGGTGAAGGTTATATGCTGGTCACTATTACGCCAAAACAAGGCGAACGTTATCAGGGCATTATCCCACTGACGGGCGACAGCCTGACGGACACTTTAGAAGCGTATTTTGCACAGTCGGAACAATTACCGACCCGTTTGTATTTGTTTACCGACCTGACCGAAAATAACAGCCGCGCTGCGGGTTTATTGTTACAGGTACTGCCGGTTGACCCTGACAAGGCCAAACAGGATTTCAATGATTTAGTGATAGTGACAGATACCATCACTAGTAATGAGCTGCTGAATTTACCAACGGAACAAATGCTGCACCGCTTGTATCACGATGAAGAAGTAGAGCTGTTTGCACCACAGCAAATCCGCTTTGTTTGTGGTTGCTCACGCGAAAAATGCGAAGCCGCTATTATCAGTTTGGGCAAAGCAGTGATCGAAGAACACATAGCCGAAGGCAAGCTGGACATCAGCTGTGACTACTGCAACAGCACTTACCACTTTGACAGTGCTGAATTGTCCTTATTATTGAATAAGTTCTAGTCTGAACAGCTAATCGGAGCCGGGCTAGCCCTGGCTCCGAAGCTAACAAACCAAAACTGTAACCCGCCCTGTAAGTTTTCATTTTTTATCTGAATTTCCAACAAAACCCACTCTTGCAGGGTGTTTTGCACCACCTAAATGAAGTACAATCGGCCCGAACCCTATTAAAAACCATAAATTTACTGACCTACGTACCTCAAGGAGTCACCCTACAATGACCTCTACAATCACTCGCCATATCGATTTAACAGTGGCTGATTTAGTTGAACACGCTATTCGTCGTAATGAAGGTGTATTAGCGGACAACGGCGCTTTGGTGGTTAAAACCGGTCATAGAACTGGTCGCTCACCTACCGATCGTTTTATCGTCAAAGAAGCCAGTACAGAACAGGATATTCAATGGGGCAACGTCAACCGTCCTTTTGATCCGGTCAAATTTTCTGCACTTTGGGCTCGTGTCAGCGACTTTATAGCGACTAAAGAACATTTTGTTTCTCACCTTGAAGTAGGTGCGGACCCGGAACACTACATTCCGATGACGGTGACCACGGAAACCGCATGGCAACATATTTTTGCCAAAAATCTTTTTATCACGCCATCACAGTGGAATAAGTCAGGTAAAGAAACCTGGCAAATCCTGAATGTGCCTTCTTTTGTCTGTGATCCAGAACGTGATGGTACCAACAGTGATGGTACAGTGATGATCAACTTTGCCGAGCGCAAAGTGTTATTAGCGGGCATGCGTTATGCCGGCGAAATGAAAAAAGCCATGTTCTCAGTACAAAACTTCCTGTTGCCAGCCAAGGGTGTATTGCCAATGCACTGCTCAGCTAACGTCGGTGAAGCAGGCGATACGACTTTATTCTTCGGTTTGTCAGGCACTGGCAAAACCACTTTATCTGCTGATCCAAAGCGTTTCCTGATTGGTGATGACGAACATGGTTGGGCACCTAACTCAGTGTTTAACATTGAAGGTGGTTGTTACGCTAAATGTATCGACCTGTCGAAGAAAAACGAGCCTGTAATTTGGGATGCGATCCGTTTCGGCACTATTCTGGAAAACGTGGTGTTAGATGCTAATCGTACACCAGATTACAAAGATGCCAGCCTGACTCAAAACAGCCGCGCCGCTTATCCATTAGCTCACGTAGAAAAACGTGTACTGGAAAACCGTGCCGGTGAACCTAAAGCTGTTGTTTTCCTGACCTGTGACGTCAGTGGTGTATTACCACCTGTATCTATCCTGTCAGAAGAAGCTGCTGCTTATCACTTCTTAAGTGGTTATACCGCCAAAGTAGGTTCAACAGAGATTGGTTCAACTTCCGCTATTGAATCGACTTTTTCTACCTGTTTTGGTGCACCGTTTTTCCCACGCCCAGCTGGCGTATACGCTGAACTGCTGATCAAACGTGTGCGTGAATTCGGTAGCAAAGTGTATTTAGTCAACACGGGCTGGACCGGCGGTCCACATGGTGTGGGTAAGCGTTTTGATATCCCTACGACTCGTGGCATTATCGACGCTATCGTCTCAGGTGAATTGGCGACAGCTGAAACTGTGCACTTACCAGAGTTAAACCTGAATGTACCGTTAAAAGTGACAGGTGTGGATAGTAATCTGCTGAACCCAAGAGATACCTGGGCAGACAAAGCAGCTTATGATCAATACGCCCACAAACTGGCCGCTGAGTTTGCCAACAACTTTAAGAAATACGACGTATCTGATGCGATCCGCAACGCAGGTCCAAAAGTAGCTTAGTGTTTTTTTGACCTTGATTTGATTAAAAAAGGCTCCGCATTGCGGAGCCTTTTTTTATGCCGTTTTGGTCAAAGGCAAATACACAGTCACCACTAATCCGCCATAGGCATGGTTATGCATAGTGATTTGACCATGATGCATATCCACAATCTTTTTGATAATAGCCAAACCTAAACCCGAACCTCCGCTACCCCGGGCTGTATCTCCCTGGGCAAAAGGCTCGAACATACGCTGCATTTCATCCTCAGGAATACCGGGGCCATGATCCCTCACCTGCACATAGACTTTGCGACTGGCGCGTTCCAGCCCGGTGCTGACTTCGATAGCCCCATCTGAATATTTCAGTGCATTTTCAATCAAATTATTCAGCACCCTTTTGATTGCAATACGACGCAGTGGTACCAGCGGAAGATGATCGTACAAAGTGGCATTAATTTCGCGTTTTTGTAACCTGTCTGCGCTGATTTGCTCCTGCACCAGCAGGTTTAAATCGTCTTCATCCAGTGCTTCTTCTTTGTGATGGCGAATGTAATCAATAAACTGGTCGATAATGGCATTCATATCTTCAATATCGCTGACAATGCCATCTTTAATCCAGCTGTCCTGTTCGCTGACCATTTCACTGGCCAGACGAATACGGGTTAAAGGGGTTCGCAAATCATGCGAAACACCGGCCATTAACAAGGCCCGGTCTTTTTCTAACTGACTGATGCCCTTAGCCATACGATTAAAGGCCTGAGTCACTGCCACTATCTCGGTAGAACCATGCTCAGGTAAAGGCTCTGGCATTTCGCCTCGTCCTACTTTCAACGCGGCTTGCTGTAATCCCTGCAATGGCCTGTTCAGTTGCCGGGCAAACAACCAGCCTCCGGCCACACTTAAAAAACCTATAACAAAGACATAAATTTTTAGCGGCGAAAAATCGGTTTCATCCAGGCCTGTCAGCGGTACTTTGACCCAATACTGTGGCGCTTGTGGTGGTTTGACCCAAAAGGCATAACTATTATTTTGCGCTATCCGTACTTCGGCAGGCCCTCCCAGTTCCATGGACATTTCTTCAGAAAAGTAAGGGTAATAGCTGGCGTCATTTAAACCATTTAAAGGCGCCGTAGCATCGGTATAGACTTCAATACCCGTCGCCTGCTGGAATCTTTTGGTCAGTTCCTCTGACAGCAGCACGTCGTTATGCTCTACGTCGATAAACACGACTTTAATTTGTTTGGCGATCAGATGGTTAATTTGCTGATAGCTGGGTTTAATCACGTAATACACTACAGATAAATACGATACCAGCTGGTTAATCAGCAACAAAATACCAATCAAAAAGACGGTCTGACCAAAAGCACTGCGCGGAAACAAACGCATTTAGCTGACTGCACCATCAGGTACAAAGACATAACCCAAACCCCAAACGGTCTGGATATAACGTGGGTTAGTCGGGTCGTCCTCCAACATACGGCGCAAGCGGGACACCTGCACATCTATGCTGCGCTCCATCGCCGAATAATCACGGCCACGGGCCATATTCATTAACTTATCCCGTGACAAAGGCTCACGGGCATGAGTCACCAGCACTTTGAGTACGGCAAATTCACCGCTGGTTAAAGGCATTAGTTCTTCGCCTTTGCGCATTTCACGGGTGGCGAGGTTAAACACAAAAGGACCAAATTTCACCTGACTCTCTTCCACTGCAGGTGCACCAGGTAATTCTTTTGATTTACGGCGTAATACAGCACGAATGCGGGCTAGTAATTCACGCGGATTAAAAGGTTTAGGCAGGTAATCGTCAGCACCCATTTCCAGCCCAATAATACGGTCCACTTCGTCGCCTTTGGCAGTGAGCATAATGATTGGAATTTCATTTTCCTGTTGGCGCAACTTACGGCAAATGGATAAACCATCTTCGCCCGGTAACATCAGATCCAGCACCACCAAATGGAAGTTTTCACGTTCCATTAAACGCTGCATCTGCTCAAAGTTCGCAGAGGTACGGACAATATAACCTTGTTCTACCAGATAACGTTCTAATAAAGAACGTAATCTCATATCGTCATCAACGACTAAAATTTTTGTTGTTTCTTGTCCGAGCATACCAATCCCTCCACAAATGATGCCCACTATAAACGAAAAACCCGGAGCATGGAGGGCATGCGCCGGGTTCAGTTGTTACAAAGTTTGTCAGTTTTTTATTCAGGTTGTTCAGGTTGCACCTTCTCTACTTTACGCAGTGGTGGGTTCATCCACACCACATGACCGGTATGAGCACTCAGTCGGGTGGAGTTTTCCTGTTTTTCTAAGGTCTTCTGGTCAATCACATAAGCGTAATCTGCTGTAGAGCTACAGCCTGTCATCACTAAAGCCATCGCAAGGACTATCAGACCTGTTAATTTTGCTTTCATTGTTGGCCTCCTTTGTTGAGCACATTTTCACTATAGTTGGCCCGAACAAAATCGCCTAGCATATTTTTGTTACATCTAAATGACAGTGATGAAATAATTTAAAAAATTTTCAAAAACCGATATAACTAAATGATTAATATAAGTTTATTTCGTTATTTTCCTACATCTGAAGGAAAGGTGTTTGATTGATATTTTGTATTAGCTGTTGAAATTAATCCGCGTCTCTTTCCACTTGGCTGTGAAATAGTTATAAAGTCAGCCCAAAGTAGCGTCTTTTTTATCAATCACCGGGCAGCATGAGTAAAACAGAGTTAGTCACCCGCGAGGGTTATGAAGCCTTGCAACAGGAATTAAACCATTTATGGCGGGAAAAACGCCCCCATACCACAGCTAAAGTAGCATGGGCGGCCAGTCTGGGCGATCGCAGCGAAAATGCTGACTATCAATACAACAAGAAGCTTTTACGTGAAATAGATAGAAGGATCAGGTACTTACGCAAGCGTTTGGAAGTCATAAAAGTTGTGGATTACTCCCCGGAGCAAAATGGTCGGGTGTTTTTTGGTGCTTGGGTTGAGATTGAAAATGACGAGGGTGAACAACTGACCTTTCGTATCGTAGGGCCTGATGAAATTTATGGTCGCAACGATTATATCTCTATTGATTCTCCTATGGCCCGGGCTTTAATCAAAAAACAGGCAGATGAGGAAGTGCAAGTGCCAACTCCCACTGGCATCAAAGAATGGTGGATCAACAAAATCTGGTATCCCCAACAACAAGGTTAAGGAGCGTCATGTATCAGCAAGTATTGAGTCAACAACAGCAGTATTTTTCCAGCGGCATCACTAAAAATCTGAGCTGGCGTAAACAGCAATTGAAGCAACTACAACTGCTGCTGACCACACACGAAGCTGAGCTGTTACAGGCTTTACAACAAGATCTGGCAAAACCTGCTTTTGAGGCTTTACTGAGTGAAATCAATTATCTGCATACAGATATAAAGCATTGCCTGAAAAAGCTAAAGAGTTGGGCCAGACCTAGAAGAGTCAGTACCGGGCTTCGCACTTTCCCTTCTATGGCCTTTATTCAACCAGAACCATACGGTTCAGTCCTTATTATTAGCGCATGGAACTACCCGCTGCAGTTGGCATTAGCGCCTTTAGTGGCTGTGTTATCCGCTGGCAATTGTGCAGTGGTGAAGCCCTCAGAGCTTGCACCCGCGACTTCGGCCATCATAGCCCGCTTGCTGCCTATGTATCTGGACAAAGAGGCTGTGGTGGTAGTGGAAGGTGGTGTGCCTGAAACCACAGAACTTTTGAAGTTGCCTTTTGATCATATTATGTACACAGGCAATGGTCAGGTTGGCAAAATTGTATTACGTGCAGCCGCAGAGCATTTAACCCCTGTCACTTTAGAACTGGGTGGCAAAAGCCCGGTTTATGTCGACAGTAGCGCAGATTTAAAACTGACAGCCCAGCGCATCGCCTGGGGCAAATGGTTAAACGCGGGCCAAACCTGTATAGCACCGGATTATATTCTGGCGCATAAAGATATCGCCGAATCACTGCTGCGGGAAATTCACGCTCAGTTGCTGCAGATGTATGGCAGCGATCCTAAGCTCAGTTCTGACTATGGCCGAATCATTAACCAACGCCACCTGCAGCGTGTACAAAGTTATCTGGATGGCATTGAAGTTTATTGTGGTGGCGCGGTGGATATAGACCAGCTGTATTTCAGTCCGACCTTAGTGTTGGATCCGCCGCTTAATAGCAGTCTGATGACAGAGGAAATTTTTGGCCCTGTTTTGCCTGTACTGACAGTCAGCAGTTTTGATGCTGCGGTGCGTTTTATTCAGCAGCGTGACAAACCGCTGTCAGCCTATTTATTCAGTAATAACAGTACGCAACAACAACAATGGGTAGAACAAATCAGCAGCGGCAGTCAGTGCATTAACGATGTGCTGATGTTTATGGCGGTATCTGAACTTCCCTTTGGTGGTGTAGGACCCAGTGGCATGGGTCAGTATTCAGGCAAAGCAGGCTTTGAACAATTTAGCCATTTGAAGTCTGTATTAAAACGTCCACTCTGGCCTGAACCGCCTGTACGTTTTGCCCCATACGCAGAATGGAAACGCAAAGTGCTGGGCTGGTTGAGCTAGCCATTCGGTGCAGAGTAAGGACGCTTCAGCGTTTTGCTATTGGATTTTTTGGCCTTAACAGTGGACAATTGCCACAGTTGATAAGAACCCATCTGGTTTTTACTTGTCTCAAAGTCGCCGGATGCTAAGGAAGCTTTAAGTTATGTCTATGATCATTAAACAAATTGCTCTGGAAATTTCAGCACGCCCAGAGCAGGTTGCAGCAGCTATACAGTTGATGGATGAAGGCGCTACTGTGCCTTTTATTGCCCGTTACCGTAAAGAAGTAACAGGTGGCCTGGACGATACCCAGTTGCGTAATTTGGATTTGCGCTTAACTTATTTGCGGGAACTGGAAGACAGACGTCAGGTCATTATCAAAACCATAGATGAGCAAGGCAAACTAACACCAGAGTTAAAGCAGGAATTATTAGCTGCTGACAATAAAACCCGTTTAGAAGATTTATATTTACCTTACAAAGCCAAACGCCGCACCAAAGGGCAGATCGCTATTGAAGCAGGTTTAGAGCCCCTGGCCGACGCCTTACTTAACGACCCAACTTTAGTGCCTGAACAACAAGCTACCAGCTACTTCAATGCAGAAGCGGGTTTTGCTGACAGCAAAACTGTACTGGATGGCGTGAAATATATTCTGATGGAGCGTTTTGCTGAAGATGCAGCTTTGCTGGCGAAATTACGTCGTCATTTAAGCCAGAACGCTGTGCTGAAAAGCTCTATGGTCGCAGGCAAAGAGCAGGAAGGCGCTAAGTTCCGCGATTACTTTGAACACAAAGAAGCCTTTAAAACTGTACCGTCACACCGGGCTTTGGCGATGTTTCGTGGCCGTAACGAAGGTATTTTAAACCTGCAATTACAACCTGATGCCGACGATGCTTCAGCTCATGCTGTCTGTGAGCAGATGATCGCTAATCACTTTGACATTCGCCAACAAGGCCGCGCTGCCGACGATTTCCTCCGTACAGTGGTGCAGTGGACCTGGAAGGTGAAATTACACCTGCATTTAGAAAACGATTTATTAGGCGAACTACGCGAACAGGCCGAAGAAGAAGCCATCAAGGTATTTGCCCGTAACTTAAAAGACTTATTAATGGCAGCTCCTGCTGGTATGCGTGCCACATTGGCGCTGGACCCTGGCCTGCGCACTGGGGTGAAAGTCACGGCTATTGATGAAACCGGCAAGCTGGTGGATCAAACCACTATATTTCCACATGCGCCACAAAATCACTGGGATAAGTCAGTCCGCACCCTAGCCGCTTTAGCCAAACAACACAAAATTGAGCTGATAGCTATTGGGAACGGTACCGCATCACGCGAAACCGACAAGTTGGCCGCCGATGTGATTAAACTGCTGCCAGAGCAAAACATCAGCAAAATTATGGTGTCTGAAGCTGGAGCTTCGGTGTATTCAGCCTCTGAGCTGGCCTCACAGGAATTCCCGGATCTGGATGTATCCTTACGGGGCGCTGTCTCTATAGGCCGTCGTTTGCAAGACCCGCTGGCTGAACTGGTGAAAGTTGAGCCTAAAGCTATAGGGGTTGGACAATACCAACATGACGTTAACCAAAGTTTGCTGGCCAAGTCACTGGACGCTGTAGTCGAAGACTGCGTAAACGCTGTAGGTGTGGATTTAAATATGGCGTCCGTACCTTTATTGGCGCGCGTAGCAGGCCTGAACAAAACCCTGGCGCAGAATATCGTGGTGTATCGCGACACTCATGGTCGTTTCCAACAACGGAAAGACTTACTGAAAGTCGCGCGTTTAGGCCCTAAAGCTTACGAACAGGCTGCTGGTTTCCTGCGGATTAACAAAGGCTTGGATCCGCTGGACTCGTCTTCAGTTCACCCTGAAGCTTATCCTTTAGTGGAAAAAATTCTGGCGAAATTTGGTCAGCCGATAGAACAATTACTAGGCAATAGCGCTTTCTTAAAAAGCCTGAACCCTGCTGATTTTGTCGACGAACATTTTGGTTTGCCTACAGTAGAAGACGTGATTAAAGAACTGGATAAACCAGGCCGTGACCCACGCCCTGAGTTTAAAACAGCGGCCTTTAAAGAAGGCGTCGAAACCATGGCCGACTTAAAGCCGGGCATGTTGTTGGAGGGCGTTGTCACTAACGTCACCAACTTTGGCGCTTTTGTCGATATAGGTGTGCATCAGGACGGTTTAGTGCATATCTCGTCGCTAACCGACAAATTTGTGTCTGATCCACATCAGGTGGTCAAGGCTGGCGATATAGTCAAAGTGAAGGTACTGGAAGTAGAGCTGGATCGTAAACGCATAGCCCTGACTATGCGGATGGACGAACAACCTGCGGTCAAAGGCGCTGGTGGTGCTGGAAAAGAGGCCTCACGTTCTTCGGCTGCGGGTTCAGCGAAAGCCGCTAAACCGGTCAAAACAGCTGAAGTCCCTAATGCAGCTATGGGCAATGCCTTTGCTCAGGCTTTTGCCAAATTTAAAAAGTAACTCTGATCTACCAAAATTAAGGCCGGATCATTCCGGCCTTTTTTATCTGTGTCAGCGATTCGGCTATCAGGCCATTTGCAGCAAAGGCCGCTCTGCCGGTTGAGTTGCTTTGGCGTAAAAACCAGAAATCACCTCAGAGCGCATCGACATTAAAGGGTCGCGCTGCAACGACTGAAAATCTGCTGGAATAAAATCATTGGCTTCATTATTCACCAGCGCTGCAAAAGGCTCCCATTCAGTTGCAGAGCCTCCGGCTGACTGTTCCGAACCAGCTCTGGCCATTTGTCCAATTTCTGTAGCTAATTCTGCCTGAGCTTCCATTAAAGTGCGGCTAGCCTGAGCTGCTACGGCACGATCTGCACTGGAAGGTTCAGCAGGCGCCAAAGCCGCTGCTTTGACCTGTTGCATCTTCTGAATGGTAGCGCGTGGGTCATTTGGTACTTCAGATACATCAATCCGAACTTCACCACCTACCGCATATTGCTGACCATCAGGGCCTGTTTCGTACTCATAGCTTGGAGCACCAGCATACTGACCGCCAATAGCAGAGTGAGCTTGTTCGTGAACTTTGACTTCCTGATCACGGGCTTTTAATTCAGCGACACGTTTTTGTTCAGCCTGCTCTTCTTTTTGTTGCTGAGGATCATCTTTTTCCTCACCAGAAGAGCTTTGTTTTTCTTGCTCAGAACCAGATTGTGGATCTTTTTCAACCACAGCCTGACGGTATTCCAGACCTTTGGTCTTCACATCTTCATAAGTGGTGGGAGCAGAGCTGTTGCCGTTACGGCTTTTTTCGTCAGCCATCAGGCCTTTTTCAGCGGCCGCTCTTTCCATGGCTGCAACAGGCTCAATAACTTCACGGCGCAAGTTATCGCGCCGGGCCATATCCAGGGCCGGATTACCAGTGTGCAAAGGCACATTTGGGTAATTCGAAGTTAATAACATAAAGCCTGTTTACACCCTTAAATCGATTATAGAACCCAACATCTCATCAGCAGTTTTGACTGACTTCAGATTAGCTTCTGCATTCATTTGTTCATTGGATAACGTCACCAGACTTTGCTCTATAGATGGACCAGTACTTGGCTCTACCGGAGTTTCCAGTGCACGTTGATTACTGCTTTGGGCAGTTTGCTGATTTATATTTACGGTCGCTTCAGTCACAGCGTCAGATGCACGCTGAAAGCCCTGAAAACCGCTCGTAAAGGCTGAACTGATTTCCATCATGACCTCGTTGACTAATTGAACACCTTTGTTGAACTGGATAATTATTAGCCATTTCTCGGCAAAACGAAAGCCTGACGGCAATTATTTGCCGTCAAAATGCAGAATTTTCTAATTTAGTGAAGATTTAAGCGGATAAATGGGACAGTAATAGGGAAATAAACTCCTGTTGATGCGAAATAAAAGGCGCATGCGAGGATTTTTGCAGTATTTCGATCTGGAGTTCGGGTCGTAACTTTTGCAATAAAGGGGCTATAGCCACAGGGACTAACGAGTCTAACCGCCCTAAAATACTAAAAACAGGCTGCGGCAAAGCGGCAAATTCCTGCCGCAAATCAAGAGTCGCCAATAACTCCAACCCACCTTGTAATGCCAAAGCGCAAGGCAAAGGCAAACTTAACACCGCTTGCTTCAATAACTTAATATCCTGGCGGGCAGTGCTACTGCCCATCGCTTGGATCGCCAAAAACCGCTCCACTGTTAACGCCAAATCCTGCTGCAATTGACCCGCAAATTGCAGCATCACATGGCTTTCCATACCAGGCCAATTTTCTTTTGCCATAAAACAGGGGGAGCTGGCAATTAAACCCAGCTTTTTTACTTTCTCCGGATAACGGCTGGCTAAGGCTATGGCCAATAAACCGCCTAAAGACCAGCCCACCACTGTACTTTGAGCCGGGATTTGTTCAGCCAGTTGGGCCAGAACACTATCGATATCATAAGCAACCGGACAAGGAGATAAACCAAAGCCGGGCAGATCCGGTGTATGGATAGCTAACCCGGACGGCAAAGCAGACACCAGTTGTGACCAAACCTGATGATTTAATCCCCAACCATGCAAGAACACTACCGGGTTTTGGCTAAATTTTAGTTGTTCATTCATTCGTTCGACCATACTTGTTGTTATGTCTGGCCTTTTATCAAAGCAGGGATGCTGATGCAAGCGACTTTATGGCAGCACCTGGTACATAGACTGGCACCCAATTGTTGTTTGTGGTGCCAGATGCAGGTGCAGCAGCCGCAAACCCAGCTTTGTGATTTTTGCCATGCTCATTTGCCCGGTCTGGATTTAAGCTGGGTTGACCAGAATGCGTTGCTATTGCCACAAGTTGCACAAGGTTTAACACGCCCTAAATTTGACAGTCTTTATAGCCTAAGTTGGTACAGGCAACCGTACCGGCACTGGATCAGTCAGTGGAAGTTTCAACAGCATCATGCTGCAGGTGAGTTGTTATGCCAGTTACTGTATCAGCGTGCTGTGCTTTATCAACAACAAGGCGGGCCATTGCCGGACTGCATCAGCTATACACCTGTCTCCAACCAAAGATTACAGGAAAGAGGCTTTAATCAGGCCAAACTACTGGCGCAGCAGCTAGCTGAAGCCTGGCACAAACCTTGTGTTAGCTTGTTTCAAAGCCCGGACTTAGTGCCTCATCAGATTGGACTCAAGCGCAAAGAGCGATTGGCGAATTTAAAAGGAAAAATTCAGCTGCAGGAACGCCCTCTGCCTGCTCATATCACATTAGTCGATGACGTGATCACCACAGGAGCCACGCTGGATTATCTGAGCGCTTTGCTCAAAGCCAAAGGAGTCCAGACCGTCAGCGTCTGGACTCTGGCCATCACCAGGGCTTTCTAATGCGCTTCTTCTTCGTTGGCTTCTTCCCCTTCACCATCAGAAGATTCAGCGCTAAACATTTTGCCAAAATACAACGCGTTAATCAGTAAGCGGCTGGAGCCGACAAAATAGCCACGGAATACAGGATTATCTGTCATACCTATCACCCGGCCTTCGCCATGGTTATGCGCCACTAAGGCTGCACCTTCAGCGATACGACTAACGTATTCAGGCGCTGTATAACCCGCTAGTTGAGGTTTATCTGTGTACAAAGCGACGTTGATAAAAGGCTCTTCACTGGGCGCTAATAAAAAAGTGCCGTTTTTAAACACAGGTAAGTTTTTATTCGACAGACCAAAAGTTAAAGGATGACTTAAATCCAGTTGCGTCTGGTAAATAGCCCCGGCAATACGGCGCTGACCAGCCAGACTTTCTTTATCGGCATAACTTAAACCTTGATCAGCAATCAGCATGCTCATATCGGCTGAGTTCCAGGCTTTGGCTTTTAGCAAACCAGAGCGCACTAAAAAGGCTGCGCCGCCCTTATGGCCCCACAACACGCCACCTTGTTTCGCCCATTGATTCAACAATTGCTGCTCTTTTTGCTGCAGGCCGTTGTAACTGCCATTCGGCAAAATAATATGAGTGTAGCGACTTAAATCGACTCGGCCTAAACGCTGAGGTTCGATCAAACTTGGCGATACACCTGAGAGTTTTTCCAGATTAAACCAAACTTCGCCTGCCTCAGTGGAATTGACATCAGGGCCTGCCACCAGCAAGACATTCGGCTTAGTCACAGGCACAAAACCATTGCTGCCCAAATCCTGGCCCTTAGCGGTTAAACCCGAAGTAAGGGCAGTGATAGCTAAGCCGGCTTTTTGCTGTGCTTTACCTAAAAGTTCAAACCAGTTGTTGTGCTGCTGTAAACCAGCGGCAATAACGATAGCTCCGGCACTAAAAGCTTGTTCACCATTAGCGGTTTTAGCAAAAAAAGGCTTGCTGGCCGCTCGTAATACTACACCTTGCTCCAACAGCGCCTGAGTTAGCAACGGCGCCCTTTGATCGGCCCAGTCAAAAGCATAGGCATAAGCTCCGGCTGAAGGCATCAGCACGGATTCAGGCTGCGGCGACCAGTGATCTTCTGCCACACCTGAGGGTTTGCGGCCTACAGCGCTGAATTCAATATTAAAGGCATAAGGTAAAGTCCAGGCCGACACATCGTAAAAGGTATTGTCCTGAAAGTTGGTCTGAGTGCTGAACGCAGCTTTTAACAGCAGATACTGGCTCTGTTGCAGCGGAATATAATAAGCCTGACCTTTTTGGTACGTCTGGCCTTTGTGCTGCCATCGTTCATTGATGGGGTAAGCTTTGATCTGATGCTGTTTTAATAAATTAAGCAGTGCCTCTAAACGGGTTTTATCCGCTGCTTCAGCAATGACATAACCCTGGGTTGAGTCATCAGCAGCGAGGCGCTCTGACTCCAGCACAAAAGCTTTTTGATAGCTTTGCAGCGCATTTTTTTGCGCTACGGATCCACGCAGGGTAGACAACGATGTAATGTACTGATTTTCCACAGTTTTACTAAAAGGCAAAGGCCCATTAATACTGTCCTGCAGATGACCACGGCTACTAGCTTGTTCGAATAGAATACCGACGCTGGCGTTCACGTCCGGATAAGTCGAGCCTTTACCCACATAAAAATCGTCAAAACTTTCTTCGGTGTAATACAAACGGCCTTTTTTATCCAAAGCTGCGGCATGGTAATCGGCAATTTTAGCCGTCAGTTGCTGGTTAGCTGTTGGTGTTAAAGGGTAAGTGCGAGTTGGAATACCAGGCTGAAAAAAGAAGGTACTGTTTGGGCCCATTTCATGAAAATCGCCCACTACAGCAGGACGCCATTTATAAAACTGCGCGATACGGGCACGGCTTTCCGGATGCTCCAAAGGTAACCAATCGCGGTTTAAATCAAACCAATAATGGTTAGGACGACCATTAGGCCAGGGCTCAATATGCTCGCGACTTTGAGGATCAGCCACTGGTGATTTGCCTTTATGCATATTGGCCCAAGTGGCAAAACGCTCTAAACCATCAGGGTTTAAACTGGGTTGGATCAAAATAACAGCGTTTTTCAGCCAGTCTTGTACTTCAGCATCTGTGCTGGTTAATAAATGATGAGCAACCTGCACTGAGGCATTAGGGCCACTGGACTCGTTGCCATGCACACCATACCCCAACCAGACGATCAGTGGCAAATCATCGGCCAGTTCAGTACCTGTCGATAGCTGAGTCAGATGCTGTAAGCGAATTTGCTCCAGCTTTTTCAAGTTTTCCGGGGATGAAATAATCAGCTGTAACAAAGGTTTTTGTTCATGGGTGTGGCCAATAATTTCCAGTTGGGCTTTGTCTGAGCCTGCGGCCAGTTGTTGGAAATACATCTGAATTTGATCATGACGTAAATGCCATTCGCCGACCGGATAACCAAAAAATTGTTGCGGGCTTTGTGGTGCTGCCATTGAGAACTGGCTGCTAAACCCCAATACTAAGGCACTGATGATAGTTGTTATTTTGTACATTGTTCTTCTCCCTTTCTGGCCGCTACCTTAGCAATAAAAAGTCCGGCCCGACAAGCGGGGCTGGCAAGGCACAGCAAGTCAGAGTATCATAGCCATTAACCTAGTAATTTAGTCAGGTACTACCGATGATCACCATTTCTGAACAGGCGCAGAGCCATTTTCGTAAGCTGCTGGAAAAACAGGCCGCCGGCACTCATATTCGTGTCTTTGTGGTCAACCCGGGCACTGTTTCTGCGGAATGTGGCGTGTCCTACTGCCCTGCCGACGCGGTAGAAAGCACAGATTTACAACTGCCATTTGACGGTTTTATGGCGATAGTGGATGCCGAAAGCAAACCCTTTTTAGTGGATGCCGAAATCGATTTTGTTACCGATCAGATGGGTTCTCAACTGACGTTAAAAGCGCCAAACGCCAAAGTACGCAAGGTGAACGACGACGCGCCGCTGAAGGAAAAAGTGCAATACGTGATTGATGCCGAAATCAACCCACAGTTAGCCAACCACGGTGGTCGTGTTTCAGTGGTAGAACTGACAGACGACGGCGTCGCTGTACTGCAATTTGGTGGCGGCTGTAACGGTTGTTCACAAGTCGATTTAACTTTAAAAGAAGGCATCGAAAAAGAACTGCTGCAACGTTTTGCCGGTGAATTAACTGCAGTGCGTGATGTGACTGATCACCAACGTGGTGAGCATTCTTACTATTAAACTGTTGTTTGTATAAGCTACAGAGGCCACTTGATGTGGCCTTTATTATATTAATGTCAAAAGGAATTCCGGGATGAAACTGCTGATCTGTTTATTTGCTGTGCTGAGCGTTCAAATCAGTTTTCAGAGCTATGCCGCTATTATCCTGCAGTACCATCATGTCAGCACTCAGACACCCCGCTCCACCAGCGTCACACCGGAAGAGTTTCGCACTCATTTGCAGTATTTAAAAGACAATCAGTATCAAGTCATAGGTTTAGATACTTTGCTGGCACAGCTGCAACAAGGCAAAGAGCCAGCCGATAATGCGGTGGTGATTACCTTTGACGATGGTTTTGACAATATCTATCTGCAGGCCCACCCGATTTTGCAGCAGTTTGGTTTTCCTTACACAGTGTTTTTAAGCCCGGCTTTAATAGATCGTAAAGAAGGCCCTGTGATGAGTTGGCAGCAAATCAAACAACTGCAAAAAGACGGCGTTATTATTGCCAACCACAGTTCCTACCACGATCATCTGGCAGCGCCGAATAAAGGCGAAAGCAAAGCGGCTTGGCTAAAACGGGTGAAAACCGATATTTTGCTGGCACAAACCCAACTGGAGCAGCAATTAGGCATTAAGCACAAATGGCTGGCTTACCCTTATGGTGAATTTAGTGTTGAGTTGGAGCAGATGGTGAAAGAACTGGGCTTTATCGGTATAGGCCAACAATCCGGCGCAGTTGGCCTGAACAGCCTGATGACCCGCCTGCCCCGTTACCCTTCATCCAGCCAGTATGCGGCGTTAAAACACTTTACACCCAAACTGAAAACTCTGGCTTTGCCAGTGAAAAACTATATAGCTGCCGATCCGGTGAAAGGCCCTAATCCACCTACTTTAACTCTGCAAATCGACAGTTCAGATTTTAAAACCAGCCAGCTCAACTGCTTTAGCAATGGCGAGCCTATTAAAGTGACCTGGCTAAAACCGGACACCTTTAGCGCTCAGGCAAATCAAAAGCTAAAAACCAGCCATAAACGCTACAACTGCACAGCCCCTTCGTTAACGAAAAGAGGCTATTTCTACTGGTATTCCCAGCCTTGGGTGATGGAGTAACACAACGTTGCAATGCCTCCGGCGATTACAACCTACAAACGTAGGATGCATTCGCCCAAAGGGCACTGCATCAAAGTTATCGAGTCGCCGCTATCACCAAAGGATAATCCGTCAGGAACTGCTGGTTATTAATAAGCGGCACAGCGCCTGCTTTCATTTCAGGCTTAAACATAGCCACTACTGCCCCCTGAGGGTTTAGCAGCGCTATGCTGGCACTGTGATCGACGGTATAACGGTCTTCTGCACCATCATTAATCGCATACATCAGGCCCAGTTGGCGGATAAAAGGGAATAAGTCTTTATGATCGGCTGTTCTGGCTTTGATTGGGGCTTGCTTAAAGTAGGTGATGTACTGGGCCAGTTGCTCTGGGGTATCCCGTTTGGGGTCGACCGAGACAAACCAAATCTCGAGTGGCTCTGGCGTCAGTTTGACTAAGTCCTGATACATGCCCGCTAATTTCGCCATAGTCATAGGGCAAATATCAGGGCAATGAGTATAACCAACAAAAACCAGGGTCCAGTGTCCTTGCAAATCCTTCAGGCCCACTTGCTGTTTTTGTTCATCCAGCAAATTAAATTCAGTGAGTGTTCTGGGACTTGGATAGACCAAAGCGGCCACAGGCTCGGCCGGATCGGATTTAAAACTGGCAGATAACCATAAACCCGCAGCCAAAGCCAGTACCGCAACAACCACCCATAACCACTTCTGCATAAGAGTTTTTCCCGTTAAAGCGCTGAAATCAACCAATAATGATCCAGCAACAACAGCAGGAATAATACCATCAGATGCCAAATCGAAAACTTAAAAGTTGCCATGGCGGTTTCAGGCTTCGCATTAAATTTTAATTGCCAGGCATACCAGATAAAACCTAAGTTCAACACCGTGCTACCGACCAGGTACACAGCTCCTGTCATACCGACCAGATAAGGCAACAAGCAGACTAAAAACAGCACCAGGGTATAAAGGAATATGGCACTTTTGGTGAACTCAATACCATGAGTGACTGGCAACATCGGCATATTCACTTTGGCATAATCATCACGGCGATGAATGGCCAAAGCCCAGAAATGCGGTGGTGTCCAGGTGAAGATAATCATCACCAGCAGCAGCGCATGGGCATGTACTTCGGCCGTCATCGCAGTCCAGCCAAGCAGCGGCGGCATGGCGCCAGCTAAACCGCCTATCACAATATTCTGCGGCGTCGCACGCTTTAAAAACATGGTGTAGACCACGGCATAACCAAACAAACTTGCTAAGGTCAGCCAGGCGGTCAGTGGATTGACGGCCATAAATAACAGCAGAAAACCAGTCCCTGCCAACAACAGCGAAAACTTCACCGCTTGTTGTGTGGATAAACGGCCACGGGCCACTGGCCTGTTGTAAGTGCGGGCCATTTGCGCATCAATGCGTTGATCCACTATATGGTTCATCGCTGCAGCAGCAGCGGATAATAAGCCTATGCCGATCGTTGCGGCTACCATCAGGCCAAATTTAGGCAAACCGGGTTGCGCCAGCATCATGCCGACCCAGGCGGTCAGTACTAAAAGCGCTACAACTTTAGGTTTGGTTAGCTGGTAATAATCGCGCCACTGCTGGCTGTAGTGTTGGGGTAAAGCCAGAACTTTAAGCATAAGCAGACTCCTTGTTTCTGTGCAGCTGATAACCAATGACCACCAGACACATGACTAAATTGGCTGCCACAAAGTTATGCGCCACCGCATTGGCCAAAGGCAAATGCAGCACCACATTGGCAAGCCCCAAACTAAATTGCAGCACTAACAGCACCAGCACAGCGACAGCCAGTTTCTTCATCAGACCCGAACTCTTGCGCCAAAGGGCTATGGCATAAGCCGCCACCACCAGCAAGGTAATCACAGCACCTATACGATGCATCACATGCACTGTGGCGCGGGCGCTTTGGCTCATCACACCGTATTCGTAATTGTCGTAGCCCAGATGCAAAGAAAAGGCTTCGTCAAAATTAAGCTGACTCGCCCAGCCTGCTTCACAGACGGGTAACTGAATGCAGGCTAAGGCGGCATAGTTGGCTGCTGTCCAGCCGCCTAAAGCAATTTGCGCTGCCAGCACCAGCAACACCGGCCAAAACAGTAACTTCAGGCTTTGTTTTACAGCTATCAAAGGTGCAGGTTGTAATTGCCACCAATACAGCGCCAGTAACGACAGCAAAGTGAAGCCACCCAGCAAATGCCCCATCACCACCACAGGATGCAGAGCTAAAGTCACAGTCCACATGCCTAAAGCAGCCTGAAAAATCACCAGAGCTAACAATAAGGAGGGTAACAACAGGCGCTTTTGTTTCAGGCTAAACAGGAAAATGGCCAGAATAAGCAAACCTAAAGTGCCAGCAAAGTAACGATGGATCATCTCATTCCAGGCTTTATGGCTTTCGACCGGTCGCTCTGGATACAAAGCTTCAGCTTGCTCAATATGATGGGCCTGCTCTGGCACTTTTAAAAAGCCATAACAGCCAGGCCAGTCCGGGCAACCTAAACCGGCATCGGTCAGGCGGGTGTAAGCGCCTAATAAAATCACCAGCATGGCTAATACAACAGCAGAGCTAACCAGAACTTTCAGGATTTTCATCAGAGCCCCCTGTCGTATTTCAACAATTTATTTAAGTCAGTCAGAATAGCTTTGCCGGTTTGTATTATCTGAGTTTTGTCTTCGCTGACAGGGTATGTCATCAGCGCCAACCCGTTCAGATCCACCAGCACCAGCTTTTGCTGTAACGCATCAACACCCACAGGATTCGCCTGCCACAGCAATTTTTTTGCTTGAGTACCACCGGATTGCCATAACTCTAGATGTTGTTGTTTGCGACCCAGGGCCGTATACACCTGCTGCATACCATAATGGGCATTTTGACAAAGGACGTCACACTCGGCTTTATCACTGACATAAACCAGCCGCCAATGCACATCGCCAGCGGCTTTGGGTAATAACAAAATTTCTTCGCTCAGCCATTGACCTTTATTCGTGGTGGCGCCACCAAACCAACCCAAAGATAAAAATGCCTGAGCAAAGGCCAGCGGTAATAGAGAACACAACAAAAACAGCAGCAAAAATTTCTTCTTCGCCATTTAAAGCTCCTTCTTTGACATAAACCAGCCGATAACGACCACAGCAACAGCCAGTAATAACCATTGCAGCGCATAAGCCCGGTGTTTTTCCGGCGGCATCACCACAGCTTTATAGTGGTACAGATAAGGGGATTGTTGTTGATACAGCAGAACAGGAGCCAACTCCTGACCCAGAACTTTTGCCAATTCAACGGGTTCGACTTGCTGCATCCGTTGTGGCCATAGTCCTGTATCTTCTAAATTCTGGCCAAGCCGAAAGCCTTTCAGTTCAGTCCGCAGCAATGCCTTTAATTCAAATGATTCAGGGATGCTCAGTTCTGGCAGTTGATCACGGCTTTGCGGTGCAGCAACCCAACCTAAATTGACTAAGACTGCAGGGCCTTGATCCGACACCAGCACAGGGATCACCACGTCGTAGCCTGCTTTGCCTTGAATAAGCTGATTATCCAGCAACCAGACAGCAGGCTTTAGCCAGACGGCTTTACCTTGCAGCATCAGGCCATCTTGTTGCTCTGCCGGCACTGAGGCTAAATCTAGCCAATGCACAGGCCCTTGTTGCTCTGCAGTATGCAACTGATCCAATTGAGTTTGCTTTTGTTCGGCGCGTTGCCATTGCCAGTAACTTAACTTGATCAAAAGCGCAAAAGCGACCAGAGTGAATACAGCCAATAGCCAGTTGCGACTTAAATGAGTAACAAAGGGCCTGGCTGTCATATGGTGACCAGCCCTAAGCGAGGTTTTATGTGGATTAAACTTTTACTCATTGCACTACTGCTCTTTATTGTTTTTAACTTATTTCGTGCTTTGTTTCTGATGCTGAAAAACGATGAAAATCAGTCCAGCATGTCGAAGTTTTTAGGCCGCCGTGTCTGGTGGTCGGCCATAGTCTTATTGCTGGTGATCCTAGCGCTGCAATTTGGAATAATCACTCCGCACGGCCGCCCCTATTAATCCAATCAGCGGGCTAAAAAGCCCGTCCCTGCCTTACAGCACATAGACAAAAACAAACAAACATAACCAGACCACGTCAACAAAATGCCAATACCAGGCTGCAGCCTGAAAGGCAAAATGCTTATGGGCGGTAAAGTGATTTTTCAGTACTATGCGCAAAAACATCACCAGTAAAAATATGGCCCCCAGAGTCACGTGCAATCCATGAAAACCTGTCAGTAAAAAGAAGGTGTTGCCATAAATACCTGAGTCCAGCTTTAAGCCAAGATCCTGATAAGCATGTACATACTCGACGCCCTGCAAAGCAAGGAAACAAGCGCCCAGCAGGATAGTAAGTCCTAACATCAGCTTCAGCTGACCTCTTTTGTTTTGTTCCAAACCCATATGGGCAAACTGCAAAGTGACAGAAGACGCTAATAAAATCAGCGTATTGTAAAGGGGTAAACCTTGCCATGGCATAGCCTGAGTTTCAGTGCCTCCCGGAGTTTTCAACAAAGGCCAGGCCGCTTCAAAAGCTGGCCACAACACAGCCGCTGTACTGGCGTTATTGCTGGCACCATCCAACCACGGAATTGCGATCATCCGGGCATAGAACAGAGCACCAAAAAAGGCAGCAAAAAACATCACTTCAGAGAAAATAAACCAGCTCATGCCCTGTCGGAATGAGCGGTCAAGTTGTTTGCTGTACAAGCCATTCATAGACTCATCAATCACATTTCTGAACCAGCCTACCAGCATAAAAATTAAAGTGGCTACGCCAGCCAACAGTAAGTAGCCACCATAACCCGGCTGATCTTTGGTGACCTCATTCACATAATTGCCAGCACCAAAAGCAATCATAAACAAGGCCACCGCGCCTACTATGGGCCATGGACTTTGCTCTGGTACGTAATAATGTTCGTATTTTTCACTCATTGTTATCCCCTGTTGCTGTCTGTGCAGTGACCGGGGTGACAGCGTCTACTTCGTACAAGGTGTAGGACAAAGTGATGGTGCTGAACTGTTCCGGTAGTGCGGGATCGACATAAAATTGCAACGGCATGAGTAACTGCTGACCTGCCGTCAGATGTTGTTGGGTAAAACAGAAACATTCCATTTTATTAAAATACAAAGCCGCTTGCCCCGGTGAGACTGAAGGCACTGCCTGTGCAGTCATGGAGCGCCCCGTAATGTTGTGTGCCAGATAATCAATACGGTGTATTTCGCCCGGATGCACCCTAAGTTTATGTACTACAGGTTCAAACACCCAGGGCATGTTGTTATTCGGACGGGCGATAAACTCCACCAACACTTCACGTTTTTTATCCGGTATAGCGGCTTCTGCTGTCGCAGCCATAGTCGAGGTTTTGCCATTCAGACCTGTTAAGTCACAAAACACGTCGTATAAAGGCACTAAGGCATAACCAAAACCAAACATGGCTGCGGTCAGCAAACATAATTTAACCACTATAGGTTGATGCTTCAGCGCCATACCGCCCCCTACTTAATTTCTGGCGGAGTGGTAAAGCTGTGATAAGGCGCAGGTGAAGGAATAGTCCATTCCAGACCTTCAGCACCTTCCCACACCTCAGCTGTGGCTTTTTCACCGCCTTTAATACACTTCACCACCAACCAGACGAATAACAGCTGAGATAAACCAAAGGCAAAACCACCAATGCTAATCAGCGCATTAAAGTCTGCAAATTGCAGAGCGTAATCCGGAATACGGCGCGGCATACCGGCTAAGCCGACAAAATGCATAGGGAAAAACAGTACATTGACAGAAATCAGTGAACACCAGAAATGCCATTGCCCCAATGTCTCGTCGTACATGTGGCCAGTCCATTTCGGCAGCCAATAATAGGCAGCCGCCATAATAGAGAAGATAGCGCCTGTCACTAATACATAGTGGAAATGTGCAACAACAAAGTAGGTGTCATGGTACTGGAAGTCAGCAGGCGTAATAGCCAGCATCAAACCAGAGAAGCCCCCTATGGTGAACAGTACAATAAAGGCCAGAGCAAACATCATCGGCACTTCAAAGGTCATAGCCCCCCGCCACATAGTAGCGACCCAGTTAAAGACTTTCACCCCGGTCGGCACCGCAATCAGCATAGTGCAGTACATAAAAAACAGTTCTGCAAAGACGGGCATCCCTGTGGTGAACATATGATGCGCCCAGACTAAAAAAGATAGTAAGGCGATACTGGCAGTGGCGTACACCATGGAGGCGTAACCAAACAGCGGCTTACGGGCAAAAGTTGGCACTATGGCTGAAATGATGCCAAAAGCAGGTAATATCATGATGTACACTTCAGGGTGACCGAAGAACCAGAAAATATGCTGGAACAACACAGGATCACCGCCGCCGGCTGCATCAAAAAAGCTGGTACCAAAATATTTATCAGTCAGCACCATAGTCACAGCGCCAGCCAACACAGGCATTACAGCAATCAGCAAATAAGCCGTAATAAACCAGGTCCAGACAAACAATGGCATCTTCATGTAGGTCATGCCAGGAGCGCGCAGGTTCATAATGGTCACTATCACGTTAATAGCGCCCATGATGGATGAAATACCCATGATATGAACTGAAAACACAAAAAGTGCAGTGCTGTCATTGCTATAGGTGGTGGATAGCGGTGCATAAAAAGTCCAGCCAAAACTGGGGCCCCCCCCTTCCATAAATAAAGACAACAGCAGGATGCTAAAAGCAAAAGGTAAAATCCAGAAGCTCCAGTTATTCATCCGGGGCAACGCCATATCCGGCGCACCTATCATCATAGGAATGAGCCAGTTGGCAAGGCCGGTAAAGGCTGGCATGACAGCACCAAACACCATAATCAGACCATGCACTGTGGTCATCTGATTAAAAAAGTTCGGCTCAACAATTTGCAGTCCTGGCTGAAATAATTCGGCCCGGATCACCATAGCCATAGCACCGCCGATAAAAAACATCGTCAGTGCAAACAGCAGGTACAAAGTGCCTATATCTTTATGGTTGGTGGTGTAAAGCCAGCGTTTTAAGCCTTTGGCTGGTCCGTGATGATGTTCATGCTCAGCATGAGCATGTGGATCTGTAGTAACAGTACTCATCTGCGCCCCCTATGGTTTTTGTGCTTTGGCGATGTCGGCAGCTTGCACCAGATCGCCTGTATTGTTGTCCCAGGCATTGCGCTCATAGGTAACCACTGCTGCAATTTCACTTAAACTCAGCTGTTTACCAAACGCCTGCATAGCCGTGCCAGTTTTACCATTCAGTACTATATCGATATGGGCAGGTAAATCTTCCAGCGCCATTTTGCTGCCTTTAAGCGCAGGGAATACACCCGGAATCCCGGCACCGTTGGGTTGATGGCACGCAGCGCAATAACCCATATAGGTTTTTTCACCCAGGGCCATTAATTCCTCTTTGCTCATATTCATTGACAGTAGTTTTTGTTCCTCCTCTTTGGCGGCCGCCTGAGTAGCGGCTTCCTGAGCTATCCATTGATCAAAATCGGCTTGTTCTTTGGCAATGACCACTACAGGCATAAAGCCGTGATCTTTACCGCACAGCTCAGCACACTGGCCGCGGTAAATGCCTGGATAATCAACTTTGGCCCAGGCTTCATTAATGAAACCTGGGTTAGCATCTTTTTTCACTGCAAAAGCAGGTACCCACCAGGAATGGATCACATCATCCGATGTCACTAAAAAGCGCACTTTTTTACCTGTTGGGATCACCAAAGGCCTGTCGACTTCCAACAGGTAGTTTTCACCTTTCTTTAATTTATTGTCGATTTGTTTACGAGGTGTGGCCAGCAGCGAGTAATACTCTACTTTGTGGTCCATGTATTTGTAGTGCCACTTCCACTGTGAGCCGGTGATTAAAATAGTGACATCAGCTTCGGAAGTGTCTTCCATCGCGATTAGAGTTTGGGTGGCGGGTATCGCCATTAAAATCAGAATAACCACAGGTAAAGCGGTCCAAAGCAGCTCAACTTTGGTGCTCTCGTGAAATTGGGCAGGCGCGACGCCCTTCGACTTACGATGATGGATGATGGACCAAAACATCACCCCAAAAACCGCTACCCCTATTGCACAGCAAATGTAAAAAATCTTCATATGCAGGTCGTAAACCTGCTGACTGATTTCTGTAACCCCTTGAGTCATGTTCAAAGGCATTTCTGCAGACTGCGTCGAAAACGCAAGCAAAAAGGTTAGCAGCGACCAACACAGATAACTGGTTTTCGCCACGTGACTTCTCCTCTGTCTTTGCACAAAGCAAATTGCAGATTGAAAGACACTTCACACCCAACTTCGTCTTTAGTCCGCAATTGCCATTTTTATTATTATCCCGATTTACATCACCAAAACCGGTGCACTGATTTGTATATTTTGTTATCAGTTGCATCTAACAATTAGTCAAGGAACAGACAGAAGTAAACCCGAAAAATGAAAAAGCACCGATAAAACCGAAAGGTCGTACCAGTGCGTGATGTATTAGCAAACTATTGAGTCAGGTAGATTTTTTACCAACTGCTGGTGCGGATCACACCAACGGCGAGGCCTTCAATGGCAAAATGCTGTTGGCTTAAGTCGACTTTTATCACATCAAAATCGCTGTTTTCCGGGTGCAGATAAACCATCTGCCCTTCACGGCGAAAACGCTTTACTGTGACTTCATCTTCAACTCTGGCCACCACAATCTGGCCCTGACGGGCTTCAGTGGTTTTATGCACAGCCAGTAAGTCACCATCTAAAATACCGATGTCTTTCATGCTCATGCCCTGCACTTTTAATAAAAAGTCGGCATTGGGTTTAAACAAGCTGGCATCAAGCTGATAACGCTGCTGGATATGTTCTGCCGCTAGAATAGGTTGACCAGCCGCGACTTTGCCAATCAATGGTAAACCCGGCTCTTCCTCTTCCACATCATTGGCAGCTTCATCTTCAACCAAACGGATACCACGGGAGGTGCCAGGCATCATTTCGATAAAACCTTTTTTCGCCAGTGCTTTTAAATGCTCCTCCGCGGCATTGGCAGACTTAAACCCAAGCTGGGTCGCAATTTCAGCCCGTGTTGGCGGCATACCTGAGGCGGCCTGATAATCTTTAAGCAATTGCAGAATTTCGGCTTGTCGTGGTGTTAATGGACGCATAATGCTGAATACCTATACAGTGGATACTGTGAGTATATACAGCCTTTTGCAGTCTGCCAAGCATTTTGCTGGTAAGACCTTCCATGCTATTCTAGCGGCTGTTTATAAGTACGGATTTGATATGTTAAAACCAATGACATGGTTAGCAAAGCTGCTGTATTGGCCACTGAAACCTTTGGTCAGATGCAAAATAGTGCCAGAACCTGTAGCAGAAAATCTGGCGCTGGACCCCAAACAGCCTGTGTTTTATATCTGCAGAACCGCCTCCTCCAGCGATTTGGCCACTTTAGCCCGTATCTGTCATAAGTTAGGCTTGCCTGATCCTATGGCACCAGTGCAATTGGGCAACACCACCTTACCCCGTACTATTTTCCTCGAACAACCTCGTGTGCTTTGGGGCAGTCGCGCTTCCACCGATGCTTTGCAACAAGGTTTAGCTTTATTACAGGCGCATCAGCGGGACCCAAATTTTTCAGCGCAACTCATCCCTGTTTCAGTGCTCTGGGGCCGGGCTCCGGGTAAAGAAGACAGTGTGAAGTCTATGCTGGGTGAATCTGAATCGCCAAGCTGGCTCGCCAAGCTGTTTATTGTGTTGATTTCCGGTCGTCATACCCTGGTGCGTTTCAGTAAAGCCGTCTCAGTACGGCAGATTATTGAAAATGCCACAGTCAACGAAGACACGGCCCATAAGTTATTGCGAGTAGCGCGTTTCCACTTTTATCGCCAGCGTTTGGCTGCAACTGGCCCGAAATTACCAGACAGAGCCGCATTATTTAACTCTTTACTCGCTTCCGATGCATTAAGAAAAGCTATTGAAGAAGAAGCTCAAAGTAAAAAAATAAGTATCAGGGAAGCTCGGACTGAAGCTTTGAAACTGCTGGAAGAGATAGCGGCGGATTACCGCGAATCTACCTTAAGAGTAGGCGATCGGTTCCTTGGCTGGTTATGGAAAAAACTGTACTCAGGTTTAAAAGTGCACAATGGTCAGGTACTGACAGATTTAGTGCAAAAAGGCCACGAAATTGTCTATGTGCCTTGCCATCGCAGTCATATGGATTATTTGCTGCTTAGTTACGTCATTTACCACCAGGGTTTAGCTCCACCTCATATAGCCGCTGGTATTAACCTGAATTTTTGGCCTGTGGGCACCTTATTCCGCCGCGGTGGCGCCTTTTTTATCCGCCGTAGTTTTAGCGGTGAAAAGCTGTACTCAGCGGTGTTTCGCGAATACTTAAGCCAACTGTTCAGCAAAGGTTACCCGGTAAAGTATTATTCGGAAGGCGGTCGTAGCCGCACTGGTCGTTTATTGCAGCCTAAGACCGGTATGCTGGCAATGACAGTGCAAGCCGCGCTGCGTGGTATAGACAGACCTATCAGCTTAGTGCCTGTATACCTTGGTTATGAGCATGTGATGGAGGTCAATACCTATCTGACCGAACTCAAAGGCTCCAGCAAGAAAAAAGAGTCCATTAGCGGCGTATTTAGTGCAGCCCGTAAACTGCGGGATTATGGCTATGGTTATGTCAATTTCGGCCAGCCGATATCACTGAACGCATTTTTAAACCAGCAGGCACCTGACTGGCGCGCGTCGATGGAGACGGCCGATACGCAAAAACCAGCCTGGTTAAATCCTGCGGTAGCGACACTGGCCACCGAAATGATGCAGCGTATTAATCAGGCGGCGGCACTCAACAGCATCAACCTGATTGCAACCTGTTTACTGGCGACACGCCAGCATTCACTGACGCGGCAGGAGCTGACCCGTCAGTTGGAGTTTTACCGTAACTTACAACACTATGCGCCTTACCATGCCGGTGTCACTCTGCCTGAAGGCTCAGTCAGTCAATGGATTGATCATGCCATTAGCCTGAAGAAAGTTGAGGTGTCACAAGACAGCTTCGGTCAGATTATTCAGCTAACGCCTGAAAACGCGATTTTATTGAGTTACTACCGCAATAATGTCTGCCATTTGTTTATGCTGCCGGCAATTTTGGCTACAGCTTTATTGCAGCATCCACAGTTAAGCAAAGTACAATTGATCAATATTTGTCAGTTGTTACAACCCTTGCTGCAACATGAGCTGTTTTTAAAGCCTGAGCACTTTAATGCATATATAGAACAGCTACTGGAACAGCTGCAAAAACACCAGCTCATCGAAGCTATGGGTCCATCTTTACAAGCAGTTCCGGTGCAGCAGGCCGGGCATTTTATGCTGGAACTATTGGCACACAATGCGCAGGATGTGCTGCAGCGTTATGCGGTGGTGTTGAATTTACTGCAACTACATAGCCCGCTGACACGTGCCGATTTAGAGCAGCAAAGCCATGAACTGGCACAGCGTTTAAGCACTTTGCATGGCATCAGCTCTCCGGAATACCTTGATAAGCAGCTGTTTGCGACTCTAATCACGGCACTTCGCGAAGCAGGTTATTGTCATACTAACGAGCAAAACGAGTTGGAAGCCACGGCTATTTTGTTACCATTGCAACAAACAGTAAACGGCCTGCTAAGAGCAGATATACTGCAGACTGTGCTGAGCATAGTGAAAAAAACATAACTCTCAGGGCTATAAAAAACCACCTCAGCAGGTGGTTTTTTGTCCCAGCGCAAAGCGATCAACGGGATTTATCGTAACTGCGGATCACCCCTTCCTGCATAGTGGACGCGACTAACACACCATCCCTATTAAAAAACTGGCCTCTCACCAGACCACGGGCGCCGGACGCACTTGGGCTGTCCACTGCATAAAGCAACCAGTCATCAAAACGGAAATCATGATGGAACCACATCGCATGATCGATGGTGGCAACCTGCATATTAGGCGCCATAAAGGACTTACCATGTGGCTGTAAGGCGGTAGGCAGGAAGTTGAAATCCGACGCATAAGCCAGCAAATATTTATGCACCCGCAAATCATCCGGCATTAGTCCATTGGCTTTAAACCAGACATAACGTTTGGCCTGACTGATTTGTGGGTTAAATGGGTTATGGAAAGCTACAGGGCGCATTTCTATTGGTTTTTCGCAGATAAATTTACTGCGTAAAGACTCAGGGATCAGATGAGCATGCTCACGGTAAAACTCTAAGTCAGAAACCAGCTCATCAGGACCCGGCACTTGAGGCATCAGTTCCTGATGTTCAAAACCTTGTTCTTCCGCCTGAAAAGACGCCGTCATATAAAAAATGGGTTTACCAAACTGAATAGCGCTGACCCGCCTTGTACTGAAGCTTTTACCATCACGAATATTTTCTACTTCGTAGACTATAGGTTTACTGGCATCACCAGGGCGCAAAAAGTACGAGTGGAACGAATGAACTTTACGGTCTGCTTCCACTGTTTCTTTAGAGGCTGACAAGGCTTGCCCCATCACCTGACCACCAAACACAGCTTTAAAACCCAGATCCTGACTTTGACCGCGGTATAAACCCTGCTCTATGGTTTCCAGTTTTAAAAGGGATAATAAGTCGGACAACACCTGGCTCATACGCAGCTCCTGAACAATAGTAATGTGGCTATTGTGCAGCAAGCCAGTGCAGAGTGCAAAATTGACAGCTGTAAATGATACAGAATCAGGTTCGTATGTTGCAGCCGTTGTAGTTGTAGGTCCAGCCCTCATGGCTTTTTAAGTTGCCGTTATTGTCATATGTCAGTGCCCGGCCGGCTACCGAACTGTATTGATTCAGCGCATTGGTAACGTAATCCTGCCTTCCCGGTTGCGGAATACTTATCTGGTAATTTGCCGTGGTTATCCGGCTTATCAGTTGTCGGGCTGGGCTCTACTTAAAAATCACACTGAAAATTCGCCCGACTCACACCAGCATGGTCAAAGTTCTTCAGTAACCCCGAACCATGGTATACCAATACCGAACTATGCAGCCCAGCTTATCGTTACTCTTTGAGTATTATCAACGTGGTTCAATAGTCTGAACGACACATCAGGGCAAGACGCAAGACTTGACCCTAATGACTAATGGGTGACCCCGTTGGTTCTTCCTTAGCTAAACAACGGAGCCGGATCGCTTAAACATTTAACAAACTGGCTTGTCAAACCCACTGAGCAGACTGCCGGACACTCAGACAGGACAGCCACTGCAACCTCACTTCTTTAGCTGGCTGAGCTTATACTGCATATAAGGTAAACATTCTCCCTTTCCATAACTTATGGAGAAAAAAGCATGCTTTGTTACTTCATTGGGAAGTAGCATCTCGGTAGTAACATGGCTTTCATCCGTTGATATGGGATACATTGCTATTGGAATTGCCCAATCAATTTCTTCACTTAAGTTATTTCTCCCTATCAGAAATATATTGTCAAGGTCTTTGCCTTCCAGCGTTCTGGGAGCCTTTATTTCTATGGCAATTTTGTTTGAGACATTGGTAAAAACAAAAGTGAAATAGTCTCTATTTTTTTCACTTAATCTTTTGACCTCTTTATCAGATATCGAACAACTTTCTGCAAAGCAACTAAGAGAAAATAATAATGTAAGAAGTAAGTAGAACTTTTTCATGGATACACCTGGCTCATTACCCAGTCAGGATTAGTATGTTGATGTTCCTCTGGGATTGATTTGTACCTCAAGTTCTCATGTATGCTACCAAACCTGTATGGCATAACACCTCGAATGTTACCTGGATGATCCAAGCCAGCATTATGCAATGCCTCGTGACCGATCATGAAATTGAACCTAGAGCTACCAAAATCGTGGTGGTCTGTATTTAGGGTAATACTGTTTCCACCAATGATACCCTCACCAAATTTTCTAGTTTGCCAACCGGATGCTGCCGCGGTGGTCGCGTGTGCAAAGTACCCACCAGAGGACTTTGCTCCATTACTATCTAAAGCGTTGGTCGCTTTATCAAGGCTTGAAACCATCGAATTGAGCTGTTTTGCCGAATAGCCATCTTTGGTTGTGTCGCCATCTTTTAAGTTTGCGGCTATGCCTTTTAGCTTAGAGGCAACAGATTTCATATCTTTTGATAATTGCTTTTGTGCTTTATCAAACTTTTTCCAACTTCCATTGCTCCAGCCTCTACCTTTTCCATATTTACCACTCGGGTCCACCTTATTCATCGGATCATTGCCGACATAAGCATACCAGTTCATGCCATCCTGGTACCCAATCGGGTCAGTCTGCAGGAACCTGCCTAGCTTCGGATGATAAACCCGGGCTTTGTAGTGATACAACTCCGTACCAGGGATTAAAATTTGCCCTGTGTATCTAAACCTTGAGGTACTTTGGTTGATGAGTTCACCGTAAGGCCCATATTGATGGGTTTGCACTACGGAGCCACTGGCATTGGTTTCTGACACGATAGAGCCGCGTTCATCCGCCAGCAGATACTTCGGGCTGGTGGTGCCTGTGCCTTCAAACCAGACCAAGGGGTCGTCACTGCCTACACCGTGTACATAACGTCTGAGTAAGATACCACTGGCGTTGTATTCCGCCACCAGTTCATCACCGTCGTACAGAAATGTGGTTTTGGTGCCGTTGACCGTGCTGCTGTTGAGGCGTCCTGTGGCGTCGTAGTCCAGACTCAGTGCAGTGCCGGATTTGTTCGCTGAGGTTAAACGGTTATGGCCGTTGTAGTTGTAGGTCCAGCCCTCATGGCTTTTTAAGTTGCCGTTACTGTCGTAACTAATTGGATTGCCTGCCACTGAACTGTATTGGTTCAGTGTGTTCGGTACATACGCCTGCCTTCCCGGTTGCGGAATACTTATCTGGTAACTGGCGCTGCTGGTGGCGCGGCTTATCAGTTGTCTGGCTGGGTTATATTGGTAGCTCAGCTTGGTCACACCAGGATGGTCAAAGTTCTTCCGTAACCCTGAACCATGGTACTCCAGCACCGAACCCCGGCCATTAGCTCGGGTGATACTGCTCAGTTTACCGTCCGGGGTGTAGAGGTAACTCACCAGCGGGCTGGTGCCATTCAGCAAAATACTTTGTAACGCATTGCTATTGTCATAGCTGTACGTCAGGTACTTGCCATCCGGGTAGGTTAACCGGCTGCGACGGCCTGCTGTATCATACTGGTAGCTTAGTGTACGTCCTGATACCGTTCTGCTGCCTATGCGGCCCAGCGCATCGTTGTTCTTCGAGTATTATCAACGTGGTTCAATAGTCTGAACGAGACATCAGGGGTAAGATGAATGTATGACACGCCTCCTGATTGCAAGCACTGATAACAAATAAGTCTGCGTCAATGTATCCGGAGTCTGTTTGCACACATTTAGCCTGCTAGAAATCACATGGTTTTGACCGCTGACTCCCAACCATCATAACGACCACCGCACTCCATGGCAGCCTGAAACAAGGGTAATGTGAACTCATCAATAAGCTGGTGTGTCGGAATACCGATATTGCTAACCTGCACGCAATAACGCTCGTCTTCATTATCTTGCAGTTGAATACCCACTACCTGATATCCGGCTTCCCGAGCCTTACCGGCATATTCTGAAGCTGCTGTTTCGGTTGCAAAATATGCCCAATGTATGATCTCACGCAGCGTTGTGAAAGCCTCTCCTTTGTCTGCCATTGCATCACAAACCCGACGGTTTTTAATGCTTTCGAGCTGCGTCTCTGATGGCATTAACAATTGAAAATACGTCTCCCACTCAGGGTCGGGATTGATACCGCCTTCCCAGGCATATTCAGAAAAATCGCTCAGACTAAGTTCCAAGGCTTCTTCGTCTATATCATCACTGCTACTGTAAAAAAACAGGTCGCGGCAACCATCGGAAGTGAGACGGCCCACATAAATCATCTTGTTATCTGCAGTCAGAGCCTCGACAACTTTATCCTCAATCTGATTAAGCGTTTCAAACTCAGCCTGACTGGATAAGCCGTCTTCGCGCGGCTGGCACATCGGAATACGCAGATAAAACAGCTCCGGGTAACCAGCCAAAGGCGCTCTGCTGGCTAAACCCAAATTCAAAGAAATCGATGCGGGCTTGTCATTAACTAAACACTGATAAAAATCCCAACTCACAGAATATTCCTTTTTTCGGTCATAAAAGTAGCCGCACAGATACTCATATGCGACTATCACCACGTTTCAAACTATCTTATTATTTTTGTTGCTCGAGATACTTAGCCAGTTTTTCTTTATCGATAACATGCTCACCAGTCCAACGATTGGGTTTCTTATCGTAAAGCTCCAGTAAACGTCTTCGCACATGACCAAAGTCCCATACAGAAGTCGTTTCTATATTATTGCATTCTTCATAACTTGCAGGACGCCATATATTATTTGGGTGCTCACTTTCATCATAAACAAACAACCCGCCAGATATAATGTCTTGCTTAAATGTCGTGGGCTTCACTGCATTTTCGGCAAGAACGGCAATATTGCCGATTTTTTCATTGTTTTCATCTTTAAACGTAGATTTGTAGACACAAAGCTTGAAAGCTGCTGGTAAATCTATGAGATCTTTAGCTTCTAAAGGTCCTGTCGAATACTTAGAAAAGAATACCGTTAAGGTCGATTCTATATATTGGGCGTAACCATACAATCCATCAGCTATTTGCCATCTAAATACATCGCCTTTTTTAATCGCAACACTTTTCGTTTTTCTAACATAACTTAGCTCTCACGCAGGCTCTGATATATTTACCCCGGTTTTCTTTGTTGTTAGGGGAAATACCATTAATTTTATTTCCTGAAGTACCGCCTTCTGATTTGGCACCACCATTTTGCTCGATTAATAGCTGTTCACGACCGCGAATGGCATCTTTATCATGGTACGAGGCATACAACTCAGCAGCCTCCCATCCGTCTTCCTCTTTTAAGTGATGCTTGGCATCTCTGTTTGCAACATTTGAATCAGGCGAACCTCTTTACTACTTATAACTAATGTTCCCGGCCTATTAGTCCAATGCTCTATCGAGAGCAAAGCTCTATTTTTATTACTTACACTCTCGATTTCTTGATCTGAAATTGCGCACTCATAAGCAATGCAATTGAAGGGTAATAATGCGATTAGGATAGTTTTATAAAAATTTATGGGTACACCCAATATAATATTGCCGTTGCCGTCTTCTGAAATGTCCGCTTTGCTGCTGTTGCGGTCATTTTAGGATTAGCCTTTGGTACAAAGAGAGCCCCTATAGCTTGGAGGAAAGCTAAGGAGGCGGGGTCACATTGTTTTAGGGTAATAAATAATTAAAGTCAGATATCACCTAATTGGCGCAGATAGCACTAAACCACTCGATTCAAGTAAATTAACTACTGCTGTGTAACTATTTTTCGGGATATCCCACCGATACATATCACTATTAAATGAACATTTTTTTATAGAACCATGTAATTCCATAAAATGCCCCAGCGTACTTCCATTAAACGTCGTGTTAATATGATTCTTATTTATGTAATTGATTGGATATACTTCCCGGAGATATCCATCTCGAGAATAAAGCCCTTTATATAAATTATCCCTCCATTGTGTAATTCTTTGTCCATATTCAGGTTCTGGTTTAAGTTCATTGCGCTTGACTGACACTATCGAAGAAAGGTACGACTCAGGGCCAAGAGCGACAGGAAAACGCCATACTCCACCATAAAAATTACCGACTAAAGGGAATAATTCATTCTCAATATATTGAACAAATAGCTCAGAATCTGATATTGAATCAGCTCTGATATAAAATATGGCTTTTTTGTTTTTTCGACCTCCTGACGCCCATGCCACCCCTACTGCACTTGGACAGAATGGCTCGTCTTTTTCATATAATTTTTCGCTCAACACTCTAACGTCACTGAACTGATCTCCATTCAAATTTCCATCTAAAAAAGAGGCTATTTTCTTTCTCACGCGACTGTAACGCCCATGAGAATGCTTAGTTCCCCAGCAACCCGTGGCCTCGGCTGGCGCGGTGGAAAATTCAAAAAACATCTTATCTATGATATCTAACAACTCACTACCAACTGGATTCTCCCAATCATAAATCATGACACAAATAGCTTCTGGGCTTAATTCAGTAATTTTTGGAATGATACCCTTAATCATTGTTCAACCACCTAATCTTGTCCGATACATGTAATTGTGCCACACCGTTCACCCAGTGCATTCATTATCTTTTGTTCCATTTGCGCTAGTGTCTGATTTCCAGAAAGCACTTCAGTCACATCAATTTTTCCATCAGAACGGACTGTCGCGACGTCTGGTCTCACTTTAGAATCGATCTCTCCGTTAGTTATTGTCTTAACGGTCTGATTTAAATGAACACTTTTTGCATCAGGTCGTTGCGCCTCATTTTCAGCTGCCCGCTGACTGGTACTTGCATGTGATGTCTCAACTCCATTTTTTGTCGTCTTCTGCGCATTACCTTGAATAGGCGCTGGAGCTCCTTTAACTTTCACCCCGCTCATCAACATGTTCTGTGTCACATCAACGACTTTTTGTGCAGCGGTGTTTAAATCGGAACCTTTTTCAGTTGAAGCAACTACCGCTCTTGCTATTAGATTTGCTGCTGCAATTCCACTTTTGTCGCCTTTATGTCTGGCTTTGCCTGATGAATCTGAGAAATTCATCGGATCATTGCCGACATAAGCATACCAGTTCATGCCATCCTGGTACCCAATCGGGTCAGTCTGCAGAAAGCGCCCTAGCTTCGGATGATAAACCCGGGCTTTGTAGTGGTAAAGCTCGGTGCCCGGAATAAGGATTTGGCCTGTGTATCTAAACCTTGATGTGCTTTGGTTGATGAGTTCACCGTAAGGCCCATATTGATGGGTTTGCACTACGGAGCCACTGGCATTGGTTTCTGACACGATAGAGCCGCGTTCATCCGCCAGCAGATACTTCGGGCTGGTGGTGCCTGTGCCTTCAAACCAGACCAAGGGGTCGTCACTGCCTACACCGTGTACATAACGTCTGAGTAAGATACCACTGGCGTTGTATTCCGCCACCAGTTCATCACCGTCGTACAGAAATGTGGTTTTGGTGCCGTTGACCGTGCTGCTGTTGAGGCGTCCTGTGGCGTCGTAGTCCAGACTCAGTGCAGTGCCGGATTTGTTCGCTGAGGTTAAACGGTTATGGCCGTTGTAGTTGTAGGTCCAGCCCTCATGGCTTTTTAAGTTGCCGTTACTGTCGTAACTAATTGGATTGCCTGCCACTGAACTGTATTGGTTCAGTGTGTTCGGTACATACGCCTGCCTTCCCGGTTGCGGAATACTTATCTGGTAACTGGCGCTGCTGGTGGCGCGGCTTATCAGTTGTCTGGCTGGGTTATATTGGTAGCTCAGCTTGGTCACACCAGGATGGTCAAAGTTCTTCCGTAACCCTGAACCATGGTACTCCAGCACCGAACCCCGGCCATTAGCTCGGGTGATACTGCTCAGTTTACCGTCCGGGGTGTAGAGGTAACTCACCAGCGGGCTGGTGCCATTCAGCAAAATACTCTGTAACGCATTGCTATTGTCATAGCTGTACGTCAGGAATATCCCATCCGGATAGGTTAACCGGCTGCGACAGCCTGCTGTATCATACTGGTAGCTCAGTGTACGTCCAGATACCGTGCTGCTGCCTATGCGGCCCAGCGCATCGTATGCTGTCGTCACACTCTGGCTGCCACGGCTGGCTGAAGTTTGTTGGCCTTTGCCGTTGTAGATGTAACTCAGGCTGGTTTCCCCAGGCACCGAGGTCGAGCTTCTTAAGTTCAGCGCATCGTAACTATGACCATGAATTGTGCCATCCCGCTTGCGCCAGAACGTCAGGTTATCATTGGCATCATAGCTATTGTCTTCATAGCTTGAGTCCGCAAAGGTGGTGCGCTTGAGCCGGTCAAAGCCATCGTAGTCATAGCCGGTGCTATTGCCGTTGCCGTCTTTACGGGTTTTGACCTGACCGTTGGATGTGTACGTCAGCTCAATATCTATCCCTGCGTCCTCGGTACCCACACCGGATGTTGTTTTCGTCAGACGGGAGAGCGTATCGTACTGGTGCTGCACAATACGGTCAGGACCATAGCTGCCTTCGGTCCCTAAACTGCATGCCGACGCGGGCAGAGTGCTGAACACGGCCGGGTTCATCCGCGTGGTTTCACAGGATAAACGGTTTAAGCCGTCGTAGCTGAACTGGGTGACAAAGTCCTTGCCCGACGTGGAGCTCAGCTCCGTTTTGCTGATGAGTCCTTTGCCACTGACAAAGCTATTCATCATACTCTGCTGAACCACCAGTGCTGTGCTGGTGGGCGAAGTTAATGTACCTTCTTCTGTGGTATAAATCTGGTCGTCTTGCGCTCTGTAGCTGTACCGTGTCGTTTTGCGGTAGCCTTGCAGGTTTTGTGGGCCTATCAGCCAGGTTTTACGTCCGGCCTTGTCATATCTGTAATAAGTCGCATCTAAAGTGCCAGCCAAAGGGCCGTCTTCCGATAAAACCCGGCCCGCCCCATCATAGCTGTATGTAGTGACCTGCGTGAGGCTTCTGGTGCCATTCGTTACGGTGACGGTCTTAGGCAAAGATGTGTTGCCCCAGTAGGTGTATTCTGTCACTTGTTCTGCAACTGTGCCGCACTCGGCACCGGCACAGACCGATACCCGCTGTAAACGTACCAGTCCATTGATGGTGGTGTAGGTCTGAGTCGTCAGACGACGTAAGCCGTTGGCTGCCGCAGGCTCTAACTTGGTCAGCATGCCTCCATGGTCTGGGTCGAAACTGTAATCGGTACGATACCCCCTGGCATCAATAGTGTAGTCCGGGCGGTAGCAGGCAACGTTGCTGCAGTTGCTTACCGGGTAGTAGGCTGAAACCTCCCTGTTGGCGATACCTGAGCCCGGTTTGGCAATCATGGTTTTTTTCGTGATATTGCCGTTCCCATCATACTGGTACTGTTCTTTGTTGCCTTCAGGAAGGGTAATGCTCTCCAACACTCTGCCGGAATAAGTGTAATTCGTCACTTTGCCAAAGCTATCGGTGTCAGAGGTAATGAGTTGGCGGGGGTAAGGCGCGCCAAACACTTGTAGCCCTATGGTACGCTTGTAGCCTAAGGGCCCGGTTATGACGATTTTATTAAACTGTTTTCTTGGGTTATAGCCTGTGCCTGATACTGCCGTGTAGGCGTAATTAAAGGTCTGGCCCTGACGGACCACCTGGGTGACAAAATTGTTATGTGAATCTCCTGCATAATTTAATGTTGCGGCACTGACCGCCACTGAAGCAGCACTGTCGGAAGGCAACTTCAGGCTATAATTACGGGTACCATCCTGCACACCCAAAGCATTCGAAAAGCCAGTGTAACTCCAGGTTCGTCCCGTCAAATCGGAGACCGTATTTGGAGTACCTATGGTGTAGGTTAATTTGGCCAAAGCGATAGTTGGAGTTGCGGTTTTACTCAGCGTTGCTGTTTTCACCGAACCCCATCCCATAGAACCGATGGCACCATCCTGATAAGTTAAAGTGAGGCTGTAACCAAGGTTAGTTGTAACTGTTGTAGGTCTGTACCAGGTGGCCAAACCTGAGATCGCAGTATCGTAAGCAATGGTGATAACTTCGCCATCAGGGTAATACACTTCACTGGCGTACCAGGTGCCACTGTACGCAATGCTACTGTTTGGATTGGATGAGTAATCAAAAAAAGAAGATGGCAGAGAGTAGAGCACTCTAATACCAGTTTTGCCTTGAGTATAAATAAATTGGCTGGTACTGCTTCTTATACTGCCCCGTAGTCTGGAACCTGTGTTATCGGCGGGAATACAATCAGCATTGATACAAGAAAATGACTCAGATGTTTTACCACCAAAGGTAAGAGAAAATGTCTCTGTCCGCTCCATCATGGGTGGATTCACCCCCGCTGATTTATGCAAGCTTCCGATGATTTTTGAATCAAACTGCTGCAGAGTCTCGAAACTTAAGCGGGGGGCCGCGGGAATGCTCAGCACCGGCAACTTTGGGTAGTACAAGCCACTGAGCAAATCAACAGAATTTACGTCTTCCGCTATTTGAAGCGGCTTCAAATCGTACTGCTCTTGAGCCACAACCGATGGGCTGCCACATACCATCAGACAGACACCAAACAGAGCTTTGCTCCACTTCTTATACATGCTGAACTCCATTTCAAACTTCAATTTTTGCATGAACATCAATTATTTACGCCACTGCTAAGACGAATAATTTTACTGGCCGAAACGGATAAATTACTGAGGTAACAAGTAATTTTTACAGCGGTATTTTCGGAAATCCTCACCGATGCAGAACCATTGACGGGTAAGTTGGGGTACTGGCTGTAATCACCAAAAATAGCCAGCGCACAATAGGTTGTATGCGACGATTTCCAGGTGATGGTTGCAAAGGCGCCAGACGCTATAGTTGATGGTGCGACAAAACTTGTAATGACGGGAGTTAAGGTTTCTGCAGTCTGGTCAAAGACAGCGACTCTGTTTCCGGCAGCATCCAATTGATACTCAACAACTCGCCCAGCCTGGTCTGCGGCTTTGACAAGGCGCCCACGAGCGTCGTAGCTATAGACATTAACAAGATCTTGAGCCTTCAGCGGCAGCGGGTGTATTAACAAACTAAAAACACAAGCAATACATAGAAATAGCTTGCCACTGCGCAGCAAAAGCCTTTCTTTAATGCCAGATAAGCCGGCATGCGATTGTCCATCCATAGAGAGAATTCCTGAGCTTTATGATGCAGTTTTTCAAAAAAGGGATTTTTTTACCTGATACAGAACAAAGTATCAACTTATGTAATTCATTTTGAAATAAAAAAGTTAATTAACATTTAAATGTACAAATAGAGGCATAGAGGCACAAAACCTGATCCAATATCAGCTGTATCCTCTGTAGGGCGGACTACAGGGGCGCGTCCCTAACACCATACAGCAATGTCTGTTCTTTTTATCCTCTGGGTTTCAAGCTAAAAATCAGTTGCAGCACGCCAGAGCAGAGAACAAAAGTAGCTGGTGGACTTTACGCAGTTCAGGCTAAAGTATGCATTATCTGTGATCTCTGAGTCCTCATCATGAACTACTGGCTTTTTAAAACTGAACCCGAAGAATGCAGTATTGATGATTTTGCCAAAGCACCGAATCAAGCCATAGTCTGGGAAGGGGTACGCAATTATCAGGCCCGCAATTTTTTACGAGATCAGGTGAGAACCGGTGATCTGGTGTTTATTTACCATTCCAGTTGCAAGGACATTGGTATAGCGGGTGTGGCGAAAGTGGTACAAAACAGCTATCCGGATCCAAGCCAGTTTAACTCTTCAAGTCCGTATTTTGATGCAAAATCAACTGGCACCAAAGCGCCTTGGGTGGCAGTAGATCTGCAATTTGTAGAGAAATTTCCCCGGCTGTTATCCCTCGACAAACTCAAACAGTCAACTAAGCTAGAGCAGTTACCACTGGTGAAAAAAGGCAACAGATTATCTGTCATGCCCGTTAGTTCAGCAGAATGGCAACATATAATAAAAATGACTCAAGACAAGGGGAACTGCGATGAAGCAAGAGAGACGACGTGAACCCAGAGACCTGAGCTACTTCTGGGAAATGCTCAGCATGGCGCAGAAATTCTCGGTGTCTGAGTTACAACGTTTTGGCTACGAGCTGTCTTTTGTGCGGCAACAGGAACAACAACGGCTGGCTGTGCTCAAATCCGGTCAAAAAATGGCCAGCATTACTGAAGATGGTCAAATCAATACGGCACCCAAAGTGTTCCTGCGCGATTAACCACTTACCGCTACAGCACGTTAGCCAGCTAAACGATCAGTATTGACAGGCTGGTAGTCCTGTACCATTTCAACCGCGCGTTGGCATAACTTGAGATAAGACGTCAGCGTATTACTTTGCCAGAGTTCAGTCAGGGCAGAATGATGACGGATAAAGTTTTCCATCTCATTAAAGGTTAACTGATTCTGTTGTTTCAGAAATTTGGCTACAGCCTGCCGCGGTAACATGTTGTGATTAGCTTGCTCTTTACATAATACCGGAATAGCTTTGCATAAAAGCTCGGTGTGCAGATACCAGACCGGAGCTTTAGTCTGAGTACGTCCGGCCTGATGGATTTTAGCCAATAATTGCTGGCTTTGTTCCTCAGCGAGCCAAAACGCCAGATGCTCCAATTGCACAGACTGTTGTTCAGCGAAATGTAACTGCACTTTTAATCTATTTTGCATTTTGCCCAGCTGGTCCAGCCTCAGAGCCAAAAACACTATAGGTGCCACAGCTAACAGTAATAACAACATCCACATGAAAACATAACTCCCTTTTACAGCAACCAGCTCACTTAAAGCAGCGGCACTTTAACAGAGCCAGGGGCAGAATCCTATGACAGAATCACAGCCTAAACGACCCCTGGATGAAAAACTTTTAAGATTGCTTTTTCCGCTGAATATAGCTGGCCACTTGCTGCTCTAAAATTGACAAAGGCACACTGCCATTGCGCAGTACTACATCATGAAATTCTCGCAGATCAAAATCATGCCCCAACTGCTGTTGTGCTTCTTTACGCAATTTTTTGATCGTCAGTTCACCCAACTTATAAGACAGTGCCTGAGCCGGCCAGCTGATGTAACGATCGATTTCCGTGGTTACGTTGTGCATGGATAAAGCAGTATTACTGGCTAGAAAATCAATAGCTTGCTGACGGCTCCAACCCATAGTATGCATACCTGTATCTACCACCAAACGTGCAGCTCGCCACATTTCATAAGTCAAACGGCCAAAATCACTATAGGGATCCTGATAAAACCCCATTTCAATACCCAGATATTCCGCATAGAGACCCCAGCCTTCTCCAAAAGCTGAAGTGTAAAAATTACGGCGATATTCGGGTAGTGACGTCTGTTCGCGCGCTAACGAAATTTGTAAGTGATGACCAGGCACAGCCTCATGCAAAGTTAAAGCTTCTATTTCATATAAAGGACGACGGTCCAGCGCGTAGGTGTTGACCCAATAAAAACCTGCTCTGTCGTCTCTGTTGGTACCGGCATACCTCCCCGTAGTGTACTTAGGCGCAATTTCTGCCGGAACAGGTGCTACACCATAAGGAGTACGGGGTAAAGTTTTGAAATACTTGGGAAGTTCAGCATCAATCTTCTTTGCGATAAAAGAGGCCTCTTTTAGCAACTCAGTTGGGGTTTTGGCATAGAACTGCGGATCGGTACGCAGAAACTGGATGAACTCAGTAAAAGTGCCTTTAAATCCAACCTTGGTAATAATGGTCTGCATTTCTGCACGAATACGAGCTACTTCATTAAGTCCGATCTGATGCACCTGCTCTGGTGTCAGCTTTAACGTGGTGTAATGCTCCAGTCGGTTCTGATAATACTCACGACCTTTAGGCCAGTCACTGGCTGCAATACTGTCACGGGCCCCCGGCAAATACTGCTCAACCATAAACTGATAGAACTGCTGATACGCTGGATTCAAGTGCTGAGTCACCACTTGCTGAGCTTCAGACTGCAACGCCTGCCAGCTTTCAATATCGATAAATTCTGGCTTTTGGTTAAAAGGCCGGTAAAACACATTTTGTTCTGGAGTTTTACTGATAAAGGCCAGGATACTTTGCTCAAAACCTGCCAGCACAGCCTTAGGTTGAGTCATGCCTGTGGCAAGCCCCTGTTTCATCCACTGCGTTTGCTGCTGCATATAAGCCGGGACTGTTTTTAGTTTTGCAAGATAGTCCAGATAATCTTGTTTTGTTTTAAATTCAGTGCCGGAAACCATAAATGCCAATGAACTGTGAAAGCCTGATTCAGACGTCAAAGGCATCATATGCGCGCCATACTGATATTCCGCCAGAGCATCTTCGAGGCTATAGCTTAAAATCGCATAGTTAATTTGTTGCTGTTCAGTCAAAGCAGAAGGATCTATTTGCTGCAGTTTATCCAGCCACTGTTGTCTTTGTTTGGCCTGAGCCGCCAAAGTCGCTGCTGACATATCAGGTAAGCTGGTCTTGCTGCGGTTATCCAACTTCTTTTCGGCTTGCCATAGCTGCTCGGCAAACTGATCGAAATCTATAGGTTGAGCGGATTGACTGCTGCAGCCGGTAATTAAAAAGGCCATGCAGAACAACATAATCCTCTGACGCATTCTCTTTCTCCCTGGTGTTTTTCCTGATTCTACTCCATTCAGTTCTGACGACCAGCGCTTCGAGCTTCGCTTTTTGGATACTGGCCGCAATAATTGACTCAGAACAGCTAAAGATGTCGTTTTTTAACCGACAATCTGCGCTTTTTTGCACGATCAGAAAAAAAACTTAAAAAATAAGTCATTAATAAGGCTGGATATGCAGACTTTTTCCAACAGATATGTCAGCTTAACAACATCAGTCAGCTTGCCTCTGCGTAAGTTTCGCGTAACATTGCGTTTTGAAGGCTAAATTAGCAGTAGTATTTAGTGGAGTTGTATTTGGCATGAAATATCAGGACTCAATCGAGCAGGCAAGTGAAAAAGCAGCGCTGACTGCCGCTTTTTTGCAGCGGCATCGTTTGGCAGCCCATCCGGTCAATTACACAGTGATCTATGAATATATCAACGGTCAAAATGACGGACTATGCCAGGCCATAGAACAAAAACTGGCAGTTCAGAGTAACTTTGACGATTTTGTGCTGGCGGAACTGTATAGCCAATGGCTGAGCCCACAGCACCAGCGCCAGGAAGAACTCACCCGTCAGGTCACGACTATGTTGGGCAAGTTATCTGGCACCACAGATATTGCCAGCGAAGCGGTGCAACAATACATCGATGTACTGGATCAGGCGCTGTTGGGTTTAGATCCAAATAATGCCAATCGCAGCCGCGACAGTGTCAATAAAGTGATTAGTGCGACTTATGCGATAAAAGCCAGTCAGCAAAAACTCAAAGACCAACTCGACTTTTCGAACGAGCAGTGCCACGCGCTGCGCTCTGAACTGGACCATTTGAAAAAAGAACGGCAATTGGATCCGCTGACGGGCTTGTACAACAGGCTGGCGATGCAGGAGCATTTGGATTTATGGCTGACTGAAAATCCGGGGCGCCGTATTGCCGCCATATCGGTGAATTTAGATCATTTCTCCCAGTTTAATCAGGATTATGGCTTTGGCGTCGGTGATGTGATTTTAAGTAAAGTTGCCCGCAAAATTGCCAGTTATGTGCAGGAAAGCGGCTTGCCTGTGCGTTCTGGCGGTGAAGAATTTTTGATTTTGTTACCTGATGTTGATTTACGTACTGCAGGTGAAATTGCCGAACAAGTGCGTAAAGGTGTAGAAAAACTGCGGTTTGTCTCAGCAAAAAGTAAAAAGACCTTACCTAAAATCACTATATCTTTAGGTGTCAGCATCTATAACACAGCGGAAAACTGGCATCAGTTTTTATCCCGCAGTAGTAAAGTATTACTGGAGGCCAAAGTGCGTGGCCGTAATCAGGTTGCGACAGAGCTAATGCTGGCCAATTAACTTATGGCCAGCTTGCTAAAAGAGGTTTTTAACAAGGCATTTTTGCAGCAACTCTCCGCCTTATGCCAACACCAGTCTCCTGCTTTTGATAACGAAGCATTTTTGCAGCGCACCCAAGGCACAGACTGGGAGCAACTCGAACTCAAGGCCAGAGTTCGCTGCATTAGTCAGGCCTTGCACCAGAGTCTGAATTTGGCTTACCCAGATGCCATAGCCGTGTTAATTCCTGTCAGCAGCCATTTTTCTGGTTTGCAGGGTTTTGTGTTTGCCGACTTTGTAGAAGTCTATGGACTGGACGACCCGCACACTTCTTTTCAGGCTTTGGCTCATTTCACTTGTTTTTCTACAGGCGAGTTTGCCATCCGGCCTTTTTTCCAGCGCCACCCCGAACTGACATTGAATCAAATGAAGGCCTGGGCAGGCTCTGACAATCTGCATTTGCGCCGATTAGCCAGTGAAGGGGCACGACCCCGTTTGCCCTGGGGTATGGCGCTGAAAAGTTTCAAAAAAGACCCAAGCCCTTTAGTGCCTATTCTGGAACAACTGAAAACAGATCCACAACCTTATGTGCAGCGTAGTGTGGCCAACCACTTAAACGATATCAGCAAAGATCATCCGGAACTGGTGCTGGATATTGCGTATCGCTGGTTCGGGCAGCATCAAGCCACTGACTGGATCATCAAACATGCGTTACGGGGTCTGCTTAAACAGGGTCATCCGCGGGCCCTGACTTTGTTTGGCTTGCAGCAATTACCTTTGCAGGTACAGCTGAATATGCTCAATGTACAAGTCTCGACTGCACAGCCTTTGCATTTTGCGATTGAGCTGTCTGGTCCAGAACAGTTACAGGCAGCATTAAGACTGGAATACAAAATTGGTTACCGGAAAAAATCCGGTCAATTAAATTACAAGGTATTTCAGCTAAGCAACAAAGCCTGGACAGGTCAGAACCTGAAGTTTGAACGCCGTCACGCTTTTATCGACCTGACTACCCGCAAACATTATCCCGGCCAGCATCATCTGCAAATTATGCTCAACGGCCATTGTTATGCAGAGTGTTTTTTTCGGTTTAGCAGAGATTGATCTGAAACAGACAGAGCTGCATAAAGATACAGGATAAGTTGGCGTAAGCCGCCGAATCTTTTACACTAGCGCCACTTTAGTTCACAACGAACAGCCAAAGGCTTTTTTATGACTGACCAGCAACCTGATAGCACTCATTTTGGCTTTAAAACTGTAAAGCAGACTGAAAAAGTCTCACTTGTGGCCAATGTATTTCACTCTGTTGCGGCCAAATACGATCTGATGAACGATGTGATGTCGATGGGTATCCACCGACTATGGAAAAGATTCACCATTGACTGCAGCGGTGTACGGCCTGGTCATCAGGTATTGGATTTGGCTGGTGGTACAGGTGACATCACGGCGCTGTTTTCTAAAAGAGTAGGCCCAACCGGCAAAGTGATTCTCGCCGATATTAACGAGTCTATGCTGAATGTCGGTCGCGATAAATTACGCGACTTAGGTCTGGTCAATAATATCGATTATGTGCAGGCCAATGCGGAAGCCTTGCCTTTTGCTGACAACAGCTTTGATATCATCAGCATAGGTTTTGGTCTGCGTAATGTCACCGACAAAGACGCGGCTTTACGTTCTATGTACAGAGTATTAAAACCTGGTGGCCGTTTACTGGTGCTGGAGTTTTCCAAACCTGAATACGAGTGGCTGAGCAAAGTCTACGATCTGTATTCCTTCAAACTACTGCCTACTATTGGTGGATTGGTCGCCAACGACAAAGAAAGTTATCAGTATCTGGCGGAGTCTATCCGGATGCATCCGGATCAGGACACCTTAAAACAGATGATGGAGACCGCAGGTTTTGAGCATGTCAGCTACCACAACCTGACAGGCGGCATAGTAGCTCTGCATAAAGGTTATAAATTCTGATGTTGAGTTTAGTGCCACAACTGATTTGCGCTACTTTGGAAAAAGTGCTGCACAAGGTTGTGGCTATGGATCCTGCCTCCCCGGCTTTACTACAAAAAGTACAAGGTAAACAACTGGCTTTGCAGTTACAGGAGTTACCCTGGCGTTTTGTTTTATCCGCTACGGCAGACAGCTTATTACTGAATCAGCACAACGAAAAAGTTGATTGTGTCATAGTCACAGACCTTACAACCTTGCAAAAGCTGAATGATCCCAGTCAGCTCACCCGCCTGATTAAGCAAGACAAGCTGCAGATTGAAGGCGATCTGCAGGTCGCTCAGCAATTTAGTTCTTTGCTACAACACCTCAATCCGGACTGGGAACAGCAGCTCTCGCAGTGGCTGGGGGATGCGCTGGCGCATAAAGTAGCCATAGCGATAAAGCAGTTACAGCTTTACATTCAAACCCAGTTACAACAACTGGAACAAGCGACTGTCGAACTGGCTCAGGACGAGCTGGCTTTGAGTCCGACTCAGGCCGAGATGAACCAGTTCAGCCGTGATGTCAGTCAGTTGCAAGCGCGATTAGATGTATTAAGTCGTCATAACGCCTTCAGGCAGGAGTAATTTTGGGTCTGCGCCGCTTTTACCACATCTTAAAAACTATGCTGCAGTACGGACTGGAGCAACTGATCCCATTGCAGTGGCAACCCTGGTATTTCCGAGCAGTACGCAGCGCTGCATTTTGGTTACGCAATAAATACCCGGATAAAACACAAGGAGAACGTTTACGTTTAGCCTTGCAACAACTGGGACCGGTTTGGGTGAAATTTGGCCAGATGTTATCCACCCGTCGTGATTTGTTTCCTGCGCAGTGGGTGGATGAACTCGCTAAACTCCAAGATAAAGTAGAAGCCTTTCCCGGCGAACAAGCCAGACAGTTGATCATTGAGCAACTGGACTTAGTACAAATCACCGACTTATTTGAACAGTTTGATGAAACACCGCTTGCCTCTGCGTCTATTGCGCAGGTGCACACAGCTCAGCTGAAACAGGCTGACGGTAGTTTGGCTGACGTCGTGATTAAAGTCATTCGGCCTGATATCAAACCACAAATTCTGGCGGATTTAGAGCTGATGGAAGCTTTGGCAGCGCTAGTAGCCCGTTATCTGCCAGATGGCAAAAGACTGCGGCCGCAAGAAGTGGTAGCAGAGTATCGCAAAACCATTCTGGATGAGCTGGACTTACAACGGGAGGCGGCTAACGCCATTCAACTCAAACGGAACTTTGAAGGTTCAGACTCACTGTATGTTCCTTACGTTTACGCCGATCACAGCAGACCAGGCGTGATGGTAATGGAACGGATTTATGGTATTCCGGTCTCGGACCTGCCGGCACTGCGCTCTCAGGGAACTAATCTGGAACTGCTGGCTAAGCGTGGTGTAGAAGTGTTTTTTACTCAGGTATTTCGCGACAGTTTTTTCCATGCCGATATGCATCCGGGTAATATTTTTGTCTCTTTTGAAACGCCGCATAACCCAAAATATATCGGCATAGACTGCGGTATAGTCGGTACGTTAAACAAAGAAGATAAACGTTATCTGGCAGAAAATTTTGTGGCTTTTTTCAACCGCGACTACTTAAAAGTAGCGCAGTTGCATGTTGACTCAGGCTGGGTCCCTGCAGACACCAGTGTGGAAGAGTTTGAAAGTGCGATTCGCACCGTCTGTGAACCTATCTTCCAGAAACCGCTACAAGATATATCTTTTGGCCAGGTGCTGTTTAATCTGTTTAACACAGCCCGTCGTTTTAATATGCAGGTTCAACCACAACTGGTATTGTTGCAAAAGACCCTGCTGTATATTGAAGGTTTAGGACGTCAGTTGTATCCACAATTGGATTTATGGCAAACCGCCAAACCATTTCTGGAAAACTGGGTCAAACAGCAGATGGGGCCTGCCGCCTTGTGGCGCGAAGTGAAAGCGAATTTGCCATTTTGGGCAGAAAAAATGCCGGAAATGCCGGGCTTGTTGCATCAGTATTTGCAGCAAGGCCCCAAACAACAAGCTCAATTGTTAGCGAAATTGCAGCAAGTACAGGCACAACAGCAGCACCAGACTAAAAAACTGGCCAATGCAGTGCTGGCAGGTTGCAGTTTATTAGCAGCTGTCTTATTACTGACATCTGGCTGGTCTATAACAGCGGCAGGATTGGCGCTGGTTGCGCTGGTTTTTTGTTTTAAAAATTAACAGACGAGCCATCAGGTTCGTTCTGAGTCTGAACACAAAAGGAGAATAATATGGGTTTTGGTGGCATTAGTATTTGGCAGTTATTGATCATCCTGGTGATTATTGTCCTGCTGTTTGGCACAAAGCGTCTGCGTGGTATAGGTGCAGATTTAGGATCTGCCATTAAAGGTTTCCGTAATTCAGTCAAAGATCCGGAAGATACAGCAGAGCAGGCGGCGCCAGCTGTTCAGGCTCAACAACCACAGCCGCAATTAAAGGCAGAAGCGAAAGACACAGCTCCAGCCAGCACTGAACAACCTAAAACTCCTGAACAACGCTAAATGAGCTTTTGGGAATTAGTGGTCATAGCTGTAGTTGCTCTGCTGGTGTTAGGCCCGGAGCGACTGCCTGGTGCTATCCGCAGTGTCAGTGGCTTTATTCGTAATGTAAAACAATTCGGCCAGCAAATGCAGGCGGAGTTAAATGATGAATTACGGGTGCAGGAGCTGCATGACAAGTTAAAACAGGCTGAAGAAAAAGGCCTGTTAAACCTGACCACTGAAGAGATGCAGGCTATCACTGAACTACGACAAGCGGCGGCAGATGTCACCAATCCTTATCCGGCCACGGTTCACTCTGCGCAAACACAGCCAGCAGAGCCAACAGCCGCACCTTCTTCGATTGTATCGGATCCAGTAGTAACAGATGACAAAAACCACAAACCCTAACAGCCTGTTAGGCCACCTGATTGAATTACGCCGCCGTCTGCTCAATACAGTGATGGCGGTATTGCTGGTGTTTATCTCTTTGGCGTATTTTGCCGCTGATATCTACCATTTGATGGCTTCGCCTTTAATGGCTGTATTGCCCGCTGGCGCATCCATGATAGCCACCGATGTTGCAGCGCCATTTTTCGCACCTTTTAAGCTGACCTTTATTGTCGCTTTATGTCTGACTGTGCCTTATATGCTGTGGCAAATTTGGTTATTTGTAGCGCCAGCTCTTTATCAAAAAGAAAAGCATCTGGTGGCACCTCTGATCATCTCCAGCACTCTGCTGTTTTACTGTGGCATCGCCTTTGCGTACTACGTGGTTTTCCCCCTGGTCTTTGGCTTTTTCACCAGTGTCGCGCCTGAAGGAGTTACGATAGCGACGGATATCAGCAGCTACCTCGATTTCGTTTTAAAACTTTTTTTCGCTTTTGGTTTATCTTTTGAAATTCCGGTCGCTGTGTTGTTATTAGTATGGACAGGTGCAGTAACGCGCCAGCAACTGGTGGAGAAAAGGCCTTACTTCATTGTGTTCGCCTTTATTATTGGTATGTTGCTGACACCACCTGATGTATTATCCCAAACATTGCTGGCAGTCCCAATGTGTTTACTCTACGAATTGGGTCTGTGGCTGAGCCGGTTTTATGTTACTTCTACAGAGACAGATGAGACTAATTCATGAACAAATGCCTGACTTTATTGATAATGGGTTTTATCGCACCACTGCATGCATCCCAAATGCTAGAGAATCAAATAATTAACTGCCAAAGCATCACGTCAAACGAACAACGTCTGGCTTGTTTTGACCGTATTGAGTTAGTCGTAGCAAAAAGTGCAGCTCCTGTAGCAACGCCTGTGGCCACTGCAGTAGCAGAATCAGCCTCATCTGCAGTGGCGACTGCACCCATAGCTGCAGCTATGCCAGTGGCAACAACAGCAAAGGTAGCCGAAGCCGCTGCTGCACCTTCTCAGGCGATTGAGGAGTTTGGTCTGGAACACAAAAGAGTGCAGCAGGAAGCCCCACAAGAAAGTTTGACGTTAACCTTAGCTAAGGTCGGCAAAACTCCTTACGGAGAACTGATTTTCACCTTTGAAAACGGTCAGGTCTGGCGCCAGGTGAGCAAAGAAGCATTCACCGCTTCGATTGGAGAATCTTATCAACTGCAGCGTGGCGCATTTAACTCATTTTTTATCAATAAAGAAGGTCAGTTTAAAAAAACCAGAGTCCGTCGGGACAAATAGATGAAGGCTTGGTTTGATGCCGGGATTAATTTATTTAACCCGCGCTTTACACTAGATAGGGAGCAGGTGTTAGCCAATGCCTGGCACCATGGTTTATCTGGTATGTTGTTGATCAGCAGTGACATTGAAGAGTCTGAGCTGCAACAAGCTTATGCTTTATCTGACCCAAGGTTGTATTGCACTGCTGGTGTACACCCACATCAGGCCGATCAGGTGCAAGCTGACTGGATCTACCGATTAAGTAGTTTGCTGCAACAGCCTTCAGTGGTTGCGGTAGGTGAATGTGGACTGGATTTCAATCGGAATTTTTCTTCACCACAAAACCAAATTCAGGTGTTTGAAGCACAACTGCAACTGGCCTCTGAACATAACAAAGCGATTTATCTGCACGAGCGTGATGCCTTTACGACTCAATATCAGATGCTACAGCGTTATCAAGGTCTGGCAGGTGTAGCCCATTGTTTTACAGGCGATAAAACTCAGCTGAAAGCTTATCTGGATTTGGGCCTGTATATTGGTATTACCGGTTGGCTATGTGACGAAAAACGTGGTCAGAGTTTGAGGGAAGCTGTCCGTTATTTACCGCTGGATAGATTGATACTGGAAACCGACGCGCCTTTTTTATTGCCCAAAACTATGGCTCCTAAGCCTAAATCAAGCCGGAATGAACCCGCTTATCTGCCAGAAATAGCAGCACAATTTGCTCATCTAACTGGCTACAGTCTTGATGATGTAGCAACATACAGCAAAAAAAACTGTCAGGATCTGTTTCAGATTACAACAGATAAGTGCCCTCTATGATGCAATGGCTACAGCTGAACTGGCAGCAGTTACTGATCGGATTCAGCAGTGGCGTAATTTTAACTGCTTTAGCGTCCTGGCTGCTGTTTTACCTGCAGCAAAAAAAATGGCAAATGACGGTAGCGGATCAACTCGAAGACAGCATTCAGCAACGTACACTCGAATTACAGATCACGCTGACTGAACTGGCAGAGAAAAATAAGCTGCTGGAGCAACAAAGCACTATAGATGCCTTAACCGGAGTGCGAAACAGGGCTTTTTTTGATCAGAAACTCAGTGCAGAAATTAAACGTAGTCGTCGTGAACGCAGCACTTTGGCTCTATTAATGATCGATATAGATCACTTCAAATCCTTTAATGACAATCATGGCCATCTGGTAGGTGATTTAGTCATTAAGGAAGTTGCTCAAAGCCTCCAACAAGAGCTCAAACGCAGCACAGATTATTTATGCAGATACGGTGGCGAAGAGTTTGCCATCATTTTACCGAACACAGATGCCGAAGGTGCCATGCGCTTAGCAGAGCAGCTAAGGCTTTGTTTGGAGAACCAGCGTATTCAGCATGAAAAGCTGGAACTGTCTGTCAGTGTCAGTATTGGTTGTTATGCTGGCGTAGCTGAAATCAACAGTGTCAGCATTGATTATATTCAAGCCGCAGACATAGCTCTGTATCAGGCGAAAAATGAAGGTCGAAACAGGGTTGTTTGCAGCCCTGAGGTTGTGATCCCAGTACAGGAGACTCCAGATGAGTCAGTTTAATGAGTATTTCCCTGCCAGCCGTTTGCGCCGCATGCGTCAGTCTGATTTCAGTCGTCGTTTAATGGCTGAAAATCGTCTGACAGTAGATGACTTAATTTATCCAATGTTTATCGTCGAAGGCGAAAATCAGCGTCAGGTGATCCCTTCAATGCCGGGAATTGAACGTTTATCGCTGGATTTATTACTGGAAGAAGCAAAAGAATTGGCTGCTTTGGGCATTCCAGCCATAGCGATATTCCCTGTGACCGCTGCAGAGAAAAAATCTCTGTTAGCTGAAGAAGCTTATAACCCGGAAGCCTTAGCGCAACGTGCGGTACGGATGTTAAAGCAACATGTGCCTGAATTAGGCGTGATCACTGATGTTGCGCTCGACCCTTTTACCACTCACGGCCAGGACGGCATTATTGACGACGACGGTTATGTGCTGAATGACATCACCACGGACATTTTAGTGAAGCAAGCCTTGTCTCATGCTGAGGCGGGCGCTGACATAGTAGCCCCTTCTGACATGATGGATGGCCGTATCGGTGCTATCCGCTCTGCTTTGGAAGCAGAAGGTTATGTAAATACCAAAATTATGGCGTATTCAGCTAAATATGCTTCTGCTTATTACGGGCCTTTCCGTGATGCGGTAGGCTCAGCCGGCAATTTAAAAGGCGGCAATAAAAAGTCCTATCAGATGGACCCGGCCAACAGCAACGAGGCCTTACGTGAAGTAGCTTTGGATTTGGAAGAAGGCGCGGACATGGTGATGGTCAAACCCGGTATGCCTTACTTAGATATAGTGCGCCGCGTCAAAGACGAATTCGGAGTGCCTACTTTTGCTTATCAGGTCAGTGGTGAATACGCCATGCATATGGCGGCTATTCAGAACGGTTGGCTGGCGGAAGAAGCTATAGTCATGGAGTCTTTGCTGGCCTTTAAACGCGCTGGAGCCGATGGCATCCTGACCTACTTTGCGAAAAAAGCCGCGATCTGGCTACAAAGATAAAACACCAGGGTCAGAGCAAAGCTCTGACCCTTTATTCAAGGCTCAGTTGCCAACCGGCCTGCTGCTGATACTCCACTTCCTGTTCCAGTTCAGCCCGCATCAGCGGATGATGCTCCAACCAGCCTTGCGGCAAAGTTAAAGTCAGAGCTTCAGCTTGCGCTGTGATCTGCACTTCAGGTAGTACCTCGTAGCGACGACGCATTGACAGTATCACCGACAAGCGCAGTAAGCGGGTTAAACGCACAGCAAGTAACACTGAAGTCATGGTTTGTTTCGACAGAATTTCTTTATGAATATCGGCCCTGTGGTTATACACCAAAGCCATCAGCAGCTGTTGCTGCGCCCGGGTAAAACCCGGCAGTTCGGCATGGCTGATAATATAAGCGCCATGGTGGTGATGGTTTTTGTATTCGATCAGCAGGCCCAGCTCATGCAATAAAGCGCCTGAGCGCAACATGGCCAGACCTTCAAAACTGGATAAATTCCATTGCTGATGCAGCTGGGAGGCCAAAGTAGCGGCCATATCCGCCACCCGCTCTGCATGCTGCTGGTCGATGTAATAACGCACCATCATGCTTTGCATAGTGCGGGCACGTACATCCTGATGTTGCAACTGCGGTAACATACTGTAAAGCACGCCCTCGCGCAAAGCCCCACCGGATAACGTCATGCCGCTGATATTCAGCACCCGAAACAGAGCGATTAAAATAGCTAAGCCGGAAGGGAATACCTGCTTACGCTCCTGAGCTAAACCAGGCAGATTCAACTGATCCATATGACCACAGGCTAAAGCCTGCTGCATAATAGCTTCCAGTCGTGGCAAGGTAATGACTTCATCTTTGCCCTGACCTACTAAGATTTCCTGCATCGCCTGTACAGTACCGGACGCGCCTACTGCATTTTGCCAGCCCTGAGTCAGATACTGCTCGCTGATAGTGCGGATTTCATGTTCTGCGGCGGCAATAGCGGCATTAAAGTTGGCTTCGCTTAATTCATTATTTTCAAAATAACGCTCAAGAAAAGTCACACAGCCCATATTCAGACTGGACAATAACATCGGCTGAAAGCCCTGCCCCACTATGATTTCGGTGGAAGCACCGCCTATGTCGATCACCAGACGATTGGAGTCACAATTGGAGGTATGAGCCACACCCAGATAAATAATGCGGGCTTCTTCTTCGCCGGAAATCACCTGAATAGGCTGGCCTAAAATAGCTTCGGCTTCTACCAGAAAGGTTTTGACGTTACGGGCTAATCGCAGTGTAGCGGTACCCACAATACGGATATTGGCAGAAGGAATATCTTGCAGACGTTCAGCAAACAAGGCCAGGCATTCCCAACCCCGGGTCATGGCTTGTTTGCTTAATACTAAACTGTCATTTAAACCTGCGGCCAAACGCACTTTACGTTTGACTCGGCCTATCACCTGAACACTGCCACCCACTACTTTCACCATCAACATGTGAAAGCTATTGGAGCCGAGATCGATCACAGCATAAATATCATTATGCTGTGTCGGTTTTCCTGCGCCGTCCATCGACTTAGCGCGGACGGCTACGTGGGTTTCTTGGCCCATTCGGATTGGGTCTTCCACCACTGCGAGCTTGTCCCGGACGACGTCTGACCCGTGGTTTAGGCACAGTTAAATCTTCCAGTAACGCTGTAGGGTCGTATTGAGTGACAGGGATAGCATGACGGATATAGTCTTCAATAGCCGTCAGGTTTAATGCATAACGCTCACAAGCAAAACTGATGGCTTTACCACTTTCACCGGCGCGGCCAGTACGGCCAATACGGTGCACATAGTCTTCACAATCGTCCGGTAAGTCGTAGTTAAATACGTGACTGACCATAGGAATATGTAAACCACGGGCTGCAACATCAGTTGCGACCAGAATATCCAGTTTCCCGCTGGTGAAATCTTCCAGAATCCGTAAACGTTTTTTCTGGATCACATCCCCTGTCAGTAAACCGACACGGTGACCATCAGCTTCCAGCCAGGCGTGAATATCTTCACAGCAGTGTTTGGTGTTGGCAAAAACAATGGCTTTATCCGGCCATTCTTCTTCCATCAACGTCAGTAACAACTTCATTTTGTGTTCGTCTGACGGATAAAACAATTCTTCAGAAATACGTGAGCCGGTCATTTGTTCAGGCGCCACGTGAATATGCACGGGCTGGTTCATCTGCTCAAAGGCCAGTTCCTGCACTTTGTAAGACAAAGTGGCAGAGAACAATAAACTCAAACGCTCAGTCACAGGTGGCATGCGACGGAACATAAAACGGATGTCTTTGATAAAACCTAAATCGAACATACGATCGGCTTCGTCCAGCACCACCACCTGGATTTGTGACAGGTCGTACAGGCCTTGTTTCAGGTAATCAATTAAGCGGCCTGTGGTGCCAATTAAAATATCTGCGCCCTGCTCCAACAATTGGCGTTGAGAATCATAGCCCTCGCCCCCATAAATCAAAGCAAGCTTTAAGCCCGATGTTTTGGCCAATGCCAGAGCATCATGATGGATCTGAACGGCCAGTTCGCGCGTAGGAGCCATAATGATGGCACGAGGTTGCCCCTTGGCCTTAGGCTCATGGGTTAACAAATGATGGAAAGTTGCCGTCAGAAAGGCGAGAGTTTTTCCCGTACCTGTTTGAGCCTGGCCCGCAATATCTTTGCCAGCTAACGCAAGAGGCAAACATTGAGCCTGGATTGGGGTACAATGGTCAAAACCTTGCGCAGCTAAAGCGGCAAGAACCTGTGGAGCCAATGCGAAATCGGCAAATTTATGCTGAGTTAAGTGTGTTTTATTCATACACGCTAAGCATAACCGTTACGCTTGCAATAAGAAACAGTCCGGATAAAATTGACAATACTTTTTTGCAGTTACACTACTGCCCAGCAATAACGGAGAATACAATGAGTGAACATATTCTGCAGGTGTCAGACGACAGCTTCGAAGCCGACGTGTTAAAAGCTGCGGCCCCTGTTCTGGTCGATTTTTGGGCTGAGTGGTGTGGTCCGTGCAAAATGATTGCACCTATCCTCAACGAAGTCGCACAAGAATACGCCGGCAAAGTGACAGTGGCGAAGGTCAATATCGACCACAACCCTGGCACACCACCAAAATTTGGTATTCGTGGTATCCCAACTTTACTGTTATTCAAAAACGGTCAGGTTGCAGCCACTAAAGTGGGTGCTTTATCTAAAACTCAGTTAAAAGAGTTTTTAGACAGCAATATCTAAGTCCCCGATAAAAAGGCGTATTTTTTATACGCCTTTTTGTTTTTTACGGCTGGACGACTGAAAATTATCCTGCTAATGTGTAACGCAGCAACAAATCCCTGTAACCACGCTTTTCCGTTGACTAAACCTAAGCCTACTTCCTTTTAATCAGCGGCAAGCAATTTAATTCTGTTTGACCAACAAGAACCCATCATATGCATTTAACCGAACTAAAACTGAAGCCGATTAACGAGCTGGTTGATTTAGCCGAGTCTATGGGCCTGGAAAACATGGCCCGCTTACGTAAGCAAGACATTATTTTCGCTATCTTAAAATCACACGCCAAAAATGGCGAAGAGATTTTTGGGGACGGCGTTGTTGAAATCCTGACCGATGGCTTCGGTTTCCTGCGTTCTTCTGACAGCTCTTATTTGGCTGGCCCGGACGATATTTACGTCTCTCCAAGTCAAATCAGACGCTTCAATCTGCGTACTGGTGACACCATTTCTGGCTTAATTCGCCCGCCAAAAGAAGGCGAGCGTTATTTTGCGCTGCTAAAAGTGAACGAAGTCAACTTCGGCCGCCCTGAGCAAGCCCGTAACAAAATTCTGTTTGAAAACTTAACACCGCTGCACGCCAATTCGCGCTTGCGGATGGAACGTGGTAACGGCAGTAAAGAAGATATCACAGCCCGTGTACTGGATCTGGCTTCCCCTATTGGCCGTGGTCAGCGTGGTTTGATAGTGGCACCACCAAAAGCAGGTAAAACTATCCTGCTGCAAAACATCGCCCAGTCTATCGCCGCTAACTACCCTGAATGTGTGCTGATGGTATTGCTGATCGATGAGCGTCCGGAAGAAGTCACCGAGATGCAGCGTCTGGTGAAAGGTGAAGTGGTCGCATCTACTTTCGACGAACCAGCCAGCCGTCACGTCCAGGTGGCTGAAATGGTGATTGAAAAAGCCAAACGTTTAGTCGAGCACAAAAAAGACGTGATTATTTTACTCGACTCTATCACCCGTTTAGCCCGTGCTTACAACACCGTGATCCCAAGCTCAGGCAAGGTATTAACAGGTGGTGTGGACGCCAACGCTCTGCATAAACCAAAACGTTTCTTCGGTGCGGCCCGTAACGTCGAAGAAGGCGGCAGCTTAACCATTATCGCTACAGCTTTGGTCGATACAGGCTCGAAGATGGACGAAGTAATTTACGAAGAATTTAAAGGTACAGGTAATATGGAATTACACCTGTCGCGTAAAATTGCCGAACGCCGTGTGTTCCCGGCCATTGATTTCAACCGCTCAGGCACCCGCCGTGAAGAACTGCTGGCCTCCTCGGAAGAATTACAAAAAATGTGGATCCTGCGCAAAATCCTTAATCCAATGGACGAAACGGATTGCATGGAATTCCTGATCGATAAACTGTCGATGACCAAAACCAACGACGAGTTTTTCGAAGCCATGAAACGGCAGAAAAATAGTTAACCCCCCAAAACCGGCCTTGTTGCCGGTTTTTTTTATGTGAGAAAAAGCAGATGACAACCCCGCAGATCGTAGTCATTGGTGGTGGCGCTGGTGGACTGGAACTGGCAACCCGCCTTGGTAATAAATTTGGCCGCAAGGGCAAAGCGGCTATTACCCTGATTGACCGAAACCCAACTCATATCTGGAAACCATTGTTGCATGAAGTAGCAACAGGTACTTTGGATGTGGATATTGACCAGGTCACTTACCGAGCTCATGCCAGAGCCCATGGTTTTGACTTTCAGTTAGGCACCTTTACCGGTTTAAACAGAACAGAACGTCAGGTAACTCTGGCCCCTGTACTGGATGAAACAGGTGAAGTGGTACTGGAAGAGCGCCGTATTCCTTATGATTATCTGGTATTGGCAATTGGCAGTGTGTCGAATCACTTTAATACGCCAGGCGTGCAGGAGCATTGTATTTTCCTCGACAGTCCATCACAGGCCAACAGGTTCCATCGTCGTCTGCTGGAAGCCTATTTGAAGCTGAACTCGCCTTTACACCCGAAAGAAAACCTGAATATCGCTATTGTAGGTGCAGGTGCAACTGGGGTTGAACTAGCGGCTGAGCTGCACCACGCCGCCGCAGAGCTGAATTTATACGGCTTTAACGACATGAAACGTGACCGGTTAAAAATCTCTGTGATTGAAGCTGGCCCACGTATTTTGCCTGCCTTACCAGAGCGCATAGCCGCTGCAGCCCACAAAGAGCTGTTAAATTTAGGCGTAGATGTAAGGGTTAACACCAAAGTCACGGCGGCCGATGAACATGGCCTGCAATTAGGTGACGAACATTTACAGGCGGAACTGATGGTCTGGGCTGCAGGTATTAAAGCGCCGGATTTCTTAAAAGACTTAGATGGTTTAGAAACCAATCGTATCAATCAATTGATGGTATTACCGACCCTGCAAAGCAGTATCGACAGTCAGATTTATGTGATTGGTGACTGTGCAGGCTGTCCGCTGCCGGATAACAAATGGGTGCCACCACGGGCTCAGTCAGCACACCAGATGGCCAGCCATGTGGCAAAAAATTTGACCGCAGCTTTGGCTGGTAAACCGCAGTCTGCTTACCAGTACAAAGATCATGGCTCGCTGATTTCGTTGAGCCGCTTTGGTACTGTCGGCAGTCTGATGGGGAATCTGGTTGGCGGCGCTATGATGATTGAAGGTCGTATTGCCCGTCTGGCTTATATATCCCTCTATCGTATGCATCAGGTCGCCTTACATGGCTGGTTCCGTACTATGGTGATTTCAGTGATAGGGAAGATCAATAAAATCATCAGGCCACGCTTAAAGCTGCATTAACAGCACACTATAAATCACTAAAACGGGTTTCAGCCTGCTCTGGTACAAAAAGCCGGGTCTGCTGAAATCCGTTGTAATGAGGTTCGAGTTGTTGTTGCTCCTGCTCTGAAAACCAGCGGTACATAGCGTTTTTATACTCTGGATTTTGCTTGAGTTGACTCAGAGCGGCATCAATATCAGTTATCCAGTTTTTTCCCGTCTCTGTTTTTGAACAACTGACGTAGGTATAAGAGAAGTTCGGTATCTCAGCGATAGGCTTAAACACCAGCTGCACCTCTTGCCCTGCTTCCAGGCCGAAATAACGTAAACGATTCGGATAATCCACCACATAATCGACCCGTTTTGCCGCCAGTAGTTGAACCGGATTCATAGTGGTCATAGAGCTACTACCCAAATTACTACCTGCTTTGTTAATCTGAGCGGCAATCACTGCAGGATAAGCTCTGTCATTCTCAATCAGGCCAAGTAAATCCGGATCCTTGACCAGCTCTTTCATCTGTACAGCCTCAACTGAGTTCAGCGTTTTAAGTTTGTTGTGATTAGTGAGCAGATTGATCGCCAGATTAGGCAACATGCCTGCAGGTTGAGAGAAATAGGTGCGCTTATCGCGCTCTGGTGTATAACGTAAACCAAAGGTGCAGTGGTTTTCACTGGTTGTTGCCGATACTTTGACAATACGTGCCAAATGAATCTGATTGATCTGATGTTTATACTGAGGTAGCGCTTTGATCAACTGACTCAACATCAAGTCAAAGGAACCTTGCCCAGCATAAGGTCCTTCACTGATCCGATAAGGCGGCCAATGGCTGGTATACCATTGCATCACAGGTTGAGCTGACGCACTAAAGGCCCATAATATCAATGTGATACAACAACTTAACCTTTGCATCCCGCCTCCATCCATAGAAGCAAGTACAGTAACAAATGCTTTTCACAGCAACAAGGTCGTTCGTCGCAAGTAAAAGCCGGACTCAGTAGCTTTTACCTGCGCGTTTTTTAATGTTAATCAATGACTAAATGGATGATAGGATCGATAGTGACGGCGGTCGGTTCTATGCTCAAGGCGGCCAGATACTCTGCTTTCGCATGTTCTGCTGCTTCTGGGGTATCAGCGTGAACCCGCGCCAGCAGATCACCTGCAGCCACTTTGGCACCCAAAGCTTTCACATCGCTGAAACCCACCGCCATATTGATCACCTGATCCGGGTGCGCACGACCACCACCTAAACGCACCACCGCCATACCAATGGCAGTAGTGTCGGCTTTATTCAGGTAACCCGCCACCGGAGCTTTAATATCCAACACCACTTTGGCTTTGGCCAGATAGAGTTCAGGTTTTTCCAGCAAGTCCGCCGGTCCACCCTGAGCAGCCACCATTTTACTGAAAATTTCCGCCGCTTTACCTGATGTTAAGCTCTGCTCTAAAGCCGCAATAGCACTGGCTTTGTCGTTAAATAAGCCACCCAATTGCAACATGCTGGCACCTAACTCTAAAGTCACCTGATGCAAACGGGATTCACGGTATTTACCTGTTAAATAATCCAGAGTCTCCAGGATTTCCAATGCGTTACCCGCTGTTGCACCCAAGGTCTGGTTCATATCGGTCAGCAGAGCCTGAGTAGGTACTCCGGCGCCCTTAGCCGTATTGACTATGCTTTTGGCTAAAGCTGAAGCGTCTGCGACATTTTTCATAATGGCGCCTGAGCCGATTTTTACGTCCATAGTCAAAGCCTGCAAGCCTGCGGCCAGCTTTTTCGACAAAATAGAAGCGGTAATAAGCGGAATAGATTCGACTGTGGCTGTGACATCACGGATTAAATACAAACGGCGGTCGGCCGGAGCCAATTCGCCACTTTGCGACACAATAACGCAACCTTGTTGTTTGACTAACTGCTGGATTTTATGCAAAGGCTGCTGACACTGATAACCCGGAATAGCTTCCAGCTTATCGATAGTGCCACCGGTATGACCTAAACCCCGACCTGCAATCATAGGCACATAAGCACCACAGGCAGCAATCATAGGGGCCAGCATTAAACTGACTTTATCCCCTACTCCGCCTGTACTGTGCTTATCCACCACAGGGCCATCGAGCATATCAGTCCAATTCATCACAGCACCTGAATGCTGCATCGCGCGGGTTAAAGCTACAGTTTCTGCTGTACTCATGCCATTTAAATAAATAGCCATCGCCAGAGCTGCTGTCTGGCCTTCGCTGAAACTTTGGTCCGTCAAACCACGGACAAACTGCTGGATAGCGGCTTCGGTTAAAGTGCCGCCATTACGTTTTTGTTTAATGATTTCCTGAGGTAATAACACTGTGAACTCCAGATTCAGAATTTTTTGCTGTTGGCCAGAAACAACGGCGTGAAGGCGCTGGGTAATAACTGCTCCAGCGTCCATTCCTGTTGTTGATCTAAATGATTGCAGCTACGCACCGGGCTGTCTGGGGTAAAAAACTCGGCAATCACCTGACGACAGATACCACAAGGTGGGGTCAGCTGGTCTTGTGGTGTGTACACCATCAAGCCAACAAACTGGCGCTCACCAGCGACAATAGCAGCAGCTATTGCGTTACGTTCAGCACAAATAGTGCCGCCATAGGAGGCGTTTTCAACATTACAGCCAGTATAAATTTTGCCACTTTGGGCCTGAACAGCGACACCGACCGGGAATTTACTGTAAGGCGCATAGGCCTGTTCGGATGCTGCTTTTGCAGCTCGGGCTAATTCTGCCCATTGGATACTTGTTGTCATACTCTGATGTCTTGCAGGTCATACGGCCTTAGGTTATGCGCCTAAAGCCGTCCAGAATCAAGAGCAAGCTGGCGATAAAACCAGCAAATGCAACAAAAAAGTTAAACCTGCACTACCTTTGTATGTTTTTTATGCAACAAATAACTGAAATAACTGACGGTACCGAATAACCAGACCGCCAGTATAGGGATCAGCCAATAGGCAGTGGCAATACCCACTTGCTGTGCCGCCAGCCCTGTGCCTAATGCCGCCGCCTGATAACCTATAGAGCCACCAATATTGGCAAGACCGGACAACACCGGGCCATTGGCACTATCCAGATCCATAGCAGCAGTCAGCATCAGTGGAAAAATAGCGCCCAAACCTAAACCCAAAGCAAAATTACCCAGCTGCAACAAAGCTGGTACAGCAGTGACTTTTACCAACACAGCACCAAAAAAGGCACAACTGACCAGGATCATCAGTAACTGAGCGCTGGTAAACCAGCGTAAAAACAATGAAAAACTTAACCGGCTCAGTACCATACCGCCAGTGAAAAAGGCAAAAATCAAACGGGATTGCTCAGTACTTAAAGCTAAGCCCTGACTGGCGTAGGTGACAAACCAGTTGCCATGCCCCCACTCTACAGCGCCATAACCAAACATCATCAAAGCCAAAGCGAAAAACACTGGCTTTTTCATCACCTGACGGTAGGACAAACTACCTTTAGCGTGCGCCATATGAGCTGGGCTTTGATGAGTGCGGCCCAGATACCAGGCGAAAGCCGCGGTTCCTGCCAAAAATATCGCCAGAATACGCAGCGGCCAGCGCCAATCTTCAACGCCCCAATACAACACCACCACATACAAAGGTGCTGCTAAGGTGCCTAAGCTGAACATAAAGTCCATAAATCCCATCATGCGGGCGCGTTTTTCGACATAAAGCCGGGCGATCAGCGTGTGGCCTATGGTGAATAAACCTGAACAGGTTAAGCCCAAAGCAAACACAAAAAACAATAACAAAGGCCAAAACTCTACAAAAGAAGCACCAATAATCAGTACAACCAATGTCAGCAGTAACACTGCAAATAAGGGCACAAATTCAAATTTCTGCACATATTTTCCGCCTAAAAAGGCACCGGTAATGGATCCCAGCGACAAGCAGGCAAAAAACAAACCACTGGCAGCGGGTGACATCTGCAACTGCACCATAATATCCGGCAGCAAAATACCCCATAAAATACTGAGTAAACCCAATAACATAAAACTTAAATACACCAGTATCGTCACTTGCCGCTGATACATGGGTTCTCCTTAAAATGAAGGCGTTAACACAAAAGCATCGGCATCCAGATAAGCCGGAAACTTTTGTTTAAATTGTTGTAAAGCGTCCAGATCCAGCTCAGTCACTAACACCCCGGCTTGTCCAACAGGCAGTTCGGAGCGGATTTGTCCCAGATAGTCCACCACCAGACTGTCTCCACTATAGTTCAGGCTGTTCGCATCCGAGCCAATTCTATTACAACCCAACACATAAGCCTGATTCTCAATAGCACGGGCCTGTAACAAAGTGCGCCAAGCCAAACGCCGGGGCTGTGGCCAGTTGGCAACATAAATCAGTGCGTCATAATCCTGCTGGTTACGGGCAAACACCGGGAAGCGTAAGTCGTAACAAACCTGCAAGCAAAATCGGAAACCAAGATAAGTCACTATGACCCGCTCAGACCCAGCCTGATAATGCTGCTGTTCGCCGCCCATTCGAAACAGATGACGTTTATCGTAAAACTGCACCACTGCATCCGGAGTTACAAAGAGTAACCTATTAAAAATTTGCCCTTGATCCGCTATGGCGACAGAACCACAAAGCGCAGCGCCTGTAAGCTTAGCTTGCTGTTGCATCCATTGTACTGTAAGGCCTTCCATTGTTTCAGCAATACGCGTCGAATCCATGCTAAAACCCGAGTTAAACATCTCTGGCAAGACAAAAAGCTGCACTCCCGGATGCTGGCGGAACTGCTGTTCGAAATAACGCTGATTAGCCAGGCTATCCTGCCAGACCAATTCGGACTGAATTAACGCAACACGGATAACTGACATAAAATCTCCGTCGCTCTGACCAGAGTCTCTGGCTCTTTGGCAAAACAAAAACGAATGATACGTTGACTGGGTGCCTGACGGTAAAACACCGACAGCGGGATAGCCGCCACTTTGTGTTCACGGGTTAACCACCGACAAAAGGCCACATCATCCAAATCACTGAATGCACTATAGTCAGCCAGCTGAAAATAACTGCCCCGACAAGGTAATAAAGACCAGGCTGACCCGGCTAAACCCAAACGAAATTGATCACGTTTTAGCTGATAAAAAGCGGCCAGACGTTTCACTTCCTCCGGCTGCTCAGCCAACAACTGAGTAATAGCATGCTGAGCCGGAGTAAAGCTGGAGAAAGTGACATACTGATGTATTTTGCGAAACTCCGCAGTCAGCTCAGCACTGGCTACGGCATAACCCAACTTCCAGCCCGTGACATGAAAGGTCTTGCCAAACGAGGAGACAATATAACTACGCTCGGCCAGCTCAGGGTATTGGTTCGCACTTAACTGCGGTTGTCCATCAAACACCAGATGCTCGTAAACCTCGTCGCTGATGCAATACAAACGATGTTTTAACACCAACGCCTGCAACGACAACCAGTCCTGATGACTAAATACAGCTCCTGTTGGATTGTGTGGGCTGTTGACAATAATCAGCCGTGTTTTTTTACTGATTTGTTTTTCAAGCTGAGCCCAGTCCACCTGATACAAAGGGGGTAACAAAGGCACATGCACAGTAAAACCGCCAGCCAGCTCCACTGCGGGCTGATAGCTGTCATAAGCCGGATCAAAGACTATCACTTCATCACCTGGCCGAACCAGAGCCTGTATCGCGACAAAAAGCGCTTCGGTTGCACCACTGCTGACTGTGATCTGTTGTTCAGCGCACAACTGCCGCTGGTAACAACTCTGCACTAAAGCTGCAATCTGTTGACGTAGCGCCAGTACACCGGGCATAGGCGCATACTGATTCAAGCCACTGCGAGCTGCTTCGCTTAATAATTCAATCAACCTTGGATTGGATGGAAAATCAGGAAACCCCTGAGAGAGGTTAATGGCCTGGTGTTCTGCTGCCAATTGTGACATCTGACTAAAAATAGTGGTGCCTAAGGCAGGCAATTTGCTTTGTAACTTCATCATGGGATCTCACAGCAGTACAAAAACAGTAGAAACGGACTGGCTTGGCAAAACAACGAATGCTATCATCCAGACAGTTTTATGTGTAGACGTCTAAACATCAAGATGAATAAAATTATCCAAACGAATCAATTAAATCCTTATGCTATCCAGCTTTGCGCTTTAGGTCGCTGGATAGTACAGCGCCAATGGCTACCCTTTGGCAGTGGCCTTTTTTCTGTCCGCACCGCTGAGCATAGCGCGCTTTTTACCAGTACAGACAAAGATAAGGGCGAATTAAGTCCTGCCGATCTGGTGCCATACCACTGGACAAACCACGCTCAGACTGACACAGCTACGGCTGTTCATCAGTTTTTATATCAAATCAACCCGCACCATAAAGTAGTGCTGCAAACTCACAGTATGCAAGCTACTGTATTTTCACGTTTAATCAAAGCCGACCAACATTTATTTGTCGGTTATCAGTTACAAAATCTGGTAGCTATTTCTGAGCCACAACGCAATTGTTGCCCTCTGGCAATTTTAGATCCGCAAAATGCTGAACTGACGTTGCAGGAATTACACCAACGCTTTGAGCGGGAAACTTTACCCCATGCATTTTTAATTCGCGGCCATGGCCTTTACGTCTGGGGCGACAGTATCGACAGCGCCAAACGACATCTGGAGACCTGGCAATTTTTGATTGGCTGTGAGCTGGAGCGGATCAAAGCAAGTTGTCATTTTAATTCATAATTCAGGGGTTATACTAAGGCCGCTTGCTTTCATTTGGCACCATTGCCCTATAATGGGGCAACACTGACCGGACTCGGTTCAATGCTGCTATCGAGCAATAATAAATTGCTTTATATTCAATAGCATGAACATGTGGTTCTATTTTTGCTTAAGTGATATGTCTTTGGTAACTACTGTGAATTCATATGGCCATACATAGTTCGATGCGCGGCCTACGCTGTTTTTGTGTCGCCGCCGACTGTTTAAGTTTTAAAGAAACCGCGCGTCAGTTGTATCTGACTCCTTCGGCTGTCAGTCACCAAATTAAACAATTGGAATCTGAGCTCGGGCTGGACTTATTTCTGCGTCAAACCCGGTCAGTTGAACTGACAGCGCAAGGCAAAGCCTTTTATCAGGCGTTGTTGCCGCTGATGCGTGAGCTGGAGCAAACCTTGCGCACCTTCAGCCAGCAAAAAAATCCAACTGAAATCAGTATTTCAATGCCAGAGTTTTTTGCCAGTGAACTATTTGTGCCTAAACTGGTGGGCTGGTCGGAACAACATCCGGATATCAACTTAAAAGTTGAAACTATTAAGTCCCGTCAGGACCCGGCCAAACACACCGATCTGCAAATATTATTGGCCAGCAGTAAACCTACGGACAGAGTGGCTTATGAGCTTTTTCCGATCAGCTATGTACCAGCCTGCAATCCAGCCTTGTACCAGCAACTGGATGGCTTAGGCTTTGACGCTTTAACCAAAGTCCCTTGCCTGGTGCATCAAGCCAGACCTTGGTCCTGGCATCAGTGGGCAGAACAACTGGAACTGGAAGTATTCACCCCCAAACAAGTGATCCAGCTCGACAGCATGTTTAGCGTCGCCCGGGCTGCTCAGCAAGGTTTAGGTATAGCCCTGGTGCCATGGCCTATCAGTCATTCCTGGTTTGCCAGCGGCAGCTTAAAACGTCTGTTCAGTGAAGAACTGGAAAGCCGTGATAAATATTATCTGGTACAACACGAAACGGACCCGAATAAACCACAAATTCAGTTGCTGGTAAATTGGATCTTACAAAGCTTTCAACGCGCATTTTAGCCACTATTTTTACCTACAAGGACGTAGGTGAGCTCTCTTCTCTGCAGCCAGACTTATAGTTCCACCTCCGCAGCTCAAACCTCAGCTATCAATTGAATATGACATTTTTACCGCGCCATAGATGAATTTCCTTCATCTATCAGTTGGATTTATATCCTTTGTCAGTTCTTCAGGAACTTTCTAAAGTAAGCACAGTGCAGTAACGAAGCTGCACTTTGAAATGAAATGACTGAAGAGTACTGGAGAGTAAATTATGAAAGCGACATCCCTTAGCTTTGGCAAAAAAGTAGCAGTGATGCTGTTGGCCTCAAGTTCTTTTGTCGCCAGCGCAGCCACCAGCGGATTTAAAATGGTGTTGATTGAAGACACCCCAGGTGTGAGCAAAATTAAAGCCGGTCTGTATCAGGATGGTGTTGCTGAAGCAACAGCAGCGACAGACAAGCAAGCAGACTCATTCAGCAAACACATGAGCTTATGTGTGGCATACACCCATATGGCAGAGTTTAAACAGGCAGAGCAAGCATGCAGTGCAGCCATTTATGCCGCCCGTCGCGCCGAAAGCAGCGACAGCAGCTATAAACGTGAAATGCGCTCTTTTGCTCATACCAACCGCGGTGTAGCCCGTTTGCTGGGGCAAGATCCTGTTGCAGCTTTAGCTGATTTTCAACAGGCCACCACGCTGGAGCAAAGCGAGATCAACCAGCACAATCTGGCGCTTTTAAATGAAAAGATGAAAGCACTCAGCCCTGTGTACACAGCTTCAACCTTAAATGTGACGAACTGAAAAGGTATTGTCATCTAAGCAGACTAGACTGAGCGCCGCGTTAGTCGAAGCGCTCAGGTTTAGCAGGAGATTGATATGTCATTCCATATTCCGCAGGATCACGACGTACACCACCATTGGTTAAATTGGTTGTTACAGCACTGGTCTTTTTACCGACAGATTTCGGTAAGCCAGTGGGATATCGAAAACGAAGATTTTCAGCAGTAATAAGATCTTGTTGTAGTGATGCCTGGCTTCCCCGGCCACAGCATGCAATTAAGATCTGACCTCACTGTGAGCAGACAAGCTACCTCCCCCCTGTCAGGTTTGTCTGCTTTTTTCTTTCCCCCGTCGTACTTGCCGCCATAGCTTTGTTGACTACGCGCTTTCGGCCAGGTCGCATAGTGGACTATGCTCCCAGGCTCTCAATCCCTTGTCGCCTCGCTCTGACCGCAATTACTTAGGGGCTTTCCCCCGCCGACGTGCCGCCATAGCTTTGTTGACTACGCGCTTTCGGCCAGGTCGCATAGTGGACTATGCTCCCAGGCTCTCAATCCCTTGTCGCCTCGCTCTGACCGCAATTACTTAGGGGCTTTCCCCCGCCGACGTGCCGCCATAGCTTTGTTGACTACGCGCTTTCGGCCAGGTCGCATAGTGGACTATGCTCCCAGGCTCTCAATCCCTTGTCGCCTCGCTCTGACCGCAATTACTTAGGGGCTTTCCCCGTCGGGCATTGGATGGGGCTGCGGCATATTTGGCTATCGTTTTTCCCTGCTAAGCTGTCATAATATACCTAACTTGAGTTAGCGAGAGAATCCTATGCGCGTTTGTGGTGTTGAAATGAAAGGCAGTGAAGCCATTTTGTGTTTATTGGCGATTGATAGCGGCCTGTTTGATATTCCGGATTGCCGCACTGTGCGTTTGCCGCTGCTCAAAGATCAGGACAGCGAGCAGATGAAGAAATTTCAGTTTGTATTTGCCAAGCTGGCAGAAGATTACAAAATTGATGCTTTTGTCATCCGTGAACGGCCACAAAAAGGCAAGTTTGCCGGAGGTGCTGTTGGTTTTAAGATGGAGGCTGCACTGCAATTGTTGCCTAATGTTAAAACCGAAATTCTGACCAGCGCTTTTATTAAAGAGCAGCTGTCACGTCATCCTGTGCCTATCGTATTTAAAGAAACAGGCTTAAAAGGTTTTCAGGAAACGGCCTTCATTACCGCTTATGCATATCTGGCAAAATGATCTGTTTTGCAAGATAAAAAGGCAGCAAGAGATTGCTGCCTTTTTTATTACTTAACCCTTATGCTTCAATAAATAAGCTTTTAAATCCTGCTTTACTTCCGGCAATAACAAATACAAAGCCAGAATATTTGGCACCGCCATTAAAAAGATCATCGAGTCGATAAAATCAAATACCGCCAGCATATTGGGCACAGCCCCTATCGCCACTACGGTACAAAACAGCAATTTGAAACTACGCTGAGTAAAATCGCTGTGACCAAATAAGTAAGTCCAGGACTTTAAGCCATAAAAAGACCAGCTCACGACAGTAGAATAACCAAACAGCAACAGTGCCACCATCAGCACCAGCGGGAACCAGTCAAACACTGAGCCAAAAGCGGCTGAGGTCATTTGCACACCATCTAAACCCGGCTGCAGGTAAACGCCACTGACCACGATCACTAAGGCAGAGATAGTACAAATCACCACTGTGTCGATAAATGGCTCCAGTAAACCAACAAAACCTTCAGACACTGGATCTTTAGTCCGAGCCGCCGAATGCGCTATAGGCGATGACCCAATACCAGCCTCGTTAGAATAAGCAGCGCGGCGAAAGCCCTGAATAATCACACCTATCACACCACCATAAGCAGCTTCAGGCGCAAAAGCACTGCGCAAAATAGTCCAGACCGCATCGGGAATAGCACCAGCATTCATGGCTAAATATACAAAAGCAGCCGACAAATAAATAGCACACATCAAAGGCACTAATTTGCTGGTAACACGGGCAATACTTTGAATACCCCCTACTATCACCAAACCCACTAAAAACGAATAGACCAGACCAAAAACCCAGGCATTATCAAAACCTGTCACTAGCTTGACTTGCGAAAACCCCTGATTCACATGGACAAAACCGGCAGAACCAAACACGCAGGCAATAGCAAAAAAGGCGGCTAAAAAGCTACCCAGTCGTGGCAAACCATATTTATCTAAAGCGGCTTTGATGTAATACATAGGGCCACCCGAAGTGGAGCCATCGGCGTTATAGACCCGGTACTTCACCGCCAGCGTACATTCAACAAACTTGGTGGTCATACCCAAAAAGCCTGCCACTATCATCCAGAAGGTTGCGCCCGGCCCACCCAAAGCAATGGCTACAGCCACACCAGCAATATTGCCTGTACCTACAGTGCCGGATAAAGCCGCCGACAAGGCCTGAAACTGGCTGATATCGCCTTTGTCGGTTTTATCGGCGTAATCACCACGCACTACCCGTATCGCATGGCGAAAACCACGGATATTGATAAAACCCAGATAACAGGTAAACACAATAGCGCCCAGCACCAGCCAAAGCACAGTGACAGGCAAAGCAGAACCATTAATTGGAATGGCATAAAACACTACAGAGGCGATGGCTGAACTCAACCATTCAAAAGCCTGCTGAAAACTAAAATCGGACATAGACACGCACCTTGGAGTTTTTATTTTTACCGACTGATATACATCCAGACGGCTATTTTTAGTAATAGCTATCTTCAGCGCAGAACAGCAGCAACGCAAGCTTTTTTATCTTTGCTAAACATCCTGTCACCGAATTGCCATCAGTTTTCAGCTTTGTTGTCATGTTCCACTGGCAGGATCGGCCCCAATCCACAGCTGTTGGGGCTAAATGATGAAACTGAACTGGCTTGTGTTGCTTATATTACTACTACCACTGAGCTTAAAGGCTGAACCTAAAGTGGTGTTAGTCAGCATAGACGGAGTGCGTTGGCAGGAAGTGTTTGCCGGAGCAGACCCTAGCCTTTATCAACAATCACAATGGGTGAAAACGCCGGAACTGATCCGGGCTTTTAAACCAGGCCAGCCTGAACTTTTAATGCCCTTTTTGCATAAAACCGTGAAGCAGCGAGGCATTACGGTCGGCGACCGCCGTCAGGGCTCAGCCATTAATGTCAGTAACCCTTATCAGATTTCTTACCCTGGCTATCAGGAATTGCTGGCTGGTTTTTCCGACCCCGTCATCAACAGTAATAACAAAATAGCCAACCCCAATGTCACAGTATTGGAATGGCTCAACCAACAGCCACAACTGCAACATAAAGTAGCGGCTTTTGGCTCCTGGGATTTGTTTCCTTATATCTTAAATACCAAGCGTTCCGGCCTGACGGTGAATGCTGGTTTTATGCAGGAACAGGGAAAACTCAGTGAAAAACAAAAGTATTTGAACCAGTTACAGGCCAAAACACCCAGCCCTTTTTCCAGCGTAAGACTGGATGTATTTACTCAGGAATTTGCGCTGGAGCATATGCGCTTACGTAAACCTAAATTGCTCTATATAGCCTTGGGGGAAGCTGACGATTTTGCCCATTTGGGTCAATACGATCAGTATCTGGCGGCTATTCATCGCAGTGATCAGTTTATTGCCGACTTATGGCAGGAATTACAAAACGACCCGTATTATCGTGACCAAACCACTTTACTGATAAGCACTGATCATGGCCGTGGCGAAGCGGCTCAGTGGCGCTCGCATGGCAAAAGCGCAGCTGTGCCTGGTTATAAAGGACCTGTACCACAAATTGCCGGCTCGGAACACATCTGGCTGGCCGCTATGGGGCCAGACATTCCGGCTACAGGTTTAATTCGCACCACCGGAAGCTGGCAACAAGGCCAGATGGCCGCAACAATGGCCGCCGTTTTGGGATTTGATTATCAGGCTGTTCAACCTAAAGCTGCACAAGCCTTTGATTTTAGCGCCTCAGCTCGCCTAGCTTTATTTGGTAAAGTTCCAGTGGCAGAGAGTCAGGGTCTTTAAAAAAGGTGTAAGCGCGCTCTGTATAAGGGTCAATCCGCACTGGCTCCACAGCTATACCATGGGCTTGCAAATGCGCCACCATTTGCGCGACATCCAGCACCTGAAAAGCCAGATGGCGTAAGCCCTGAGCTTCAGGTGTACTAGGGCGAGGCGGTGGATTGGGAAAAGAGAACAGCTCGAGCTGACTCCCATCAGGCAACTGCAAGTCCAATTTATAAGACAAACGTTCAGCTCTGTAATGTTCAGCCAGAACTTTCAGGCCAAGAATTTCAGTGTAGAAGTGTTTCGAGCGCTGATAATCACTGCAAATCAGCGCCACATGATGAATACCGGCTAACATAGCTTTACTCGCTCTGGCTAAGACTGCTTGCCAGTGTGCCAGCAGAATAGCCGCAGGACCAGTTTAAAACTTTGATAAAAACTCAGCCCGGGTGATTGCATCTGCTTTAAATTTGCCACCCAAAGCCATAGTCTTAGTGCTGGAACTGGTATCCATTACACCACGGGACTTCACACAATAATGCACAGCGTCGATACTAACAGCCACATCCTTCACACCCAACAAAGCCTGCAAAGCCACCTGAATTTGCTGAGTTAAACGCTCCTGCACCTGCGGACGCTGGGCAAAAAACTTCACAATACGATTCAGTTTCGACAAACCAATAATCTTTTTGCCCGGTATATAAGCCACAGTGGCAGTACCGTCTATAGTGACAAAATGGTGCTCGCAGGTGCTGGTAAAACTAATGTTTTGCACCTTGACCATTTCTTCAGCACGCATTTTATTGTCGATCATCGATATCTTTGGAAAAGTGCTGTAATCCAAACCGGAAAACACTTCATCGACATACATCTTTGCAATACGGGCAGGAGTTTCAGCCAGACTATCGTCACTCAGATCCAACCCAAGGGTTTGCACCACTTGCGTCATTAATTCAGTTAAACGCTGTTTTTTCTGAGCCGCGGACAAGCCATTATCCAGCATAGGAGTTTCCAGCCCTGCAGCTTCCAGAGCGCTGCGCACCACTAAAGCAGATTCAGTTAACATAAAAGCTCTCGCCGCTTGTTACCAATAGTCCATGTTATACGCAGACCACAGGGAAGTGGTTTAGTTTGGTGGAAGGGTTGTTAAAGCTGGCTAGCCTTAGCGCAGTGAGGAGTGATGAACGCCAGGCTTAGAATCAAACGACGCGGTCAACTACAACGCAGACTCACCGTAAATACATCCATGTAGGCTCCTGTCCAGCATCCATGCTGGACAGGGTCTGCTAACGCAGTTACCCGGCCGTTTTGTGAGATCATCTGTATTGTCACTATGTGCCATGAAGCGGACGTACAATTGCCGCATGTTAAGCCATTTTCGATCTTTGCTTACAGAGTCTTTTGATCTCTTTTAACTGAGCTTCAAAGCCCTCAGGTTCAGGTCTTGCGGTGTGCGTTATTATGGCCTTTCGCTCTTTGTTGTCGATTGTAGAAAAATCAATTCCAACTACTGGCACCAAATCCCCATTGGGGCGCGGTTCCGGTACTTCGCAGAGCTCAGTACGTCCATTCGGCGGCAAGCCAAACTGTTGGCTTACCGAAAGCCCGAATGAACCCGGAAAAATTGGGTGGCCAAGGTTTTAAGGCTGGGAGTGTCTGAGTGAGGAGCGGTAGCGACGAGCGAGTTACCGCGTCGCCTTGGACGCACGATTTTGGGCCGGGCTTTATACTCACTGCGTTCGTACCCCTTCGGGGCCAGCTAAAGCTGTTCAACGCAAGCGTTGTCGCTGCGACCTGGGGTCGCCTTTTATGAATTGCATCCCTGCAATTCACCCTGCGGGCCAGCCTTCGGCTGTTAGAAAGTGCTTCCTGCACTTTCTTACTTTGGATACTTTCTTTTGGCGAAGCAAAAGAAAGTATCTCGCCAACGGCGAAACGCTTTTAACCTAACCGAACCCTACCAAAAACAAAGCCGCTAAAAAGCGGCCTTGTCCGAATAAGCTAGTTATGCACCCGGATTACAAAGTAAAACGCCCCACCATATCTTCCACTACCTGCTTCATCAGCTTATCGTGCACAGAACGGCGACGGTCTGCAGCTTTGGCACCTATAGACACAGCGTCACTGGTGCCTTGTACCAATTGGTCGTTATAAGCTGCATAGTCCTGCGGCACATAAGGCTGGCAATAGCCGTCGATGCAATAGACATAAGTATTGGCCACTATTTGATCAGCATCTTCCTGCGATTGCACATTGTTCCACTCGTAAAACCAGATGGCGCGGCCATTTTCTACCAGAGTGACACTGGCGTTGATACTGGCACTGAGCACTTCGATGCCCGCTATCATGGCTTGTTCGTTTTGTTTGGCGTAACTGTCGAGTAAATTGGCCATATAACTGTCGACCGCTGTTGGTACTTTGCTACCACTATTGGTGATGTAAAAGCGTCTGTCCCAGCGAGCGTCCTGACCAGCCTGAGTCACGCCGCGCTCCAGTGAGTTGATCTGAAACATAGCGTCGGCTTTGAGTTTTTTCGCCGCATCCAGATGAGAGGTCGATACCGTCATTTCGTTTTGCAGTACTTTCCAGCTGATCACACCAAAACCTGCTTTGGCCAACGAGCTCTCAATTTGCGCCATTTCGACACCACAAGTGGTTTGCATTACGTTGGTTTCAGCACGAGCTGTACCAGTGCGCTGAGACTGTGATTCGCTGACACAAAAATCCGGTGCTTTTACTGCAATAGTGGCGATACGAGGAAAGTTTGCTTCAAAACCCTGGCCCTTGGTGATAGTGGCCGGTATACGGTCCGATGCCGCACTCATTTTAAAATTCGATTCCACCTGATAGTAATCATAAGAACTACAACCGGTCATCAGTAAAGCAAAGCCGGTCAGGCTTAACAATTTCAACAGATTCTTCATACCTCTATTCCTTTTTTGTTTTTGCATGGAGGATTGATTCGGGGGGCGGATCAGTAAATTTGCCAATACAGATCAGGTGGCGTAGAGACTTCAGCCTGACGGCCAACAACCCGGCCTTCTTTATTAAAAGCTTCCAAATTACTGCAGGTCACGGCCAGTGGGATCACCAGACTGCGACCTGTTTTCAGATCACGTGCCAGCACTCTGTCGTTACTGTCGTCATTGGCTTCGCAAGAACGTTCTACGATACGGTCTATGGTTTCACCAGTGGAATTCACCACTGTCAGTTCGGGGGCTTTTATTCTGGCACTGTAGTCCTCTGCGCAGGAACTCAATAAAAGCAGGCTGCAGCAGCAAAATAAAATGGGGGTTATCTTAGTCATTGATCTGGCTTTAGTATTTTAGTTATTCCAAACCAGAGTATTAGACAAATTAAAAACCAGTCAAGTGTTGATCGTTTTTTCGCAGTGAATTTTTACCTTTAGCTTTGCTTTTCCAACTTTTTTACCTCTAACCACAACAGTTCCATTTCATCCAGAGTACTTTGCGCCGGACTGGAACCCTGATCGACCAAAGCCTGTTCTACCTGCCGGAAACGTCGCTCAAACTTTTGATTGGCCTGACGCATGACTTTTTCCGGGTCAAAACCTTGTTTACGCACTACATTGACCAGCGCAAACATCAAGTCTCCTAACTCTTCTTCCAGTTCAGCCGCGCCAGTTGGCAATTCGGCTACTTCCTGAATTTCTTCCTGCACTTTATCCCAGGCGCCTTGTACATCAGGCCAGTCAAAACCCACCTGCGCACAACGTTTTTGCAGTTTGTAGGCACGGCTTAAGGCTGGCATCGCCAGCGGAATATTATCCAGCACAGAGGTTTTGCCAGAAGCAGTGCGTTCTGTGGTTTTTATCGCTTCCCAGTTTTGCAGTACCGCTTTGCTGCTGTCTAAATTCATATCGGCAAAGACATGAGGATGGCGGCGAATGAGCTTGTCGTTAATAGCGGCAGCGCAGTCGTCAAACTCAAAACGGCCTTCTTCTTTGGCTATCTGGGCGTAAAACACCACCTGAAACAATAAGTCGCCCAGCTCGTCTTTCAGTTCAGCATAGTCTTCGCGGGATATGGCGTCCGCGACTTCATAAGCTTCTTCCAGTGTATAAGGCACTATAGTCTGGTAGCTTTGTTCTTTATCCCAGGGGCAGCCGTTTTGAGGGTCCCTAAGTCTGGCCATAATGGCTAATAGTTGCTGAAGTGGTTGTGACACGGTAAATCCTGTAGAAAAGACACCGGAGCTCAGGGCCCCGGCGTTATTTAATAAAACATATTGAATTTAAAATCAGTGAAACCGTTTCGCTTCAATCACATCATCAATCTGGCTGACTTTGGTCAGTAGCTTGTTCAGTGAATCCAGGTTATACAGCTCCATCGTCATAATGATGGTAGCGGTTTGCTGCGAAATATCCGAGTTACTGCTCATCCGCAGTACGTTGGCTTTTTCATTGGCCAGAATACTGGTGATATCGCGTAACAAGCCATTGCGGTCATGCGCCACAATACGAATAGTCACTTCATAACCTGAAGCATATTTATCGCCCCAGGTTGCTTCCACCACCCGCTCACGATGCGCTTCCTGCAGCACTTTAAATTGCTCACAGTCATCGCGATGCACAGCTATACCCCGGCCCTGGGTGATATAGCCAACAATGGCGTCACCCGGCAGCGGCTGGCAGCAACCGGCCATATGAGTTAATAAGTTACCTACGCCCTGCACTACCACATGGCTTTTTGGCTGATTCGAAATAGGTTTGCTGATCAGGCGCGGGTCAATTTCTGGTTGCTGTAATTTGCCCGACTGACTCTGCACATAATGCACAACTTGCGTGACTTTAATTTCACCGCCGCCAATACCAGCCAAAATCTCTTCCATGCTGTTGACGTTAAAACGTGCCAGTACCTTAGGAATATTGTCGATACTCAGATTCAGGCGGTTTAATTCGGTATCCAGCAGCTCTTTCCCTGCCGCTATATTTTTATCCCTGTCCTGCAGGCGGAACCAGTACTGTACTTTGGAGCGGGCACGGCTGGATTTTAAATAGCCCGAGTTCGGGTTGAGCCAGTCGCGGCTTGGATTAGGTTCGCGGCCCGTTAAAATTTCAATTTGATCGCCGGTTTTCAGCTGATAAGTAAAAGGCACTATACGGCCGGAAATCTTGGCACCAATGCAGCGATGGCCGACGTTGGAGTGAATGTAGTAAGCAAAATCAAGCGGCGTAGAACCCAGTGGTAAATCGACGATATCGCCTTTGGGCGTAAAGACATAAACCCTGTCTTCGGTCACCTGATTTTTTAACTCTTCGGCTAAATCCGAGCCGTCGACCAGCTCTTCCTGCCAGGCCAAGAGTTTGCGTAACCAGCCAATTTTTTCATCGAGCTGGCCTTCTTTACCGGCATGGCCTGCTCCTTCTTTGTAGCGCCAGTGTGCAGCCACACCCAGTTCTGCGTCGTCATGCATCTGATGAGTACGAATTTGAATTTCGACAGGGCGGCCGGCAGGACCAAGTACCACTGTATGAATAGACTGGTAGCCGTTTTGTTTAGGGGTGGCTATATAGTCGTCAAATTCTTTCGGCAAATGCCGCCATGAAGTATGCACTATACCCAAAGCGGCATAACAGTCCTGCACCTTGGTGGTAACAATACGTACCGCACGAATGTCGTACAGCTGATCAAAAGCCAGCTGCTTTTTCTGCATCTTTTTCCAGATACTGAAAATATGTTTAGGCCGGCCGTACACTTCCACTGCAATACCGGCGTCCTGCATTTTTTGCCGCACTGAAGCGACAAAATCCTGCATATATTGTTCGCGGTCTAAGCGTTTTTCTTCCAGTAAACTGGCAATTTGTTTATAGGTTTGTGGATGCAGATAACGAAAAGCTAAGTCTTCCAGCTCCCATTTGATTTGGCCTATGCCTAAGCGGTTCGCTAGCGGGCCAAAAATCGCATTGGTTTCTTTGGCCGCCAGTACGCGGGTTTCTTCGTCGGCGTTTTTTACCGAGCGCAGGTAACAAATTTGTGCCGCCAGCTTTAACACCACGGCGCGCACATCTTCCACCATGGCCAGTAGCATACGGCGCAGGTTGTCGGCTTGTTGTGGATTGCTGCTTTGATTGGGCCCAACAGGAATAGAACGAATGGCCTCCATCTGGCGCACAGCGTTTAGCATATTCAATACGGCTGTACAGAACTTGCTTTCTACTTGTTCCAGTTCAATCAGTTTGGCGTCTACTAAGGGAAATAACAGGGCTGCAGTTAAAGCATCTTTGTCCATACGCAAATCAGCCAGAATTTCGACCATTTCCCAGCCCGTTTGTACTTCGGGCTCCTGATCGGTCAAATGCTGCTGATGTAACCAGAGTTCAGCATCCAGCAGCGCACTGATTTTAGCTTCAGGTAAACCTAAAGCGCTTAACCAACTCTGAGTGCCGCCTGGGTGGTATTCGGCGCTATGAGATTGCCTTACCGTCACCATTCGTTACTTTCTCCTGTGAAACAAGGCCATCAACTCCAGATGGCTGGTTTGTGGAAACATGTCCATTGCACTGATTTTATCCAGCTGATAGCCACAAGCCAGTAATACTTTTGCATCCAGGGCAAAAGTAAGCGGATTACAAGACACGTACAATATCCGTGCCGGACTTAAGCCCGCTATTTGCTCTATTGCCCCCACAGCACCAGCTCGGGCCGGGTCGAGCAGCACTTTTTGGTACTTCGGCTGATTCCAGTCGGCTTTCGGCCATGGCAGATGCAAGTCAGCCTGGCTAAAACTCAGGTTAGTCAGGCCATTGAGTTCTGCATTGGCCTCTGCACGTTGCACCATAGTGGTGACACCCTCCAGTCCATGCACCCTTTTAGCGCGTTGCGCTAAGGCCAGACTGAAATTCCCTATACCAGAATAGAGTTCTAACACCTGATCATCAGGCTGCAGACTGAGCCAATCCAGTGCCTGCTGCACCATTTGCTGATTAATACTCTGATTGACCTGAATAAAATCAGCGGCAGAAAACTTAAGCTTTAAACCCAAATCAGGCAAAGCGTAGCTGGGTTCTGCAGTTCCGACTTGCCAATGCTGATAAAGTTCAGGCTCTGCTTCACCTATCCACACAGCTTCTGGCCAGGCTTGGATCAAAGCCTGTTGATCGGACTCTGGCAAAGGCCGGATATGCCGCACTATTAAATACACCTGACCGTCCGCATCCAGCGCTTCGACATGTGTAATAGCTGCGCCTTGTTGCAGTGTTGGCAACTGCTGTTGCAACACACTAAATACGGGCGTTAAAGCAGGGCTTAGCACCAGACAGTGCTCGACTGTGGTAATGACTTTGTCGTTGGCTTTACGAAAGCCGACGGTAAATTGCTGCGTTTTTTTATCAAACCAAACGCCAATACGGGCCTTACGTCTGTATCCTTCGCCTGCACTTTTCAGCGAGGTTTGCCAAGGCAAGCTGGCCAAGCCGGTTTGATGGCGGATCAGTTGGTCCACCCCTTGCTGCTTTAATTCCAACTGGTGTTCTGCCGATAAATACTGCAGCTGACAACCGCCACAGTCAGCAAAATGCTTGCATGCTGCTGTCTGGCGCAAAGGCGAAGCCTGCAGCACTTTCACGACTTTGCCTTTGGCTGATTTATCCTTTTGCTCGGTCAACTGCACTTTGACCCGCTCACCGGGTAAAGCGCCACTGACAAATACAATACGTTTTTGCTCAAAACCTATGCCCTGAGCTTCGTGATCCAGACGTTCAATCTGTACTTCGATTTGCTTTAATTGTTGAGGTTTATCTCTGGCGCCTTTGGCTGCCTGATAAATTTTGACCATCTGGACTTAGTACCTGTGGTGGGCTTTTTGTAAGCCTTGTGTCATTATCAATTCGCTCCGGACTATTCTATCAAGCAGCGCTACAGATGACGAAAATTGGTTTAAGAGATTGGGTCTTGTTGACCACCCTGGTGCCGACCTTGTTGGTCAGTTTATGCCTTGGGGGTTATTTTAGCTATGCCCGCTATCATGATTTGGCCCAGTATCTGGAAGAACAGGCTGAAAACATTGCAGTACCCTTAGCTATCGCCAGCGAACATGCCTTATTACATAACAGCAGACAAGACGTCAAACGTTTGCTGGATGTCAGTCACAGAAAAAACTCAGCGCTGGTGAAAAGTATCGCTATTTTTAATGCTGACCATGAACTTTTTGTCACGACCAACTATCACAAAGACTTCGCTATGCTGAAATATCCGCCCAATAGCGCTATTGCACAGCAAAGTACGATCACGGACTTGGGCAACTGGCTGGTGATCCGCACGCCAATTCTGCCGGAACAGGCTGATTTCAGTACAGCGCCCGCCGATCAACCTTTGGGATATATCTCTGTACAAGTCGCCAAAGACAAAGTTGTGTTGGCGCAACAAACTTCACTACTCAGTAGCTTGTTGATTATTTTGCTTGGCCTTGCCGCCTGCGTGTACTTCAGTTTACGCCTGGTGAAACGCGTCAGCCGTCCTCTGCAGGACATGGGTGATGTCATAGCGCAACTGCGTGAGGGCAACTATCAAAGCCAATTGCAACAGCCATTTTTAGGTGAACTGGAGCAGTTACGCACTGGTATTAATGCACTGGCTACTGCGCTGAAAACGCACGACGAAGAAATGCAGCAAAGCATTGAACAGGCCACCAGCGACCTACAACAAAGTATGGAACAGCTGGAAATGCAGAACATTGAGCTGGACCTGTCACGCAAAAAAGCCATGGAAGATAACCGTAGCAAATCTGACTTCCTCGCGAAAATGTCTCACGAATTACGTACACCGCTGAACGCCGTTATCGGTTTTGCCCGGCAGCTCCTCAAAACTAACCTGACCCATAACCAGCAGGACTATCTGGCCACTATTCAAAAGTCTGCCAACAGCTTACTCAGTCTGGTGAATGATGTATTGGATTACGCCAGGCTGGAAGAAGGCCGGATGCCGATTAATCCTGAGCCTTTTTCATTACGTGATTTGCTGCACGACGCGGTGGAGTTATTGGCTTCGAATGCCTTTGATAAGCAGCTTGAATTGGTGCTGTTGATCGACAACAGCTGTCCTGACGATTTAATTGCCGACCCAATGCGGATTAATCAGATCCTGACCAATATTGCCGGTAATGCCATTAAATTTACCGAACAAGGCAGCGTGGTGATCCGCGTTAGCGGTCGGCCTATGCCTGATGAGCAATGGCAACTGCGTTTTTCGGTGCAGGATACCGGCATAGGTATTTCTGAAGAGCAGCAAAAAAGTTTGTTTGGTGGCTTTACTCAGGCCGATAACAGTATTGGCCGGCGTTATGGTGGCACAGGTTTAGGTTTAGTGATTTCTCAGCGTCTGGTAACAGCCATGGGCGGTAAAATTGGCTTTGAAAGTAAAGCAGGTGAAGGCTCGACCTTCTGGTTTACCTTGCTGTGCAAACGCCATCACTTATCCATAGCCGAGCCGTTGCCCCTCGCGGAATTGAAGCAGAAAACTATTTTGTATTTTGAACCCCAACAGTATTCGCGAGAGGCCATGTTGGCTCAGTTGGATCAGTGGGGGATGAATATCATCAGTTGCAGCAATATGAGTCAGCTCAGTCAAACTCTGGCTTTGCAGCCACAAATAGATGTGGCACTGATTGGCCGCTCTATTTCTCTGAATCAGGTCAATCAGGTGATTGAGCTACTGCAGCAGTTACAACTGCATAGTGACCAGTTGTATTTGCTGGTCAATACCTTATCGCCTAACTTACGTGAAGTACTGCAGGCCTCTGGCGCTAAAGCTGTGTTATCCAAACCTGCGCATTACCGCAAACTGGCCATGACTCTGGCCCAGCCTTATTTAGATTTTCCTGAGCAAAACCCCTTACAGGACAAACCCAAAGCTCGTTTACGGGTCTTGTCAGTGGACGATAACGAAGCCAACTTAAAACTGATTAATACCCTGCTGTCTGAAATGGTAGAGCAAGTCGATTCAGCCCGTAATGGCGCCGAAGCCTGGCAAAAAGCCAACCAGCAGCATTATGATCTGATTTTTATGGATATTAATATGCCTGTGATGGACGGCATTCAGGCCTGTCAGCGCATTCAACAAAGCTCGCTGAACGAGGCGACACCTATTATAGCTGTAACGGCACATGCCTTAGAGGGCGAACGTGAGCGGCTTCTCGCTTTAGGCTTTTGTGAGTTTTTAACTAAACCTCTGGATGAAAAACTGCTGCATTACACCCTGCGTGAGTGTTGCCCTGATTTCCAACAGGCCCTGGCTGCCTCTGCCAGTGAAAATCAACTACCGCAAAGCAAACAACTGGATTGGACTCTGGCTTTACAAAGAGCGGGCGGAAAACTGGATTTAGCCAAAGAAATGTTATGGATGCTGGTGCAGTCTTTACCCGACAGCTTGCTACTGATCCAGCAGGCTATGCAACAACAGGACGCTGAACAACTACTGCAGCATATCCACAAACTGCATGGTGCCAGTTGTTATACGGGCTTACCCGTATTGAAGCAACTGACAGAACTGATTGAAACTGAACTGAAAAAAGGCAAACAAACCGAACAACTGGAACCGGAGTTGTTTGAGTTGCAGGACAGGATCCAGTCCTTGTTACAGGACGCGAAAAACTGGCCGCCATTGGTGACAGAGCCCACACCGACAAAAGTGTCAGGCTAATCCTTAGCGTAGGTACGACGTTTTTGCAAAATGTCGTTGATTTGCTCTACAGTGGTATCGGTTTCACAGGGCGTGCTGGTCATTAGCCAGATTGCGCCCTTACGTGACTCCGCTGGCGGAATTTTCCAGCAGCCATGCTCACCTTTCATCAACTCAGAGCCATCTGCATAAGTTTTTACTGTTTTTAGCATGGCAGGAGCACGCTCACCTTCTGCTGCACTGCCGGACCTGATCACAACCTCAGGTTGTTGTTGTCTTGGCACTGCTGGCTCCAGAGTTTTCGCAGCAACAGCAGCAAAAGCGCGATCAGCCAGCGACATGGCAGCTGTAGGTTGAGATGGTTTTGTTACTTCTGGTCGCGTAGTTGTGGCAGGCTCAGCACTGGTGATGCCTTCAGATCCGCTTATCACCTTGGATTTGGTCGTTTTACTGTGGACAGCAGATGGTTTTGCAGGCGGAGCAATGACAGGCTCAGGCCCGCGGTTTTGGCCAGCAGGCAGGGTTTCATGCTGGGAAACAACTTTTGGTTTTTCGCGGACCTGTGTATAGCTGTAAGTCTGGATCACCGCAGAAGGAGCTGGTTTTTCAGGTACAGGAAGAGTGAGAAGAGTCAGAGCCCATAGCAATAACCCATGCGCTACAACAGAAAATATCCATATTTTCAAAGCAAAACTCCGATGTCAGACTGAAATCTCTGACATCGGAGTACCTCGAAAATTCAATGGGCACGACACAACGCATCATCTAAAACTCTGGTTGATCAGCCCTGAAAAAACTGGACCTTATTGCGCCCTTGTTGTTTGGCCTGATACATAGCGGTATCCGCATCTTCAATCAACTTGGTTAAGTGGTAACCGGAGATTTCAGCTGAAGTCACACCAAAACTGGCACTTAATTTAAAGTCATAACCCGAAGCTGCGGTATCAATATTACTGATCGCATCCCGGCAGATCTCCGCCAGTAAATGCGCTTTATCGCTCTGACAACCTGGTAATAAGATGGCAAACTCTTCGCCACCAATACGGCCAAACACATCGTTATTGCGCATGAAATTACGGCAGGTATCCACTGTCTGGCGCAAAGCCCAATCGCCTGCAGCATGGCCATGCTGATCATTAATCTGTTTAAAATGGTCCAGATCAAACACAATAAGCGCAGCAGGTAACTGGCCTTTTTCACACAAAGCCAAAGCCCCTTTGGCTGAAGTGGAAAAATGGTATCTGTTGCTGATAGCGGTTAAATCATCATACTCTGCTAAAGCTTTAAAACGCTGGCGGGCAATAAAACTTCGATAGGCCATCACAGCAAAACCTAACACCAACACAGCTAAACCAATAATCAATAGTTTATTCAAGGTAGCCTGATGTTTCAGTGTGGTTTGCTCGTACTGCAACAGTTGATTGTCTTTGTCCAGTAAGGCAATTTTTTGACTCTGCGCCAAAATCTCTGAGTGGGCCGTATGGTAGGCCATCTGTTGGGCCGACTTATCATCCATAAAAGCTGTGAACGCAGCAGTATACTGTTCATGATAACCAAGTGCCTGCTGGTAGTCTTTTTCTTGTTTAGCGGCACGATACAAAACCTGATAGGAGTGGACTAGTGGAAAGTAGTTTTTAAAAGACGCTGCCTCAGCGACAACCAGATTGGCGTATGCTTTGGCCTTATCCAACTCACCCAGCATTAAGAAGCTCTCAGCCAACAAATAATTGAACTCTGTGATTAAGCGCAGATATTTAGTATCCGCAGCTTTTTTATGTTCTTTAAGTAAAAGCTGCTTACTCTGCTCATAAAGTCCTTCTTTAAATAATAATTTTGCCTTGGTCACCATAATAAGTTGCCTCCACAGAGGCTCATTATGGTCTTCACAGTATTGGATACCTGAGTCTATCTCACGCTTCAACAACTCTGTCTGATCACTGGAATACCAGGCTTCAAGTCGCAGTTGATAAGCTGCACATACTGAATTTTCACTGGGGTTCTCTGCTATAAGCTGGTCCAGATAAGAAACAGATAAGTCATAACGCTCAATCATGGTATACATCATAGCTATGACTCTTAAACCATGCTCTCTGGCTATAGGCTGGTGTACTTGGGGCAATTGATTGATCAACTGTTCAAAATACAAAAATGCGTCGAGATACCTTCTGATAATAATAAGACTATTAATTGATAAAGCTTTAGCCCGAAAAGAGATGGCCAGATCTGAGTTTGCAGTCAATGGCTGTAATATCAATAGCGCTTGATCTATATCGCCAAGGTAACTGAGCTTATATGCCTTGAGTAATTGCAGGTAGTCCGCTTCGAAAGGTGATAAGTGCGTTCCGCTTTTCGCTAAAACATCAATACCTTCACTGAACTCTGCAAATTTTGAACTCTTGATTTTATCGAGATGAGTTAACTGCTCTACTGACGCCTGCAGATAAGTTGGCAGGATAAACGCAAATAAAAATACAGGCAGCCAGAATATCTGCCGCCTGTATCTTCTTGTATCGCCAAAAATGACGAGCAAAACTAACCAACCTTCAGGACAGAATTAACCTCTTTTTCAGGCTGATCTTCAGGCTCATCCTGAGGTTCTTCTTCCGGCTCTTCTGCAGGGTGAAGTCCACACACCACGTTAGTCCTGGCTCCTAACAAATGCTCAAGACGAGCTTGATCGCCCGCAATGACTGCATCAATTAACGCAGGATCCGTGTCCGTCATTAAGGTTGCCAACTGCTCAGCATCTGCATGACGAAACTCTGCGTTTTGCCCCAACGTTTCTAACAAATTGATAATATTTGACATATTAACTCCACAACAATAAAACCAAGCATCAATCCAAGCTTGATACCAGAAGGGCTCACGCAAATCCACTTTAAAGCGATAAAATTAAAAGCACAAGCTAACAAAAACAGTTCTTGATTGAAGTTTTTATCAGAATGACATTAAAGCGTCATTATGTTTCACCCAGTAGGTTCTGGGGCAGATTAAATCAGGTTGAAAACCGGTTTTTACGACCAGCTGCACTGCGGCTTTATTTTTAGGATCTAAATCACCTTTGATCACTGCACCGTGAAATTGATGTTGTACCCGCTGAATGAGTGCGGCCAAAGCTTCCTTTGCATAGCCCTTACCATGCCAGGGGCGCAATAACATAATACCCACTTCAACTTCTGCAGTTTCACTGTTCCATTGATTGATAGCACATAAGCCTGCGCTTTGCCCGTACGCAACAATGGTCAGAAATAATCGTTTAAAAGGCGTGTTGGCATTAAGACCTAAGGCTATCTGAAAGCTATGTTTGGCTTTTTCAGGCAGCAAAGGCTCACCAACAAAAGCCATAGACGCAGTATTGGTATATAAGTCCAGATACAGTTGCAGGTCCTGTTCAGCCAAAGGCCGGATCAACAAACGTGAGCTGCTGATCACAAAATTTTCTGCTTTTGCAGCCTGAAGCCAGTCCTGGGCCATATTAAACTTCCTGAGTCACCAGAGCTTTTAACTTATCCAGAATTACCTGATTGGCTTTAGCTAAAGTGGCTGGAGGTATCACCAAAGTAGTTTTTAAATCCATCTGGGCTTTGGGCAAATCGGATAAAGCTATTCGCTCAATACGAGGCTGCTGAATAGGTAAAGTAACAGCTTCGTATAAGATGACCTGATGATCCAGTGGATACCATTGACTCAAGAGTTCAACCAAAACCTCCCGATACGCGCTGCCCGTGCTGAATTTCGCCAGTGACTTATCCCCTGCCACACCGGGTTGCCATAAAATTAAATAAGCAGCTGTATCTATAGTGCGCTGATAAAACATCAGGTTACTGGCTTCATAATGCTGACAGCCATAAGTGCCTGGGTCCAGACCCAAATCGGCATACAAACAATCTTCGGCTGAAATACCGGGCTCCATATGAGCCTTGTAACCTGCGGCTACAGCCTCTTTTATTGCCTGATGCGGCACCCAGGCAAATACGCCCGGGTGACCATAAAAGGCACCACAAACTTTTTTACCTGCATGCACTTCCGCCAGTAGTGCCGCCACCATCTGTTTATAGGTGATCATACGAGACTGGCCTTCACAGTAATAAGGCTGCAGGCTACGTACATCGGCATTCATACTCTGGATCCATAGTTCGGTAGTACCATCTGCAACCAGTACAAAAACCACATCAGCCTGTTCAATATAACTACGGGATAAAGGGCTGATATGAGAACCCAAGGTCATACCTGTCCCTACACAGACCAAACTACCTTTTTGCATTTACTTCACTCCTGCCGTAAGTGAAGTACTTATACCCTAATTAGTTAGAAAATGGGTAGGGCCGTGGGTTTATCCCCGCCCGCAAAGATTAGGACTCAAGGATCACGGTAGCACAAGCGTAGGCCTGTTCGTCACTGATAGACAGCCAGACTGAACGCACTTGCATGGAATCAGCCAGTTCTTTAGCCGGACCTGTCAATTCAAGCTGAGGGCGACCTGAAGGGTCGTTACTGACAATAAAATGTTGGAAGGAAATACCCCGGCCAATGCCGGTACCCAAGGCTTTGGCTGCAGCCTCTTTGGCGGCAAAACGTTTAGCGAAATATCGCGCTGGCTGACCATGAGCAGCTAAGATTTGCTGCTCAGATTCAGTCAATACCCTTTGTACTAAACGGGGTGAGCGCGCCAGACTTTGCTCGATACGCGCTATTTCAATAATGTCGGTACCTAAACCAACAATGGCCATTAACGGCGCGCCTCGACCATCAAGCGTTTCATTTCAGCTACCGCCGGGCCCAAACCAGAGAAAATGGCGCGGGCGACAATAGCATGGCCAATATTCAGCTCGTACATTTGCTCAATTGCAGCTATAGGCTGCACGTTATGGTAATGCAGACCATGCCCAGCATTGACCGTTAAACCCAAAGAAGCGGCATAAGCTGCAGCTTCAGTGATCCGCTGCAGTTCTGCTTTTTGCTTTTTCGGATCCGTCGCTTCAGCGTACTGGCCTGTATGAATTTCAATATAAGGTGCGCCCGCTTTAGCAGCTGCCGCTATTTGTTTTTCATCAGCGTCGATAAACAAGGACACTAAAATATTGTCTTGTTGCAGACGAAGCACAGCATCCTGAATTTTATCGAACTGACCTGCCACTTCCAAACCACCTTCTGTGGTCAGTTCCTGGCGTTTTTCCGGCACTAAACAACAAAATTCTGGTTTTAACTGAGCGGCAATACCTAACATTTCCTCAGTCACCGCCATTTCGAAATTTAAACGAGTAGCTATGGTTTGACGCAACACAAATAAATCACGGTCCTGAATATGGCGACGGTCTTCACGCAAATGCACCGTAATGCCGTCAGCACCAAACTGCTCCGCCAATAAAGCCGCATGCACAGGTTCAGGGTAATAAGTGCCACGGGCCTGACGTAAAGTGGCAACGTGATCGATATTGATACCTAAATAAATGGGGCTCATAACTAATTCCTGATCGATTGAAATAATGCTCTGCTGCTCAAAGGTTTGCTGCCAAGCAAAGGCGCTAACCATAAACGGCTGAGCTGCTTGGCGGTTTTTAATACGTCCTGTTTCTGCCAGTGCTGCTGACCTATGGCTTTGAGCACTTCGCCTTTCCAGCCTTTGCCTGCAATTTGCCAGCCTTGCTCCGGCCACCATTGATACAAAGCACCGTCCTGCAAAACTTCACCTGCTGAATCGTAGTGCCAGTCCACCGGCTGGCCTAACTCGGTCAGCAGGGAAAATTCAAACTGACGTAAACAGGGTTCCAAATCATCAGTGAGCAATTGCTGCAAAGTCTGCAGATACAACTCAAATAACGCATCTGAACCGACGCTTTGTGGCCATAACCGGCAAATCAGCTCGTTTAAATACATGGCGCCAAACAGCTTTTCGCCTTGTAGCAGAAAAGCTGGACCTGCTTCTTCCGCTTTACTTACGGTTTTTAAGTCCGAACGCCCCACCAGTTCCAGTTGTAGTAACTGGAAAGGCTGTAGCGATAAACGTTGTTGTTTTTTACTGGCAGATTTGCGTATGACGGCGCTGACCCGCCCCAGTTCAGGCAGCAGTAGTTGCACTAACAACTGCTGTTCCTTAAAAGCGCGGCTGTGCAGAATAAAAGCTGGCCAGCTGCGATTGTCCATCTAGTCTTCGCCGTAACCTAAGCTACGTAAAGCCCGCTCATCATCAGCCCAGCCAGATTTCACTTTGACCCAGACCTGTAAAAATACCGGCTGTTCAAATAAGGTTTCCATATCTTTACGGGCTTCAGTGGCTATGGTTTTAATACGTTCGCCTTTTTTACCTATCACCATCTGCTTTTGAGTGTCGCGCTCCACCAGCACCAAAGCGGCGATATGGTAGTGTTTTTCTTCCCACTTAAAGCGCTCAATTTCAACTGTCACCGCATAAGGCAATTCGTCACCAAGGAAACGCATCAGCTTTTCACGGACTATCTCAGACGCCATAAAACGGCTGCTGCGGTCTGTGACATACTCTTCCGGGAAAAAGAATTCACAAGGGGGTAACTGCTTTTGCACTAAGGCCCGTAGTTCCTGCACATTAGTGCCTTTTTCTGCAGATAAAGGTACAATTTGCATAAAATCAAGCTGGCTGCTAAGCCACTGTAAATGCGGTAGTAACTCTTCTTTGTCTTTGTATAAATCGACTTTATTTACCACCAGCAACACTGGTTTTTTCGCTGCGATCAGACGGTTTAATACCATCTGGTCGTCGTCAGTCCAACGCGTGCCTTCGACCACAAAAATAATCAGCTCTACATCCAGTATGGTGCTGGCTGCGGCTTTGTTCATCAGGCGGTTAATGGCGCGTTTTTCTTCGATATGCAAACCTGGTGTGTCAACATACACAGTCTGGTAATTGTCCTGAGTGTCTATGCCAACGATACGGTGACGGGTCGTCTGGGGTTTACGCGAAGTAATGCTAACCTTCTGACCAATCAGCTGATTTAATAAAGTGGATTTACCCACGTTTGGACGGCCAACTATGGCAACCAGTCCGGCAAAAGTCTCAGAGGTCATTTTTTATCTGTTCCAACAACATTCGTGCTGAATCCTGTTCAGCTTTACGCCTGGAATTGCCAGACGCGATCACAGGGGCTCTGCCCTGCACAGTACAACGCACAGTAAAAACCTGATCGTGGTCGTCACCTTGGGTATCAATGACTTCGTACAAAGGCAAAGCTAAACGCCGACCTTGCAGGTATTCCTGCAGCTGGGTTTTACTGTCTTTTTGCACACCAGGTTGAATACCGGTTAGACGGCTGCCAAACCAGCTTAAAATCCGCTCTTTGCACGCATCAATACCAGAATCTAAAAAGATAGCACCTAAAATAGCCTCTACGGCGTCAGCCTGAATAGATTCACGGCGCAAACCACCACTTTTCATTTCGCCAGGGCCAAGCCGCAGGTATTCAGCCAGCTCCAGCTCTTTGGCTATTTCTGCCAGGGTAATGCCTTTGACCAAAGAAGAACGCATGCGGGTTAAATCGCCTTCGCGGGCTTTCGGGAAATACTTGTAGAGTGCTTCGGCAATCACCATGCTGAGCAGAGCGTCACCTAAAAATTCCAGCCGCTCATTGTGCTCACCTTTGCAACTACGGTGAGTCAGGGCTTGTTCGAGTAAAGCGACCTGCTGAAACTGGTAACCCAGTTTTTTCATCAGGCCGCTGACAGGTTTTTGCATTAATTAATTTTGCCTAAACGTTCAAAACGAACTCCGACCGGTACCCATGAAGGTAGCCAGTTGTCCGGGTCGTCACTAAATTCAAAACTCATCCAGATAAAGACCGCTTTGCCGACCAGATTTTCTTCAGGTACAAAACCCCAGAAACGGCTGTCGCGGCTATTATCCCTGTTGTCACCCAAGGCAAAATAATGACCTTCAGGCACAATAAACTCTTCAATAGCTGTACCTGGTTGCTTGTAGTACTGCATCAGGTTTTCCGACTTAAACGGATGCTGCAGTATGTCGTGTTTGTGCTCGCCAAACTGCTCTGAGTAACGCTTGGTTGGCAATTCGCCATCCATAAACTCGCCTTCCGCCTGCAAAGTTAAAGGCACAGCTTCTAAACCAGGGCAGGTACTTTTATCTGCCGCAGTACAAGCAGGCTGAATAAACAACTGTTTGTTCTTGTAGACGATACGGTCGCCCGGCAAACCTACAGTACGTTTAATAAAGTCGACTGTTGGCTGCTCCGGGTATTTAAATACGATCACGTCGCCGCGCTCTGGGCGGCCCGTGGTGATCAGCGGCTTACGCCAGACCGGATCTTTGACATCGTACGAAAACTTCTCCACTAGAATAAAATCACCGACCAACAAGGTAGGCATCATCGAGCCTGATGGGATCTGAAACGGCTCGTACAAAAACGAACGGATAATAGTAATAGCCAGAATGAGCGGGAAAATTTCTTTCGCTGTTTCAGCCAGATAAGAAGGTTTTTCCAGCTCTTCTATAGCGTTTAACGGCAGGCCACCGGCTGCAGCAGCCTGAGCGGTCGCAACTTTAACTTTGCGTTTAGGCGCAAATACCAGTACGTCGATCAGCCAGATTAAACCACTGGCCAAGGTCAATACTACGAGGAAAATTGCAAAATAACCTGCCATAACTACCCTTGTTGTTATTTACCGACTTTAAGAATTGCAAGGAAAGCTTCTTGTGGAACTTCCACATTACCCACTTGCTTCATACGTTTTTTACCGTCTTTCTGTTTCTGCAACAGCTTTTTCTTCCGGCTGATATCGCCGCCATAACACTTGGCCAATACGTTTTTGCGTAACTGCTTGACCGTAGTACGGGCAATGACGTGTGCACCAATGGCAGCCTGAATCGCGATGTCGAACATCTGACGAGGGATCAGATCTTTCAGTTTTTCGGCCAGTTCACGGCCACGGCTCTGCGCAAAATCTTTATGACTGATGATAGCCAAAGCATCGACCCGCTCACCATTGATCAGAATGTCAACCCGTGACATCTCGGACGCCTGGAAACGTTTAAAGGCATAATCCAGCGAGGCATAACCACGACTGGTCGACTTTAAGCGGTCGAAGAAGTCCATCACCACTTCAGCCATCGGCAGTTCGTACACCACAGCCACCTGACGGCCGTGGTAGGTCATGTTCATCTGTACACCACGTTTTTCAATACAAAGGTTAATGACGTTACCTAAGTATTCCTGTGGCACCAGAATATGAGCCTCCACTATAGGCTCACGAATTTCATCAATATTGCCCACTGGCGGTAATGCACTTGGGTTGTCTACCATTACGGTTTCACCGTTTTTGGTGATCACCTCATACACTACGGTTGGAGCTGTGGTGATTAAATCCAGATCGTATTCACGTTCTAAACGTTCCTGAATGATTTCCATATGTAACATACCGAGGAAACCAATACGGAAACCAAAACCCAAAGCGCTGGAGCTTTCTGGTTCATAAAATAATGAAGAGTCGTTTAAGCTAAGTTTTTCCAACGCATCACGGAAATCTTCGTAATCGTCTGAAGAGACTGGGAAGACGCCGGCATACACCTGAGGTTTAATGCGCTTAAAACCAGGTAATGGTTCAGAAGCAGGATTTTTGGCTAAAGTTAAAGTATCACCTACCGGCGCGCCTTTGATTTCTTTAATGCCACAAATAACAAAACCTACTTCACCTGTACTTAAAATACCTGTGTTGTTGGCTTTCGGGGTAAAGACACCGACTTTGTCGACTTCGTACACCATGCCGGTCGACATCACTTTGATTTTGTCTTTCAGCTGGATTTTGCCGTGTTTGACACGGACCAGTGACACGACGCCCTGGTAAGGGTCAAACCAGGAGTCAATAATCAGAGCCTGAGTCGGAGCATCTGGGTCACCTTCAGGACAAGGAATATTGGCGACTATCGTTTCCAGTACATCCTCAATACCTAAACCTGTTTTGGCAGAACATTGCACTGCACCTACAGCTTCGATGCCAATAATGTCTTCAATTTCTTCAGCAACCCGGTCTGGATCGGCTTGTGGTAAGTCAATTTTATTCAGAATAGGTAAAACTTCGAGGTTCATTTCCAGCGCTGTGTAGCAGTTGGCTACTGTCTGAGCTTCTACGCCCTGACCGGCATCCACCACTAATAAAGCACCTTCACAGGCCGCTAAAGAACGGCTGACTTCGTAAGTAAAGTCGACGTGACCTGGTGTATCGATAAAGTTCAGCTGATAAGTTTCGCCATCTTTAGCTTTGTAATGCAAAGTCACGCTTTGCGCTTTAATAGTGATGCCACGTTCACGTTCCAGATCCATTGAATCTAAAACCTGCGCCTGCATTTCACGATCGCTTAAGCCACCACAGTGTTGGATCAGACGATCCGACAAGGTAGATTTGCCATGGTCGATGTGGGCTATGACTGAAAAGTTACGAATATGAGTAATTTTTGGCATTTTTTCCGCTAAAGCTGCTATCAGGTGGCCCCAGTCTGACTCTTATGGTCACAAACCGGGCGAACACCAAAGTTGATTCAGATAAATTTGCCGCGAATTGTACTCGATCTCTGCATTGGTTGCTATGTGTTCAGATGTTACAGCGAATTTCAGCACAGCTTTAATCTGTGATCCGGACATGTTGCACAGCAAGGTCCGGCAATACGGCGAGGATTTCGATCTGTTCTTGCTTCGCCGCCGGGCCACTGAAAAAACGAGCGACGCCAAAACCTGCCACTAATGCGGTTAAAGACCCCAGCACTATGGCGCTTTCTGCCTGTTGTAAACGACTCAGTAAAGCAGCCACTGCAATAAGGCAAAATAATGGCAGCAAATACAACAAAGCCGCAGCAGACAACAGATGCTGTTCGCTGACGGCAATTTTAACTTTTTGCCCTTCTAATAACTGCAACTGGCTTTTGACAAAAAACAGGTTTTCACGTGGAGTTAAGGCTTTAGCTACAACTCCTGTACCGCAGTCATTGTTGGCCTGACAGGAGTTACAGCTGCTGACACTTTGAGTTTTTAGCCAGACACCATCGCTCTGGCTTTTCATCACTGTAGCAATTTCTTCCAGCATTTAGCGCACCGACTCAGCAATTTGCCGGGCATTTTCAATAGATACGGGACCTATCACTGTGACGTCAAATTGATTTTTAGGCATCACAAAGATGGTCGTAGCGCCATCCCGGAAAGCCTGAGCTGGCAAGCTGGCACTGGGCTGTACAAACACAGACACCTGATGCAAACCGTCAGACAACAGCCATTGCTCCAGCACTTGATTTGGCACCATAGCAGCAGTCACTGCAACTTGTTGATACCCTTCAGGTAACCAGGACAATTCCAGAGGACTTTCAGGCAAGGCGGCAACAGGCATAGTTTCGGCTATCGCAGGCAATTCAGCTTTAGCCGCGATACTTAAAGTTTCAGGCAAAGCTGAGTGCGGCAGAATATGGGTCACCACCCAACGCTCTAACACCTCATTCTGTACAGTCAGGGTATCTATTTTTAACGGAAACCCCGTTTCACTGTCCAGCCACAACCAATAACCAGGTCTGCCATTTTGTAGCGGAGTTAAACGCAGCAGTTGGGCTGAACGACCAGATAACTGAGTGGCGCCACCTGGCACTGCGTCATACAGCGCTTTAATAGACTCAATATCACGGTACAACAAGGCTGGTAACTCTTTAATTGTACCGCTATTTGTTGCTAACGGCGTTTTCTCAGGGGCAATGTAATACACCATCTGATTGCGACGCAGTATTTCAACACCACTTTGCTCCAGCGGCATTAATTGTTCTATTTCGGCCTCATTTTGTACGCCATGGACCCACCGATAGCTATCTACCTGGTTAGGTTTAATCACAACAAAGGAAGCTTCGAAGTTAAATTGGCGAACTGAGCTTTGACTACGCTCAAACCATTCCCAACCCGAGACTTCAGCGAAGCTCAGGTTGGAGTAAAACAAGATGATCAAGGCACTACTTAAGCCTTTCCAACTCATATTTATTGCTCTTGAACTGGTTTCTCAGCAGGGGTTTGCGGAGCTTTCTGCTGTGCAGTGTCCATCACCCGGATTTGCTGACGATGTGCCTGCAGCAGTTGCTGCAAACGTTTTTGTTGTTCTAACATGGCCTGACGCTGTTCCTGTTCAAAACGGGAATCAACAGAGGTCTGGCTCAGGCTAACAGGAGTGGCAAAACCCGCCACAGGCTGAGTTTGTAACACAGGAAGAGGTGAGTTCAGATCTGCATCCTGAGCTGTGCCCTGAAACTGTTGTACACCTAACACTGCAATTAATGCAACGCTGGCAGCAACAGTACCCTGCAAACCAGTTTTGAACCAACCGGTATTGGCCGCTTCACCCAGTTTTTTCCAGAATGACACTGGCGTATCTTGTCTCTGTACTGCAGGGCTGCTTTCTAACTGATAAGCAGGTTCCTGCTCCAACAGGCTGGCAAAGTTATCTGCAAACTGCATATCCAGTTGAGCAGGCAATTCATTACGAATAGCAGCACCAATCAAATGATAACGCGCGAAGCTTTGCTGTAATTCAGCGTCTTGCAGTAAACGGTCTAATTGTTCCGGACTAATAGCTTCGTTATCGCTAGCAGCCGAGAGCCAATCTGATTTTTCTGACAACATACCGATTCCTGTTTAGTAGAGGTTCAACTAATGAGCGGCTTTAACTGCGCATCAATAGCTTCACGTGCACGGAAAATCCGGCTTCTGACTGTCCCTATAGGACACCCCATCACTTCCGCAATCTCTTCGTAACTTAAACCATCCAATTCACGCAAAGTTATAGCTGTGCGCAATTCGTCAGGCAACTTTTCGATGGTATCGAACACTACGTGCCGGATCTCTTCGGATAACAAAAGCTTTTCCGGAGAATCCTGCTCTTTTAACGCATCGCTGCCGTCATAAAACTCGGCATCGTCCGCATCTACATCTGTAGATGGTGGTTTGCGTCCTGTCGCTACCAGGTAATTTTTAGCGCTGTTCACAGCTATCCGATACAACCAGGTGTAAAATGCACTCTCGCCACGAAAGCCAGGAATAGCACGGTAAGCTTTAATAAAGGCTTCCTGAGCTACGTCTGCCACATCGCCATGGTTAGAGACATAACGTGAGATTAAGTTCGCAATTCTATGTTGGTATTTTTTTACCAACAGATTAAAGGCTGCTTTATCCCCTTGTTGTACCCGCTGGACAATCTGCCAATCCAATTCTTGCTCGCTCATCCGAGCCTTTCCCCTAATGCTAAATACTACTTTCTTTTTGCAACTGGCGCTCGTCAAGCGTACCCTTATGACTGGAAGCTATATGAATAGTTCTGCAAATAAGTAAAAAAAGTTACAATTTGCCGCAAATCGCACGGCCAGTTGCCGAAAAGTAGCGTATATACCTTTATTCTTGAAGCCGCAGTTTTGTTGCCTGCGTTTACTCGCCCCAATCACATAGCCAACTATGTTCATGGGGTCTCGTGCGCTTGCCGCCGCACTGCAACTTCAATTACTTTGGTATAAAGACCCAAATTACAGACATTTATGTGTTTTTGACTGAATAAGTGTATCCCATGCAACAACAAAAAAAACATCTTTGTGACGTATTAATTATTGGCAGCGGTGCTGCAGGTTTATCGCTCGCTTTGCATCTGGCTGACAACGCCAAAGTGATAGTGCTGAGTAAAGGTCCCTTACGTGAGGGTTCTACTTTGTATGCTCAGGGTGGTATCGCTGCTGTTTTCGATGAAAACGACAGTATCGCCTCCCATGTCGACGACACTTTAATAGCAGGCGCAGGCTTGTGCGAAGCAGCAGCAGTGCAATTTACCGCCGAGCATGCCAAAGATGCGATGGAATGGTTAATAGCCCAGGGTGTGCCTTTTGATCAGTACAAAGACGAAGACGGCGTGCTGAAATATCATCTGACCCGTGAAGGTGGCCACAGCCACAGACGCATTTTACACGCTGCAGATGCCACTGGCCGCGCTGTGCAAATCACCTTAGTGGAACAAGTCAAAGGCCACCCGAATATTCAGTTGCTGGAAAACTACAACGCTATTGATTTAATTACCTCAAGCAAGCTCGGATTAGCAGGGCAAAAATGCCACGGTGCTTATGTCTGGAACCGTGATGAAGAATGTGTCGAAGTCATAGGCGCTAAATGTGTCGCCTTGGCGACAGGCGGAGCCAGCAAAGTCTATCTGTATACCAGTAATCCTGATGTGGCTAGTGGTGATGGCATAGCGATGGCATGGCGCGCAGGTTGTAGCGTAGCCAATATGGAATTTAATCAGTTCCATCCAACCAGTTTGTACCATCCTGAAGCGCAAAATTATCTGATCACAGAAGCCATGCGTGGTGAAGGTGCCTATTTAAAGCGGCCTGATGGCAGTCGTTTTATGCCTGATTTTGATGAAAGAGCTGAATTAGCGCCACGCGATATTGTGGCACGCGCCATTGACTATGAAATGAAAAAGCTCGGTGCACACTGTGTCTATCTGGATATCAGTCATAAACCGAAAGACTTTATCATTGAGCACTTCCCGACTATTTACGCTAAATGTTTAAGTGTCGGCATCGACATCACTAAACAGCCTATTCCTGTGGTGCCGGCAGCGCATTACACCTGCGGTGGTGTGATGACGAATCTGAATGGTCAAACCGATATTGATAACCTGTATGCGGTAGGTGAAGTAGCCTACACAGGCTTACATGGCGCTAACCGCATGGCCAGCAATTCCTTGCTGGAATGTATCGTCTTTGCTCAGTCTGCAGCACGACACATTAAACAGCAACTGGAGTCTACCCGCTTAGTCACTGAACTGCCTTGCTGGGATGAAAGCCGCGTCACTGACTCAGATGAAGAGGTAGTGATTACTCACAACTGGCATGAACTAAGGCTTTTTATGTGGGATTATGTCGGTATAGTCCGTACTGAAAAGCGTTTAGAGCGGGCGTTGCACAGAGTTGAATTATTACAGCGTGAAATTCAGGATTATTATCGTAACTTCCGGGTGAGCAATAATCTGTTGGAGCTGCGTAATTTAACTATGGTGGCAGAACTGATTATTCGCAGCGCCATGCAGCGCAAAGAAAGCCGGGGTCTACATTACAATCTGGATTATCCGGAGCAGTTAGCCAAACCCACTCCTACTATCTTAACGCCGGTTCGCTGAACCGGCTTGTTGCTGCCATTTAACGCTCTGACAAACCCGGGCCAGACTGCGAAAATGCTCTTCCGATAAATTATCTCTATATACCCATAACTGCTGTGGTCGTTGATATATATCCTGCCAGCGCAACCAAATTCCTAACTGAGACACTAAAGACTCCGGCAACAACTGCCCTGCCGGCAGTTCATTCTGCCACCATTTCAGCTCGCCCTTTTCGCTTAAAAACAGCAGTCGCGCTTTGACGGGTTGTTGCCATTGCCGCAGCAGTTGATCAAAACAAAAGAACAACCAGGGCCATAACACCAGCCACCACAAAGCATAAAAAGGTTGCAGCAGAAAAATGAGCAAAATAAACAGACTTTGCGCCAGATAGACAATCCGGCGCATACGGGATGGCACAAAGCTTAGGTTATACCCGTACTCTGTTAACAATGATAGTCACCATCTCCTGCAACTCAGGATTTGCAGATTTACCATGCCCCATAAACCAAGCAAATAAATCCGGATCATCGCAAGCTAACAGAGCTTCAAAAGTATGTTTTTGTGCCTCGGTTAAAGCGTCATAACCTTCTTCAACAAAAGGAGCCAACAGCACATCAAGCTCTAACATGCCACGACGACAGGCCCAGCGCAGGCGGGGTTTACCCATGAGTTCTTTCATATTTACCTCTCGTTCTTGAAGACGCAACCGCGCTTACAGCTTTGGTATTGACCGGATTCTAACAAAAAAACTATATAGGGGTTGAGCTTTTGGCCAGATTCCCCAATGATCACTATAGTATTTTAAGAGACTTACCCTTATGCAAGCATCCTGGATCAGTGCCGATCAACTCGCTTCTTTGTCTACTTCTGTGCAAGGCGCCTTTATCAGTCCATTACCTGGCTTTGAAAGTCTGATTATCGCGGGGCCAGATAACCGCAAATACCTGCAGGGGCAGGTGACCGCAGATCTGAACACACTGACCAGCGACAATTTTCTGCGCAGCGCTCATTGTGATGCCAAAGGTAAAATGTGGGCCCAGTTTCATTTATGTGCCGACGGCGACGCCTTGTGGTACATAGGCTTTCGTGACGAACTGCAGGCCTCAGCCACTCAACTGAAAAAGTTTGGTGTGTTTTCTAAAGTCAGCTTTGAGGCTGGTCATGACACGCTAGCTATTTTAGGTATCAGTGGCACAGGTACAGCAGCTTTACTGGAGCAATTGGGTTACACCCAGCCTGCAGCTGTCGGCCAGTTAAGCTCTGTAGCGGGCGGTAAATTGTTGCGTTTGGCTGATGAGCATTACCTGTTAATACTGGATTTTGCTCATGCCAGACAATTATTGGCGGAACAATCGGCTTATCTGGCGGCGCCAACCTTGTGGTTAGCTCAGCATATTCAACAAGGATTCTCCTATTTAGAACAAGCTGTAATTGGCGAATACGTGCCACAGATGCTTAATTTGCAAAGTATTAACGCCATTAGTTTTACCAAAGGATGTTATATAGGCCAGGAAACTGTGGCCCGAATGAAATATCTGGGTAAAAATAAAAGAGCAGCTTATATCCTCAGTAGTAAAACAGAGGAAACTCCGGCCAGCGGTACAGATATTGAAGTACAATGGTCGGAAAACTGGCGTCGGGTTGGCCAGGTCATTAATGCGGTGAATATTCAGGGGCAACTTTGGGTGTTGGCGGTGTTACCAAACGATATTAACCCAGCTGATCCTCTGCGATTAGCAACTCCGGATGCATCGGTTTTAGCGATATCACCTTTGCCCTATTCACTCGCGTAACTGAGGTTTGCATGAGCATACAAGCAGAAAAAGTAGTCGCCATTCATTACACTGTGGCAGACAAAGCAGGCAACGAATTAGACAGTTCAGCTGGCGGCGAACCGCTGGTATTTATTTTTGGTACTGGTGCCTTAATTCATGGTTTGGAACAGGCTTTATTAGGTAAAACTGTAGGCGATAAATTCAAAGCTGAAGTACCAGCGGCAGAAGCCTACGGTGATCGTCATGATGAATTAACTCAGGCGGTACCCCGTAATTTATTCGAAGGCATGGATGTACAGGTTGGCATGCGTTTTCGCGCTGCAGGCCCGGACGGCCGTGAGCAGTCTGTCATTGTATTAGACGTGACAGAAGACGAAGTGGTGGTCGACGGTAATCACCCACTATCAGGCATTGACCTTACTTTTGATGTCGAAGTGGTTTTAGTCCGCGACGCCACAGACGAAGAGCTGGCGCATGGCCATGTGCATGGTTTAGATGGCCACGCCGGGCACTAAAACAAAACACCAAAACGGAGCTATCAAGCTCCGTTTTGTTATCAAGGTTAATAAGGATGATAAACAATGAAAAAATGGCTTTTGATTGTTACCGCTCTTGGTCTTGCGGCTTGTTCTGACAAAGAAGTAGCGGATGTCAGCTTAGGTTTATTCACTACCAAAGACATTAAAATTCAGACCTTTAACGATCCGAAAATCCCCGGTGTGACTTGTCATATCAGCCATGTCGAAGCCAATCTGGATTTTGCTGACCCATCGGACATGTCCATTGCCTGCCGCCAAACCGGTGAAATCACCGCCGCCATGTTGCAGGGCATTGACCTGTCCAAAAATGGTGAAGTGATTTTCAGTACCTCAAAAAGTGTATTGTTTAAGCACTTAAAAATCCGCCGTATTCTGGACAGTAGCAGCCAAACCTTGTTGTATTTGTCGTATTCCACCAAAGAAAGCACCGGCAGCTATAAACATTCGCTGACCAGCGTGCCACTTTGGGGCACAGCTGCCTGGCAAGACAAAACGCCAGCTAAAACACCTTAAGTTTTTACCGGAAACTCTCTATCGGTCAGTACCTTAACTTTATCGCCTTGAGTTAAGGTGTCGCCGCCCCGGATCACGATTTGCTCACCCGCTGACAACTCTGCATCCACAGCGATGAGTTTGCCCATGCCCTGGCCCAACTGTACGGCTTTTTGTTGAGCCTTTTGCTCGTTATCAACCACAAACACAAACTGCCCCTCACTTTTGACGACCACAGCATCACGCGGCACTAACAACTGCTGACGAGCTATAGCTGTAGGTACAGCGACAGAGACTAACTGTCCGACCTGAAAGTTTGCCAGCAGTTGCTCTGGTACTTTGATGCGGGCTTCAAAAGTTTGCGAGCGCATATCAGAGACCGGGATCAGATTGCGCACTGGCAACTGACTTTCGCCGCCGCTATGAAACACTTGAATTAGCTGATTTTGCTGTAAAAAAGCGGAATATTTCAGCGGCGCGAATACCACTACTTCCAAGTCGCTTAAATTCACCAGCCGCACCAGCGCGTCTGTCTTGCTGATATCTTCACCATACTGATGAAAACGCTGCGCCACCACACCGGCAAAAGGCGCTTTGACTGAGCTGCGGTCAATTTGATCCTGTAGCTGCGCCAGTTGAGCACGCAATAATTTCAGTTCAGCTTCGGCGCTGTCGCGCTCAGCACTGATCTGATCCAGTTGAGTCAGAGCTACACTATTGTTTTTACTCAGCTCCAGCAAACGGGCCGCATCTTTTTGCAATCTCTTCCACTGAATATCAGCTCTGCTGATGCGGGCGTTCATCTCATCAACGCGCAGTTGCAAAGGTGTAGTGTCCAGGCGGGCTATCACGTCATTTTGTTGAATTTGCGAACCTGGTTCAGCCAACCACAATAAACGACCTTCTACCCCGGCTGTCACGTCCGCCTGATACCGGCTTTGCACCTGAGCTGTCACCATAGTATGAGGCAGCATCACCTGCTGCTGCACTTCTGCCACACTGACCACCTTTTCGGCTGGAGTCTGTGCGACAACAGAAGCAGAACAGAATAAAGCTGTGGTCAGAACCCATTTATAAAGTTGCATCAGAGATCTCCATAGGAATGGCAGCCCGGTCGCTTTGCCGGACTGCAGAAGTCAAACGTAATAAGGCCGGAATCAGGATCAGACTAAACAGCATGCTAAAGGTCATACCCCCTACGATCACAGCGGCTAAACCCCGGTATATTTCCGAACCTACACCAGGCACCAGCACCAGTGGCAACATGCCAAAAATACTGGTTAAAGTACTCATAAAAATAGGTCTGGAGCGGGTCAGAATGGCCTGATATAAGGCCTGATCCAGAGTCAGCCCCTGACGCTGGCTTTGCCGGCACTGGTCAACTAACAAGATAGCATTATTGACCACCAGCCCCAGCAAAATGACAAAACCTATCATGGTCAACAGATCAAGCGACTGAAAAGTCACCAGATTGAGCAGTCGCAGCGCAACCACACCACCCAAAATAGCCATAGGCATGGTCAGAACTACCAGTACACTGTCCCTGGAAGAACGAAATAATGCAGCCATCAACAGGAATAGGATAAATACAGCCACCGCAAAGTTTTTACCCATCTCCGTCATCGCATGCGACAAACGGTCCGCATTGCCGCGAAACTGCACTGAAATTTGTTCCGGCATGTCGTCACGCAACGGCGTCATCAGCTCACGCTGTAAAATTTGCATGGCTTCATCCAGCGGCATAGTGGCAGGTGGGGTGATTTGTAAACTGATAGTCCGCAAACCATTGACCCTCTGCAATGACGTGGGACCTGTAGTGTAATTCAGCTCACTTAGCTGGCCTAAAGTCTGGCCACCTGCCCCTGGTGTGTACAAAGGTGTGGCCGTCAGTTGCTCCGGAGTTTGCCAGCCCTGGCCTTTAAGGATAATGTCCATCCGTTCATTACCATCAAAGTACTCGCCGATATAAATACCGTCGGTAACAGCACGCACCATATTGGCAACGGTGAAACGGTCTACCCCACTTTGCGCTATGCGGTTTTCATCCGGCAGTAAGCGCAGCTCTGGCTGAGCAAGGGCTAAATCAGGTACAGGCCGCACTGTGGCTCCAGGCAGTAATTGCTCGATTTTTGGCATAGCGTCAGCGGCCTGCTGCATCAGTTGTGGTACATCCGGGCCTTGAAAGTCTAAGTTCAATTCACGGCCACTGCCAAAACCAAAGTTAAATAACGAGCCTTGCACGCTAAAAGCATTGGTATCTGGCAAACCAACCAGAATTTCTTCCCGCAATAATTTGATCATATCCTCTATGCTGTCCGGGTCTTCGGCATAGACAAAAAGTACGTTAAAACCTCTGTTGATCGACAGGTTATAGCCCTTAATCGCCGGGTATTTTTTCTCCTGATAATAAGGCCGTAAGCGGCTGACCAACAGATCACCAATCTCCTGCTCCAGAACCTGCATATTAGCGCCCGGTGGCAATGAGAAGCCTGAAAACACAGTATCGATAGAGGCCTGAGGCAAAAAATCAGCCTTGGGTAATAACAACCCAATAAACAGCACAGCACCAGGCACAAACAAACCAACCCATACCAAAGCCTTTTTCCGGCTCAGGGTCAGATAGCTCATGCGGGTTGCCAGTTTTTGCCAAAACAGCAGCACTGTGTCCTGGCCGGCTTGAGGTTTTAACCAATACAAAGAAGCAACAGGTAAGACTGTTAAAGCCACCAATAAAGAGGCAGTTACAGCCACAGCCAAGGTCAGAGCTAAATCATAAAACAGCTGCCCTTCGACGCCCTGCATAAACAATACAGGAACAAAGATAGCCACAGTGGTTGCTGTAGATGCCCAAAGTGCACTACTGACCTGAGCTGCACCCTTTTTTACCGCAACCTCAGGCGCCAGACCCTGTTGCAATAAGCGCACTATATTTTCCTGCACTATAATGGCGGCGTCCAACACCATACCGACCGCAAAAGCCAGCCCAGCCAACGACACCACATTCAATGAACGGCCAAATAAATCCAGCACCATAATCGACATCATCAAAGACACCGGAATGGTTAAACCAATCAGCAGCGTCGCCTGCCAGCCGCGTAAGAACAGATACAAAATACCCAGTGCCAAGGCAATGCCTAAAATCAGATTGCCGTTGACCAGCTCTATAGCTCTTTTGATATGGACTGAAGCGTCAAAACTCAGCACTATTTCAATGCCTTTGTTTTGCAACTCGTTTTGATTTAAGTCAGCTATTTCCTTATTCAGCGCATCCAAAATTTCGACAGTGTTCGAACCTGCAGCGCGCTGCAAAGTAATATAAAAGGCCGGATAACCGTTACGTTTGGTAAAACCAGCCTGTTCAGCATAATCAATTTTTACTTCGGCCACTTCATGCAAATACACAGGCCTGTCATTCTGATAGGCCACCACTATTTGCTCGTACTGCGCCGGATCATACTGCCCAACAAAGCGTACTGTGTACTCGCGACGACCTACTTCAGCAAAACCACCAGAAACGTTACTGGCACGACCTATCCGTGCACTCAGTTGATCGACCGACAAGCCCAGAGCGGCCAGACGATAGGGGTCAAAGACTATATGTAATTCTTTAGCACGGCGGCTGGCTAAATCGACTTGGGACACTCCTGCTATAGCTTTTAATCTTGGATAGACCACATCATCAATCACAGGTTGTAAGGCGGTAAAATCTGCGTCGGCATTTTCATCAAGCTTGCGGATCAACAAACTGGCGACAGGTCCGGCGCCACTGTTAAGTGAAACTACAGGTTCGGCTGCTTCTCGTGGCCTCGGAGGTGCCTGATTTAGCGCATTAATGATATTCAGCATGGCTTGCTGCATATCCTGCCCAACGTCAAAAGTCAGGGTGATAAAACCAAAACCAGCACCAATAAAGCTGCTGCTTTCGGTGACACCAGGCACAGTGCGCAGTGCAGCCTCCTGAGGCTCAATAATGGTAGATTCCATTTCTTCAGGAGCAGCGGCCCGCCAGCCATTTTGAATAAAAATTTGCGGTTGTTCTATTGAAGGTAAAAGCTGGACTGGTAACTTAGCCACGGCAAGCAGACCAAATAACACCATAATCAGACTGACCACCACCACAGCGGCCGGATTTTTTATACTGCTTCGGGTTAAGTTCATCACTCTGTTCTACTCTATTCAGGGACAAGATAACTGACTACCAGTGTACCCAGCGCTGTGACAGGCTCCACTGAGCTGTGACCAGCGGTGGTGAATACAGGTTGGCATAGCGTTTTTCCAGTCAATTCAGTTTTGGTAAAGCAGAAGGCTTTTAAACTACGGCACGATACATTGCCCTGCACGACGGACAGATGGAGAAAGTTTATGATAAAACCCCTGATACTCAGCCTGAGCGCCTGCCTTGTTTTGGTGGCTTGTGGACCTGCACCAACAGAGACCTCGGTGCCAACACAGTCCACCACAACAGCGGACTCTGTGGCTGCACCAGATAAAAGCAACAGCGCTAACTCTTTGGATTGGGCAGGAGAATACAAAGGTGTAGTGCCTTGCGCCGACTGTGAAGGCATTGAAACTTCGTTAACCTTAAATATGGACCAAAGTTATCAGCTCAGCACCATATATCTTGGCAAAGATGCTACAGCCTTTAAACAACAAGGTCAGTTTGAGTGGGATGCCAATGGCTCTGAGATTCGTTTGCTCAACCAGAAAGATGGTCCGGCTTTGTATAAAGTAGGTGAGAATCAGTTGTTCCAGTTGGATATACAAGGTCAGGTGATCAGTGGTCACTTGGCCGAAAACTATAAGCTGAAGAAACAAAATAAAACAGAACCGACTCTGACTGGCGTGCGCTGGAAACTAATGGAAATCATGGGGCAGAGGGTCGCAGCGACAGAGCCGGATATGACACCTTATCTGCAGTTTGGTGAAGATGGCAGGGTCAGCGGCTTCGCTGGCTGTAATCAGTTCACCGGAGCTTATGAAACAGAAGGGCTGCAACTGACTTTTAAACCTATGGCGACGACAGAAAAAGCCTGTCTGAACGCTTCGGTCGAGCAGCAGTTTTTGACCACCCTACAAGGTGTGGACAACTACAGTCTGAATGACTCTGGTTTAGCCTTTTATAAAGCGCGTACTGCAGCATTATTGCGTTTTAGCGAAGCCCAACCTTAGAGTCAAAGGGGTGCTCGGAATAAAAAGGCCATTGTGCAGCCCAAAAGGGTTTGCGATGATGGCCTTTTACCTGATGGATCTACCCTGATGCCTTACCACGCTTTCACTCCAAAAGACGCTGCAGCTTTCGCCGACAAGCATAGCGATTTATTTGGCGATCACAGCCAGTTGAGTGCAGAACAACTGGATACCACAGGCCTGAATCAGGTGTTCCGGGTTAAAAACAACAGAGGCACCAGTCTTATTGTCAAACAAGCCTTATCCGAACACTCAGGGTTAACCCAGCATTGGCCGGTCAGCTTACGTAGGGCACAAATTGAAGCCGATGTTTTAAAACATCATGCCAAAATTTGCCCTGAGTATCTGGTAGAAGTTTTCTATTATGATCAAGAACTGGCGGCTTTACTGTTAGAAGATTTATCCGACTGTGCTGTGCTTCGTAACGTTTTTCAGAGCGGTCAACAACCGGAGCATATTGGGCTGCATCTGGGCCGTTATCTGGCAAAAACCAGTTTTTACAGCAGCGACTTTGTGCTGACTGGTCCGGTGAAAAAAGCTCGACAACTGCAATTTAACAACCCGGAACTTTGTTTGGTAACCGAAGATCTGGTCTTTACCGATCCCTACTGCAACCATGAACGCAACAGCCTGAGCGTAGCACAACTGCCAGAATTGCGGGAGCTATGGCTAAATGAAACACTACAGGCCGAAGTAGCTCAGTTAAAAGCAGACTATCTGACCAAACCTCAAGTCTTACTGCATGGAGATTTGCATTGCGGTAACCTATTAATCAGCCATGAAGAGTACAAGGTGATAGGTGCAGAATTTGGCTGCTACGGTCCTGCTGGCTTTGACACTGGAACTTTTATTGCCAGCCTTATTGTAAACTGCAAGGTGCAAAGCCCAGCCCAAAAAATTCAGGCTCAGCAATATTTCTCCAGTCAAATTAACTTATTTTGGCAGGAGTTCTCGACTGTATTCAACGCTTTGATGCAAAAGGAAACCAAGGATCAGAGTTTTCAGAATGCCATGTATCAACAACATTTCTTACGCCAGTTGTGGCAGGACACTTTAGGTTATGTAGGTTGCGAGTTGATCCGTCGGACTCTTGGCTGGGCACAGGCTGAGGAGTTGAAAAAATTACCGGATAGCAGTTTTAAAATTCAGACTCAGCGACAACTACTGGCACTGGGTCAGGATTTAATCATGCAGCGTCGGCAACTCACACCAGAGCAGTTGCTGGCAAAACTGGCACTCTAGCAGGAGTATCTAATGGAAAAAGTCACAGGTATAGGCGGCGTCTTTATTCGGGCGAAAGATCCACAAGCTTTAGCCCTTTGGTATCAGCAGCACTTAGGTATTCCGCTTGAGCCTGGCGCCCCTTATGGCAGTTTTACCGCTAAAGCCGGAGATGAAACGGTCTGGTCCACTTTCGCCGCTGATACTGCTTATTTTGGCGCACAAAGCCAACAAAGTATGATGAATTACCGAGTCACAGATTTAGACGCTATGTTGCAACAACTCAAAGCGGCCAATGTCTGGGTAGATGAACAGACAGAAGACGGCGACTATGGAAAATTTGGCTGGGCCATGGACCCTGAAGGCAACAGATTTGAACTTTGGCAGCCGAAAAGCTAAGTCACCTCTGCATGACGAAGTGCCCCAACTGCTGGATGAAGTTGCTGGAATTCGCGGGTGATATCAGTCAGTTGCCCTTGCTGTAGTAATAAAATTCGATCTGCAGTCAAAATAGTCTCAGGTCTGTGAGCCACTATGATGCGACTGATCTGCAACTGACGAATAGCCTGATTCACACGAGCCTCCAGCATCACATCCAAGTGACTGGTGGCCTCATCCAGCACTAAAACCCTGGGCTTGTGATACAAAGCTCTGGCCAACAACAAACGCTGTTGCTGGCCACCAGACAAAGCTGAGCCCATATCGCCAATCAGCGTATTGTAGCCCATAGGCATAGCCACAATATCCTGATGAATAGCGGCAAGTTCTGCACAATGCATCACATGCTGCACCTCAGGCTTTGGGCTAAAGAAGCTAATATTGTCCATGATCGAACCTGATAACAGCTGATCATTCTGCATCACAGCCGCAATTTGACTACGATAATGTTGCAAGCCGAAGCTGGTTAACTCCATGCCATCCACCAGCACTTTGCCCTGCTGCGCACTGATAAATCCGAGAATCACTTTTAGCAAACTAGTTTTGCCAATACCTGAGGGACCAACGATAGCAACACTTTCGCCAGGTGATAGCTTAAAATTTAGCTGATTGAACAACCAGGGCTCCTGCTCAGACTGACGAAAACTTAAATCACGTAATTCAATATGGCCCTGCAACGGCAAGTACGGCTGGGTTGCGCCTGATATTTCTGTTTCAGTAAGCGCAATATCGGCCAGACGTTGTAAATGCAGCTCCAACATCCTGAACTCAACCCAATGATCAATAAAAGCGGAGGCTCTTTGAGTGAACTGACTTTTGTAGCTAGCAAAAGCGAACAACATGCCAACGCTAAATGTATGACCAAGCACAGCCAAAGCCGCCAGATAAATCACAATAATATGCTCAATACCAAATAACAGCTGATGTACAGCTTGCAGCGATATTTGCCAGCGGCCCAGCCTGAAGTGTTGATCTACAGATGTTGAATACTGATTTTGCCACAAGCTTAAACGTTGGCTTTGTTTTGAAAACAACTGCAACGACTGAATGGCCCTAATACTCTCCATAAAGCTGGATTGTTCTTTCGCCTGAGCGACAATGCTTTGCTCTGTGCATTGTTTTAGTGGTGTGTAAAAAATTAATCTCATTAAGGCATAAAGTAACACCGCCGTTAGCACCACAGCAGCTAGTACAGGCTGATACACAAAAAGTAAAACCAACACAGCTAAAGCCATCAGACCGTCAATTAAAGCTTCTATCAGGCTAGTGGTCAGTAATTCCCGTAGTTGCTGTAATGAGCCAAAACGCGACACTATATCGCCCATATGGCGCTTTTCAAAAAAGCCAAGCGGCAAATGCAACAAGTGCCGGAACAGATTGGTCGCCAGTTGCAGATTCAGTACAGAACCCAAATGCAGTACCAGCCAGCTGCGTAGTATATTGGTCAGTATTTGCAGGAACAGTAATAAGCCGAAACCAAACGCCAACACATACAATAAATCCAAATCCCGGCTCACTAACACTTCATCAACAACCAGTTGCATGTAATAAGGCGCGACCAGCAGAAAAAACTGCAGCACTACCGACATGAACAGGATCCGTATTAAAGCAGGCCATAATCCGGATGCAGAGGACCAGAACTGCCGAATACTTAATGTCTGCCGATGATCTGTTTTTTCAAACCCAGCTGTGGGAGTCAGCTCCAGTGCAATACCAGTAAAGCATTGATCAACATCAGAGGACTTTAAATCTCTCTTACCAAAAGCCGGATCCAGAATTTGGATAGCCTGACCTTTCACTTTGATCAGCACCACAAAATGACTCATCTGCCAATGCAAAATACAAGGCAATTTCAGTTGTGACAGTTCATCAGGTTCCAATCGTAAAGCGCGGGCAGCCAACCCTAACTGATCTGCCAACTGCATCAGATGCTGCAAAGTCGCACCTTTGAGAGAGAGTGGGTAACGCTGACGCAAACTAGCCATATCGGTCTTATAACCATAAGCACCAGCCACCATGGCCAGACAAGCCAAACCACATTCTGCGGCTTCAGATTGATAGATGATTTGCATAACAACAGTTCCACTGATAAAAAACTTATAAATGTGTTGTGTTAATGGCCTGATTCATTCCGAAAGTTATGTCTCTCACTACCTCGTACATGAGTAAAAAAGAACAATGTAAAAGCCTACGATTTGTCCAAGTTTGAACACAGGTATCAGCTCAAGCTCTTCAAATCTAATGACTCAATGCAATATAGTTATCCATGGAGAACACTCAGAACCAAAATATATATATTTACAGCACCCTAGCTATGAAAAAGCTCTTTATCTCTCCATGTTAAGGTCCGAATAAAGCCAGGTTCTGTTAGAAAAATAATTTCCCGATCAAGCCAATAACAATGAATATAAAAGCAACACTGGTAATTGCACCTGATAGAGCATCCGTCGAATACGAGATATTGTTTAAATCATCCAATTTTTTAATCGGCGATCTATAAAAGTCTGGGTCTTTTGGTCCTAGAGCTAACACTAGTGAAGTCCCTAGAGAGGATAGAAATCCCCATATATCGTTTATTGATATGGCATGCATAGAAAGCAAAAACATAGCAAATGCTGCGCTATAAAGGATGACGAGGACCTCTTTTTCAGTCATTTTAGACTTTAAGCTTTTCATAATCCCTCCTCTCTAAAAGGGAGATGAATGTCTTCATCCCCCAAGTCAAAACTAAAAGAACATTGAGTCAATCAAACTGGCGATCTTCTTCTGAATAAGAGTATTACTATTCAGAAATTCACCAATCATATACCCAGCACTAAAGGCTGCACCAACAGCCCCCCAACCTTTAAATGTAGTCAGGGCCAATCTAGCAGACATACCGGGCCATACATCTGTTGGGGGTTTAAAGCCACCACTTACTTCGTTCACTTGTTCACATGTTAACTCTTTCATTTTTGAGCTCCTTTCATTAATTAGACTCTGACATCGCCAGAGCCATCATTCTGTGCCTCACTGCAAGTACACAGCATGATTTAAATCTGAAAACGTCCTTTTAAGCTGATCAATGGCTCCAACAACCAACTCAATACTGAACGCTGTTCCAGTACGATATCTGCATTTAATAACATACCGGCCTGCAATGGCAGTTGCTCACCGTAAGCCTCAATAAACTGTTGATTCAGGCGCACTTGTACTTGATACACAGGTTCCTGAATGCGTACAGGGCTATCAGGGTCTTGTGCCATCAACACGGCTTTTGACAGCTGACTTACTTCTCCCTGATACAAACCAAAACGCTGATAAGGAAAAGCATCAAATCGGAGCCAGGTTGTCTGGCCTGGCTGGATAAAACCAAAAGCACGGGTTGGAACTAATAATTGAGCGTACAAAACACCAGTTTCAGGTAATAGCTGCATCAGCACCTGAGAACCCTGCAATTGCTGCCCCTGAGCCACCACTAAATTAGTCACCCGACCTGAAACCGGAGCCGTTAACAGCACTTCCCCCCGGGCCATTAGTTCGGTCTTTTGTTGTTCAAACTGCAGTTGTTCGGCTTTGAGTTGTTGTAACTGGCGTTGGAGATCCACAGGCAGAGTCTGACGCTGGTGCTCCCACTGGATTTGTTGTTGGCGAATAGACTGAGCTAAAGTCTGCACCTCGGCTAGCTGTTGCTGCAGCATCAGATGTTGATCTTGTTGTTGCTCTAATTGCAGCCTGGGTAAATGCCCTTTGAGCGCAAGCTTCTGTTGCGAGGCCAAACGTTCGGCTTGTAAGCCGATACGCTCAGCAAGTAACTTCTGCTGGCGTTGATTATCTGATAATTGCTGTTTGACGTTATTAATTTGCACCGCAAGTTGCTGGTCTTGCTGCTCAAAACTCTGAATCAGTTCCTGCTGCTTTTGGCTGTTTAATACCAGTTGACGTGTCAGACTACTTTGCAAATGACTCGTCAAGCTCTGTCCTGCGGCCAGAAACTCATCACTGCTCAATAAAGCCAACTTCTGACCAGCCTCAACCTGAGTTCCATCCTGCACATAAAGCTGGGTAAGCACGGCTGAACGTTGACTCTGAATACGGACCACACCAGTGGAAGGCTTTAGATATCCCTGTACCGTCTCTTTACGGGAAAAATTAGCCTGATGTAGAAACAACAGCAGACTAGACACAATCAAAATTAAGCAAAAGCACAAAACCGAGCTGCTGACAGGCTGAACAACACTGACCTTCCCCTCGAGCCGCTGTTGCTGCGCCTGCACAGCTTTAACTCTAAATAAAGCTTGTTCTGTCGCCATACAGTGAAACTCCATGCAGTTTTTACTCTGCCAAAAGATTTTCCACTTTGTGTCGACAGGCTTACACCCAACACCGCTGAAAACTGAAATTAGACGTAAAAACCAAGTGTAGTAGAGTCAAAAAAATAAACAAATAATTAACATAAAATATTCTATTAGTGCGGGGCGGAAAAAGCTGAAGCTTCCATTCTGTCTGTCACCGGATACGAAAAAGTATGGACCAGCCCGCAGATATTGAATAATCAAAGCGAAAAACTAACAGGAATACTAGATTTACTTGCGGCTGGATAGCTCAGCTATACAAGCCTGATAGTAGGTCACAATCCGCTTCTGCTCCGCTCTCCCTCTCACCAAACTGATAGCACAACTAATACAGCCCTTTTTCAGCTAAAAATATCAAACTGACGAAGTTATCATCAGGTAAACCAGACCTTGCTTAAGTAGATAATGTACAAATAACCTACAGCAAACTGATGATTATTAGCCATTTTATCCACCAAATCGGCAAAAGTATCTGCAAAATGCTATAGTAACGTACAAGTTATCAGGCAAACACTGTGGTCACTCCAGAGTTTGTAGGGTTCGCTTTGATAACTAATCCGCAGGACGCACCAGAAAATACATAACAGCCTAAAACTAAGGTAAAACATTGATGAAAACATGCAAAAAGTCTGTTCTGGCATTGAGTATTCAGGCCAGTCTGCTCGCTGCAGCCATGGGTCTTTCTCCTGCTTTATTCGCGCAGGAAAGTGACAAAGATCAGGCTGCTGAAGAGACAAAATTGGAACGCATTATGGTGACAGCACAAAAACGTGTGCAAAGCACCCAGGAAGTTCCTATCTCTATTGCAACCTTAAGCGGTGAAAAGTTCGACGCTTTGTTTGCAGGTGGCGAGGACATTCAGGCTTTATCTGGCAAAGTCCCAGGTTTATACGCTGAATCATCAAACGGCCGTGCTGCACCACGTTTTTACATTCGTGGTCTGGGAAACACAGATTTTGACCTGGCCGCTTCTCAGCCAGTTTCTGTGATTATGGATGACGTAGTCATGGAAAACGTGATCCTCAAAAGCTTCCCGTTATTTGATATCGAGCAAGCTGAAGTGATCCGTGGTCCACAAGGCACCTTGTTTGGCCGTAATACCACAGCTGGTATTGTGAAATTCAGTTCAGTTAAACCGACTCAGGACTTTGAAGCCTACACCAAAGCGACTGTGGGTAGCTTCGGCACTATTAACCTGGAAGGTGCTGCAGGTGGCGGTTTAACGGACGAATTGTCTGCCCGTATCTCCCTGATGAACCAAAACCGCGACGACTGGGTAGATAACGGATTTACCGGTGAAAAAGACTTCACTGGTGGTCATGATGAAAAAGCAGGTCGTTTACAGTTTTTATACGACACTGATGCTTTCTCAGCTTTATTAAACGTACATGGCCGTAAGCTGGATGGTACCTCTACGTTATTCAGAGCCAATATCCTGACTCCGGGCAGCAATGAGCTGAACGAAAATTATGATCGCGATACCGTCTATTACGACAAAGGCGATGGCAACTTCCAGAAATATGACAACTTCGGTACGTCGTTAACGTTCGAATTCGCGTTAAAAGACATGACCTTGACCATGATTTCAGCAATGGAAAAAGCCGACGGTAAAGGCAAAGGTGATATCGATGGTGGTCACCGTATCGATGCTAACTTTGACAACATCCCTGAACAAATGGGTCCAGGTTTTATTCCTTTTGATGCCGTCACCGAAGATCAGTTGAACGATTTAGAGCAGTACACTCAGGAAATACGTTTAGCCAGCGATACCAACGAGGCTTTAGAGTGGCAGGTGGGTGCTTTCTACTTTGACTCTTCTTTTGGTGTGACTAGTGTGGATGGTTACTACGGTGCAACCACCGTCTACCATGGCAACGAAAGTTGGGCTGTATTTGGTCAATCTACTTACAATCTAACCGACCGCTGGGATATCACTGGTGGTGTTCGTTACACTTACGACGAAAAAACCTTCTGGGTCGGTCAGCAAAACGTGGATGGTTTTGCGTTAGTGACTGGAGATGCCAGTATCCAGAATTACGATCCTCTCAAAGTCGACGATGGCCAGGTGAGCTGGGAATTAAGCAGCAACTATCGTCTGACCGATACCACCAGCGTTTTTGGTCGTGTTGCCAGCGGTTTCCGTGCTCAGTCGATTCAGGGCCGTGATGTTGCCTTCGAAAAAGCGCCTTCAGTCGCTGATTCAGAAACTATCACTTCATTTGAAGTAGGTGCTAAGTCTGACTTACTGGACGATTCACTGCGTCTGAACGGTGCTCTGTTTTATTACACCATTGACGATATTCAGTTATCCGCTATTGGTGGTGAAACTCAGGGCAATCAGTTGATTAATGCCGACAAAGGCGTGGGTTATGGTTTCGAAGTGGATGCTGAATGGCGTGCCACCAAGAGCCTGGTGGTAGGTGGTGGTTTCAGCTACAACAATACAGAGCTGAAGGACCAAAACTTACTGGTTGCTCCGTGCGGTTCAGGTGCCTGCACACCAACAGACCCAGCTGGTGGTAATGGTTTAGTCTTTATTGACGGCAATCCGTTCCCGCAAGCTCCTGAAACTATTCTGACGGTGAACGCCCGTTACGATATTCCGGTTAGCACAGGTGAGATTTATATTTATGGTGATGTAGCCCGTCAGGGTGATACCAACCTGTTCCTGTATGAATCTATGGAATACCGCACCAATGGTAACTTCGAAGCTGGTTTACGTATTGGTTATCTGAACTTCGATAACAACTACGAAGTGGCTTTATTTGGCCGTAATATTACCGACGAAGAGAACTTAAAAGGTGCTATCGATTTCAACAACCTGACAGGTTTTGTTAACGAACCTCGTATTATTGGTGTTGAGTTTAAAAAGAACTTTTTCTAAGTTGTAATTTTAGACAAAAAAGGGCATACATTGTATGCCCTTTCTTATTTGAAAACAGTCTATTAACCCGAGTTACGCATACCAGCTGCTATACCGGCAATAGTCACCATCAAAGCGCGTTTAATACTGTCGTTCACTGTTTCAGGCGCATGCCGCACCCGGTTTAACAATTCCACCTGCAAAATATGCAGCGGGTCGACATAAGTATTTCGCAGCATAATAGACTCGCGGATCCAGGCTTCATTGGCCATCAGCGTATCGCTTTGGATAAGCTTTAACAGCAAAGCAGTATCTGCAGCCAGCTGCTGACGCAATTGTAAACCTAAAGGCAACAAATGCTCCGGCACCAGTTTTTCATCATAATAAGCGGCAATTTCTGCATCCGCTTTTAAATACACCATTTCCAGCATCGACAAACGGGTGGCGAAAAATGGCCATTGTGCCCGCATCTGAGCCAATAACTCGGTTTTTCCTTGCTCAACAACAACAGCCAGCGCATTACCTGCACCCAGCCAGGCCGGTAACATCAGGCGGTTTTGCGACCAGGCAAAAATCCATGGAATGGCACGTAAACTTTCAACACCGCCATTAGGATTCCGCTTAGGCGGACGACTGCCCAGTGGTAACTGGCCCAGCTCCAGCTCAGGTGTGGCAGCACGGAAATAAGGCACAAAATCCGGGTGATGCCGCACCACTGCGCGGTAAGCTTCACAAGACACGGTCGCCAATTGTTGCATCAACTCACGCCAGCTTTGCTCTGGTACCGGCGGTGGTAACAATACCCCTTCCAGTACAGCACTGGCATACAAGGCCAAACTACGCTGTGCTAAGCCATTTAAACCAAACTTAAAGCGGATCATCTCGCCTTGTTCAGTTACCCGTAAACCACCTGCCAATGAACCCGGGGGCTGCGATAAAATCGCGGCGTGCGCCGGACCACCACCACGGCCTATAGTGCCGCCACGGCCATGGAATAAAGTCAGTTGTACTTTGGCTTGCTGGCAAATAGCGACCAAAGCTTCTTGCGCACTGTACTGAGCCCAGGCGGCAGCAAAAGCACCGGCATCTTTGGCTGAGTCAGAGTAGCCAATCATCACTTCCTGACGGCCGTTGATATAACCTCTGTACCAATCAATGGCCAGCAACTTACTGATACACTCCGGCGCATTGGTTAAATCGGCCAGGGTTTCAAACAGAGGAGCCACCCGCATTGGGAAAGTAATACCAGCATCTTTCAGCAGTAACTGCACAGCCAGTACATCTGAGGGTTTACCGGCCATTGAAATCACATAAGTAGATAAAGCTTCTGGCCCGTGACGAGCCACTATGTCGCAGGTATCCAGCACTTCTTTTACTTCAGGGCTTGGCGACCAGTTGCGCGGGAATAAAGGTCTTTTACTGCTCAGTTCATTCAGTAAAAACGCCTGACGGGTCGGTTCATCCCATTCAGCATAATCACCAATGCCCAGATAGCGGGTAAATTCGCTGAATACGGCAGTATGACGACCAGATTCCTGCCGCACATCAAGCTTCAGCAAAGTTAAACCAAAGGCATAAGCACGACGAATAGTGTCTTTTAATAAGCCTTCAGCCACCACCTGCATTTTGCAGTCGAGCAGAGACTGATAACACAGCAGCAAAGGCTCCAACAACTGCTGATTATGCCAAATCAGTCCCTCAGGTCGTTGCAATCTGTCATGTTTTAACGCTTCGGTTAGCCAGTCTCTGGTGTGCAGTAACTTATAGCGGACATCATTCAGCAACTTACGATAAGGCTCTGACGCCTCCCCAACGACGGCACGTAATGCATCGTTGGCTTGATTCATTGACAGTTCGTTCGCCAGTATATCCAAGTCACGACTAAATAAATCCGCAGCTTTCCAGCGACTTAACAACAGTACCTGACGCGTGACCTTTGCTGTGACAAAAGGGTTACCATCCCTGTCTCCTCCCATCCAGGATGAAAAACGAATAGGAGCAGCGTCTAACGCCAAACCATGACCCAGTACAGGGATCAAAGCAGTATCCAAATCTCGGATAAACTCCGGAATAGCATCCCAGAGCGAGGTTTCAATTACGGCAAAACCAGACTTGGCTTCATCTACTGGTGTAGGTCGTTGTTCACGGATTTCGTTGGTGTGCCAGGCCTGAGTGATCAGCTGATATAAACGGTTTTCTGTTTTTTCCTGCTGTGCAGGCGCTAAATCCTGCTCCAACTCTGCCAGGCAAGATGCAATCTCAGTCAACTTGTGGATAAGGGTACGGCGAGTGACTTCTGTCGGGTGAGCAGTCAGCACCAGCTCGATGGATAAATCGGCCACGGCCTGCTCAATCCGGCTTTTGCTGACATTTTTATTTTGCAACAGCTGCAATAACTCAGCAACAGGCTCAGGCTTTTCAATAGAAGCACGACCAGCTTTACTGATGGTATGGTGCTGCTCGGCTAAATTAGCAAGATTTAAGAACTGTGCAAAAGCGCGGGCGACCGGCAGAATTTCCTGATCCGTTAAACTAGCCAGCACTTGTTTCAATTGCTGATCCTGCAGCTCTGTGCCCTGCCTTGCTTCTTTGGCTACAGCACGAATTTGCTCAATACGTTCTAAAACCGCATCACCTAATTGATTGCGGATGGTGTCACCCAGCTGGGTACCCAACAATCCGACATTTGCCCTCAAGGCAGCATATTGCGACATGTTCCACTCTCCTCGTTGCACTGCCTGCAGTTTCGTACTGCGGTTTCTATCCCCTTCATACTTGAAGCCGTAGCTTTGTTGACTTCGCACTCTCGCCCCAGTCACATAGCTCAACTATGCTCCTGAAATCTCTCGCACTTGTCGTCTGTCTGCTACTCCAATTACTTTGGGTATTTTTTTGTTCAGACCCACCCTAACGGGTATTTGTTTAGTGCTCAAGCCTGATAGATTACAAAACCACCAACAAAATAGAAAGCCAGAAGTTTAGAAGTCTAAATATTCCATCAAACATGGTTCAGAATTTTAAAAGTGAGGAAGCTATTAAGCCATAGAGTTTGCTCACCCTGTCACAAAGTGAGCAAGAGTCAGCGCTGGAGATCACCAGCGCCAGAATTTAAATCTTTTGGGTTCAGCGTGTTCTACTAACACTGCATCTGTAGGTTCAGGCGCATGCAAAGCAGACAAATCCACAGCTACAGTGCCATCGGCCTGCCACGGATGCTGTAACTGATGGCCAGCCACAGCTGCTGACGCCTGAGCTTCTGTTTCGCCGGCAAGACGAAAGGCATAAGAGGCTATAGGTGGCCCTATAGTTTCAAACACTGTAACAGCGCCAAGCACTATGGCACTGATCACCGCCGCGTGTTCCGGCACCAGTTGGCTGGAGCTTTGCACTAAACCTATCGCCAAGCCGGCCATAGGGATCAATAATAAACCCGAAGAGGCCCCGGTACGGACTGTTTGCCCCAACAACACAGAACTGACACTGACACCAAACCACTTGGAAGCACAACGCACCGCCACCAAAGCCATAATAACAGGGGCAAAAGCCACTAGTTCGGCGAAGTGCAAATTGGCACCAGCAAAGACAAATAACACAATAAAAAACAGCTCAAAAGCACTGCCAAACTCCAGCGCAGACACCACCTCTTCACGTTCCATACTGCGCACCACAATACCCACTACCAGTGGAGCGAACAGCGCGGAGAGTTTTAATTGCTGAGCCAACCCCAGACATAGCATCAAAGCCCCCACCACCAGAGCCAGCTTGTATTGCACAGCAGTTTGCGTTCGGCTGGTCAGAAAATGTAAGCCATAAGCAATAGCTCCCCCCAACAAAGCGGAGCCTAACAATAAATACATAGGCTGCAACACAATCTGTTGCCAACCTGCGTCCTGTTCAGCCAGCAAGACAGGCACAACAAAAGCAAAAGCGAGGAAAGACAGCAGGTTATTCAAAGCAACTAAGGACTTGGCAGTCTCAGTGACCGGACCTTTAGCTCCAACTTCATGGGCAACGTGCAATAACACTGCTGGGGAAGAAGACACCAAAATAGCGGCGATGAGCGCGGCTAAGACGAGTGGAATTTGAAATAACCACAACAAAGTAAAGACCGCGCTGAAAGTTAACGTACTTTCTACCAGAGCAATCACCAACAAACGCGGTGACTGACGCAGAAAGCGTAAATCAAGCGAAGAACCCAGCCTGTATAAAATCAAAGCCAGCGCAATATCGATCAGAATGCGGGAATCTTTCAGCACCGACTCAGTCAACAACCCCAAACCACTAGGGCCGACTAAAAATCCTACCAACATAAAACCTGTGATACTGGGCAACCAGGAAATGCGGTGTGCCAGATATCCCCCTAAACTGCCAATCAACAGCAGCAGACCAAAGGATGACAGCGGCGTAACAGTCAATGGCCAGGCCGGTAAAAATTCCATCCCAAACTCTCCATGGCAAAACAAAAAAACAAAATCAGCCGATTAGCTTATCATAGCCCCATGACTGCATTGTGTGTTGATGTGGCCAAAAGATCCAAACTGCAATTTCAGCTCCGTATCAGACGGCACCTGCACTACGCCAGCGTAAGAGCCAGTGATCACCCATTCGCCTTGTTTTAAACCAATACCCTGACTACTTAAATGGTTCACAAGCCAATACAAAGGCGATAAAGGATCATCATTGGGGTGCTGAGCAGCAAACTGACGTTGTTCACCTGAATGCTGCACCAGCAGCTCAAATTCTTGCGGAAAACAATCAAGTGGTAAAGCGGGACCAATATATAAACCCTGATTAAACAACCCTGCCGCCAGTTGATCGAAAAACTCTGCACCGGCATCGGCTTTGTAAGGCCTGATAATCAGCTCCAATGCCAAATGAGTAGCAGCTATCGCCGCTTTGATCTCAACCTCGCTATAAGGTTCATTACGGGCAGGTAAATCAGTCGCCAACCTAAACGCCAGCTCAGGTTCAATGCTGTACTGCTCTGACTGTTGTTCAAACAAGCAAAGCTCGCCTTGTTGCAGATTAGCTATAGGCGCCAGCACCCATTTATCCGGAGCAGGCAGTCCGGCTTTCCACCCCACAACAGGCCAATCCAATTCAATAAAGAGCCATTGTTGAATCGCAAAAGCTTCAGCCAATGAAGTTGGACGCAGTTCCGCTGGTAATAAAGGTGCAGCTTCACCACGGCGACGATAATCTGCCAGCCAGGTCGCAGCCTGTTCAATTTGTTCAGGTGTCACACTAATAATCCTTCAGGTATTGATTGACTTGTCTCTATAGAGCTTTGTACTTTAAGCCGCAGGCGGGTGTAGTTCAATGGCGGAATGAAAGCTTCCCGCGGGTTCGATTCCCGCCACCCGCTCCAGCTTCTAGCCACTTTAAACAGAAAAAGCACCCGAAGGTGCTTTTTACTGACAGGCAATAGCCTTAGATTTGCGACTGAATATAGTTGGGTAAACCAATCAGCTTGATCAGGCGCAACTGTTGTTCCAGCCAATGAGCGTGGTCGTTCTCCGTGTCATCCAGCAAGGTCATCAACAAATCGCGGGTGACATAGTCCTGCACAGACTCACACAGAGCTATGGTCTTTTTCAATAAGGCGCCTACTGCGTATTCCACGTTTAAATCGTTTTGCAACATGGAAGGCACGTCAGTACCGACCTGCAGCGGATCACGCTTGGATAAATCCGGTGTGCCTTCTAAAAACAAAATGCGTTCAATCAACGCAGCCGCATGCGCTTTTTCATCCGTCACTTCGTGATCGATACGCTCAAACAGTTTGCTTAACCCCCAGTCATGGTACATACGGGCATGGATAAAATACTGATCCATAGCACTGAGTTCGTTCGACAGCAGCTCGTTTAAGGCTGCGATAACCTGCGTATTACCTTTCATTGTTAGTCTCCTGAACCCATTTGGCTTTGTAGGTAATTTTCCAAACCTACTAAAGCAATTTGTTGCTGCTGAGTGTCAATCCAGTCGACATGCTCTTCCTCATGCTCCAGAATTTCCTGCAGTAACTCGCGGCTGACATAATCCTGGTGCTGTTCACATAATTTGATGGCGTCACGTAATAACGGCAGCTGGTCGTGCTGAAAATCCAAATCACACTGCAGCATTTCTTCGGTATCTTCACCAATGCGTAATTTGCCTAAAGCTTGCAGGTTTGGCAGGCCTTCGAGGAATAAAATACGCTCAATCAGCTCATCCGCCTGCTTCATATCTTTGATCGATTTTTTGTAACACACTGAATTGAGCTGAGCCAAACCCCAGTTTTTATAGATACGGGCGTGTAAGAAATACTGGTTAATAGAGGTTAACTCTGAGGTCAGCACCTCGTTGAGCTTAGCGAGCACTAAAGGTTGGCCTTTCATAGCTGGTACCTGCAGATTCAAAATTTGTGTTTATTCTAGCCGAAAACCCATCGAAATCAACAAAAAACCAATAAAATCAATGAGATGGCATTGAGAATGGTTCGCTTTAGTGCCAGAGTTCTTGCTAAGTTTTTGTAATGTCCCACAAATCAGTCACTTAAAGCTTTTATCCGCTGGTTGCACTTCTGTTCTTTTCATCGGCCGAATACAACTGTTCAGCCTGATACTGCGTAACCAGAGTTAAATCAGATATACTCGGCGTCACACTGAGCCGTTGTGACAACAAAGCAGGCAGTAAGGCTGGAATTTATGAGTCAAACAGAAAAGAAAAAATCATCAGGTTTTTTAGTGAATCTGATATTCAATATTGTTATTCCTACGCTGATTTTGAGTAAATTAAGCGAAGATCATCAATTAGGCCCGGTGTGGGCTTTAGTGGTCGCTTTAGCTTTTCCATTGGGTTTTGGATTGTGGGAATTGCAACAAAGTAAAAAGGTCAACTTTTTATCTGTACTAGGTGTGATTAGTGTACTACTGACTGGCGGTATTAGCTTATTGCAGCTTGACCCAGCCTATATCGCGATAAAAGAAGCTGCTGTGCCCGGTATTATTGCGCTGCTGGTTTTAGTTAGCCAACGCAGCAAGTATCCTTTGGTGAAGAAAATCTTGTTGAACGATGAACTAATGGATTTAGCCAAACTGGACGCCAGTTTAAAAGCCCACAATGCAGAGCAGTTGTTTGCGAGCAAACTACAAAATTGTGCCTATTTGGTGGCGGGATCTTTTGTCGTATCCTCGGTACTGAATTATGGTCTGGCGAAGTACTTATTGGTGAGTGCACCCGGTACTCCAGCTTTTAATGAAGAGCTGGCAAAGATGACAGCTCTGAGTTTTCCGGTTATCGCTTTGCCTTGTACCGTGATGTTAATGGTGGCTATTTGGTATCTGTTTAGTCAGATAGGCAAAGTGACAGGCGAAAGTATTGAATCCTTTCTCCGACAATAACAGACAACAACATCAGGCGCTGTGATTACAGCGCCTGATTAAAGCGCTCGAATGCCGCAGTTAAATCGGCAATTAAATCGTCGGTATCCTCCAGACCTATATGTAAACGGATCAGCGGGCCTGAATAAGGCCATGGGCTGGCGGTCCTGAGTTTTTGAATACTTAAATTCGGAATAATCAGACTCTCGTATCCCCCCCAGGAAAAACCCATCTTAAAATGTTGCATACCTTCAATAAAAGCAGCCACAGCTCTGGCATCACCTTGTTTTAGAACAAAAGAAAACAAGCCATTGCTGCCAATGAAATCACGTTGAAAAATCTCATGTCCTGGGTTTTCAGGCAAAGCCGGATGACGTACGGTCTCGACTTCAGGTCGTTGTTGTAACCATTTTGCCACTATGAATGCATTGGTTTGATGCTGAGCTAAACGTACCTTCAGAGTCCGTAGACCACGGCTGGCTAAATAAGCATCATCCGCCGACGCACAATAGCCCATCAAATAGCTGTGCTCGCGCAGTTGCGGCCAATGTTTTTCATTGGCCGTGGCAATGCCCAACATAGCATCTGAGTGCCCTACTATGTATTTAGTGGCCGACTGAATACAGACATCCACACCCAAAGCATACGCATCGAGCAGCGCAGGGGTGCCCCAGGTATTGTCCAGCATCAAGACTATATGATGAGCTTTGGCAACAGCACTGATAGCCGGAATATCCTGCAACTCCATGGTCAGAGAACCAGGAGACTCCAGGAAAATCACTTTAGTATTGGCTTTGATCAGCGCACTGATGCCAGCGCCAATCAACGGGTCGTAATAAGTAGTTTCAATGCCTAAACCAGCCAATAACTTATCGCAGATAGCTCGAGTGGGCTCGTAGACAGTATCGACCATCAGCAGATGATCGCCTTGCTTTAAAAAGCTCAATAAAGCCGCGTTAATAGCAGCAGCGCCACAAGGATATAAAGCACAGCCGGCTGAACCTTCCAGATCGCAAATGGCGTCCTGTAACGCAAAATGAGTGGCTGTACCACGGCGGCCATAATAAGGCACTCGATCGCCACGATGCGCTGTCGCATGCTTTAGCTCGGCCATAGTATCAAATACAATAGTGGAAGCTCGTACTACGGGCGGATTAACCGCAGAGCCAGTCCATTCTTTACCACGGCCCGCATGGATTAGTTGAGTTGCTTTTTTCATCAGAAAAACCTTAGACATCCAGATGTCTGATAATCTACAGCGAATTGATAATTAACGCCAGACCTGGATCTCTGAATGACTCAGTAGTTTTTCCAACTGCGGTTTAGCAAAGTAATACCCCTGAAACCAGTCAATACCTGCATGAGCCAGATAATCCAGCTCCGCTTTTGTTTCGACGCCTTCAGCCAATACTCTGGTTTTTAACTCGCAACACACGGTCAAAATCCCCTTCAGAACAGCTTGCTTTACAGTGTCCTTGTCAATATCCCGGATCAATCCCATATCTAACTTCAACACAGCTGGTCGTAACGAAGTCAGCCAGGCTAAACCGGCATAACCAGAGCCGAAATCATCAATCGCAGTAATAAAACCACGTTTGGCATAGCTTTCAAAAATACGTTTTAATTTAGCCTGATCGGTAATTTGCTCACCTTCTGTCACCTCAAACATAATTTGAGTGATATCAAAGCCAAACATATCGCCAGCCTCAATAGTGGCGCGAATGCAGGTTTCAGGGTTATAAACCGCATTAGGTAAAAAGTTGATGCTAAGCAATTTTTTCAGCCCAAGTTTAGAGGCAGTCTCGATCGCTTTCACACGGCAAGCCTGATCGAAGTAGTATTTATTGTCGTCGTTAATCTGTTCAAAAACCCAACCTGCGCCCTGCCCTTCGGGTCCACGCACTAAAGCTTCATAGCCCACAATTTCTTGCGAAGACCAGTCAACAATAGGCTGAAAAGCCATACGGATCTCAAACCCCAAAGATTGACCGCTTAAACAATCCATGCAGCTTTGTTGTTTGATTTGTTGAGGAAAATCCATAAAAGTAACTCAAAAAGCAATGGTTTAACTATCACATTAGATGACCACAGCTAGTGAATGCAAGTTAACTGCGCTCAGTTCGACAAAAAGGCTGGTGAAATCAAATTGGTCTTAGTTTGCGTTCAGGCCGTATTGGCCTTGTTGTAACCACAGTACAGACTGGTTTGCCCAAGTCAGCCATGTATAATAGTCCCATATCAAGCAGAGCCAGAGCCTTATGAAATACAAAGACCTGCGTGACTTTATCAGTCAGCTGGAGCAACGCGGATTGCTCAAACGAATCTCGATGGAAATCGACCCTTATCTGGAAATGACTGAAATAGCGGACCGTACCTTGCGTGCGGGTGGCCCTGCCTTGTTATTTGAAAACCCCAAGGGCTTTGATGTGCCAGTACTCGCGAACCTGTTTGGCACACCAGAACGCGTTGCTTTAGGTATGGGTCAGACTGACGTGGCCGCTTTACGCGAAGTGGGTAAATTACTGGCTTTTCTGAAAGAGCCCGAGCCACCAAAGGGCTTAAAAGATGCTTTCAGCAAGTTTTCTATCTTCAAGCAAGTGCTGAATATGCCTGCGAAAGAAGTCAAACGCGCCCCTTGTCAGCAAGTGGTGCTTTCGGGCGATCAGGTGGATTTAAGCAAAATTCCAGTGATGACCTGCTGGCCTGGCGATGCAGCGCCTTTGATTACCTGGGGTTTAACAGTCACCAGAGGCCCTCATAAAGAGCGGCAGAATCTGGGGATTTACCGCCAGCAAGTGCTAGGTAAAAACAAAGTTATTATGCGCTGGTTATCCCATCGTGGCGGTGCCTTAGACTTTTTAGAATGGCAAAAAGCAAACCCGGGCCAACGCTTTCCTGTCTCCGTCGCCTTAGGCGCAGATCCAGCTACTATCTTAGGTGCAGTGACTCCAGTACCTGATACCTTATCTGAATACGCCTTTGCCGGTTTATTACGCGGTGATAATACCGAAGTGACTCGTTGCATCAGCAACGACTTGCAAGTACCAGCTTCTGCAGAATATGTATTAGAAGGTTATATCGAGCCAGGTGAAATGGCGCCTGAAGGCCCTTATGGCGACCATACAGGCTATTACAACGAGGTCGACTCCTTTCCTGTCTTTACTGTGACTCATATCACTCACAGAGAAAAGCCGATTTATCACAGCACTTACACTGGCCGTCCACCAGATGAACCGGCGATTTTAGGTGTGGCGCTGAACGAAGTTTTTGTGCCTATTCTGCAAAAGCAGTTTCCGGAAATTGTCGATTTTTATCTGCCACCCGAAGGTTGCTCCTACCGTATGGCGGTTGTGACGATGAAGAAACAATACCCTGGTCATGCCAAACGCGTAATGATGGGCGTTTGGTCTTTCTTACGGCAGTTTATGTACACCAAGTTTGTGATTGTCTGTGACGACGATATCAATGCCCGTGATTGGCAAGATGTGATCTGGGCTATCACGACCCGTATGGATCCAGCTCGTGATACCACCTTAATCGAAAATACGCCGATCGATTATCTGGACTTTGCTTCACCAGTGTCGGGTTTAGGCTCGAAAATGGGCTTAGACGCTACCAATAAGTGGCCAGGCGAAACCACTCGCGAGTGGGGCGAACCTATAGTGATGGATCCGGCCGTTAAAGCCAAAGTAGATAGTATCTGGGCTGAACTGGGTATACTACCAGCTGAGCAGGTCGCTCAAACACTTAAAGTACCGGGTCAGAAATGAGTCATCAGGTAACGATACAACCCAGTGGCCTGAGTTTTCAGGTGGACAGTAACGAAACCATTCTCGAAGCGGCTTTGCGCCATGGCATCGACTTTCCGTTTCGTTGCAAGCAGGGAGTTTGCACCTCCTGCGTCTGCCGGCTGCGCTCTGGCTCTGTGTCTTATCTGCCACCCGAACCTTTGTCTGATCTGGATAAAGCGCAGAACTTTACCTATTGTTGTCTGGCTTATGCCGAGTCAGATTTGACCTTACACCACCCTTTTATTCGTGGCTAAGCCGCAGGATTACTCATGACCAAAGTGATTTGTACCGTCGATAAAATTCAGCCGTTGACCTCTGGAGTGCATCAGGTTCTGCTGACGCCACAACAAAAAGTAGAGTTTAAAGCAGGACAATATTTACAGTTGTGCTTAACAGAGCAAGACAAGCGGCCTTTCTCTGTGGCTTCAATTCCTGGTCAAACTCAACTTGAGCTACAAATTGGCGGTGCTGTGGCTGATCAGTATTCAGGTCAGGCTCTAGCCCATCTGCAAAGCAATGATCAAGTGACTGTAGAGCTAGGCTTAGGTCAGGCCTTTTGGCGCGAAGACAGCCATAACCCTATTTTGTTGCTGGCAGGTGGCACAGGTTTTTCGTATGTCTACAGCATAGCTCAAGCGATAGCAGCAGCTGGCGTGAAAAGACCGGTATTTTTATACTGGGGCGTGCGTCATGAAGAAGCCTTGTACCATATGCCTGAATTGCAACAATGGGCCTCTACCCATCATGACTTTAAGCTGGTGCCCGTAGTGCAAAGTCCATCCGATAACTGGCAAGGCCGCTCTGGTTTAGTGCATCAGGCGGTGCTGGAAGATTTTGTCTCACTGGAAGCTTACGACATCTACATCGCAGGCCCTTTCCCTATGGTCGGTGTAGTACGGGATGCTTTCCTTGAGCAAGGTGCAAGACGCGAACAAATGTTTGCCGATGCTTTTGCTTATATCTGAGTAATCCACTCATTAATAAAACAAAAGGGCCGCTTTATTTAAGGCGGCCCTTTTTATTTATGACGGAAAAACGCTATTTCTTGTATTTATTAAACCAGTAGGTGATATAAGCTGGCTTAGCCATCATATTACTGGGTCTGATATGGATGCCATGCGAAGCGCCAGGGATCCGCACCATAGCGGTTTCAACACCCCGTAATTGCAGCGCCTGATAAAACTGCTCAGTCTCAGAAATAGGCGTTCGGTGATCAGATTCTCCCGTCATCAGCATGGTTGGCGTTTTGACATTACCGACGTAGCTGATAGGGGAATATTTCAGGTAATGTTCTGGTTTTTCCCACGGCATACCAGGGAACCAGTACTGGCTGAAGTAATTGTACATATCGGCATTGAGGACAAAACTAAACCAGTTAATTACAGGGTTGACCGCTACTGCGGCTTTAAATCTGTCGGTATGACCCACTATCCAACTGGTTAATAGGCCACCGCCACTGCCCCCAGTGACAAATAACTGCTCTGCATCGATAAAACCTTTAGCGACTGTCGCATCTACAACATCCATCAGATCGTTATAGTCTTCACTTGGAAACTTATGATGGATCAGATTGGCGAATTCCATACCATAACTAGTGCTGCCACGAGGGTTGGTATACAACACAACATAACCCTGGGCCGCCATCAACTGCAATTCCATCGCAAAGACAGGACCATAGGCGGTGTGAGGACCACCATGGATTTCCAAAATCAACGGATACTTTTTGGTTTTATCGAAGTTTGGCGGCAAAATCAGCCAGCTTTGTAACTTGCGTTGATCGACAGAAGAAGTCACCCAAAACTCTTCCACTTCACCTATATCACGAGATAACTGCAAGTCTTTGTTCAGTTCGGTCAGTTGCTTCTTTTTACCGTCCTGCCATAAAACAAGCTCAGCTGGTGCCTGAGTCGACATCTGGGTATAGGCGATGTCACCATCCTCCGATACTGTAAAACTGCCGCCGGTGTAAGGACGGCTGTACGAGCTGCCACCGACCTGATCAACCAGCACTTTGCGTTTACCGTTCAGAGGCTGTAAGGCAATTTTACCCTGAGCCTGGTCATCATACTGAATATAAAGCGCATCACTGTCGCCATCCCAGCTGAAGCTATCGATAGCCCGGTCTAAATCTGCAGTAAGGGCTTTAACTTCACCAGACTGCAGATTTTTAACGTAAAGCTGGTCGGCCTGATGCGCCAACTTTTTATCGTCATAGCCTAGATAAGCTAGCCATTTACCATCAGATGATAGAGCTGGAGAGTGATCTGGGCCAAAACGATCGGTGACTTGAGTCAGGTTTTTGTCGGCAATAGTCAGCTTGTACACTTCACTATTCTGGGCCTGAGCTCTTTTATCTGATTGACGATTGGCTGAAAAATAAAAGGCTTTGCTGTCGTTTTGCCAACTGATTTCACCACCGTGATCAAAATCTCCGCTGGTCAGCTGTATAGGCGTGCCACCCTCAGCCGCCATCAGATAAATGTGTCTGTATCCGGCAGGTAAATAACCACGGCCATCAGCACGGTATTGCATAGTATCGATATAAACAGGAGCTTTGGCCCAATCATTTTTCTCAGGCTTACCAGGTAAAGTCACCGGACTAGCCGCTTTTTTCGGCGTAAACATGGAAAAAGCTAACCATTTGCCATCGAGTGACCAGCTTAAATCGGAAGGAGAAGCGGGTAAGTGACTTATCTGACCACTCTGACCATTGTCCATCCAACGAATATGGATTTGTGGTTTACCTGAAGCCGCTGATATAAAAGCCAGTTTTTTGCTATCAGGCGACCAGACAGGTGAACTAATATCTGCTTGTTCTGACACTAAAGGCCTTAGCTGCCCCGTTTTAGTATCACTCAGCCATAAAGAACCAAGACGCTTATCCAATGCCTGGTCAAAACGATTACGCACAAAGACCACCTGATCGCCATTACTGCTGATTTGCGGATCAGAGGCAAACTCTAACTGGAAAACATCTTCATACTGCAGGGGTTGCTGTGCAGCTATTACGCTCAGACTAAGGCCTGAAATCGCTGCGAAAACTGCTGTTTTAATCAATAAATGCACCTGAACCTCGTTATTCTCATTATGGGTTGAGCAGATACTAGGTTGGGTTTGATTGGTATTGCCAGTCTGATGCGGCTAATGGGGGTGTTTTGGGGTTGTTTGGATTTGGTGTAGGGCGCAATAGCCGCAGGCATTCGCCGGTGGGTAAGAGCTGAGTTAGATTGGTTCTGAATTTGTGGGCGGTGAACTACTTTGCTCACCCCATCCCTGGGGTTCGTCCCTGCGGGACCCGCCGTTGGCGGTCCAAAAACGTTCCTGACGTTTTTGTCGCATGGGGGATGCCCTGCTCGAATGGCTCACCACCTGATTTCGAAGTAAATAAAAAAGCCCCTCGCTTTTGCGAAGGGCTTTTCCATTTATTGGGAGCCTGGCGGTGAACTACTCTCGCATGGCATCTGCCACACTACCATCGTCGCGGCTGCGTTTCACTTCTGAGTTCGGAATGGAGTCAGGT
>FWWM01000310.1_pt1 | contig 164904 bp, 141 predicted proteins | sample 2228351 | NCBI WGS metagenome assembly FWWM01 (sample SAMEA103939774, study PRJEB20133) | metagenome | reverse complement strand
CACAAAAGCCAGAGGGAGGGTGGGCTGAGCCCACCAACCCAGCCAGGGGTATTCTTGGTGGGCACAGCCCACCCTACATTTTTATGGCGGTGAAGAGTGCAAGAAATTTAGTCATAGTTACTTACATGCAAAGGGTAAAGAGATTCTTTTACAGCGGAGAAACATTGTTTAGCACAATCAGAAGAAGGGAAAATGTTTTTTTCGAGGAGCAAAGACCTCTTTGGTCATCCTGAATCCTTCCCTCTGCTCAAGGATGACGAATGGACTTCCTTACGCTGCGCTCCGGGAGTCTAACAGACAACCCTGCGCTACGCTCCGGGAGTCCAGCAGACAACCCTGCGCTGCGCTCCGGGATAAACTCTGTGAAGGATCTCGTAAGGATTGTTGCATAATTATGAACTGCTTCGTTTTGTTGGTTGTTGAAAAGATGATAACACGATTTCCCCAAAGGAGCACTAAGCAGTATAGTCTAGGCGAAAAGCCGGTTTGTTCTTATGAAGGGATAAACCCAAGAGCACATGATTTTTCGATTGCACACGAGGAGCGAGAGCAGTAGACTATGCTCAGCGTTGAAAGACGAATGGTAGCGCTTTTCACGTATGCATCCTGACTCAATCCAATCGAAAAGCTCTGGTGGAAGGTGAAACAGGAGGTCTTTCCTTGGGTGAGTCTAATACAACTCTTTTTGTTGAGATAGTTTGTCCTTTGTGTCAAAATAAAAAACTCGATGCCAGTGAAAAGAGAGAACAATCCTCTGCTTTCTTCAAAAAAGAGGAGAATACATCCCCACACCAGCGGGGATTTAAACTGTATCCAAAGCGAGTCATTATGCCCCACAGAGATACAAAAATGTCCCAGTTGTTTGTTAATATGGGTAAGCAGCCCCGCTCTTTGTACCTCTCTTAGGAGAGAACACTTATTCTCTGGCTTAAAATAAAGATCGAGGATCTTTACCCATTCTCTGGCATGATGGTTGCTCAGAGTAATGGGAAAGAATCGAGAGGTTACGAAAGGGAGGAGCGATTGAGAAAGCATTTCAGGTGAAAGGGACCATTATGACACACCGTGAACGGATGTTAGCAGCGATTCGCGGCGAACCGACAGATCAGATCCCATGGGCACCACGCATGGATCTCTGGTATATTGCACTCCGTGCCCGTGGCACTCTGCCCGAGCAGTTTGTGGGGCTGAACATGGCCGAAGTCGCTGATGTATTGGATGTTGCTTGTCACGCGGTCCGAGCAGACTATACAATGCCCAGGACTCCTGAAAATCTCATCCTGCGGGGGCTGGGCCTTGACAATCATCCTGATTTCCCGTATCGTGTGGAGCTGCGAGACCTGCCGATCGACTTCCAAACCGATGGAGAGCACTTCCGAACCACCATCCAGACCCCCGCGGGAGAAGTGACCACTCATATACAACAGACGGCTCAGATGACTCGGGATGGCATTTCGGTACCGTTTGTGAAGGCGTATGCGATCCAATCGGTCAAAGATTTTGAAGCTGTCGCCCAGATTTTTGAGCACCTCGAGGTAATTCCAACCCCAGAGGCCTATGCCGCGTTTCAGCAGCGAGTTGGAGAACGAGGCCTGGCGGTAGCGAGTGGTCCGGTGGCTGCTTCGCCTATGCATCTGATCCTGCACGAATTGGTGGCAATGGATCAGTTTTTCTATCTTTATGCAGACGAGCCAGAGGCTATGCATCAGTTGACCAAACGTATGGAACCCTTTTTTGAGGCAGCGCTCGAGGCAATGTTAGCGTGCAATGCAGAGGTAGTCTTCTGGGGAGCAAACTACGATCAAGACCTGACCTGGCCTCCGTTTTTCAAGGCGGAGATCGCCCCCTGGTTGCAGCGGGTGAGTGAAAGGGTCCATAAAGCGGGAAAACTCCTGTTGACGCATACTGATGGAGAAAATCGGGCCTTGCTCCCGCTCTATCCATCCTGTGGATTTGACGTGGCCGAGTCGGTTTGTCCTCATCCGATGACCCACTGTACCCTGGCTGAAATTCGTACGGGGATGGGACCGAAAATAACGGTCTGGGGAGGAATCCCCTCTATTACCTTGCTCGATGATGCTATGGACGATCAGACGTTTGAGGCGTATCTGGACACTGTCTTTGGTACATTAGATACTGGGGAACGTCTGATACTGGGAGTAGCGGACAATGTACCCCCAGATGCAAACCTCTCCCGGCTCGAACGGATTAAGCAGCGAATAGAGGCGTTCGGGCCGGTTCGTCCAAAGAGAGGAAGCTGACCTGTTCCTCCTCATCCCCATCTTCTCCCACCAGAGGAGAAGGGGAATTGTCCGCCCCTGAAGTGGGAAAAGGTGAGGATGGAAGGAGAGGAGATATGTATTCTCCATCCTCTGAAGGAAGAGGCAGGGAAGCATCATGCTGGGAGAAGGAAAATGTCTCATGACAGACAGAGTGGTACTCACCTTTCAACCGGTTGGGAAACAGATCAAGGTACCAGTGGGTACAACCGTGCTGGAAGCTGCGGAGAGGCTCGACTACTCCCTTGATTTTTCTTGTGGGGGACTCGGTACCTGTGGGAAGTGTCGTATCCGTCTGATTGAGGGGAGTGTAGCCTTTGCTGAGCCAGAAATTGAACACCTCTCCCGGGAAGAACGCTATCAAGGGATACGCTTGGCTTGTTGCCTTCGGGCGGAGTCTCCTCTCACTCTGGAATTACTTACGGTGTATGTGGTTCCTGCTGCTAAGCTACAGCTTCTTTCTAGAGAACGGGTAGGTGCAGTAGAAAGCGAGATACACCGTTATGTCGTTTCCCTCTCCCCTCCTGTCCTGGGGAATTCTCATTCTCTCTGGATGGCAGTAGAGCAAGGACTCCCAGCCGGGTGTACGCTGAGTCCTGGAATGCTCTCCAGCCTTTCAGCCGAACTTTGGTTCCAGAGCAAAATAGTTACGGTCACGACCTGTCGCCATCATGTTCTGGATTTGGAGGTAGGAGAAACTGCTGCGCACTGTTATGGGGTGGCAGTAGATGTTGGCACCACCACGCTGGCTGCCTATCTCCTGGATTTACAGAGTGGCCGCCTGCTCGCTTCGGCTGCCAAGACCAATGGGCAACAGCGGTATGGTGCTGATGTAGTATCGCGTATCAAGTTTGCGGTGGAAGGGGAAAAGGGAAGGATACGCCTGCAGCGAAGGATTCTGGCGGACATAAACCATCTAATTGCAGCCCTCTGCCAGGATGCAGGGATCAGTAAATCACATGTCTACAGACTGATGCTGGTAGGGAACACTGCCATGTTTCATTTCTTTCTAGGCCTGGATCCCTATAGCCTGGGGACCGCCCCCTATATTCCTTTCTGGGATGGAGAGGCGACTTTCTGTTGTAAAGAGATGGGGATCGAGGTAAATCAGGGAGCACTGGGAACGTTTCTTCCTCCCATCGCTGGGTTTGTGGGTTCCGATACTCTGGCGATGATCCTGGCCGAAGGATTTGATGAAAACACTGGTACTCGATTGGGGATTGATGTAGGAACGAACGGTGAGACAGTGCTGACGGACGGCAACCGTATACTCTGCTGTTCCAATGCTGCCGGGCCTGCCTTTGAGGGGGCACACATTGAAGCCGGTATGCAGGGATTTCCAGGAGCTATCGAACGAGTGACCCTTACTCCCAATGGAATAGAGGTAGGGGTGATTGGCCATGTGCCACCGCTGGGTATTTGTGGTTCAGGTTTGATCGATGCGGTGGCTGCTTTGCTGGATGCAGGTATTATCGATTACACGGGAAGACTTTGCACTCCTGAGACCGCTCCATCTACCCTCTCTGCCGCCCTTCTTTCCCGTATCGGCGAAGATGAGCGGGGGAGATTCTTTGTACTGGTGCCTGCAGAGGAGACAGCGCAACGGAAAGCCATCTGTCTCACCCAGAAGGATATCCGAGAGTTACAGCTCGCCACTGCTGCTATCGCTGCCGCGATCCGCATTCTCATGGCGGAACTGCATCTGTATATAGAAGATCTTGACGAGGTGATCCTTGCTGGGGCTTTTGGCAATCATCTCTCCTTACAAAGTTCCATACGTATTGGCCTCCTTCCCCCGGTTTCCCTGTCCAAAATTCGTTTTGTGGGTAACGCAGCCGGTGCCGGTGCTCGACAAGCCCTCCTTTCGGCTCAGGAGAGGAACAGAATTCAGACCATTAAGGGACGAGTGGAGTATATTGAGCTCGCTGGACGAGTGGATTTCCAGGAACATTTTGTCTCTGCGATGCACTTTCCCTGTATAAACCCTCTAGAACAAACAAACGAAAAGGGAGGAAAAGGATGACACTCTTACAACAACTTGCAGAAATGGTGCAGGCCGGAAACGCGCCAGAGGTGCAACGCTTGACCGTAGAAGCACTCGCTCAAGATCTCTCCCCGATTGATATTCTGAACAAAGGGCTCATTACGGGTATGAGCGTGATCGGAGAGCGGTTTAAGCGGGATGAGATTTTTGTCCCGGAAGTCCTGATCGCTGCCCGGGCGATGAAGACGGGCATGGAGCTCCTCCGTCCCAAACTGGCAGAGAGGGGGAGCAAACCGGTCGGCATTGTCATCGCTGGCACGGTCAAAGGTGACCTCCACGATATTGGAAAAAATATTGTCGGCATGATGCTCGAGGGAGCGGGCTTTGAAGTCATCGATCTGGGCACTGATGTTTCTCCCGACCAATTCGTAAGGGCTGTAGAAGAGAGGAGTGGGGAATTAGTTATTGTGGCGATGTCTGCTCTCCTTACCACTACTATGCTCAATATGCGGGATACCATAGAGGCTCTGAAGAAAGCGAATATACGGGATCAGGTAAAGGTTATGGTGGGAGGGGCTCCAGTAACCCAGAATTTTGCCCAGGAAATCGGGGCGGATGGATACGGGGATAATGCCTCTGCTGCAGTGGAGAAGGCGAAAGAGCTTCTCGGTCTTCCGGTCCCTCCCGCTCACTAATGGGAAAGAGGGAACAGATGAGTGCATCAATTCTCGAACTGATAGCGCAACGAGTGGTGGTCTTTGATGGAGCCATGGGGACACAATTGATCGAGTATGGGTTAGGGCAAGGCCAGTGTCCAGAGACCTGGAATCTGACCCATCCGGAAGTCATTCGGGAAATACACCTCCGTTACCTGGCAGCCGGTTCGGATGTTATCCAGACCAATACCTTCGGTGGTACCAAGCTCAAACTGAGCCAGTACGGTTTTGCAGAAAAAGTGCGGGAGTTAAATCGGGCGGCAGTGCGTATTGCCAGAGAAGCGGCGGCAACAAAGCCCGGAGCACTGGTTGCTGGTGATATTGGCCCCACTGGGCAGCTTCTCCAGCCTCTCGGCGAATATACAGAGGAAGAAGTCTTTGGGGCGTTTTGCGAGCAGGTAGAGGCCCTGGCCGAAGCAGGAGTCGATTTCCTGAGCATCGAGACGATGTACAGTCTGGAAGAAGCTCTCCTGGCAGTAAAAGCGGCCAGGAGAACTTATCTTCCCATTTTTGCCTCTCTGGCCTATCGGGTCACCCCGCGGGGAATCTACACTATGATGGGGGCAGAAGTGGGAAAAGCCACAAAGGCTCTGGAGGAAGAAGGGGTCGATGTGGTGGGGGCAAGCTGTGAAATTGAAATCACGGCCATGATACAGGTCGTGGAGGCAATTAAATTGCATACCCACCTCCCCATTATTGCCCAACCAAATGCCGGGAAACCGGTGCTAGAAGGGGGAAGAGTGCACTATCAGCCGCCAGAAGAATTTGCTGCCCAGGTTCCGGCTTTGCTCCAGGCTGGAGCCCGCGTGATAGGAGGATGTTGCGGAACCACTCCAGAGTTTATTCGTCTTACTGTTGCTCAACTTTGAGTATCTCCAATGTGTTTTCTCTGCAAATGAAACCAACGACGAAAAGGGAAGGATAAATATGGTCTGCAGGATACCCTTCGTCGTTTATCCTCGACTGGTTGAAGGAAAAGATGGTTATGAAATTTCATGTTATTGCCTGTGAGGTTTTTAAGGATGAGTTTTTTGCCTGCGAGAGGCCGGGAGCCACCTTCACATTTCTCCCTCAAGGATATCACCGGATACCGACGAAGATGCCGCCAGCCATCCAGCAGGAAATCGCTCGGGTCTCTTCTCCGGAGGTCGAAGCTATTCTTCTCGGTTATGGTCTCTGTAGCAATGGTGTGGTTGGGTTGGAGGCTCTCCACTCCCCTCTGGTCATCCCCCGGGTCCATGACTGTATTGCCTTACTCCTTGGCTCCCTGAAGCGGTATATCGACGAGGTCTCGCAATATCCAGGAACGTTTTACCTGACCCGGGGCTGGATCGAATATGGACGAAATCCCTACTCAGAATATCTGCATGAATATATCCCAAAGTATGGAGAGGAGACTGCAGAGTGGGTAGCCCGGGAAATGATGAAACACTATCAGCGGGTGGTCCTGATTAGTCATGGTCTTGGACCTATGGAGAAATACCAGCATTTTGCGCAAGAGATGGCTACTTTCTTTCGGCTCTCCTATCAGGAGATCGAAGGGTCACTCGACTATATAAAAAAGTTTCTCTCTGGACAGTGGGATGAAGATTTCATTCTGGTGCAAAAGGGGGAGAAGCTCAGCCAGGAGGTGTTTATGTGCACCAGGGGGCTCTGTCTCTACTAGTATTCCCTCTGTCGTCTTCCTTTCTATCACTGTCAGGGAAGGAGAAGGTGTTATGGCTGCGATGACTCATCGAGAACGGGTGCTTATGGTTATTGATCACCAGGAAGCGGACCGTGTTCCGCTGGATCTGGGCGGCATGTCAGTAAGCACCATTCATATCCACGCGTATGCCCGGCTGGTGGAGTATCTTGGCCTGAATATACCGTTAGAGGTCCTCAGTGCCCGGTCGCTTACCGCCAGAATTCATGAGACGATTCTCCAGCGATTCGATGTCGATACTCGTCTCCTCACGCCAGTTTTTCTGGAGGACAAGTTACACACAACGCAGTATTCTTATTGTGATGAAGCCGATGAGTATACTGACGAGTGGGGAGTGGTCAGAAAAAGAACACCAGACGGACATTACTACGTGGTACAGGTTCCTTTCACTGGAGAGGTTACCGCCAAAACAGTGGAGAAATATGCCTGGCCTGATCCGCAAAATCCCCGCTGGACTGCTGGGTTGGCCCAGGCAGCGGTACGACTCCGACAGGACACTGATTGTGCCATTCTGATGGGGTTTCCAGGACGGCTTATGTCTCTTGGACAGTTCCTGCGGGGATTTGTCCCCTGGCTGGAAGATCTCCTGCTCAACCCAGATTTTGTCTGTGCTTTCCTGGATAAAGGACTGGAGGTCCAGCTCGAAATTGGGAAACGGATGCTGGAAGCAGTAGGGGACAATGTTGATATTGTTTATATCCAGGATGACCTCGGGATGCAGACCGGTCTCATATTTTCTCCCCAGATCTATCGCCAGATCTTCAAACCACGGCAAAGGCAGATCGTAGAGACTATCCGGCAACAGACCAACGCTAAGATCCTCTTACATTCTGATGGATCGCTCTATCCTATCATCGGAGACCTGATCGATGTGGGGTTCGATATCCTGAATCCGGTCCAAGTATCAGCCAAAAATATGGATGGAAAAAGATTAAAAGCGGAGTTTGGACGTGACCTGACCTTTTGGGGGGCTATTGATACGCATCAAATACTACCCTTTGGCACTCCTCAAGAAGTCAAAGAGGAAGTAAAACGGCGAATTGAAGAGCTGGCAGGAGGGGGAGGGTACATTGTCAGCTCTGTACACAACATTCAAGCAGAAGTTCCCCCAGAAAATATTGTAGCGATGTGCGAGGCAGTGCTGGAATATGGACAATACAAATAACTCTCCTCTAGAGGTCGTCTTCAGACTCAGTAATCTGGAGCAAGAGAGAGTATGACCAAGCTAATGAGGAAAGAAAATCAATGACGAACCTGCTATTCCAAATAGATAGCTATAGCAAAGAATTTGAGGCTACAGTAGTCCTGGTGAATTCTGAAGAAAAAGCTGTTGCGCTCAATCAAACAGCTTTCTATCCAGGGGGAGGTGGACAACCAGATGATACTGGTCTCCTCCTGGTCGAGAATCAATCTTTACCTGTGACCAAAGTCGAGCGCCAGGATGACCAGATATGGCATTATCTGGCCGGACCGCTTCCAGAGGTCGGCACAAAGGTAACTGGTCGTCTAGACTGGGATCGGCGGTATAAACTGATGCGCACACACACCGCTCTCCATATTCTCTGCGGGGTGGTCTGGCGGGATTATGGGGCTTTAGTGACGGGTGGGAATATGGAACCCCTCAAAGGCCGTATGGATTTTGAGTTTGAAACCCTGCAACAAGGATTGGTGAAGGAAATCGAAGAGAAAATCAATGCCGAAGTTCGGGCAGGACGAGCGGTACGGGTGAAATTTCTCCCTCGCGAAGAAGCCTTTCGCCTTCCAGATCTCATTCGTACCAAAATCAATCTCCTGCCCGCAGGTATTACCGAAGTGCGGACGGTAGAGATTGTGGGACTGGATTTACAGGCGGATGGTGGAACGCATGTGGCGAATACTCGAGAGGTAGGTCATATCCAGATAGTGGATTACAAGAGTAAGGGACGGATTAACAAACGGATGCATATTGCACTGAGCGAGTGATATGTGGTTCCCTGATCTCAGTAAGAAAGCCTTTGAAGCCTTCAACCCCTTTTCTGAATTGATTTCAGCTTCTAAACATGCTACTGTTAAAAATAGAACTCATAGCGAGTAAATCCTAAAATGTCATTCTGAGCCCTGCGCTGCGGGATGATGAATGGACTTCCCTGCGCTGCGGGATGACTAGAGAGCGATACTTGCTATGAGTTTATAGAAAACTGCAACCAATAAAGCTCCCTCTGCATTTCGAGGTTCATGATGAGCATGCCGAAAACGCTGGTAACGGCTGACGAGCTGTTCCATATGCCCGATGATGGGTACAGATACGAGCTGGTGGAAGGAGAATTGCGGCGGATGGTACTTGCTGGAGGTGAGCATGGGGTCATCGTGGCAAAACTAACAACCCCTCTTGCTCAGTATGTGGCGGCACACAACCTTGGTGTGGTGCTGGGCGCTGAGACAGGCTTTACCATTGCTTCTGATCCCGATACCGTACGCGTGCCAGATATCGGATTTGTCCGTCGTGAACGTATTCCAGCCAGTGGTATACCTCAGGGATATTGGCCTGGTGCACCAGATTTGGCCGTAGAAGTCATCTCCCCTAACGATAGCTATAGCGATGTCGAGGATAAGATTATGGATTGGCTTAAGTAAGTATCACTAAATTTTTTACAAAAGCCAAGGGTAGAAGTAGGGTGGGCTGTGCCCACCAACACACCCATGGTTCTTCTCGGTGGGCTGAGCCCACCCTACATAATTTACCGCTCACCCACTGAGGTGACTCTCTTGACAGAATCTGATCAGTTGACCCTCGATGAGGTCATGCCGGGATTTACATATCCAGTAGCTAAGCTATTTGTTTGAATGTCTTAGTTGATAATATTGCATGAATCTACGGGCTGGTGTTGTCGAAAAAGCCTATGGTGTAGGAGACTCCCAAACTGGTTGTTTTCGGTGAGATTTCCTCTATCAGGGGTTCAACATTGCTGAAGAGGGAAAAAAGGAGAAACTGTTATGTCGCATCAGACTGCAAAAAACCTCAGCTTTAGTCCGGATATGAATGCTCCACGTTATATGGAAATCCCCACTTTTATGCGCACCCCTGTCATTACCGACCCCACTGACTTTGATATTGCGATGATTGGGGTACCTTATGATGGTGGAGTGACCAACCGACCAGGAGCCCGGCATGGTCCACGGGAACTCCGGAATGCTTCCACCATGATGCGCTTGATCCACCATGTCACCCGGATTAATCCCTATAAGCTATGTCGGATTGGTGATGCAGGGGATGTTCCCTTTACCAGGGTTTATGAGGTAGAAGCCGCTCATCAGGATATTACCCAATTTTTTGCCCGGTTTCATCAGGCCGGGGTGGTACCCTTGACCGGTGGAGGGGATCATTCGATCACCTTGCCTATTTTCCGCGCTATCGCCACCGATGGTCCGATTGGCATGATTCATATCGATGCGCATACCGATACCCGCAGCGAGTTTATGGGATGCAAATTCTATCATGGTGCGCCGTTTTATTGGGCTGTCGAAGAAAAGCTCCTCGATCCGAAACGCACCGTGCAGATCGGCATTCGGGGAGCACAAAATGCGGTGGATGCGTGGGATTATGCGCTGAACACCGGTATGCGGGTCATTTTTATGGAAGAATTTACTCAGCTCGGTGTGCAAGCGGTAATCGCCGAAGCCCGGCGAGTGGTTGGTGATGGACCAACGTATATTTCTTTTGATATCGATAGTCTAGACCCGGTCTACGCTCCGGGTACCGGTACTCCAGAAGTGGGTGGTCTTACTTCTGTTGAAGCCTTGACTCTGATAAGGGGCTTACGAGGGTTACATCTGATCGGTGCAGATGTGGTGGAAGTGTCTCCTCCCTTTGATCCCAGTGGAAACACGGCGTTACTTGGAGCTACGCTGATGTATGAAATTTTATGCCTGCTTGCAGAGGCAGTGGCTGCCCGGAAACCAGGTTCCTAAACTTTCCGATCAAAACGATGACCACTGATCGTCTTATTCATGCGATAATAGGCATTGTCTTCTGGGGTCTCTATCTATACTGGAACAAAGAGCGCTATACCCTGATTGACCATCTGGCTATGTTAGGGGCTGTTTTCTTCGGGACCTGGGTTCCCGATTGGGATCTCTGGCTGGGTATCCGCTTTCACCGCAGTCCGATGACACACAGTGTTTTGCCGGTCGTGGGATTTGGGTATGGCATCAGATCAATCTCATCGTTTATACTCCCGGTAGGCTTTGCGCTTGGTGTAGCCTCTCATTTGTTCTGGGACATTATCTTTTATGGTGATGTGCGTCTTATTCCTGGAGGAGCGTTTGATCGACTCTTTCTCCTGGGAAATTGTCTCGCCCTTGTGGTCTATGTCAGACTGAAAAAAAGAGCAGGGGCGGAAGTGAAGGTCTCTACGATCTTACCCCAATAATGGGAACACTTTTTGCCTAGAGGTGAGGAGCCTTATGCGTTATATTGCTGATCTCCACCTGCATTCCTATTTCTCGCGAGCGACCAGCAAGAAGAGTGACCTCGCCGGTCTGTTTTCCTGGTCACAGGTCAAGGGCATCCAGGTCGTAGGCACGGGAGATTTTACTCATCCGGGCTGGTTTGCCTCTTTAAAAGAGCATCTGGTTCCAGCCGAACCAGGCTTTTTTCGACTCAAAGAAGAAGGAGGCCCTCCTGCCCTACCGGATGTGACGCCAGAGCCTGTTCCCGTGCGGTTTGTCTTGACTGCCGAAGTCAGCAGTATCTACAAAAAGCACCACAAAGTGCGCAAGGTACACAATATCCTCTTTGCTCCCGATTTCGAGTCTGTAGAACGAATTAATGCCAAACTGGCTGCTATTGGTAATATCGAATCGGATGGCCGTCCTATCCTGGGTTTAGATTGTCGAGACCTTTTGGAAATTCTGCTGGAACAGGCTCCGCAAGGATTTCTGGTGCCTGCCCATATCTGGACACCGTGGTTTTCAGTATTTGGTTCCAAATCTGGATTTGATGCTCTGGAAGAGTGTTTTGAAGACCTGACTCCCCACATCTTTGCTCTGGAAACCGGACTGTCTTCTGATCCAGACATGAACCGACTGGTTTCGACGCTGGATCGCTTCACCCTGATCTCCAATTCTGATTGTCACTCTCCAGCTAAATTAGGTCGGGAGGCCAATCTCTTCGAGACAGACTTTGATTTTTTCGCCATGTACGAGGCCTTAAAAAACCCGGCGAAGGGGTTTCTGGGTACAGTGGAATTTTTCCCGGAAGAAGGGAAATATCATCTGGATGGACACCGTAAATGTCAGGTCTGTCTGGAACCTGATCAGACTCGCCAGCTCAACGCGCTCTGTCCAGTTTGTCAACGGCCCCTCACCATTGGTGTGATGCATCGGGTACGAGAGTTAGCAGATAGAACAACCCCTTATTATCCGGAAGGGGCTCCCATGTTTCGAAGTCTTATACCGCTTCCCGAAGTGTTGAGCGAAATCATGAAGGCTGGCCCAGAGACGAAAGGAGTGCTGACTGAATATGCCCGTGTGATTAGCCTGTTTGGTTCGGAATTTACTATCCTGCTGCATACACCGATCGAAGAGATTTCTCGGCACTATTCTCCGATTCTTGGGGAAGCAATTCAGCGTATCCGCAAGGGGCAGGTCATCCGTCAGGCTGGTTATGATGGAGCATTTGGAGTGATCAAGGTTTTTGCCCAGGAGGATCTGGAGAGCCTCTTAGGACAAACCTCCCTCTTTGTACAGAATCCCCCACCAAACGAAACCATAAGAGAATCGGCCAGGGTGAAGTATCAGCCACTGACGAAGCAACCGGAAAGTGAAACAACGTCATGCACGCCGCAAAGCACCCTGAACCCCGAACAGAGGCGAGTGATACAGAGTACCGCCCAAAGGCTACTCGTTATCGCCGGTCCAGGAACGGGGAAAACCTTCACCCTGGTAACCCGATTAGCTCATTTGCTCTCAACGAGCCAGATTTCCCCACGGCTCTTTACCGTTATTACTTTTACGAATCGAGCTGCAGAGGAGGTGCGCGAACGTCTCACTCGAGCACTCGGTTCTCTAGCCCAGGAAGTCTTTGTCGGAACCTTCCATGCTTTTTGTTTACACTGGTTACGAAAAGAGGCCCCTGATCTGGTAGTAGTAGGCGAGGAGGCGCGTACGGTGTTGGTAAAAAATCTCTTTCCGCAGATGGATCAGGGGGCCATCGGATCTCTGCAGGAAGAGATTAGTATCTATTTTCAGCACCTTACTACCGCTACACACCCTCTCCCACCGGTGTCCCCCTCTGTGCAACAATATCTCGATGCGCTGGCCCGACAGCAGGGAATCGATCTCGAGGCGGTCATTCCCTGCTGTGTACAGAGGCTCATTCAAGACTCACACTTTCGGACCAGAATATCTCAGGAAGTCCGTTATCTCTTTATCGACGAATTCCAGGATCTGAATGCTGCCCAATATGCCCTGGTTAAACTCCTGGCCGAACAGGCTCAAGTCTTTGCGATTGGTGATCCCAATCAGGCCATTTATGGATTTCGTGGTGGTAATCTCCGTTATTTCTCCCAATTTGCCGAAGAGTATGAGGTGCAAACGCTGCCCCTGACTCGAAACTATCGCTCTGCTCCCTCCATCCTCGAAGCAGCTACAGCCGTAATTAGTCACAACACGTATAAAGGAATGGTGACCCTGATCCCGCAGCGTACCCGGTCAGGCTCTCTCGAGCAGTATCTGGCTCCTACTCCCCAAGCAGAAGCAGAATTTGTGGTACATCGGATCGAGGAGCTTATGGGAGGGATCAGCTATTTTTCCATTGATTCCGGTCGAAGCGGAGCAGGAGAGGGCACTACAGAGAGAAGTTTTGGTGATGTTGCGGTCCTCTATCGGTTATCCCAGCAGGTAGAGGTTTTGCGTGAGGCTCTGGAACGGAGCGGGATTCCCTTGCAGGTGGTTGGGGTACGCCCTTTTTTTATGGAAGCGGATCTCCGAGTAGTATACTATTGGATTAGAGCAGCCACGGATCCCGGAGCAGTGGAGCATCTTATGCTGGTCGAAGCCCTCCCCGGGATAGGACCGTCTACGATACATCGGTTGGAACGAGAGCTCCCCCTGAGGTATACCGACTTCTTTGCCCAGGCGGAGGCTCTCCATCTGTCACCGCGGGCACGCACAAAATTGCAGGAGATCCAGAGGATGCTCCAGAGTTTTCAGCGAGAGGTGACCCATAAAGGGCTCGCTGTGGCTCTCCTGCAGACTATGACTTATTTTGGTATCGATCCTGAAGCCGCTCACTCCAAACGGCTACTGCAGATGGCTGGAGCTTTTGGAAAAGATCTGGTTACCTTTGCCTATCACTTGGCACAACAATCTACCTCGACCATCTACGATGACCGAGCCGAAGCGGTCGCTCTGATGACACTGCATGCGGCTAAAGGTCTGGAGTTTCCGGTCGTCTTTATCACCGGAGTAGAAGAAGGGCTAATACCGTGTCAACTCCCAGGATTAGCCAGTGAGGTGGAGGAAGAGAGAAGACTATTCTATGTAGGACTCACCCGGGCGCAAGAACAGGTGATTCTTACAGCGGCGGCGACCCGTACTCTCTTTGGCCAGACTCGTCAGCAAACCGTTTCCCGGTTTTTAACTGAAATTCCTTCCCATTTGCTAAAAAAAGTCGAAGAAGGGAAAAGAAGAAGAGCAAGGAAGACTCCTCCTACCCAGTTGGAGCTTTTTTAAGGAGGTAAGCATGACCGATCTCCGTTATCCTATTGGAAAATTCCAGATGGAAACTCCTGTATCCGAGCAACGCCGCATCGCGTTGATCGAGGATATTGCGAACACTCCCCACCAGCTTCGGACGGCAGTAACTGGTTTAGTATCCGAACAGCTTGATACATCGTATCGTCCCGGTGGCTGGACGGTGCGGCAGGTGGTGCATCATCTGGCCGATAGTCACATGAATAGCTTTATTCGCTGCAAACTTGCCCTCACCGAAGAAAACCCCACCATCAAGCCGTATGATCAGAATAAGTGGGCGGAAACCGTAGAAGCCAAAACTGCCCCTATAGACCCTTCCCTGGCTCTGCTGGAATCGTTGCATCACCGATGGGTTCTTTTGTGGAAATCGCTGAAGCCAGCCGATTTTGTCCGAACTTTTCGTCATCCGGAACTGGGAGAGATCACGCTGGAGAGGAATCTCTGCTTATATGCCTGGCATGGCCGACATCATGTGGCCCATATTACCTCGCTTCGAGAACGGATGGGTTGGAAATAGGAAGAGGCCATATGGATGAACCCGAACCGATTGAACTTCCCATAGATGGTGTTCTTGACCTGCATACCTTCCGTCCTCGAGAGATCAAAGCTCTCATACCCGACTATCTAGAGCTATGTCGAGAACGGGGAATCCTCCAGGTGCGTATTATTCACGGCAAAGGAACCGGTGCCTTGCGCCGAACAGTGCATGCTATTTTAGAACGCATTCCTTGGGTAACTGCTTTTCGACTGGCTGGAGAAGAGGCTGGAGGCTGGGGGGCAACGCTGGTGGAACTGCGCCCCGAAGATTAGCGGTCACCAGCGGACCATGTTTAACTCGACTGGCCCTGAAACTGCGAAGAGAATTTGGTTGTCCAACACACCCTGGATGGAGCCCTCTGGTCAGGGCAAAGACTTGCCAGAGGACTTCTTGTGACAAGGAACAGATCGTTCCGTCTCGGATTGATTTCCTATCTTCGAGTTTCCAGGCTTACATCTCCGGCATGCAGGTATTCTTCGTCTATATCTACCCAAATTTCCCATTCCTCCTGGCATCGTCGAGTTAAGGCGACGACTGTCCAGCATGGCCAGCGACCATAAAGGGTTTGAAGGGCCTCCTCTTCGGTACAATAGGGGAAATAATCGAGAGGATGACCGCTTGAACTCTCTCTGACAAAGTAATTTGGCATCTTACTATCCTCTACTGCTTCTGTTATTCGGCACAATATTTTTCCAGAATTTGTATGTCTTCGTTCCATGGCGGAAGAGCCACAAATTTTAATCCACACCCCTGCGGAGTTACATGTACGACTTCTGCTTCAGATTTCCAGGGTTGTCCAGTTGGAAGAACAAATGTAATCCGGAGCTTTTCTCCTATCAAAAGACCCTGAACATATTCGACAAATACCCCATGGGGAGAGATATTTTTTACCAGACCTATCCCTGCTCTCCCGTGAGTATCAGCATAATCGATCCGCAAGGAACTTACTTTTCGTCGATGACGTCTGGAATCTTTTTCCATTACTTTTCGCTTTTCCTCTAATCTTACCTACTCTTTTCTTCCGCTTTTACGTCCCGAGTGGATTATCAGGAGATCTCATGGGGAAAGCGTCCACTAGGATAGGAGACCGGATCTCTCGTCTGCAGTGGACCAGAGGCCCATGCTCTCTGGATTTTCATGCTCTCCAGTTGACTGTGGAAGACCAGCAATCGCTCCTGGATATACAGCAACAAAGTTTAGCGTCCAGTTAGGTCATAGGAGCAAAGATCATGCCAGTTATTAAGACATTGAATTTGTTTGGTTTTTGGTTTTTTCGCTTCGGTTAATGCGTATAAATCCGATCTGAATAAGGAAATTTTTGCATATTCAGTATCTTTATTTGGTCAGAGTTCCAGGATGGCTCTCTCAAGGAAAAGAGTATATCCCAACCTGATCCCTTGCATCTGTTTTTTTCATCTGACATAATACATGAAACTGGGTCAGTATTGCTCTCGGGCTAAAATGAGGAAAAAGTCATGAAAAGGATTCTCATAGTAATCGGAGGAGTGCTCCTTGGATGGTGGATAGCTCTATTCCCTCTCGAAGGGCAGACCAGGCAAGAGCAATTTCGGATAAGACTCTCTACACCAGCCACAGGGAATACGAGAGGACAGGAGGGGGGAACAAATATCGATTCCTCAACGCCGGTTGATCATTATAATACCCTCCTCGAGAATAATCTGCAAACCCGGCATCCGGCCCAATCAGATGGGCAAATACGACCACTTCGTGAGCGACGGATCGAAAGGGCTCAACGACGGCTTAAAAGCGCGGGATTGTTCCATGGGCCAGTTCATGGGAAGCTGGATGCGCAAACCACTTCTGCCCTGCGACACTTTCAGAGCAAGCAGGGATTACCGGTAACAGGGGAACTTGACGAACTGACTCGTCGAGCGCTTGATATTCCTTAATTTTCTGTTTATTTGTGAGCTACTGCTTGCCTTTATACCAGGTAACTGCCTGGAGTAAAGGGGCATAAAGATCGTCTTCGCGGGCAATCCGAAGCTGATGCAATTCTTCGATAGAGGGATCGTGATCCTGAAAGGCAACAAAAGGGAGGTCTTCGATAATAGCAAGAGGAGTCTGTTCATTTCCTTCCCCCATAACCAGCACAGCAGCGGCAGCAAGGGCATCCATAACGTTCACCTTGGTGATGCGCAGCATGCGCCCAAAAATATCCGGCGTGCCAACATAATTATTCAGCGCTCGAAAACCACTATGTGCAATTGCCACACCGGTAACCCCCCATCGTAGCGGAGTGGTTTTGCTATCGGTGATAATAACGCCTGCATGACTACAGGCAAATCTTTGACGGAGATAAGCTCTGATCTGATTGGCCGTCTGCTGGGGATTTGATGGCCAGAGAATATAGTAGCCATTTCCATTCGATTCGTCGATACCCGCAGTGGGAATGAGAAGATTATTTTTAATAGTCAAGGTAATATGATATTTACTGGCTTCCGGAGGTAAATAGTACTCCGCTTCTTGTTCGATTAACGTCCGTTTATCGGCTTCTTCAATCTTGACCACCCGACCCTGGCAGATGGAGACAATTTTGGAGGTAACAGCCAAAATAGAGCCCTCTGTCCAGGAGGAAATATATTGATCTAAAATGGCACAGAGATCATGGTCCTGGATAGTAATTTTGTGGGTTCTAATCGTCTGAATCTTCATAATGATCGCTCTACCTGTATAATATGTATTCTACAGGCAGCCGCAGAGAGCGTTAGAAACGCCAGAGGTGTTTCTTACCGCTTTTCATCAGGCTGCACAAACTCATAGGTGATGTCAAATTTTCTTTCCTGTTCCGGTACATCTCCCGGCACGTAGTACACGGAAAAATACTCTTTCTCTGCCCCTGCTTCAACTGTAATGGGAAAGAGCAGCCCACATTCGACAAGCTCAACGTATTTTGCACTCTCCTGGGGAGCCACATGATGGATAATTCGGGTCGAGACAGGGTGATCGGAACGATTTTTTACTCGAAAATAGACCTGAAGAAATTCTCCACCGGGAGTGATCACTTCTCGTTGGACAGGAAGAGCTTCGAGAGGTAAGGAGGGGGGAACTAGCGTATTAAAAATAAGGCGAACTCCCGCTGCCCAATTGAGAAAAACCTTCCACCCACCCTCTTCTTTCACGAGGGTAAAAGTCTCTTCTCCTTCGATAAAAGAGATTTTCCCTTCATGATGCCATTGAGCGAGTTGTTGACGGATGTGTTGTTGTTCATTCGGAGGAAGCGCATTGAGCTTTTCTTCATCCCATTCCCATAATAACTCCTGGAGCGCAGCGGCGTTGGCATCAGGAAGACGCACCTTGAGTTTGACTTCTGCTCGTCCATCTTTTATGGTTTTCTCTAATGGCACTGCTTCGATGTAATCAGCGAGTTGTTTGGATATTTCGAGAGTAAAACCCCGAAAAGCTCCCCGTTCTCTGACATAGCTTGCTTCATCTTTGAGCTGGCGGTCTAGAGCGGAGATGAACTGGTAAGCGGTCGAAAGATCTCGGGCATAGAATGCCCGTCCGTATTGAAGCACTATCTCTTCGGGTGGGGTTTCCTTCTCCCTTTTGGAGACAGGAGCAGCAAACGCAACCAGTCCAGTCAAGAGGAATGCCACTCCTACCGCAGCAACCAACTGCCTGGAGAACCTCTTTTTTGTCCCGGTGCGTTGGCGAATCGGAGGGAAATGGAGTCCCTCTCCGGTCCGGATTTGACGAATCATAGCTAGCCCTCTTACTTTTATTGCGAAATATTTAAAGCCTTACCTTCTCTTCTTTTTTCGACACAGTCACGGTCTTGGGAAGGGCGAGAGCCAATCCCATACCGACAAGGGGAAGCAAACTGAGCAGCTTCAGCGTCGGGGCAATACCGTACGTATCCGCAAGCGAACCGGTGAGTGGAAGAGCCAGGGCAGCCACTCCCCAGCCAAAGCCCATCACTAAACTGGAGACGGTACTGGTCTGTTCCGGTACCAATTCCTGGGCATAGGCAATGACGACCGAGTTTGCCGACTGGATACACAAGCTCCCTAACATGAGGAGAATAAATGCCCAGCCCCCCTCTGTATAGAAAAATCCCAGGAAGAATGGGGCCACCAGAGCACTCGAGACTAGAAGCATCTCTCTGCGGCCCCATCGATCAGAAATATACCCACCGATAACCCCGCCTACTGCTCCCGATAACGAGAAGAGGGAAATCGTAAATCCTCCAACCAGAAGCGAGTAGCCGGCTGTTGTCATCAGCAAGGGAAGAAAACTGGTCATGCTCATCCGCACATAATCTCGGAGAACCACAATGCCATACAACAACACCAGTGGGCGAGCCTGTTGAAGAAAGGGGGCTAAACATCCTTCTCTATACCTCCTGCGCAAAGTTTGCTCTTCCTGCCAGGGTAAAAAACGAGTAGAGATCGCTACCGAGACCAAACCGGGGATCACAGCCAGATAAGATTTCTCCAGTCCCCAGGTAGAAGCCAGTAGCGTAATAGCCAGGGGGCCCACGGCAAAACCCAAACTCCCCCCGAAAATAAAGAGAGAGAGGCCAAATCCCTTCCGATTTCCACTTACCTGTCCAGCCGTAGCAGTGGCCTGTGGATGAAAGGCCGCTACTCCAATTCCTCCCACAATCAGACAGAGAAGCAGAAGAGTATAACTCGGAGCAAGGCCCAACGCACTCATTCCAAGACTGGTCAATACTGGACCCAATAGAATAAAATAGCGGCGTTTAAGCCGATCCGCAATGATCCCAAAGATGGGCTGAAAGAGCGCGGAGACTACCGAAGAAGTAGCAGCCAAAGTTCCCGCCAACGCAAGAGAAAGCTCGAGCTTTTTGACAAGCAGTGGAAGAACTGGAGACAGAAAGCTCGCATAGGAGTCATTGAGAAAATGAGTCCAGGTCAAAAAAAGAATCGCTCCTTTACGGAGCGGACTACGTTCGGTCATGATAAGATGTTCCTTTCTGTACAGAAAAATCCGCCACCCTCGCTCTTTCTTCACGAGATCTTTAGAAAAATATAGCAAGCCAAGATCCTGGAAGCAACCAAAAAGGAATTGACACTTTGGTCTGATCCTGTTATATGATAGACCTAATTGAACTTCATTTGGCAGGCTATACGCTTACGGATGATGATTTATACCGGCAAGGAGTTGGAAGGGAGGATTTATGACACAGCCTACCTATGATGATGCCAATCTGATTCTCCGCCTTTATGAAATTCGACGGGAAGAGAAGATGCGGAAGGCGAGACACTGGTTTCTTTTTGAATTTCAGCCTAAGAGCTGGGATGATATCAAAGCCAATTATTTCACCGGCAAAGATGAAAGTGACAACTATATCCGGATGGTAACGAGTTATTGGAATATGGTTTCGACCTTTGTCCGCAAAGGTGTGCTAAACAAGGAGCTCTTTTTTGCTACCAATGGCGAGAATATTGCGGTCTGGCGAAAAACCGAACCATGGATTGCTGGAGCTCGCGAACATCTCAAACGCCCGAATTATCTTGGCGATCTCGAAATGCTTGCCAAAGAGCATATGGAGTGGCGGGCAAAGAATTAAAAGAGAAAGAATACAACTCACAAAATATGACGACCGGCTACCGGTTTCCCCTGCTCCAGATGGTCCAGATAGTCGAGCAGTGCTTTGTTAAACGCCTCTGGACGGGCGTTCATTGAATCATGTGGGGCATTCTCAAGCAGCACGAGTTGAGATTGGGGAAGCCTTTGATGGAGCAATTCGGCTCCACGATGCATCACATCTTCGGTACCGGCAATAATCAGGACAGGCATCCGGAGGGATCGTGCAGCCTCTGTGAGCCAGGGTTCCCGCCAGGGAAGGGCTTCTCCTACACCCAAGTAGCCACTGACTGGTTGGTGTGCATACCGTTCGATAAATGCCTGTTGTTCCGCCTCGTCTTCGAGCACAAAACGAGGGGCCATCTTGGTAGCAATTTGTTGGCGGGCATAGTCTGCAAGCCCTCGTTCTCGAACCAGTTGCTGAGCACGTTGCCGTGTTTCGGCTGCTTCGCGATCTGCTTGTGGATCGCTCGGTTGATGCCCTCCATCAATATTGAAGATGAGCGCGGCTTTCGTCATTTCTGGATATTTGGCCGCAAAACCAATAGCCGTCGCGCCTCCCATAGAATGACCAGCTATATAAGCCTGAGAGATGTTGAGAAAACGGAGCAAACCGTACAAATCTTCTACGAGTTTACCCAAGGTATAGTGTTCCTTTCCTGCCGGTGCTGTGGAGAGACCATGCCCTCGTGCATCATAAGCAATAACCTGATATTTTTGGGCTAAGCGGGGAATCTGATGTTTCCATAGACGGATACTGGTACAATACCCATGAGCAAGCACTATAGGAAAACCTTCGCCTGAGATTTCATAATAAAGATTCATGTCGTTAACGGTCGCCACTGGCATATTCTACCTCCTTGTTTTCTGCAAAACCTTCTATCTACTTCATCATGATAGATACAGAACCCTCATGACTTAGAAGGGGGCTCCGCAGTTATGCTGACCTATCCCCACACCTGCGTAAAGATGCGCAGATAGTTCTCTCCCAGAATCTTCCGGACATCCTCATCATTGTAACCTCGTTGGAGGAGCTTCTCAGCAAAAGAGATCACATCGGCATACCGGGAAAACCCGTTCACTGCGCGCATAGGTGAGCGTACATCTGCCGTAATATATTTTCCATATTCTTCGGCTACCGGTAAATATTCCGGTTCTCCCCATGGGTCATGTTCGTGATCTGGATACGTACCTAACGACATATCGGTACCGATGCCAATATGATCGGTCTTTCCCGTTAGTTGGACTACATAATCAATCATCTCAATAAACTCTTCTACAGTAGGCCAGTGTGTAGTGCCTGGTCGCATTACCAAGGGCCCCCATGGAGCCAGCCCAATCATTCCTCCCTTAGCCACACAGGCTTTGATTTGTTCATCATCGATATTGCGAGGATTGGGAACAAGAGCACTCGGGTTTGAATGACTAAAAACGCATGGGTATATACTGCGCTCGATAATTTCGAGTGTGGATCGTTTGCCCACATGGGTGCAGTCGAGGAGGATACCGACTCTGTTACATTCATCGACAACCAGTTCTCCAAAACGAGTTAATCCTCCTTGGGTACGATCAAGGGCGCCGTCACAAATGAGATTTGTCCGGTTGTAAGCAGGTAGCATCATCCGTAATCCTAACCGATGAAACGCTTCTATACGGTGGAGTTTGTTGCCAATGAAATCACCACCCTGGGCTGCGAGAATCAAGGCAGCCTTCCCCTCTCGCTTAGCTCGACGGATATCCTCCGCTTTATCGACGAGCAGAATATTGGGATAGCGACGAGCTATGAGATGCCAGAACATACCATCCTCTAGTGCCTCAGCGACATCGGCGTGAGGGCGCCAGCAGGTGACCGCATATGCAGTGACACCATGTCGATGTGCATTGGAAAAATCAGCATCTGGCCAGATCTGCATACATGAATCTATGAAAATATACGGGTGATCCGTCTCCAGGACAGGATGAAAGCCCTTGTTGACTGTGCTCACCGAGCATCCTCCTTTGCCTAACTCTACAGTTGCGGTGAAAAAAGAGAGAATACTTTACCGTTCAGGAATAGTCGCAGTATATGCCTGTCCTTTCCAATGTGCAACAAAAAAATTCCCCATTTGACAGGGCAAGGAAAGAGGTTTTATCATTAAATTTATAGCGGACGAAGCAATCTTGAATTTAACATTGTCAAAGTAACTATGACTAAATTTCTTGCATTTTGGTGTATAGCATGTAGGGTGGGCTCAGCCCACCGAAGAAGAACCAGTGCTGTGTTGGTGGGTACAGCCCACCCTACTCCTGACTTTTGTGAAAAATGCTTAGGCATACTTACTAAGGTATTTCGTATTACAACGAGATTTTGTCATTCTGAGAAGCGAAGCGACGAAGGATCTCCTCGTGGGAGGATATATTGTTCTTCAGGAGATTTTTCCCTCCTTCTATAGTTTATCCCGCAGCAGAGCGGAGGGAAGTCTATTTGTCACCCTTGAACAAAGCGAAGGACTCAGAATGACCGAAAGAGTAAGTCTCGTTGTAGTATTAAGAAGAATTCTTTATTGGCAGGAGACTTATGTATCATATTTTACATAGCGAGGCATCCCCTGGCTGGGGTGGACAGGAGATGCGTATTCTGCAGGAGACCACTGCTTTCATCCAGCGGGGATATCGGATGTCTATTGTCTGTCAGGTGGGAAGTGGCATTGCCCATCGAGGTCTCCAGGAAGGGAAAACAATTTACCAGATCCCGATGCGCAGTGCATTTGACCTGCTGGCTCTCAAGCGTCTCCGCTATCTTCTCCATCAACAAAGGGTTGATCTTTTACACGCCCATAGTTCGATTGATAGCTGGGTGGCAGCCCTGGCGGCGAAATCCCTTGGTCTTCCGGTGGTGCGAAGCCGCCATGTTTCTATTCCAGTCAAACGCTACCGCAATTGGAATTATAATTATCTGGCCGATCGGATTATTGTTAACGGCGAAGCGATGAAGCAGCTCCTCATCCAGAACGGAGTACAGGCGGAAAAGATTATCCCCATTCCCCCAGGTATAGATAGAAAACGCTTCGATCCCCAGATCAGTGGGGCAAGGATTCGGGCCGAATTTGCTCTCCACGGTCCAGTAATCGGCATGATTGCAATGTTACGCGGATCAAAAGGGCATTCTTACTTTCTCCAGGCAGCCCAGCTTGTCCTCCACACCTATCCTGAGGCCCGGTTTTTGGTAGTGGGAGACGGAGTGCGCCGAGAACAGATCCGGAACTACATCCAGCACCTTGGGCTAACTACCCAGGTTATCATGACCGGTTTTCGAGAGGATATTCCAGAGATTCTCGCCGCTCTTGACCTGTATGTACTCTCATCTACTCGGGAGACGTTTCCTCAAACCATTTTGCAAGCGTTAGCGATGCAAAAACCGGTCGTAGCCACTGATTCCGGAGGAGTAGCGGAGATCATTAAACCAGGCATCACCGGTCTTCTGGTGCCACCGGCCAATGCTCAGGCTCTTGCTGAGGGGATCCTGACCCTTTTGGAAAATCGGCAGTGGGGTCACCAGATGGCCCAGGCCGGGTATGATCTAGTATGTCAAACATATTCTGTGGAGACAATGTTAGACAAAACCGAACAGGTATACCAGGAGCTGCTAAGTGCGCGGTAAAGCCGCCTGCTGTGTGCGGTACGCTTCACACTCCTGGATGAACGCCGAAAGTACTTCCCGGTAATCGTCTACAATGCCGAAATGGGCTACCCGAAAAATCGGGGCTTCTGGATCTTTGTTGATCGCTACAATGGTCTTGGAGTTCCCCATACCAGCAATATGCTGGCTGGCACCTGAGATTCCAATCGCGATATAGAGATCTGGTGCGACATAATTGCCGGTAAGTCCAACCTGATGCGCTGGGGAAATCCAGCCAGCATCTACTGCTGCTAAGGAAGCCCCCACTGCCCCATGAAAAAGATCGGCTAACCGCTTGAGTTCAGCAAACGGTGCAGGCCCTCCGAGTCCTCGTCCCCCAGACACAATAACTTTAGCTTCGTCTAGTCTGACTTCTGTTCCTTGCTCTGCTTTCTGTTCGATGATTCGCGTCTTCTTCTTTCCAGGAGTGATAGAGACAGATACCAAACGTACCAGACCCTTGGCGTCAACGGTTGGTCGTTGGAAAGGCTCCATGGTCCGGGGTCGCAGGATACCGACCTTGACCGCCGTTTGGATTATCATCTTGGCCATGGCTTTTCCGCCATAGACCGGTTTGGTCATGACCACCTGGCTCCCTATGCGTTCTAAAGCGATACAGTCTGTCACTACCCCTGCCTCTGTACGATGTGCAAAACGGATACCTATCTCTCTCCCGATGTCATCACCTGGAAAAAGGATTACTTCTCCTCCTGTGGCTTGCCAGAGAGCCAAAACCGCCTGTACATAAGTTTCCCCATCATAGACAGCTAATAGCTCTTGATCAGCGACAACTACCTCATCTGCTCCCCACAAGAAAGCCTCCTCAGCCACTTCTTGGATACCTGATCCGATCAGACCAGCCCAGACTTTTCCACCAGTTTGGGCCACGAACCGGCGCGCTCCCCCGAGGGCCTCTCGAGCAGGAGCACTGAGAGTACCTTCAACCAGGGTCAAATAGACAAACACATCCACCATGACACCCCCTTAGATCAGTTTTAGCTCTACCAGGCGTTTAAATAGCTTGTGTGCTTTTTCTGCTGCAGACTCTCCTTCGATAATCTCACAACTGCTCTCCTGATGCGGGATAAAGAGATCGATAATTTCTACCCGTTGTGCTGCTGGTCCTACCTCTTCTGGCTGGAGTCCCAGATCAGAAGCCGACCATCTGGTTACCAGTTTTCTCCTGGCCATCATGATATCTTTCACCTTAGGAAAGCGTGGAGCATTATCTTCGGCATTAGTGATGCTGATAACAGCCGGGAGAGGAGTTTCGAAAACCGTATAACCACTCCCTGTAGTTTCTCGTTCCACCTGTGCACTCCTATCCAGGATGGTGAGTCGTGGTGCAAAGGGAATACAAGGCAGATCGAGTTCTTCTGCTAGAAGAACCCCCACTTGTCCTCGATCCCAGTCACCGGCTTGCCGCCCGGTCAGAATCAGATCCACCGAATCCAGTCTGGTAATAGCCCGACCCAGGACTCGAGCGGTAATAGTTGCATCCTGATGCGCGATTCCTTCGTGGGAGACCAGCACGGCCTGATCTGTTCCCATAGCCAATGCCTGTCGGAGAGCCTCTATTGCCGTCTCTGCCCCCAAAGTGAGCACTGTGATTTTGGTCCCAGCATGCCTTTCTTTGAGCTGAAGAGCTACTTCCAGGGCATTGAGGTCAAAGGGACCGATTACCAGGGGAGCATTCCCCTGAACCGCCTCTTTGGCTGTAGAGTCAATTCGAAAATCCCGTGGAGGGATCTCAGGGTCTAGAATCTGTTTAATACACACTACTATATGCATAACTCTCTTCTCTTCTTCGCAGTTGTAAGGTATCTCGAGCACCGAGAGGCCCCTTGCTCTCTTTCTCTACGAACTTGTAGACCATATTATTCTGAACGCCTTGAAGAATCTCGTAGTTTGGTAACAGGTTGCACGAGATCCTTCACTCCGGTCAGGACGACGACTGGACTTCCCTGCGCTGTGCTTCGGGACGACGACTGGACTTCCCTGCGCTGCGCTTTGGGATGACGAGAGAGAGACTCGCTATGAGTTCTACCTTTGTGCAGCAGTTCGTCCAGCTAAACGACCAAACACTGCTCCGGAAGTCAAGCCCGAGCCTCCCGGATAGTTGGAATAAAACAACCCTCCTACTAACTCTCCACACGCGTAGAGACCGGGGATAGGATGTCCATCCACATCTAACACCTGGGCCTCTGTATTGACCCGGAGTCCACCATAAGTAAAGGTAATTCCACAGGTCACCGCAAACCCTACAAAAGGCGGAGTATCAAGGGGTAAGGCCCAATTCGATTTGGGGGGCGTAATCCCTTTGGTGGATTTGCCATCGAGGATAGCTGGATTAAATTCTCCCTCCTGCACCGCATTATTAAATTCTTGCACCGTTTTGACCAGACCGGCCTTGTCGATTTCCAACTGTTCAGCCAACTCTTCAATCGTTTGCGTTTCAGCTTTGGTCACTTCTTTGATTCGGTACTCGTCTCGAAGTTTATCGATTACCTTACTATCAAAGATTTGGAATGCCACATGACCCGGTTGTTTCAGGATCTCCGCCCCATATTTGGCGTAGGTGTAATTGCGAAAATCAGCCCCTTCATCTACAAAGCGTTGTCCATACTTATTGACAATAATCCCCAAAGGATAGGAATGCTTTTGGAACAATTCTCCAATCTTGCGATCCCCCGAAGGAGGGGCATTGAAATCCCAGGCTACGGCATGACATCCACTCCAGTGTCCATAAGGTTGGGCTCCGATCTCTAACGCCATGCGAATTCCATCACCGGTGTTATAGGGTGTCCCTCTTACCCGGGCCAGGTCCCAGTCTTTTCCCAGATATTTGGCTCGCATCTCCGGGTTAGCCTCAAATCCACCACTGGCCAGTATGACCCCCTTAGCCCTCACCGTATGATAGGTTCCCTCCCTTTTTACCTGTACTCCGATCACTGCGCCGTTGTGATCGGTGAGTAGACGATCCACCCGAGCTTCATACCAGACCTCTACTCCTGCTTTCTGAGCACTTTCAAATAGACGATCAATGAGTCCTACCCCTCCTCCCACTGTGCCGAGAATGGCCCCGCCCCAAAAACGATAACGCTCTCCAACCTTAAAGGCTTGACGGCCAAACTGGAGGGTAAACCGCACCCCTTTTTCCCGCATCCATTTCAGGGTAGGGAATGCTTCACTGACCAGGCAATTGACCAGATCAGCATCACAGCGATAGTCGCCCAAACGGAGAATATCCTCATAAAAGTCATCCGCAGTATATTGCCCCACTTCAATCGATCGTTCTTCCTCTTCGCTGAGGTCAGGGATGAGCTGTTTTATATCGGGAAGACCATTGTAAGGGACACGCATCAGTCCACCGGTAAAATAGGAATTTCCACCCCGAAAATTGGCGGGCGCGCGTTCGAGGATCAACACCTTTTTACCGTACTCGGCTCCTGAAATGGCCGCGCATAAACCGGCATTTCCGGCTCCCACTACTACAATATCATATTGGTCATGTGACGCAGACATATCGGTTTAACCTCTCCTCTCTCCTTTCCGCACTGCTGATTCTGAAAATTTCTCCCCAATATACTGATCCTTCTGGTCTGCTGTCAAGATGAATTCCAGACAAAGGATTTCAGAGTTTTCTTTCTCTCTCCCATAATTTACTCTAGGCCATCAGTTTAACAACTATTTTCCCAATTTTTTGCTTGTGCTTTCTTCTAAAAAATTGCACAATATAGTATACTATCAAATTGAGGAAAGAGGAGAGAAGGTCCTCGTAAATCAGCAAGAACGGGCTGATGAATCGTTAGTGCACAAAAGGTAGAAATCCATGACAAATCTGCAAGAGACCGTTCGTCAGTATCAAGAGTATATTCGGGCCGAAAAGTGGCAGGAAGCTCTAAAGGCTCTTTCGATCCTTATCGAGGCGTATCCACAAAATCTCCAACTGTATGAGAGACGAGGTCAGCTCCATCTGAAACTCGGCGCTCGAGAAGCAGCTTTCCAGGATCTACAATGGGTGATGCAGGAGTATAGTAAACGAGGAGAACAGGACAAAGTCGTTCAGGTGCAACAAACTCTAAGTCTGCTTGCTCCCACAAAAGAAGAACCCCCTGTGGGGGGAGATATCCATGCTCCTCCCTCATCGGAGTCAGAACTATCTCCCTCTGTTCCGCTTCCTGCTGAGAAACCTCTGCCGTTAAATCCTTATCTTTCTCCTTTACTCTCTACTCTGGAAAAAGAGGAGAGACAGCAACTCCTTCGAAAGATCAAAGTCCATAACCTGCCCCCACGATGGACCATCTTTACCAAGGGGGATCTAGGACGTTCGATATATATTGTGGCGAAAGGGAAAGTAGAGCTTATTGTGACTGATCGGGAAGGGGATTCGATTATCATTGCTGCCTTACAGGAGGGAGACCATTTTGGAGAAATGGCTTATTTGACCGGTTATCCACGAGAAGTGACTGCTATTACACGCACCGAAACCCAACTGTGGGAAATACAGAGTACAGATCTTTATCCTCTTCTCCAACACTCCCCCAAGCTCGCTCGGCGCCTTGAAGGGAGTTATCGAACCCGTCTTCACGAGATGTTAGAGAAGTTAAAGAAGTTGGGTACCGATCGGCGTAAAGAGGTGAGAGTAAGTGTCAAACTCCCTGTGCTTCTTGATCTGAAAGCCGCACAGGGGAAAGAAGTGATACGCATCTCAGGAGAGACTCTGGATATAGCGGTATCTGGTATGCAGGTGAAGCTCGATTCTGCTCCTCCCATCGATGTCCAGCAATTACAGGATCAAGAGGGTGAAGTCTCTTTTTCACTTTCGACGGAAGCACGCAGCTCTTTTGTCCTTCCCGTGAAGATTGTACGAGTCACTTCGCGTGGCAATCGAGTCCTCTTAGGACTTCTTTTTACCGATATGGAAGAAAAAGTCCGAAACGCCCTGAAAAAATTTGTTACCCGCCATATACTTGGCGACCTATCTACCGAATCTTTATCCTGAGATGGGAAAAATGCAATGATGAAGTGAGGGGAATTATATGTATACAAGGAGTGTATCAGAGAATATACAAAAGCCGATAGGAACTCTGGCAATACTCTTGCTCGTGTATAGTAGCTGGGCTGGAATAGGGGGGAGCGTCAGTGAAGCTACAGAGCAAGTTGATCCCTTTACTATTATTTTTCAGATGGCTGAGCACTATGCGAAGGTCGATAACTATACTACTATTTTTTTGATTCAGGAGCGTATCGGCGATAAACTGCAGCCGGAGAGCAAAATCATCTTGAAATTCAAAAAGCCCTTTATGGTCTACATGAAGTGGCTAGAAGGACCAAAAAAAGGGAATGAAATTTTATACGTCGATGGAAAGTATAATAACGAAATTCTGGTGCGCACCAATAAATGGTATAATGCGCTTATCGGCTCTCTCGACCCTCATGGCGCGTTAGCCATGGATGGGAATAGGCATCCGGTTACAGAGGTAGGTATTGGCCATCTGGTTCATGTCCTGGTAACCAGTTTTCGCCAAGCCAAAGAACAGGGAGATCTCCTCATCCAGGAGTTTTCGACTGAGGCAACCATGTTTGATCGTCCAGCTTATAAAATTGCGGCGACCTTTCCATCTTCCAAATATTACAAGGATGCGGCACGCATTATATTGTACATTGATAAAGAACTCCAGCTTCCGGTCTTTATTACCATTTTTAACGAGGCGAATCAGTTAGTAGAGAAATATGGCTATCAAGACCTTCAGTTGAATGTGGGGCTCACCGAGAAAGATTTCGACAAAGCGAATCCTGCCTATAAATTTTAAGAAGGGAATGTAAAATTCCTTGACAGAAAAGAGAAAATGTGCTAAAAGAAAAAATTTTCTAAAAGTATTTTTGAATACAAAACCCCTATTATTATCAAATTTTGCACAGAAGTGTGTAAAAGGCAAGCAGGATTTTGAATGGTAAAAAGTGGGTATAAAAAATACTCTATATTCCGGATTGACTGTGGGGGTAAAGGGATTAAAAATGAAAAAAAACTTGACAAGAAAAAGAGATATGGTACAGTAAATTTAGAGGAGACTGGTACCTCTTAAAACCCCTCTTTTATATCCTGCGAAAGAGCAGGGAGCGAAGAAACGCAGGGTGGATCTTCGAATTGACCGCACCCCTTCGCTCGGTTTCCTTTCTTCTGCTCCGGATAAGTCTCAAAATGGGCCAATTTTGGCCTAAGAGTATCCGCCAGGAGAGAGGAAGAGAAGAGAGGAGGGATGAGACAAACTGAAGGTGGAGAATCATGGTCTTTGGTCGCAAAAAACAGATAGTCGCTATCGATATTGGGAGTCATGCTGTTAAGCTGGTCCAGGTAAAAGAAAGTGGACGGGGAGGGTATCACCTCCTCAACTTTGGAGTCATGCCCCTGGTAGCAGAAGCTATTGTAGATGGGACTATTATGGATGCAGGCGCAGTGGCAGAAGCGATCAAGACATTGGGGGAGATGGAGCAGATCAAAACCAGAGAGGTAGTGACGTCGGTATCTGGGCATGCGGTCATTATCAAAAAAGTACAATTCCCTCGTATGGATGAAGACGAGCTTGCCGAATCACTCCCCTGGGAAGCTCAGCAATATATTCCTTTTGATGTAGAAGAAGTGAATCTCGATTTCCAGATCCTGGACCTGCCGGGGAAAAAGCAGGAAAAGGACAACCAGATGGAAGTCTTGCTGGTAGCGGTCAAGAAGGAGAAAATCGATGATTATACCGGTTTACTCATCGAAGCGGGTTTTCATCCGGTGATCGTCGATGTCGATGTCTTTGCTCTGGAAAATGAATTCGAAGTCAATTATCCCGAGGATCTCGACAAGGTTGTTGCCCTGATCGATATCGGGGCGAGTCTAATGAAAATTAACATTTTAGATAAAGGTATTACGAGTTTTCAACGGGATCTTTCCATCGGGGGCAACAGATATACCGAGCGGATTCAGAAAGAATTGCATATTGGGTATGAGCAGGCGGAAGCCTTGAAAATGGGGGTGGAGGTAGGGGGATTTTCTCCCCAAGAAGTATTACCGATTATGCGTCAGGTCACAGAAGATCTGGTGGCAGAGATTCAACGCTCTTTTGAGTTCTTCCGGGCTAGTGGTGCCGATACACAGATCGACAAAATTTATCTGAGTGGTGGGTGTGCTAAAATCCGGGGAATAGATAAATTTATAACCTCGATTCTGGGTATTCCTACTGAGCTGATGAATCCTTTTAAGAATCTGCAGATTAGCCGAAGAGAATTTGATCCAGAATATGTGGAGGAGATGGCTCCTCTGGCGGCGGTCGGAGTAGGACTGGCCATGCGAAAGGTGGATGACCGGTGATTCGTATTAACTTACTGCCCACTCGCGAACTCAAAAAACGAGCAAAGATCCAGCGGCAAATAGCGCTCAGTGGGGTACTGGTCCTTCTGGTGATAGGAGGAGTCGTAGGCGTATGGCTTCTCCAAAACCAGGAGATTGCCCGGTTAAGACAGGAAAGACAGATACTGCAAGCAGACCTCGATCGGCTCAAGAAGATAGTAGAGGAGGTCAACAGCTTTAAAGAAAAACAAAGAATTTTGGAGACAAAGCTCCAGGTCATCGATAAGCTTAAGGCCAATCAGCAGGGACCAGTCCATTTTCTGGATGAGGTCAGCCGAAACCTGCCAGCTCAAATCTGGCTCACCCGGATAGAGAGCGCCGACGATTTTACGATCCAGGGGAATGCCTTTGATAATTTGAGTATTGCCGAGTATATGAAAAATCTGGAAAAGTCTGGCTACTTCACCAATGTAGAACTGATCCAGGTAGCACAGCGAGAAATCGAAGGGGTCAAAGTGAGCGAGTTTTTACTCAAAGCTAAAGGCACAGCACATCCCAAAAGCCAGATAGCCGCAAAGGAGTAAACAGATCATGGTCGAGGGACTGATTGAATGGATTGATCAAAGACCATCCTCTCACTGGTGGGGGCTGATTGGAGTCATCATCTTCTGTATTGCCGGAGGGTATTACTATTTTATCTATATGGAACAGGCGCGAACCATCCGCAACCTCCATCGTGAAGTTGCCGAAATGCGGCAGACTCGTGATGAGCATCAAAAAATTGCAGACACACTCGAAGAATTCCAGCAACGCGTTGCCCAACTCGACCAGAAATTTAACGCGGCGAAAATTTTGCTACCGGAAAGTCGAGAGATTCCAGAACTCTTGACCCAGATTTCCAAACTGGGCACCCAGGTGGGACTGGAGTTTAGCCTCTTCAAACCAGAACCGGAGGTAGAACAAGAATTTTACGCCGATGTCCCGGTATCATTAGAGATGCGCGGTACGTTTCATAATGTGGTACGTTTTTTTGATGCAATCGGCAAACTCCCACGCATTGTGAATGTCACAAACTTTGAAATTCGTGACCCTACCCCAGTGCCCGGACCTGATGGAGAAGTCTTCATAAAAACGCGGGGAAGTATCGTCACTTTTCGTTTTCTGGATACTCCCCAAGAGGGAGAGCGACCACAACGGCCATCCAGAAGGAGGAGCTAGAGGCCTTGCAGGGTTTGAGGTTTTTTAGAGAATTTTCAGGGAGCAAAGCGCTGGTGGGAGGGCTCCTTATTCTCCTCCCGCTATGGATAACCGCCTGTGTGCCTTCAGAAGATGAGCTGGCCTCCCAGCAGGAACCTCCATTGTTCCAACGAAAACCACGACCCTCAAAAGCTTCACAAATAGAGGAGTCGTCCCCACCAGTCTTTAACTCCACGTATACCTACGATCCAACCGGGAGACGAGATCCTTTCAAGTCCCTGATTGAACCGAAAAAGATCACCAATACAGCCACAGAGAAAGAAGAGGCTGTCGAAATCGTCTCTCCTCTTCAAGAATATGACCTCTCTTCCCTGACCGTGGTGGGGATTGTATGGGGAGGACTCGGAAAAAGAGCGATGATTCGTACGCCAGATGGCAAAGGGTTTACTGTAACCGAAAATGTTCCCATTGGGAAAGGAAGGAGTCGAGTAGTCCAAATTACTCCAGAAAGTCTGATAATTGAAGTGATTTCACAGGATGATCAGGGAAAACTGGTGAAAGAAACCGTGGTTATGGAGTTAAGAAAAAAAGAGAGCTAGCCCATGCGAATGCCCGGTATTCTCTCTGTCTCTTTGTTGGTGGTTGGTCTGTTCCTTTTTGCAAGCTGTGCTACCTATACTCCTCCCTCTCCCTCTTCGGCAGCAGTTTCTGCCCAAGATACCTCCCTGATTACCGGGATTTCTACTACCGCTTCTTCATCTTCGCATGTAATTACTATCCAGGCTACCACCCCCCTCCGTTATACAGCCTTCCAACTGGCAGATCCCTTGCGATTGGTATTAGATTTTGTGGACACCACTTTTGCCTCATCAGTACAACCCTTGACTGTGCAGGATGGAGTGATTCAGAGCATCACTCCCAGTTTGCTGGAAAACGAACGAATTGCTCGGGTAGAAATTGATCTGCAACAAGAAGCTACACACCGGATCACCCAACAGAGCGGAGGGTTGACCATCAGCCTTACTTTACCCTCAGCTCTCCAAAGTGCTTCCCCTCGCGAACCGGAACAGGAGCTGCGGATAAAAGATTTTTCACCTCAACAGCTTATCGAAAGCCCGCAACCCCCAGTTCAACCCCTCCAAAAGCCAGATAAACCTTCTGAGGTTATCACCATCGGCCACTTGCCTCCTCCACGCCCGGATAAAGCCCATACCCTTGAAGGGTTACAGGTAGAGGAAAAAAAAGAGTTTATCGAGGTACGACTCTTTGCCGATGGAAAGGTGGGAGCGTATAATGTCCTGAAGCAAAATGCCTCTCTACAGCTTTTGGTCAACCTTCCGGAAATGCAAACCCGGCTTCTCCAGCGTGACATTTCGATCCAGAACTCTCTCCTCGAAAACATACAGGTGAAAAAAGGGGATTCTGAAGAACCTCTGGCGGTTGTGTTTCGTTTTAGAGAATCAGCCGCTTATAAAATCCATCGAGAGGAGAATCAGCTTGTATTTCGGTTCAGTACACCTCCTGCTCCAGCCGCTCCTTTTTCTCCAGCAGAGGTAAGCACTATGTCGACCTTTTTCCCGGACTCAACTTCACCGGCCCCTCCTGTAGAGCAGAGGGATGCCGTTTCTCAGCCTCCAGTTCCCCCCCTTTCGACCGTTCCTCCATCACCGATCGAAGTCGCTACCATTTCTCCAGAATCGTTTTCTGCACAACAAACCGAACCGTTGATAGCCCAGCAGAAAAGCCCTTACCAGATCAGAGATATTTCTGTACAAAAACTGGCCAACAAAAGCCTTGTGCGGATCGAGACAACCTCACCCACACCTCGTTATGCCATCTTTCTACGAGAAGATCCCCTTCGGCTTGCTCTAGAGCTGGAAAATATGATGCTGCCAGCAAGCCAGCAGCGGATCATCGATATAGACCCAGCTAAAGGTGGAGCTATCCAGAGTATTCTTCCTCTTCAGGATGTGCAGGCTGACCCTCCAGCCGTGGAGATCATCGTGCGTCTCCAGGAGAAGGTGCCTTACCGGGTGCTTCGTGCAGAAAACGGCTTGGTTTTGGAGGTTTCTGATCCCCCTGTACGCCGTCGAGTCTCTGAAGAGAAAAAACCAGCAGAAGAGCAAACCCCAAAAGAGAAATCGACGGAAGCACTTGAACAACCTCAGTACACAGGAACGCGGATTTCGCTGGATTTTCAGCGTGCAGATATTAATGATATTCTGCGTCTCCTGGCCGAGGTTAGTGGTCTGAATATCATTACCGGAGGTGATGTGCAAGGAGAGGTCTCCATCCGAATGGTCAATGTCCCATGGGATCAGGCGCTAGACGTTATTCTTCGTGCGAATGGACTGGGGCAAGAACGCATAGGGAATGTGATCCGCGTAGCCCCCCGTGATCGACTCTTCCGTGAACAACAAGAAGAAGCTCAGAATAAACAGGCACGGCTTATTGCCGAGGAACCGGTTACCGAAATTATTCCGATTAAATACGCCGTGGCTAAGGATTTGCAACCAAATCTCCAATCGCTTCTCAGCCAACGGGGTACCATCAATGTTGACGAACGGACGAATACTCTCATCATTCGCGATATTCAAGATAACATCCGGGAAATTTCTGGGCTGATCCAAACCCTGGATCAGCAAACCCCGCAAGTGCTGATTGAGGCCAGAATCGTGGAAACTACCCGAGAATTTGAACGAGAGTTAGGTATCCAGTGGGGGGGACTTCTCAGTAGCACTACAGACTTCCGCTTCCCGCACACGATTGGGATTACAGGGGGACGAGGAGCAATCAGTACCGGGGCTCTCCCTCCACCTCCTGGTCCGCCGGCTGCCACTGCCCCCACTACCGAGGATGAAACGGGAACGTTCGTGGTGAACCTACCCGCTGCTGTGGGCCAGGGAGCTGGTGGAGCACTCGGTATAGTTCTCGGCCATGTTAATAACTCTGCTCTGTTGGCTATTCAAATCTCTGCCCTGGAAGACAATGGCCAGGCCCGTATTATCTCGAATCCACGCGTAGTGACCCTGGATAATCAAGAGGCCAAGATCGATAGCGGGTTTACTATCCCCTTTGAAACTACCTCTGCCGAAGGAACCCGTACAGAATTTGTGGATGCTACGATCAATCTGACTGTTACTCCACATGTGACCCCGGATAATTTTGTGATCATGCAGATCCGTGCGGCGCGCAATCAACCGGATTTCAGTAATCGGTCTGCTGGTGGGGCTCCCACTATTATCCGACGAGAAGCTACGACCAATGTATTAGTGCGAGATGGTGAGACGACGGTTATTGGGGGGCTCTTCCAGCAGGATCTGACTAATGCCCTGAGTGGGGTACCGTTTCTCTCCAAAATTCCTGTACTCGGCTGGTTGTTCAAAAATGAGTTACGTCGAGATCGAAAAGATGAATTGTTAATTTTTATTACCCCACGTATTATACGACAAAGAGTAGTGACAGGAGCAGTCCCACAACTGTAATACCAGAGACATTCATCATTTTTAATACGAAGCGAAATTGGAGTAAACTACTAGTGAAAACCGTACGGGTAAACTTAGCAGAAAGAAGTTACAACATCCATATTGCTGCAGGAATATTGCAGCAAGCTGGAGTCCTTCTGGAACCCTATCACTTAGGTCAAACGATGGTGATCGGTACCGATCCCCTCATCCGGAAGGTTTATGGAGAAACTCTGCGCACCGGTCTAGAGCAAAGCCCCTTTCAAATTTCCTGGTATGAGGTACCTCCTGGCGAAGAGCAGAAGAGCCTGGCTAATGCCTCATTGCTTTACGACTACCTGATTGAGCAACGTTTGGATCGGCGTTCCCCCCTCGTCGCCTTTGGAGGAGGGGTAATCGGGGATCTGATCGGGTTTGTAGCGGCGACGTATCTCCGCGGCGTGCCCTATGTACAAATCCCTACGACACTTCTTGCACAGGTAGATAGTAGTATTGGTGGAAAGACAGCGGTCAACCATCCAAAAGGAAAAAATTTAATTGGGGCTTTTTATCAACCACGTGTCGTATTGATTGATGTCTTGACCCTTTCTTCTCTTCCTCGCCGTGAACTTCTTTCTGGATTGGCTGAAGTGATCAAATATGGGATGATCGCCGATGCGGAGTTTTTTCACTTTCTAGAAACAGAACGCGAAAAAGTTTTACAGCTCACCCCAGAAACGCTCCTGCATATCATCGAAACCTGCTGCCGTATCAAAGCTCGAGTCGTTGAGGAAGATGAACAAGAAGAAGGAATTCGGGCTATCCTCAATTTTGGACATACTATTGGCCACGCGCTTGAAGCTGCTTCCCAGTACGGAGTCTATACGCATGGCGAAGCGGTGGCGATTGGAATGATAAAAGCGACCCAACTTGCGGTTCGTCTGGGCAAATGTTCCTTAGAGGTCTTAGAGCGATTAGAAAAGATTCTGATCGCCTATGGTCTTCCCACACAACCGCATACAATAACACCTGCGGAGGTTCAGAAAGCGCTTTTCTTGGATAAAAAGGTGCGAGGAGGACGTCTTCGCTTTGTGCTCCCTGAACAAATCGGCCAGGTTGGTCTGCCGGAAGAGGTCTCTCTTTCTCTGGTTGAAGAAGTGTTACAGAGAACTTATTCCGAGTAAGTCTCAAATGGCCATGCTCAGCTCTCGGCTTCATCCAAGGATAACAAAAGAACTTCCCCGTACCCGGGATCTGCATGACCAAAACCACAAAACTCGAATTAAATTCAGATGGGACAGAGGAGTAAAGAAAATAAAAGCTTAATCCAGAGAAAAACATAACGAGATAAGGTTTCATAATACAATAAAACCGCTGATGGCATCTCCTCACACTGCATGAGGGAGACGTAAGGGGGAGAACCTTACGAACATGGGTTATAGGAGGGATACATCGTGGAGTACTGGGGCAGGGAATGGAAAGTTCTTTGGGTTCTCTTTGTGGCTTTATTGTTGGTACAGTGCGGCAGCGTCGGCAATGGTGATGGAGACGGCGCACCGTCTGAACCGATTGATCGGACTGTCGCTTCAACGACAGTGAGTGCAGGAGCCTCGGTTGTAGTTGCGGATGGTCGGAGCAGCGTGACGATTCGGGCTACCGTACAAAACTCCACCGGTCAAGGAATACCGGGTATTACCGTTACCTTTACAACGACCGCAGGAACCTTATCAGTCCCCTCCGGAAACTCTAAATCTACGGAGGAGGTTAAAGCTGTCCCTTCCCAAGATGAGGCCAAGACAGCGACAGCGGTCACGAATAATAATGGAGTTGCCACCGTCAACCTCATCGCAGCGACCCAGGTGGGCACCGCTACAGTAACTGCTTCTGCTCAGGGGTTTTTAGGAACCTTTGTAGTGACGTTTGTGGCCGATGCTCCCACGACCGTATCACTCACCGCAACTCCAACGACGGTAAATGCCGGAGATACCAGCACCATTCAAGCCACAGTGACTGATGCCAACAATAATCCCGTTCCGGAAGTCACGGTGACTTTTTCTTTTGTAACCAATGCCAGTGGAGCGAGCCTCACTCCTTTAACGAGTGTGACCGATGCGGATGGCCGGGTCAGTGTTACCTATACAGCAGGCCCAACTATCGGTACAGATACTATCCAGGCTGTATTGGCTAATGAGGTCTCGGGAACGCTCAACATCACGGTCGAAGCAGGCAGTGCAGCAGCCATAAATTCGCTTACGGTTAGTGCTGGTTCAAATACCCTCGTCGCGGATGGGAACAGCAGGGTAGCGATACGGGCCACTGTATTGGACCGTGATGGAGAAGGGATTCCGGCTATCACAGTAAATTTTAGCACTACCGCCGGGAGGCTCTTGGAGGAGTCAGCGGTTACCAATGCTAGTGGAGTGGCCACCGCAGAACTGATCTCTGCCCGACAAGTCGGTTCAGCAACGGTTACTGCGACCACCAGTGGCTTCAGTGAAAGCATCACAGTGAATTTTGTCCCCGGCGCCCCTGCTGTGGTCGAGCTTAGTTCTACTCCCCGGCGAGTCAAAGTACGAGAAGCGGCTACTATTCAAGCCACAGTGACGGATGCCAATATAAATCCGGTGGCTGGTCAAACCGTTACCTTCTCTTTTATCACTAACACCAGTGGCGCCAATCTCTCTTCTTTAACCGTAGTGACCGGTCCTGATGGACGAGCCAGCATCACCTACACGGCTGGTTCTACTCCGGGTACAGATACCATACGCGCCAGACTCACCAATGGGGTAGAAGGTACGGTGGAGATTACTGTAGAAGGCCGGGAGATAGAAGCCATTAATGTCAGTGCTGGGGCGGATACCATAGTGGCAGATGGCGAGAGCAGTGTAGCGATTCGGGCCACCGCAGTAGATAATAATGAGGTGGGCATTCCGGGTATCACCGTCTCTTTTACCACTACCGCCGGCCGGCTTTCGTCGAGAACCGCCATCACCGATGACAATGGAGTGGCTACGGTTGATCTGATCTCAGCGACTAAAATGGGAACAGCCACGGTCACTGCAGAAGCAGAAGGTTTTCAGAATAGCGTTACGGTCACTTTTGTCGCCGGTTCTCCAAGTAATTTGGCTCTGGTAGCGAGTCCTGGGACTGTGCAGATCAGGAAAACCGCTAACATCCAGGCCACGGTGACCGATGCCAATGATAATCCGGTAGCTGGGCAGAGGGTAAACTTTTCATTTGTCACCAATACCAGCGGAGGAACTCTGACTCCGGTGAGTGGGGATACAGATAGTAATGGGCAGACGAGTGTAACTTATACCGCTGGTCTGACTCCAGGGACAGACACTATTCAAGCGGTGTTGACCAATGGCATCGAGAGCACGGTGAGTATTGTTGTAGAGTTACCAGAGATTGGTTCAGTCACGGTAAATGCTGGGGCGGATACCATAGTGGCAGACGGCGAGAGCAGTGTAGCGATTCGGGCTACGGTCTTTGACGAAGAAAATCAGAGAATCCCGGGAATTACGGTGAGTTTTTCCACGACGGCCGGAACACTCTCCGCAAATACCGCGGTCACCAACACACAAGGAATAGCTACCGTGAATCTCATCTCTGCCACCCAGGTAGGGACAGCGACCGTAACGGCGACCGCGGGAGGATTTAGTGATACTGTTTCGGTCACTTTTGTACCCGGAGCTCCAGCCTTAGTGCAACTCACCACGACATCTACCGTGGTGACCGCCCGGGAAGAGGCTACTATTCAGGCTACAGTAACCGATGCGAATAATAATCCTATAGCAGACCAAACCGTTACCTTCTCTCTGATGACCAATACCAGTGGAGCGAGCTTGGATCCCCTGACTGGGCAAACAGATGAAAATGGTCGAGTGAGTGTAACCTATACTGCTGGTCTGACTCCGGGCACAGATACTATCCGTGCGGTGTTGACCAATGGGGTAGAGAGTACCCTCGATATCACCGTGGAGAGTATCGCCACGAGTATACAGTTGCTGGTGAGCAGTCCTCAACTGAATTCAGCAGGTTTAGATACGGTGACTCTCAGTGCGCTCGTCAAAAACGCGGATAATAATGTAGTCCCTGGAGTACTGGTCAAGTTTGCCGCAACTTCAGGGAGTATTACCATTGTCAATGATATAACGGATGCGACTGGAACAGCAACCGCTCGGCTGGGGACTGGTGGAGATCCTATCAACCGGGAGATTACGGTTACGGCCCGTACTGATACCCTGCAAGACTCTAATACGGTTAACGTAACTGGAACTACTCTTACCTTCAGTGGAACGACTTCGTTAGTCTTAAATGGGCAGACTACGTTGACTATTTTTCTGCGAGATTCTGGTGGTAATGGGATCTTTGGACAACAAATCAACCTTGTTTCTGCTGTGGGTAATCAGTTGAGTGCTACCACGGTTACGACAGATACCTCTGGTCGTGCAGAGGTCACTGTCACCGCTACGGTCTCTGGCGAGGATGTAATTACCGCTTCGATTCCCAACTCTACTGTTTCCGGTGCCTTTACTCTCACTGTCAGCCCAGACAATTTTACCTTTACCAGCCCTACTCCACCAGTGGAAATCCCCTTAGAAGCTACCCAACTTGTACGAGTCCATTGGGAAGAGGATAATGTGAATCAGGTCAATGAGCCGATCACCTTTTTTATTACCCGGGGTACGCTAATTAATCCAGTCACTGCTGAACGGGGATCGAGTATTACAGTCCAAACCGATGCCAATGGGGATGCGACAGTCAACATCACCTCGATCAATGCTGGACCCTCCATTATCACCGCTTCCGCAGATCGTCCGGGAGGGCCATCTGCTCAGTTGAATGTCGAATTTATTGCTACAACTCCCCGCTTTCTCCTTTTACAAGCCGATCGCGCTACTGTAGGGGTCAATGCAGAGGGGAGTACCGATCAACGGAGCGTGATTACTGCAGTCGTGCGTGATCCTCAAAACAATCTGGTCAAGAATCAACGCGTGGTCTTCTCTCTTACAGATGTGAGTGGAGGCACTATTTCTCAAGGATCAGCCATTACAGACAGTTTTGGCCGGGCGAGCACGGTGTATATTGCCGGGAATGCCCCCAGTGCCAAGGACGGAGTGATTATTGAAGCCCGAGTGGAGGGAACCTCTCCAGACTGTGACCCTACGGTACCTAATCCAACAGGCCCTTGTGATCAGATCACTTTGACTGTAGCTGAACAAGAATTATTTATTGTTCTGGGAACTGGAAATTTGATTGAAGCCCCCTCATCGACGCAATATGCCAAACCATATTCAGTATTAGTTACCGACGCCAATGGCAATCCGGTCGCCGGGGCCCGGGTTACGCTCAGTGTCTTGCCAACTCGGTATGAAAAGGGATTTTATGTCCCTACGTTTGATGAGGATGGAAACTTTTTGATCTGGGCCAAATTTCGCACTATAGACCCTGCCAATGGAGGGGATGATGGGGACCGAGCATGCACCAATGAAGACGCGAATAGAAATGGGATCTTAGACCCAGGGGAAGATTTTAATAATAGTGGGAAGTTGGAACCAGCCAATGTCGCGACTATCGATCCCGAATCTCGGGTGGTGACCACCGATGAAAGTGGGTTTGCTTTCTTCAATGTCGTCTACGCGCGGGAATTTACCTGGGTAGAGGTCGAACTCGAAGCCCGAACTACGGTATCCGGGAGTGAATTTTTCTCTCGGACCACCTTCTTTTTGCCCGGCTTAGCGGATGATTTTACGGTGGAAACGGTCGCTCCTCCTGGTCAGATCAGTACCTTTGGACGTGCCACCACCTGTACCTGTATCGACGAACTCACCAACCCCGCCTGTCCATCGCTGTTAGGACTGAATCCGGTTCGTATTGTGGATCTCAGCAGTGATACTATACCGGGGTCAGGAGGGGAAGTGACCTTCACTATCCAGGGGGGATCCCAGAGCACTTATGAGGTGCGAGCGTCGACAGGGACTTTGAATGGCGTGCCTCAGCCCTTACCTATCACGGTAAACTTTCGGGATACGGTTACACTTGCCGTAGGCCCCAATCCGAATGATACTTCGCGAACCATTGTGGTGACTGCTATAGACGAAGTCACCAGTCAACAGACTACCATCACAATTACCCAGGCTGCACCACTGGTGATTGGTCTGAGCACTACTACCCTCCCTGGTAATGGAGGGACGGTGGAGATCAGTATCAGTGGAGGATCCCAAACCGCCTATTCAGTAGAAGCGACGACCGGTACCATCAATGGTATACCACAGCCTACTCCGGTCTCCGTCTCTTTTGGGGAAACCGCTCTCCTAGAAGTAGAACCTAATCCAACGACCGAGGATCGTAATATTAATATTACAGCCAGAGATCAGCTCACCAACGAGCAGAAGACCGTCACTATTATCCAGGAGGGAAGACAAATACCGATTATCGCCTCTGTGACTGTCAGTGCAGAGCCGGATTCTATTGTTGCCGATGGGACGAGTAAGGCGGTCATACGCGCAACCGTCTTAGACTCCTCCAATGTAGGTATTGCAGAGGTAACGGTGACCTTTACCACTACCTTGGGAACACTATCGGCCACTTCAGCCACCACCGATGCCAGTGGGGTAGCGGTAGTGGATTTGACCTCTGGTACGCGCATTGGCACGGCAACGGTTACTGCAACCGCGGGAGATTTCAGCGATAACACAACAGTCGATTTTGTAGCCGGCCCTCCGGCGGTGGTGAGTCTGGAAGCAACTCCTGCTACGGTAAATGCAGGGAACACGGCCATTATTGAGGCAACTGTGCAGGATGCCAACTTCAATCCGGTAGCAGGGGTAGAGGTAACCTTCTCCCTGCTCAGTAATGTGAGCGGGGCGACCTTGAATCCCACCGAAGGGATTACCGACGAGCTGGGACAGACGCGAGTCATTTATACTTCTGGCGATACCCCGGGTACCGATATCGTGCAAGGACAAACCAATAGCGGAGTCTCCGGCACCGTCGAGATCATTGTAGAACCAGCCCCGGTGACTCCGGCGGACATTCAGCTCCTGGTGGATAGTCCACAGATCAATTCCGCCGGGACCGATACCGTCCTGCTAACCGCTTTGGTGAAGGATGGAAACAATAACTTTCTTCCCGGTGTGTCCGTGAGTTTCTCGGCAACATCAGGTGGTATCCAGGTATTGAATCCTGTAACCGATGAAAGCGGGGCTGCCACAGCTCGTCTCTCTACCGGGAATGATCCCTCAAACCGTACCATAACCGTTACGGCCAGAACAGGTGCGTTGAGTGCTTCAAATACGGTTCGGGTAACCGGGACAACTATCACCTTTAGTGGAGCAAACTCCCTGGTACTTGGGGCGAATACCACTCTGACCCTTTTCTTACGAGACTCTGCGGGAAGGGGTATACCAAATCAACAGATAGAAGTCACTTCTAACCGCGGGAACACGCTGAGCGTACCTCAGCCTACCGATTTTGATGGACGGACAACGGTTACCGTCACTGCAACCGAAGCGGGGGCAGATGTGATTACTGCGATGGGAGCTGGGGTGACGAGTAGTTTTAATTTGACCGTGAGCTCGGCTAACTTCGTCTTTACTTCTCCAGCTCCGGATACAGAAGTGCCTTTAGTGACCTCACAAGCAGTAATTGTGCATTGGGATGAAGCAGGAGTAAACCAGGTGAATCAATCGATCACTTTCTTCGTCACCCGAGGGCAATTCAGTAATGGAGAATCTACTATTACGGTGTTGACCGATGGGAATGGTGATGCCACGGTCAATGTTTCTTCAGATAATGCTGGCCCGGCCATTATTACTGCGGCGGCAGATCAAGTAGGGGGACCATCTGCACAATTATCAATAGAGTTTATCGCTACCATCCCTCGTTTTCTCATCGCTCAAGCAAGTCCAGCAACCATCGGAGTCAATGCTGAAGGAGAGACTGATCAACAAAGTGTAATTACTGCAGTCGTACGTGATCCCCAGAATAACCCGGTGAAGAATCAAACGGTGATCTTTTCGCTTTCCGATGTCAGTGGTGGGAGTATCTCTCCAGCCTCGGCAGTCACAGATAGCTTTGGGAGAGCGAGTACGGTCTACACGGCCGGGCTTTCACCAAGTGCGAAGGATGGAGTAATTATCGATGCAGAAGTAACCGGTACAGTGGGGTGTGATCCTACCGTGCCGAATCCCACCGGTCCTTGTGATCGGGTAACCTTGACTGTTGCCCAGCAATCTCTGTTTGTGACCCTTGGTACAGGAAATTTGATCGAGACCCCCTCTTCGACCCAGTATGCGAAGCCTTACTCGGTATTAGTCACCGATGCCGATGGGAATCCAGTAGCTGGAGCGGAAGTCAACCTCAGCGTCTTGCCGACTCGCTACCAAAAAGGGCGGTATGTTCCAGTCTTTGATGAAGCTGGGGAATTCGTTGCCTGGGAAAAATTCTTGACTATTGATCCCGAAAGCGGGGTCGATGATGATGTTGATCAGGCGTGCAACAATGAGGATCTGAACACAAATGGTATCCTGGATCTGGGTGAAGATTTTAATAATAATGCCAAATTAGACCCGGGGAATGTCGCGACCATCGATCCAGGTGTTGTGATCACGGATGCTAGTGGATTTGCCTTCTTTAACGTCGTGTATGCCCGGGAGTTTACCTGGGTGGAAGTACGGCTCGAAGCGCGGACGGAAGTTTCTGGCAGCGAGTTTTCTTCGCAAGCTATATTCTTTCTACCCGGATTAGCAAGCGACTTCAATCAGGAAAATATCGCTCCTCCCGGGGTGCTCAGCCCTTTTGGTCAGGCCAGGACATGTATCTGTACTGAATTTGCTGATTCGAGTTGTCCAACCCAGTCTACCGCTGCTCCCAATGATATTCAACTGCTGGTGAGTAGCCCGCAACTGAATTCGGATGGTTCGGATACCGTTACCTTAACCGCATTAGTCAAAGATATAAACAATAACTTTCTTCCCGGTGTACCTGTACGTTTTAAAGCCGATTCAGGTGGAATTCTGGTACTCAATAGCGTCACAGATTTTACAGGAACGGCAACGGCAACGCTCGGTACCGCCGGTGATCCGCTGAATCGGCCCATTACTGTAACCGCAAGCACAGGCTTACTGAGTGATGAGAACAGTGTCACGGTGACCGGGACTACGGTGACGTTTAGTGGGGCAAATTCTCTGGTTCTGGGTGATACGATTACCCTCACCATCTTTCTACGTGACTCCGGTGGCACTGGTATACCAAACCAGGATCTCCAACTAAGTTCTGCTTTAGGAAATACCTTGAGTGCTAATACTGTAACTACGGATTTTGATGGAAAGGCAACGGTAAATGTAACAGCAGTTATAGCTGGAACAGACACTATTACTGCCTCCATCAATCGTCTCGATCCGCCAGGGAGCGCTTCGGGAACATTCACCCTGACCGTTAGTCCAGACAATTTTGTGTTTACGGAGCCTCTCCCTCCGCCTAATCCTCTGACAGAGGTAGATTTGGGAGCAGACCAAACCATTATCGTGCATTGGGATATTGCGGGTGTCCCTCAGACAGGTGAAACTATTACATTCTCTACCACGCGCGGTACGTTGACCAATCCGGACACGGCTGAAACGGGGTCTCGGGTAACCGCAACAACGGATGCTAATGGTGATGCTCTGGTTACTATTGCTTCGGATAATGCTGGCCCAGCGATTATTACCGCCTCAGCCGACACTTCGGGAGGACCATCAAGTCAGCTCCTGATAGAGTTTGTAGCTATAACACCAGATTCTCTTATTTTACAGGCAGATCCTGCAACCATAAGCATTAATACAGAAGGAAGTACGGCCCAGCAAAGTGTGATTACAGCCACGGTTCGTGATCCACAGGGAAATCTGGTCAAAAATCAAACGGTGATCTTTTCTCTTTCAGACGTTACGGGAGGGAGTATTTTCCCAGCATCAGCCGTTACCGATAGTTCGGGAAGGGCAAGCACGGTCTATACGGCGGGATTGGTCCCCAGTGCTCAAGATGGAGTTATTATCAGTGCAGAGATCGCTGGTACACCACCAGGTTGCGATCCTACGAATCCTATAGCGAGTGGACGACCATGCCATCAGGTGACCTTGACCGTAGCCCAGCAATCGTTGTTCATCACCTTGGGTACCAGCAATTTGATTGAGACCCCTTCTTCTACACAATATGCAAAACCTTACTCAGTGCTGGTAACCGATGTAAATGGGAATGGAGTAGAAGGTGTGGAGGTAACACTCAGTGTGGTATCTACCCGCTATCAAAAAGGAACCTATGAGCAGGTCTTTGATCAAGACAATGAGTTCGTCATATGGGCCAAGTTTCCTACAGTAGTGTGTAATAATGAGGATTTGAATAGGAATGGGATACTTGATGCCGATGATTTTGATGAAAATGCAAATAACAGATTAGACCCTGGTAATGTAGCCACGGTAGATCCGGGTATTGTGGTCACGGATAGTACCGGTTTTGCCTTCTTTGATGTGAAATATGCCCGTGAATTTACCTGGGTAGAGGTAGAGCTTAAAGCCCGAACTACCGTTTCAGGCAGTGAATTCTCTTCACAGGCTGTATTTTTCTTACCCATCGCAGCAAGCGATGTCAGTATTGAGAATGTAGCCCCTCCAGGGCAAATAAGTCCATTTGGAACCGCAGCAGTATGTGCTGATCCTAATTAATTTAACTCACTTTTTATGAACTCATACTCAGTATGAAGCTTGTTAGGTTGGACGAAATAAAACTCTCGTAGAAGTTACTTCAAAGACTACTGTCTGGTCAAGGTTACAATGGTGAGTTCTCTCTTTTCACCCTCACCCTGGCCCTCTCCCCTCAGGGGTTCAGGGGCGGACAGAGAGACTCGATGGGATTTACACTCTTCCCTGTCGCACGAAGAGAACCCATCAATTTCCTCCCCCTTGAGGGGGCGGCAAATGGGCAACCCTCCGCTGCGCTTCGGGAGGATTGAGGTGGGGGTGTAAAAAGCACTCTTTTCCCCTCATCCCAGCCTTCTCCCACCAGGGGAGAAGGGGAAGGTGTCCACCCCTGAACCCCTCAAGGGAGAGGGGAGAAAAGTGAAGAGGTCTGTGATAAGGATCTGAAAACATTAGATTATAACTCGCTGAGAATGATACACGGTAAACCTGGGACCTGACGGAATCTGGGATCATTCGTAATGAAGAGGGGGCTGGCTGAGGCAAGGGCTGTTGCAGCATGAAGAGCATCGGGTGTTTTCAAACGAGGCATTGCAGCACGGAGCCTAGCAGCCCGTTCCCAAAGTGCAGCGGTTACAGGAATTAACCGTACTTCACGTGCACGGAACAGTGACCGAAACAGATGTTCAAGAAGCGCGTCTCCATCCCGAAATGGCTTGATTAGGGTTTCCAACAACACTAATTCGCTACTAATGATCTCAAACTGATTTGCCTGAGCTGCCACACATTGGTTTTAGTATACTCCAATATGGCTCAATATGCTCTACACTATAGATAAATCCGTTCGCATCCAAATAAACAGGACCGGTAAAAAGCAAACTCAACGTTCCCATGCCGTACGCTCTTCCTGAAGATACGCATCAACCTCAGCAGCCGTCTTAAAAAGCCGCTGTCCAGGTACCTGGGCGAGGATGTCCAGTGCTGATGAGACTGGAGTCGCTGGTAATTCGGGGAGGATCACAAAGATATCTACCAACTCTCCATAGGGGAGTCGTGGATTGCTGAGCTCAATTTTCCCTCCAGGGAGAACAGTAGTTTTTAGATGTAAGGCTGTTTGCATATATGTAATTCCTCTACGTAACGTTGATGTTGAATACTCTATCCTGGTTTTTGGTTTCTATCATCAAATCACCATAATGTCAGAACTAAATGCTGAGTTGTTTCGTTCCATTGTTCTCTCGCATTCATTGTTTCAATGCTACCCTTTTAATTTAATCTACCGCTTCTTATCAATAAGCGCATGAGCGGCGCGCATGACATGGGTGCAGTGAGGTCTGGCTCTTAAACTCAAGAATAGTCTGTTTCTCAAGCTGCACTATAGATCCTTCTAGCTATGAGTAAAGGAGATTCATAATAGCCATCCTCTCTGATCCTGTCAAGAAGGATAACATGCAGTTCACAGAGTAATGAAGAATAGAACACTCTTACGAGATATCACGCAGGCAGTATCGCTTGGGATTCATGAAGTAATCCACAGGTACCGCTTCCCCTTCGACTGGACAGGCGCAATTTACGAACTCCTGGATGTTTGAAAAACAAGGACTTCGACGGTTTATAGATGGGATAGGACCAGGGTATGCTTTTAAGGGAAACCCACTGGCTTCACCTCTTTCGGTCTTTGTAGGAGATATCGCAGCGGAATCGATTGCGGATCAGGAAGCCGCTTTAAAGAACAGGAGCTCGAGACCTATATCCCGGCTATCCAGCAAGGACTGGGGAGAGATCTTTTGCTGTGAAAAAGGTGAGGCCCCTCTATAGAGCACGGGAGCAGTATGAAAAATTCCTGTCCAGCATAAATCGGAAAAGAGGATGGAAGCAAGGGTTTCCATCCTCTGCCAGATGTTCTCTCAGCGATCGATATCGCAAAGAACGATATCAATAGATCCCACGATAGCTACCATATCCGCTACCATGGTCCCTTCCCCCAGCATTTCGCTAATCGCGCTGATATTACAAAAAGAAGGAGCGCGACATTTGACCCGGTAGGGAGTACCCGACCCATCACTGATGATATAGAAGCCATATTCTCCACGCGGGCTTTCCGTCCGTACATAGACCTCCCCTTTAGGTGGGCGGACCCGTTTAGGAATCGCCTCTTTGACGTCGCCAGGTGGGATATTGGGGAGCGCTTGTCGAAGAATTTTTACCGACTCATACATCTCCCAGACACGCACCATGTACCGATTCCAGCAGGACCCCAAGGGGCCATGTTCTTCCACTCCCAGCGGGATGTTAAAATCAAACCGATCATAAATCGAATAAGGCTCATCACGCCGGAGATCCCAATCCACACCACTCGCCCGAAGATTTGGTCCAGTAACTCCGGCATTGATCGCCGTCTCTGCGTCAATCACCCCCACATTCGCTGTGCGCTCGATAAAGATTTTATTAAAGGACAGGAGATTGTTCAGCTCATCGATCTTCGGTTCAAAGTAGTCGATAAACTCCATAGCCTTTTCGACCCAGCCCGGAGGCAGGTCCCGAGCCAAACCACCTATCCAGATGTAGTTATACAACATCCGAGCCCCACTCACCCACTCGAGTAAGTCGAGGATCTTTTCACGATCGCGAAAAGCCCACAGAAATGGTGTAAAAGCCCCAATATCTAAGCCATAAGTCCCCAAAGCTACCAGGTGGCTGGCTATACGGTTGAGCTCGCACATGATCACGCGGATATACTCCACCCGTTCCGGCACTTGAATACCCATCAGTTTTTCGACAGCAAGCGCAAAACCCAGGTTTTGGTTCATCGAGGCAAGATAATCAATCCGATCGGTATAGGGAGGAATCTCCTCGTAAGGTAGCGACTCAGCATGCTTTTCGAAGCAACGATGCATATATCCAATATGCGGAATGACCTTGCGTACTACCTCTCCATCCGTTACCAGTTGTAGGCGGAGTACTCCATGGGTGCTGGGATGTTGTGGACCCATATTCAGGATCATCTCATCTTCACTAATCTGGATATCCATCCCCTTTGGAAGATCAGAAGGAGCCATTGGGGCCGGTGCAAAGTGTGCAGCTAACTCTTCTGCTATCTGCCGTTCTTGCTCCGTACCGATCAGCGCCCCGACAACGGTGTCTTTCACGTTTTTGAGGAAACTCAGCATCTCTACTCTCCTTGCGCTATACACGCTCAATTTTCTTCGCGAGAACCCGCTTCTTGCTCCATCTGCGATTCGGTCTTGGTCTTCGATTTGGCTTCGGTTTTGGCTGCACCCTTTTTCCCATCTTCTCCTTTGGATGTTTTGGCTGCCTTTGCGGCTCTGGCTGCCTTCGCCTCTGCCTTGGCTTTCTCTTCAGCTTCCAGTAAGCGCTTGACTTCTTCTGGGGTGTATCGTGAGTAGTGATAAACCAGATCTTCACGGTGGTAGACCGAGTTTTCATATCGGGTGGTCATGATCAAACATTCCGTCGGGCAGGGATAGGTGCACAGGGCACAATAGCAACACTTGGACATGTCAATATCAAAGCGAACGACATGGAGACGCTTTTTATGCCCATCAGACGCTTCTCCCAGATCTTCACCGGGTAAGGCTTTGATGGTATCAATATAGATACAATCAACCGGACAGGCATTGGCACAGGCGTTGCACCCGATACAGTCATCGATATTGTTGAAGAGTTGAGCTCGGGCTCCTACCGGGAGTTCCCATTTTTCATCAGGGTATTGCAGCGTGACCGATTTCGTGAAGAGGTGTCTCAGGGTTAATGCCATGCCTACTAACACGGTCCATGTCGCGATGTAGATGTTACGGAAGTAATGTCTCACGGCTACTCTCCCTCTCGTTGCTGCGGTTCAAAGATATACTGCCCACGATCCGGATCAAGATCTGGAAAGGGAACACGCATACCATGGTAGTATTCCTGCACAACATAGTCTTTGCGGAGTGGATGTCCTTCCCAATCCTCGGGGAGGAAGATGCGACGCAGGTCTGGATGATTCTCAAAAATGATCCCAAAGAGATCATAAGCTTCCCGTTCATGCCAATTCGCGGTCAACCAGATCCGGGCTACCGAGGGCACGACTGGGTGCTCACGGGGAAGCTCCACTTTCAGAGTGATCTTGTGTCGATGGATCATCGAGTGCAGATGATAGACTACTCCCAGATTGTCTTTATAATCGACTCCACTGAGCGACATCAGGGAGTTAAAACGTAAAGAGTCTTCATCACGCAGAAACTGCGCGACCTCTGCCACTGCTTCTGGCGCGATTTTTATATAAGGATCTAAGCCCTCTTCATTAAACTCAAGAATCTTATCTGCAAAACGTTCTCGGACTTTCTCGTAGATTTCAGCACTGGTCATTCGGCTTCCTCCACCCCACCCCTCACCGGTTGTTTCTGGAAAGATCCTTTGAGAAGCTGGACTAACCCAACCGATTTTTTCCCTTCTCCGCGGAAAGTCTGTTCTCCTCGAATCTTTTCTTGCAATTTGATAATACCCTCCATAAGGGCCTCTGGACGTGGGGGACAGCCGGGGACATAAACATCAACCGGCACAATCTGGTCTACCCCTTTGAGAACATGATACCCATGTTTCCAGTAAGGACCTCCACAGGTAGCACAGCTTCCCATGGAAATGACATATTTGGGTTCAGGCATCTGGTCATACAGACGCTTGATACGTTCCGCCATCTTGAGGGTCACCGTTCCAGCTACGATCATAAGATCTGATTGGCGCGGGCTTGGACGAAACACTCCCGCCCCGAATCGGTCCAGGTCATACCGCGAAGCGCCTGTCGCCATCATTTCGATAGCGCAGCAGGCCAGACCAAAAGTCATAGGCCAGAGAGAAGAAAGTCTCGCCCAATTGATGAGTTTGTCTACAGAGGTGATCAGAAGATTATCTCCATATCTTCCTTCTGCTGGTATGGAAGCCATAACATTCTTCTCCTTACATATCGATAGAGATTCAACAGATCGACTATCTATAAGTAAAAGTGGCTACAGACAGCACTTCTTTCTTCTCACAAACTGTCCTATCCGCTTTGAGTTCGTACTCCATAATAAAAGATTTATTTTCATTTTGCAATTCTGTTTCGCACTTCCCTCTATTTTTCTCCGAATTTAGTTCTTTCAGAAGGGCACTCTGCTGTGTTTCAGCTCAAAAAGTTTCCTTGACAGAGAAAGGGGTAGAGGGTAGGATTAGGCCAGGATGAATTTTGCTATCCGAAATCCACATTCCGCAATTCACAATGAGTATTACCTAGTGCCTGGTCAAGCTTGTTTTTGTGCGTGCCTTTTTCTCCCCTCTCCCTTGAGGGGTTCAGGAGCGGACAGGATCACGCAGTGAAGCATGCGCTTCTCCCTCCAGCACGGAGGGACACCGTCATTTTCCTCCCCCTTGAGGGGGAAGGAAGATGTCCACCCCTGAACCCTCGATGGGGGGAAGGGGTACTTGACCGGTGTTCTAGCAGGAGGGATCGAGAGAGCACTCTATGGAACAACCATTATCTGGGATAAAAATCGTCGATTTCACCATGTATATTGCAGGCTCTTATGCGGCCATGTTGCTCGGAGATTTAGGGGCTGAAATCATCAAGATAGAATCCCCATCCGGCGACCCATTTCGCCAGTCTTATGGATTTATGGGATGGAACCGGAGTAAACGCAGTCTCTGTCTTGATCTCAAAACGGTAGAGGGACAGCGTATTGTCGAGCGCCTCCTCCAGCAAGCGGATGTAATGATGGAGAATTTTCGTCCTGGAGTAGCCGATAAGCTCGGAGTAGGATATGAGCGGGTGCGTACTCTCAATCCTCGGCTCATTTATTGCTCCGTCTCCGCCTTTGGCCAGGAAGGACCATGGAAAGACAAGCCCGGGTTTGATCCCTTGCTTCAGGCTCTCGGTGGTGTCATGGCTTTTCAAGGAGGTCCTGATGCCCCTCCAGAATATGTCCGCGTTGCCGTGTCTGACTATTATGCCGCTGCACTGGCTGCCTATGGAGTGATGACCGCGCTCTTTGTGCGGGAAAGGACTGGCATAGCCCAGCGGGTCGAGACCTCACTCCTGAATGCGGTGATTGCCATCCAATCTGGCCATTTTCTCTCCTTTGCCGGAAAACATCCCCTGGTTAGAGATAACCCTATCTATCGTCTCTATAAAACAGGTGACGGTTATATTTTTATTGCCTGTGGTAATGATCGGTTCTGGCACAAGCTCTGTCAGGTGCTCGACCGACCAGAGCTGGCCGAGGATCCTCGGTTTACAACCCGCGCACTCCGTGGGGAACATGCTCAGGAGCTTATCAAGATCTTGGAGGAAATTTTCCTGACGAAGAGTAGCACCGATTGGCTTCAGCTTCTGGAAAAGGGTGATGTACCGAGTGCACCAGTGCAAACGCTGGAGGATTTTATACACCATCCTCAAGTTCAGGCCTCTAGCATGATTCTAGAGTATGAGCATCCAGAGGTAGGGCCACTCCGGATGATGGGTGTACCAGTCAAACTGGAGAAGACTCCAGGAGCTCCACATCTTCCCGCACCAGTTTTAGGTCAACATACCGAGGAAGTATTGCAGGAATTAGGTTACTCACCAGCCCAAATTCAGGAACTAAAAGCACAGAAGATTGTAGTGCAATATGGTGCATAATTTTCTGTTGTGAGATCAGAAGAAATGGTGACTCTGGGGGAAAACTGGAAAAGTGAGATCTCTATTCCCAGATTCGGTGTTGTGGAATAGAGGGTTGACTAGTGCCTGGTCAAATTTGTTTTTGTGAGTGCCTTTTTCTCCCCTCTCCCTTGAGGGGGGAGGGGCAGAGTGAGGGTGAAAAGAGAGAACTCTCAATTTTGACCTAGACAGGGTACCAGGGTGATGCCGGGTGACATGGTCATTCAGAAACTGGATGACTGACTCAGCATACGCTTTATCGGTGAAAGAGGAGTAATGTATGATGACACTGATTCAGGGAGGCTGGGTCGTCGGTTTCGATGGCCATAGCCACCTCCTTATCCGTGACGGGGTGGTAGTATTTGAAGGGGATCGTATTGTCGCCGTGGGGAAAAGTTATGATAAACCAGTTGATCAGCGGATCGATGCTCGTGGTAAACTGGTGAGCCCTGGTCTGATCAATAGCCATATTCATGCGGCTATTGATACCCAGATCATGTATCTGGAAGCCGGACGCCGGGATTTCTTCGGGTCTATCGGCCTCTCCAATGCCCCTGCACACTATCGTCTCGAGGCTGCCCGCCCCTCCTTGAGCGATCAGGAGCTGTGGGATAGTGGTGAATTTGCCTTGACCCAGGTACTCAAAAGTGGGTCCACTACTTTTGTGGAAGCAGGGGTCAGCATTGGCAATGCCGAAATGTTCACTGAAATTGCGGCCAAACACGGCGCCCGGGTGTATCTCGGGCCAGGGTATCTTTCCGGAAACTGGTATCATGACGAAACGCGTCACGGTGTTCTCGGCTATGCCTGGGATGAAGCCAAAGGCCTGGCTGGTCTAGAACGGGCACGAGACTTTATCCAGCAATATTCGGTAACTCAGAACGGGCGTATTCAGGGAATGCTTATGCCGGCTCAAATCGATACCTGTAGTCTTGATCTGCTGTGTGAGACACGGAAAGTAAGCGATGAGCTCGGCGTGCTTATTCAAATCCATGCTGCGCAGTATCTCTACGAATTCCACGAAATGTTGCGCCGCCATGCTCGTACACCAATAGGGGTTTTGGCAGATGTAGGTCTGCTGGGACCACGAACTTCTATAGCGCACTGTATTTTTACCACAGCGCATCCCTGGACTCATTTACCTGAACGTGAGCCTGGCCGACATGACAGCGATGATCTCCGTCTCTTAGCCGAGACCGGAACCAGTGTAGTCCATTGCCCTTTAGTCTTTGCCCGGCGTGGTATTGCCATGTACTCCTTTGACCGGTATCGGCAAGCTGGGATCAATATGGCTCTCGGCACAGATACTTTCCCGCGCGATATCATCCATGAGATGCAGGTAGGTGCTCTGGTGTGTAAGGTGGTCGAAGGAAATTTTCTGGCTGGAAATGCTCGGGATCTTTTCCATGCCGCTACGCTTGGAGGAGCTAAACTCCTCGGTCGAGATGATCTTGGCCGGTTAGCTCCAGGAGCCAAAGCCGACATCATCATTGTCGATTTTCAGGATCTGCATGTCGGACCGACCAACGACCCGATTCGCACGCTGATTCATGCAACAACTGGAGCTCAGGTTGAGCGAGTCATTATCGACGGGCACACCGTAGTTGAGGACAAACGGATCGTTGGACTGGATGAAGAGGCCCTCCTGGCACGAGTACAGGGAATCAATCAGAAGCTCTGGAATCATTTTCCAGCTCGGGATTGGGCTAGACGTCCCTTAAACGAGCTCTTTCCCTCCACCTTTCCCATAGTGGAGTAGAGGTGAGGCTCAGTGTAAGGAACAGGCTTTGCTAAAAGTTTTGCGAAGAAAAGTGAAGGCTCCACCGGCTGAAAGGCGGTGGCTTCAGCAAGTCGACTGAAGTCGACTGCCCGAATCATTCGCTGATCGAGATGTCGTCATCGCGGGCTCGCTCCATGTCCGCTTGCATCTCAATATACCGAGCGATCACCTCATCCGTGATCGTACCCGTAGTCGCGGCAACATACCCGCGAGCCCACAGATGCCGACCCCAAAATGGCTGAGACAGCCGTCGATATTCGCTGAGGAGTTCCCGCGACGACTTCCCTATGATCCGCCGTACCAAGTCAGAGACGGATACATACGGCGGCACGGACACGAGGATATGGACATGGTCTTTGGAAATGTGTCCTGTGATGATCTCCACTTCCATGGTCTTGCAGATATCCCGGATGAGGTCGCGTAATCGGATCGCCACGTCTCCGTAGAGTACCGGCTTGCGGTATGTGGTAATCCACACGAGATGATCCTTCATATCATAGACAGCATGGGACGTTTTGCGGTAAAGTCTTCGACGAAAGTCGAGGGTTTTTCTCCCATTCCCCGAAAAGGACAATAACATCACCGCGTTTATAAGTGACCCTTTGCTGCATCATAGTTATCATAGATACTCATCTCAGGGCTTTCCCAATCTTCGGCAAATGTCGCCAAACGTGCACGTAAATCAGCAGCTTGAGCTTCATCAATACCGCGTGTGCGCAAATCTATCAGGTGTGTTTCCAGAAAGGTGACAATGACACGCGTCTCGTCACGCACATCACTGGGTATTTCTACCAGTTCAATCTTACCATTGCGATACACTCCTTCAACACTCTTAAGCATGATAGCTTCCTCCTTACTACTCTTTTGGATTACACCTTATCACATTATTTCATCTGTCTAACGATCAGTGTTAGCAGCACGCATAAAATGTGCGGCTACATGCAAGGGTTAGACTCAATCTCTTAGGATAATCACTTTCCGATACGGGATACACGGAGAGTAATACGCCATATTTTAGATGGAGATCGGTGATAACTTCAATCATCCTATCGATCTCTTTTCCTGGGATAACAGGCCCTTCGAGAACAACGAGTAGATCAATATCAGAAGCTGCTGTCGCTTCATCCCTGGCCCGAGATCCATATCTGTCGATCTATTGTGGCAATTTACTGCCCTTTCACCACCAACAACCGATGCAGCCGATCCGCGTCGGTCAGATGGGTCTCTTCCAGGTGGAAGCCCCCCGACTTGTCATCGCGGAACAGCCCTTCGATCCAACTCCGCTGCCGTCCCCACGTGAACGTCGCAGCAGTCGCTGGGCGCGAGGTCGCTACGTAACGCTGTTCTCGCTTCGTCCGATCCCAGTAAGCGATCAGGTTGACGGGGCCACAGGCATGTTCCCGCGTCAGGCGGATTCCACGTAGATAGAGCGGTCGATCCTGCGGGACCGACAGGGAGCCCACCCGCTACCACATCCCGTCTGACCCCTGGCATGGAGGGTCTGCCGACTGCTTGAGGCATTATACATCCAAAATTCCTGTTCCGCAATCCGCCATTAGTATTAGATAGAATCGAAATCATAAAGAAATGAGCATGGTATCATAAGCAAAGGTAATAGGCAAACCTTCAGCCTGGAGTTGTTTTTCCAGCTTTTGCAAATCGTCAAAACTCATCCCATCCGGTTCTTCGATATGGGTCATGATGACCCGCTGTGCATCGAGTTTCCGCACAATATCCAGCGTTTGCTGATAGGTAGCCTCTATTTTCAATATCGGATGCTTTTCGGGGATACGGCGCTCTCCGGTGAAAGGATCGAATTCTGCTACTCCCATCGGAACAACTGCCAGATCTAAGGAACGCATTTCTGCTGGTGGATCCCAGCCTTTGAGTTCGTCCGGGGCAATCAAGATCCGTTTTTCCCCTTCGGTACAGAGGAAGGCGTAGACATAGTTCTCCGCTACCCGAAAAGGTTGCACATGGGTCTTATCAATCACTACACTTTCTCCATCGGTCAACTCGATGATCTGTATCCATCCCTGTTCGGCCATATAGCTAAAATGTTCCCAATTCCCCAGCCTTCTCCGAAAATCGATGGCTACTTGCTGAGGTAAATAGATATCGGTCTGTCTATGCTGAGGGGGCCAGTGCCGGGTATCCCAGTTGAGGGTTTCCCATACTCTACGACCCATCACATGATCGGGATGCCAGTGGGAATAAAAACAGGCTTTGATCGTTTTGACCTGCGAGCGATTCAATTGATCCTTGCTTTCTTCAGGTGTATCAATGAGTATGTCCGGGCCATGGAGGAAAAGGCTAGGGCCACTCCGGCTATACGGGATACCCTTTGCCCGGGCCTCTATACAGACTCGACACAGACAACCTGGCCGAGGAGTTGTAAAAGCTCCACCGGTACCCAGAAACTCAATCTGCATATCTCTCCTCCGACTGTGGAAAACGAGATCGTGCCATACTTACGCTATGCTATCTAATACTTGTTCAGCTTGTACCAGATCCCCGGTCATACCCATCTGTTGAAATAAATCGATAGCCTGAACAAGATACTCTTTAGCCTGATCGGTTTTGCCCTGGCGCTGAAGCAGGAGGGCATAGCGCACACAGGTGCGAGCCAGTTCTGGTCTGGCGTCAATCTTTTGCTGGAGGAAAAGGGCTTCGAGAAAAAGATTCTCTGCTGGCTGTGGATCTGCCGGATTCAGCCTGAACAGAGCCTCTGCCAACGCCCGGCGTGCAAGAGCCTTCGCATATCGATCACCACTTTCTTCGGCCAGCCGAATTGCTTCGTGACACAGGGGAGGCGCAGAGTCGGGCTGGTCAAGGGCTAAGAGGCAGGCCGCAAGATAAGCATTGAGCCAGGCCAGGACTAACTTGGTGCCTAATCGTTTGCCCAGTACCAGATCCTCCGCAAGGATCTTATGTCCCTGCTCTGGGTTACCCATCATAGTATACGCACGTCCTTCCACGATTTTAACCAGATAGACCCGAAGGAGGTCTCCTTTTTCTTCGGCCATACGCCGCGCCCGTTCACAATCCTTGATCGTCTGTATCCATGCCCCTTGCTGGTCGTGAATCATGGCGCGATAATGATACGCCGCTGCTTCGGCCAGAGGATTCTGGATCTCCTGGGCTAGACGAATCCCCTGATGAAGATAGGGAAACGCTTGCTCAAATTCTCCCATATGTCCAAAGGCCAGGCCCGCAAAGCCTGAAGCCGTGGCCTCTTCGCTTTTATTCCCGAGTTGCCGCATCTGCTCGGCACTCCGGGCCAGCATCTGCGCTGCACGCCGGAAGTCGGATTGAAACCAGTAAGCTCGGCCCATGAGATTGACCGGGGGAGTGGCCAGGGATTCGTCACCCAGCCGGTCAGCAATCTCAAGACTCTTTTGGGCATAAGTGATGGCCGTGGAAGGATTTCCCAGGACATGCTGGATCCGTCCGAGCCAATAGAGTATCTGGGCCAGACGAGGGTCATCCTGGAGCGCCTCTGCCAGGACACGGGACTCCTCCAGATTCTTCTGATCTTGCACCAGATCCGTTCGTGTTGTTCCCACCGTGGCAAGCTTGAGAGTTGCATCAATCTGGGCACGATAAGCCTCGGGGGAGGGGGGAAGGGTGCGGGCAATGGCGAGCGCCTGGGTATAGTAGGTAGTCGCCTCGGCATGGGCATAGAGACGGGCAGCCTGATCTCCAGCCAGGAGTGCATACCTGATCGCTTTCTCATGGTGTGCACTACGGGTATAGTGATAAGCAAGTAAAGCTGCCTGCTCTTCCTGTCGCTCAGCAAAGAAGTCTTCCATAGCTCTACCAACCGCTCCATGGATCTCCTGTCTCTGTTGCTCCAGGAGGCTCTGGTAAGCAACCTCCTGGATGACGGCATGTTTGAAACGGTATCTGAGCTCAGGAAAGACCTGGGTTTCGTGGATCAACTCCAGATGCTTCAACATGTCGAGGGCCTGTTGAATTTGGGGAGTGTTTTCAGAGAGCCGGGTTAGGAGGGAGAAGTTAAAATCACGGCCGATGACCGCCGCTATCTGGGCTGTGTGTTTTACGGGATCGTCCAGCCGGTCGATACGTGCGCGCATAATGTCCTGAATAGTAGTGGGGAAATCAGCCCCCCTTGCTCTCATCCAGTGTACACCACCATGGTGCCGGATGAGGGCTTGTTGTTCCAGAAGCGCTTGAGTGACCTCTTCAATGAACAGGGGATTCCCTTCAGTCTTCTCCTGGATGAACTGCAGCAAATCTAGAGGCGGATCTTGATTCCCCAGAAGATACGCTACCATAGTCTCGGTCTCCATCGCCGAGAGAAGATCGAGGGCGATCTGGGTATAGTAAGGTCTATCTGCCCAGCGGACCGTGTAGCCAGGACGATGGGTAGTAAGTACCAGCACAGGCATACTGGCAATCCCTTCAGCGATTACTTTGAGGCATTCCTCAGAACTCTGATCGATCCAGTGCAAATTTTCACAGCACAGAACAAGCGGTTGACGCTGGCTTGTCGCAAAGAACAACGCACGCACGGCCTCAACAATCTGCCGTCGCTTCTCCCTGGGTTCCAGGTGTCGTAAGGGATCGTCGGTAATGGGCAGGCTGAACAAGGCTTCCAGGAACGGTAGGGTGCCCTCTAGCTCTGGATCCAGATCCCGGATACCCTGGCGCAGTTTGGCCTGGATTTGCTGCAGAGGCTCTTCCTCTTTGATTTGAAAATACAGGCGCAATATCTCCAGGATCGGCCTAAAAGGTGTAGTCTGTCGATAGAGTATACAGTACCCCTCCAACCAGGCGACCTTCCGGTGGTCAACCGATGAGTGAAACTCATAGATGAGACGCGACTTTCCCAGTCCAGGCTCCCCCACAATGCCCACTACTTGCCCACGCCCTGCTGTTACCCGTGCCAGGCAATCATGCAAGAGGGCCAGCTCCTGCTCTCGGCCCACAAAACGGGTCAGGCCCCGCTCGCGGGCTACATCAAGACGCGAACGAACGCTCCGTTCACCCATAACCCGATACACCTGAACAGGGGTAATATCTTTCATCTTCAGGAGCCCTGCTTCTATACATTGGAAATACCCTCTGACCAGCTTATAGGTCGCTTCGGTGAGCTGGATAGTTCCCGGGGTTGTTGCCTGGTGCACACGCATCACCAGGGTAATGGTGTCTCCCACCGTGGTATAATTGACCCGACCATTCTCTTCGATGGTTCCCACAATGACTAACCCAGTGTGCAACCCGATCCGTACAGCCAGATCCACCCCGTATTGCTGGCTCAGGAGCGTAATGCTTTGTGGCATCGCCTGCTGGATTCCTAAGGCCGCACGCACCGCCTGCCGGGCATGCTCCTCGTCAGCCAGCGGTACTCCAAACAGCGCCAGGAATCCATCACCGAAAAAGTGGGTGACGGTTCCTTCATACCGATGCACTTCGTGTAAGGCGAGCTCCAAAAAGCGATGTAACAGAGTATGCATCGTCTCCGGATTTACCTGCTCGGTCAAATCGGCGACGTTAGCTACGGTACAGAACAACACGGTGACATGTTTGCGCTCTCCAGTGAGCGCTGACCAGGAAGTACGAAGTTTCATGGGGAGCGGGGGTACCAGAGCAGGAGAAGAGGCAAGGGAGGAGGGGGTAGAGGGTGGTTCTAAAGCTGTGAGAACGAAATGCTGGTCCTCAAGCTCCTCTAAAGGTGACGGTTCAGCCTGTGCGACCTGAAGGATTGAATCAGGTGCACGTTCCTCCACTGCTCCAATGAAACGATAGCCCCGACCGTGTATAGTCCGAATGAGACGTTGCGCTCGCCCACTGTCCCCCACCACCTTGCGTGCCTCCATGAGGCGGTGGGTCAGGGTGACCTCGCTCACAAACTGATTGGGCCAGAGGTACTCGAAGAGTTCTTGCCGGGTGACCACACGGTCACGATGCTGGATGAGGTAAGCGAGTAGATTGAACACTTGAGGTTCGAGCTTAAGCGGTGTGCCAGCACGACGGAGTTCGTAGAGACGTGTATCGAGTTCGTAGTCTCCAAAGATGTAGATCATCGACTGGCTCCTCTCTCTCCAAATGGTGGTCTGTCCTGTTCAGGTTCTCCCCCGATGCATTCGCAAGATACATCTTTAGGAAAACACCTCCGCTGGGAGCGCGGGCGTCTCGCCCGCTGCGGGCCAGAGGTCCGCGCTCTACGAGGAAAACCCTTCTCAGAGCGAATAAATAACCCACCTGAAGTAGATAAATAATACTCATCATAGTCGACTCTTTATCAGGCTGTCAAGGTAGAAAACTGTGGAAGAGGATAAAATCTCCACACAATCTCCATCAAATCCCCACACCATCCCCACCTCTTTTTCTCCTACCTGTGTTATAGTCTGTTCACTACTCAACCCCACGGAAAACTCATTGGTACCCTGTTTCTCTCCTCTCCGAGGTTCGGGGGCAGACAGGATAGCTCAGTGAAGCATGTGCTCCTCCTTCCTGTGCGAAGGGAAACCCTCATTTTCCTCTCTCCTGGTGGGGGCGGCAATTGGACAACCCTGCGCTGCGCTCCCGAAGCAGAGCGAAGGGGAATCATATGGTCATCCGGGATGACGAACGGACTTCCCTACGCTGCGCTTCGGGATGACGAACGGACTTCCCTGCGCTGCGCTTCGGGAGGACGAATGGACTTCCCTACGCTGCGCTTCGGGAGGATCAAGGTGGGGGGGGAAAAGTTTCTATATAGTTTGTTGTTATTAGCAAAGGAGGCAAGCATGACGCGATTACAAGCAGCAAAGATCGAGGAGTTAAAGAATCGCTTCCGGGGTGATATTCTTCTTCCGGGCGACAATTCCTACGAAAGTGCCCGTCAGATCTGGAACGGGATGTTCGACCGAAATCCAGCGATCATCGCGCGATGTATAGGAACCAGTGACGTCATCAATGCTGTGAACTTCGCTCGGAACCATAACCTCCTCATCGCCGTGAAGGGAGGGGGACACAATTCGGCCGGGAATGCCGTTTGTGATGATGGCCTGATGATCGACCTGTCACTCATGCGGAGGGTCACCGTAGACCCGAGGACCAAAACGGCGCGAGTGGATGGTGGCGCACTGTTGGGTGATATGGACTCTGAGACCCAGCTCTATGGGCTGGCGGTCTCAGCGGGTATCGTTTCCCATACGGGTGTCGGAGGACTGACGCTCGGCGGTGGGTTCGGCTGGATCAGCCGCAAACACGGTCTCTCCATTGATAACCTGGTATCGGCTGAAGTGGTAACCGCAGATGGTAAACTGCTGACCGCTAGCGACAGTGAGAATCCAGATCTCTTCTGGGGTATTCGAGGGGGAGGTGGCAATTTCGGAATTGTCACCTCCTTTGTGTTCAAGTGTGCTGAGATTGGCACAGAGGTTTACTCGGGCTTGATTATCAAGAAGTTCACGGATGCCGAGACGTACATCAAGTTTCACCGCGACTACGTCCGCAGGTTGCCGGACGAGATGACCATCTGGATAGTGGTGCGTCACGCACCTCCACTCCCATTCCTGCCGAATGAGGTTCATGGAAAGATGGTAGTAGCCGTTCCCTTCGTCTGGCTTGGCGATGAGGTCGCTGGTGCAAAGCTAATTAAGCCGGTATGCGAAATCGCCGACTCTCACGGTGAAGCCATCGGTATGAACCCCTGGGTAGCCTGGCAGTCAGGCTTTGATGGTCTCGTGGAGCATGGTGCGCGCAACTACTGGAAATCGCACCACTTGAAAGAGCTTTCTGACGACTGCATCGACAAGATTATCGAATTCGCTGATAAGATGCCCACCGATGAGTGCGAGATTTTCGTCCCGCACATGGAGGGGGCTCCCAGCCGAGTGCCGGAAACCGCGACGGCATACGCACACCGTCAGCCCCCTTTCGTGCTCAATATCCACACCCGATGGCGCAATGTCTCAGACGACGAGAGATGCCTTGCCTGGGCGCGTGACTTTCACCGTGCAACGGAGCCATTTGCTCAGGGGGTCTATGTGAACTTTTTGAGTGATGAGGGTGAGGATCGTGTCAGGGCCGCCTACACGACAGAAGTTTGGGATCGGCTGGTACAGCTCAAGAAGAAGTACGATCCACACAATCTCTTTCGCATGAACCAGAACATCAAGCCTATCTGAAAGGAGGGAGAATATGATCTTGAACATCGTGGGGATCATTTTGCCCTGGTGCGTGGTAGGACTGGGATGCTGGATCGGTTACCATTTGATTCGCCAGAATGGGCGTATCTTGTTACGCCTGGAAGCGCTGGAAAGGCAACTTACTCAACTTAGTCCAACACCGGTACCACGTACCGTTCCCCGGACAGCATCTGGTCAACCACAAGGCTTGCCGGTTGGCTCTGTAGCGCCAGCATTTACTCTCCCGGATCTCGCTGGAGAACGGAAAACCCTGGCGCACTGGCGTGGACAACGGTTGCTCCTGATCTTTTTCAACCCCCACTGTGGCTTCTGCCGCCAGATGGCTCCGGATCTGGCTACCCTGCCGGTCGAGGGCACCAATGGCTATCCGCTCCCCCTGGTGATCACTACCGGGGAGGCCGAAGCAAACCGCAAGTTCGTCGCTGAGTATGGCCTCCAGTGTCCTGTACTCCTGCAAGAACAGAGAGAAGTGGCCTCTCAGTATCAGGCTCATGGCACGCCAGTGGGCTATCTGATCGATGAGCAGGGGAAGATCGCTAGCCCACTGGCTGTGGGAGCGCAGGCCCTGCTTGCTCTGGTTGATGCTCCGAAATGGAGACACGCCGAAGCCTCTGCAAGTCACAATGGACACAAAGTACACAAGGGGAATCGGTCGCTCGCGGAGAGTCGGATTAACCGCAGCGGTCTAAAAGCCGGTACCCCTGCTCCCTCCTTTACCCTGCCCCGAATCGATGGAGGTACACTCTCTTTAGCTGACTATCGTGGACAACGCGTCTTGCTCATCTTTAGCGATCCGCAGTGTGGTCCCTGCGATCTGCTCAGTCCCAGGCTCGAACAGCTTCACCGTCGTACTCCAGAAGTGCAGGTGGTGATGATCAGCCGGAGAGGGGTTGAGGAAAACCGCCAGAAAGTGCAAAAGCATGGCCTCACCTTCCCGGTGGTCCTCCAGAACTCATGGGAGATTTCGCGGGCGTATGCGATGTTTGGCACACCGATTGGGTATCTGATCGATGAGGAGGGGATCATCGCGGCGGACGTGGCGGTGGGGGTCGAATCGATCCTGGCGCTTGTAGCAGGAGCGAATAATCCGCAGCGTGGTGATCAACCAAGGCCATCAGCGCGAGACCGCACGGCTATGGGCCAGAATGGGCATCAACGCGATCAAGTGCTGGAGGGACGCAGATAAGAAAAATTCTTCCCCTCAGAGGCCAGACCCAGATCCCGTCCCGCGTGTGAGCTGTAGGTAAACACCCGGGGTCTTCGCTTCGCTCCGACCCCCCGGAGCGTAGCGGAGGGTTGTCCATTCGACTCCGGGGTTTATCATCGATTTTTCTTCACTCCAGATGTCGGCCCCGGGAGCCGTCCCCGGGTGTGGGGACTGGATAGTGCCTTACTTCTGGTGTCTGTGCACAAAAGGGGTGGAAGGGAACTGATCAGGAGGACACCATGGAACAACGATTTGACGATCTGGCCAGATCCTTAGCCAATGGGATATCCCGGCGCGAGGCGTTCTGGCGGGTGGGCAAGTTTGTGGGCGGGGCATTGCTCGGTTCCCTGAGTCTGCCCAAGCAGCTCTGGGCACAAACCCCACGCCAGCAGTGCCTTCAACTCTGTCGGAACAACTTCTCTACACGACGGGATCGACTGTTCTGTCTCTTTATCTGTCGGCAATGCCGGCAGACTGGTCGCGTGCCGTGTCTCTTCCCCTCGCCGGACACTGATCCTCCATATTTTGTAGGCTGTTGTGACACCGAGTGCTGTGACGACGATTTCTGTCCATGTGGAGGAGCAGGTGGAACGTGCTGCACCAACGACGAAGTTTGCTGTGAGAACGGCCATTGCTGTCTGGCTAGTGAAGTGTGTTGCGGGGACGGGTGCTGTGAGCCTGGTGCGGTCTGTTGCCCCGAGATCCAACAATGCTGTCCGGATTTTCGCCCCATCTGTTGTGGGAATCTTTGCTGTGGCTCTAGCCAGTTCTGTCAGGATGGGGAATGTGTCGATGAGTGTGCGGAGGGTCGAATGCCCTGTGGCCAACGGTGCTGTCCTTCCGGCCTCGTCTGCTGTGGAGACTTAGAGTGCTGCGGGGCGTGTTGTCCACAAATTGATGGCAGTATCCTGTGTTGTGAGCCAGACGAAATCTGTGATTTCATAAATGGTCTCTGTATCCTCTGCCCGGTTAACGAACAACCCTGTTTGGATCGGTGCTGCCCTCCCGATGCGATCTGCCAGAATAGAGAGTGCATCCCCTGTCCTCCAGAGCAAGTGCTCTGTGGGGAGATCTGCTGTGGGCCTGGCGAGTTCTGTGATGTAGTTCTTGGAGAGTGTGCCCCCTGTCCTCCGGGTGGAACTCCCTGCAGAAACGGGTGCTGTTTTGATGGCAATATCTGCTGTGAAGGAGGATTTTGCTGTCCTTCTTCCGAACAATGTTGTGGAGGAGCGGGGGAGAATATAGGAACGTGCTGTCCGCCGGGCCGAAGCGTATGCTGTGCGGAGGGGCGTTTCTCTTTTTGCTGTCCAGACAACACCACTTGCTGTGGGAGCGAGTGTTGTTTACCTGACGAACGCTGTTGTACCCAAAATGACTTTTCTATCTGTTGCCCTCCAGGGAGAGGGAAGTGCTGCACTGGCATAGGCTCTTTCGGCAATATAGTGCCTAAGTGCTGTCCGGATGATTGGACCTGCTGTGCGGATCCGGTAGTGGCATGTTGTCCTCCTGGTTATACCTGTTGTTCGGAAGGGAGAACGTGCTGCCAGCCAGGGACTGTCTGTACCCCAGAGGGATGTCTCTTCCCGTAAGAGATTACCGGGGTGACCAGGGTCTGCACTCTGGTCGCCTTGGAGGATATCTAGCTGGAGAAATGACAGAATCTTAAGAGCAGGAAGCATATAGCTATAGCGGTTAGGAAGCTTGAGCGAGAACCAGACATCCTCCAAATTCTCCTTCTACCACAATACAATCAAAAAAGGAGGCTAAAGCAAACTTCTCAATTTTGCGACGCTGGAGATCAGCTCCACCATTAGTAATAAGAGCCAGACGAATCTTATGGTTACGGAATTGCTGGAGCGCCTCGAGAGCTCCGGGAAACAGCCGCAGGGTTTCTTCTCGTTCGGTCAAATAAAAGTCTGCAATTTCCTGGGCCAAGTTGGGGATGTCTATCCCAAGTTGATGCAGAGCTGCGGCAACAATCTCGCGCTGAGTTCTCTGCATGTGAAGACGTCCCTCTCGGTGTCGTTCTGCATCACTCCAGAACCATTTACTCCGCAATCTTCTCCACCTCTACACTGAGAAATCAGGGAGACCGGATTTCGGATTGAGGTGTTGTAAATCCGCAATCCCCAATCCGAAATCTCCAATCCGAAATCCGAAATCTCCAATCTGAAATCTCATCTGGACAGAGCATTTAGATAAGTACAATACGCCCGGCGAGCCATCCGAAAATCTTCTAGACCAAGCCACTCGTTTGGAGCATGCATGTGATTATTGGGCATAGTCCAGGCCAAACAGATCGTGTCTACCCCGAGCATCTGCTGGAAGAGTTCGGCCATCGGCAAGGTGCCTCCCAATCGAATAAAGAGCGGTTCCTTTCCATACAAATCTCGTAATACTGCGCGCGCTACCTGCAATCCTGAGTGATCACGTCGGATAGTAAAGGGACGGGCTGGTCCAGGAAAAAGGGTAATAGTTACCCGGGCCCCAGGAGGAGAGTATTGTTCCACATGTTGGCGGATCAGCTCAAAGATCTCCTGTGGGTCTTGATCTGGGACCAGTCGGCACGAGAGCTTGGCATGTGCCTCACAGGGAGTAACGGTCTTGGTGCCTTCACCCTGGAATCCGCCCCAGAGTCCGTGGAGATCGAGCGTAGGTCTGCCTCCAAGACGTTCCATAGGGGTATAACCTGGTTCTCCCCACAGAGCAGAGAGGCCAGTACTTTCTCGAAAGGCTCTTTCATCGAAGGGTATAGCTGCTATTTCGGCTTTATCTGCGGAAGTGAACTCCTGGACCCGGTCATAGAACCCTTTGACCGCTACCCGCCCTTCGGGGGTATGCAAACTCGCTATCAGTTGGGCTAAGGCTTGCAGTGCGTTAGGTACCGTCGCGCCATAACCGGAGTGGAGATCGGTATGGGCAGTACGCAGATTGATCTGAAATTCGATCAGCCCCTTGCAAGCTACGGTGAGCGATGGTTGATCTGGTCCGTGCATTACTCCATCAGCGGAGAGAATAAAGTCACAGGCCAGACGTGTACGTTCTTTGTGAAGAAGAGTGGGCAAACTCGGACTGTTGATTTCCTCTTCTCCTTCCAAAAAGAATTTAAGATTCACCGGCGGTATTTTCTGGGTTTTGACCAGAGCCTCGACTGCCTGGAGAGCTGCTAACAGGTTCCCTTTGTCATCTGAAACTCCCCGGCCATACATCCGCCCTTCTCGTATGACCAGATCAAAAGGAGGGGACTCCCAGCGATCGAGTGGGTCAGGAGGCTGGACATCGTAATGGCCATAAATCATAATAGTCGGACGCTTTGAGGAGACAGGCCAGCAACCATAGACAACCGGATGATTTTCCGTGGACAGAATGGTGATCTCTGGTATCCCAATAGCCTGAAGTTGTTGTACCAACCAGTCTGCTGCTTGCTGCATGTCCGGCCGGTGTTGAGGCAGAGCACTTACACTGGGGATATGCAGGAAGTCTTTAAGCTTCTCTAAATGTTGCGGCTCCTGTTCGACAAGATACTGTTCCCATGGATAAGTCATTACCTCCCTCCTCTTTTCCATGTTTGCCTGATGCTCAGGAGTCTTCCCGGTAAAGAGTGGCTTAGATCATTGCTGCAGGGCAAGAGCCCATTTCGGCCACACTGACCGGAAACTCACCCTGCTCTATAAGATAGAATCAGTATATGAACTCATAGCGGATAAGTTTTACCATGTCATGCTGACTCCTTTGCTGCACTCAAGGAGGACAAAAGGACTACCCTACGCTTCGAAATGACAGGGAAGGTGATACTCGCTATGAGTTCTATATCAAAAATATCGTAGCACTTTTTTCAGAGAATGACGAGGCGGGGGAATATTTTTAGATGGGCAGAAGCCTTAGGAAGAGATGAATAGGTAATTGTAGACAGTCCTTTCTAATCAACCGCAGTCTTCATTCCTGGGAGCGCAAGTGACCTGCTCACTTCGGCAACAGGTCAGCAGTCTGCGCTCCCTGAACTTACGACCTTTTCCAAGAGAGTCTCCTGTGAATGCTCTAAGAAGCACAGAGATAAGAGTTCGCTTTATACATCACCTCACTCTGGATGGGAGCAGAGCGATTTGCTACCACCATGGTAAAGGTTTCGAGGCCATGTACCAGTTCCCGTGGGGCGGTAACGTCACGCTGCAACTTTTGTTGTGCATTCTGCTGGAGCATCTCCAGTTGCGCTGGCGGAAGTTGCTCGCACAGCCAGGAAGAAAAGACGAGCAGGGGTGAGTACGTCGTCATCTCAGATCACCTCCTTTCTGTCATATTTTTTTGCTGTTGATGAGTAGTCTACCGTACTGCATCCCGCACTGCAGTGAGGAACATCACCACCTGCAGGTGAGCAGGCTCACACAGAGGAAGTGGGAAGATGATTTCTCGCTCATCACCCGTAATACAGATTCAAGGAGGGGTGGTATTGCTTTTGTCTCTCTGTCTATCTGGCAGATGAAAGGGAGGAAGGGTCTGTTCAAGTTGCCCTCTTTTCGGCTCTAACCAGGAGGGCAACTTGAGGTGGGTGCCCAGTTGCTCAAACGGTTCATCAATAGTAAATCCTGGAACATCGGTGGCCATCTCAAAGAGTACCCCACCCGGTTCTCGAAAGTAAATCGAGTGGAAGTAGTGGCGATCTTTGACCGGAGTGACCTGGAATCCCAGTTCCTGAATTTCTTGTCGCCACCTCTCTTGTTCTTCGTCAGTCGGTACCCGCCATGCCACATGATGCACAGTTCCCACAGCTACTTGGCCTGGTTGCTGATCAGGAAGATATAACATATCGACAAAGGTCCTGGCATTAGCGGAGTCTAGAGCATAACGAAACCGATTACCCACTTCTCCCGCCAGGCGAAAACCAAACGTCTCGGTCAGCAGGGTAGCCGTGGGTTCATAGGCTGCTTCGGCGAGGGTCACGCTATGAAATCCCTGAATCGCATATTGGGGAGGAACCGGACCATCGTTCCAGGGATGGGCATGTGGTAGCGGGGGAGCAGTAACCAGCTCGAGTGGTAAACCATCCGGATCAGTCAAGACCAGCACCTCTTCAGCAAAACGGGAGATTGGCCCTTCAAAGGGGATATGAAATGCGGTGAGACGATTCATCCAGTAAGAGAGGGCTTCCGAAGGAATGGCAAAGGAAATCACTGTAACCTGACCAGTCCCCTGCCGTCCTTTTGATGCCTTTGGCCAGGGAAAGAAGGTCAGAATCGTACCGGGAGTTCCCTGGGCATCACCATAATAAAAGTGATAGGTCCCGGGATCATCAAAGTTTACGGTTTTTTTTACCATCCGGAGTCCCAAAAGACCAACATAAAAATTTACATTTTGTTGAGGATCACCGGCAATAGCCGTTACATGGTGGATACCCGGAATACTCCTTTCCATCAGCTTTCTCCTTTGAACGCAATATTCTATTTACTGAGAGGTATTCTGCATCTTCTCCCAACCGTTGGAATTTCCCGAGCCAGGCGAATTGTCCACTCGACGATCCACCGCTTGGGTAGAACCATAATCCCCTTGGGCTGATCGTACCGCCTAACCATCCCCAAGCGCACAGGGTAATACTGTCGTACCACGGTGGCCAGGGTTTCCTGTAGAACCTTAGGATCTATAGTCGTATTAACGATTTCTCGGTTTAGAGAATCTTCCAGCCTGCTGCCAGATCTGGCAGCAGGGATCGGGGGTTCAAGTTCATGCCATTCCGTATCATTGAGGTCTGGGGAGGAGGGTCGTCTTTCCATAATGTTATCACAGCCGACGCACCTCCTCTTGACTTTTTTTGATACGCTCTAAGGGATTGGAATTCCTGCCACCCGGAAGGGGAAAAGGTTGCGCCAAAACGACAGCCCTATATCCCGGTTACTTTAGCGAATCAGCGAGCGTTCTCCACTGGCTCCATAATTGATGAATACGGTCTTTAGTTCCGTAAAGAAGCGCAACCCTTCTTCGCCCATTTCTCTCTCTCCAACGCCTGTGGCTTTCATTCCACCAAACGGAAGCTGTGCTTCACCTCCCACAGTTGGCTCGTTGACATGAACCATACCGGTTTCTACTTCCTCGATAAACCGGAGTGCTTTATCCAGATCCTGGGTGAAGATCGAGCTGGTCAGTCCATAGGCAACACTATTCGCATACTGGATGGCCTCTTCTACCGTGTCCACCGTCGAGATGGAGAGGACTGGACCAAAGATTTCTTCCTGGAAAATCCGCATATCCGGGCGTACGTTATCGAAAATGGTTGGCTCCACAAAATAGCCCTGGCTGAGCTGTTCTGGCCGTTTACCTCCCAAGACAAGCTGTGCGCCTTCTTTCTGACCGATTTCAATATAGTTGAGCACGGTCTTCCATTGTTTCTCATCGACTGATGGGCCTAAATCCACCGATTCGTCCAGACCCGAACCTATTTTCATAGCCTGAGCCTGGGTAACCAGACTATGCATCAGCTCTTCTTTGATCGCGGATGCGGTAATAACACGCGAGGTTGCCGTGCATCGTTGTCCTGTGGAACCAAATGCTCCCCCATGAATGGCAATGGCTGCTTTGTCGAGATTTGCGTCTGGCAATACAATCACCGCATTCTTGCCCCCCATTTCACAGGTAACCTTTGCCCCCCGCTGTGCTGCTCGAGCATAAAGCTGACTTCCGATCTCATTCGACCCGGTAAAGGAGACTGCCCGAACTTCTGGATGTTCGACTATAGCATTACCGACTATCGAACCTGACCCTACCACCATGTTTAGCACACCTGGTGGGAGACCCGCTTCCTCATAGATCTCTACCATAAGGGAAGCAGTCGCCGGTGTTAGCTCAGCCGGTTTAAAGACTACCGTATTCCCAGCGACCAGGGCTGGTGCAGATTTCCACACCGGAATAGCCCACGGGAAGTTCCATGGCGTAATTAAACCAACAATACCCAGAGGTTGACGTATCGTATAGGTAAAGGTGTCCCGAACTTCACTTGGAAGGGTATTCCCTCCCATGCGAAAACCTGCACCAGCATAGTATTCTAACACATTGATTCCCTTGATCACTTCTCCCCGGGCTTCACGCAAGATTTTTCCTTCTTCCCGAGTCAAAGTCCGAGCAATTTCATCGGTACGCTTTCGGGCAATGTCAGCGGCACGCCACAGAATACGACCGCGTTCTGGTGCTGGCATCTTTCGCCAAGCCGGCCATGCTGCCTTCGCCGCTTCTATCGCTCGTTGAACATCTTCCGCCGTGGCGGCTGGAAACTCGGCGATGACATCAGAGGTATCGGCAGGGTTAATATTCCGGACAATGCGTTCAGATTTTGGATGATACCATTTTCCGGCCACATATGATCCTGTATGCATATTCTACTCCTTTCTGTATTGGGTTATATCCCTGTATCCTCCAACGCGATTTTCTCCTTCAGAGATTCTGAGCAATGGAAAAGAGTGGAGAATCTCCTATTGAAGAGCCTGTTTTCCGACAGAGAGATTCTGCATCAAGTTTCTACTCTCGCCAGAGAAACCGCAGCATCCCAAGAGCGCGTTGGAGTATGAGTCGCTGGAGTTTTTTGCTCAGCGGAACGACGAGTCTTCTTCATTACTATTGCATGAATAGCGCTGAGAATCAAGGGGCTACTCAGGCTAAGATTCTCCCTCCGGGGAAATATAGACATAGCGAGTAAGTCTGCAAATGTCATTCTGAGCAGAGCAAAGAATCTCGTAGTTCTGTAGCGACGCATAAGAGATCCTTCACTTCGGTCCTGATGACCTGCAGACTTACTCGCTATGAGTTTATAGACACAAGACGGGAAGGGATAAGGCTAACGGTGAAGGAAAAATATCAGGGGACAGAATCGAAATCAAATAGTTACATATCACCAGAACTGGTTGCCCGTCCGACGAGTAACATATGGACAACAGTGGGAACAACCAGCTCCTCCTCGTCTGGATTGACGCTGTCCTGTACCGCCGCAATGAGGTCATACAGGGTAGTAGTAACGGTCGATGCCCTCTTTTTTTGTGCTAACACTTTTTGCGTTCTTTTAGCTACCTGTTTCACACCATTCAGGGTCGTATTCATGATCTATCTCCTCCTGAGAGTATATGGAAGTATCCGGGCTGGATACTCGTAATCACTATTTACTGGAACATCTTACCTGATACTTTACCCTGTCCAATCCTTCTCTGCTGTGGGAGAAGTCACAAAAGAAAGGTGATTTAATTCACAAAAGTACCCGTTCTTGACCTTAGAACTTTTAAATACTCTCTTTTCCCAGCAATAGAGGAGACCGAGATGAAGGAGACTCACGAGAAGATCACTTGAAAAATCCGTGTCAGTATGGCATGATGGCATTACATGGATCATCAACTAAAACAAACCTTTTCAGGCCAGTTTTCGGAGAAGGCATAGAGAGAACAAGAAGGAGCGATTATGGAAAAAGCGTCTCTGGACTTTCTAAAGGATTTACTCAATACGATCAGTCCCTCTGGCTATGAAGAAGAAGCGGCGCAGGTATGGACTCAGTGGACGAAGAGTTTTGCGGATAAGATTGAAAAGGATAATCATGGGAATATTTTTGCCGGAATTAATCCAGACGGATCACCCCGCGTTATGCTGGCCGGGCACATTGATGAAATTGGCTTTATGGTTACCTACATAGACGACCAGGGATTTCTTTCCTTTACTCCAATTGGGGGCCATGATATCCAGATCGTGCAGGGGATGCGTGTGGATATCAAAACGGCGCAAGGACGTATCCGTGGTCTGATTGGAAAAAAGCCGATTCATCTCCTCGATGCGGATGATCGGAAAAAGGTGCCAAAGTATGAGGATCTCTGGATTGATATTGGGGCAAAGGATGGAGAAGAAGCCCGTTCCCTGGTGAAGGTTGGTGATCCGGTGGTGTACTCCTATAATTTCGAAGAATTGCGTAACGGTCTGGCCGTAGCCCGGGCCTTTGATGATAAGATAGGAGCTTTTGTGGTTGCCGAAGCCCTTCGGCTGCTGGCCCAAGATCGGCCACAAGCGGCAGTCTTTGCGGTAGCTACGGTCCAGGAAGAGATCGGTTTACGCGGGGCGCGCACCAGCGCCTATCATCTGAACCCAGACGTGGGTATCGCTATTGATGTGACCTTTGCTACAGATAATCCGGGTATGGAAGGAAGAGACAAAAAACGCTTTGGGGAGATTAAACTAGGAAAGGGGCCAGTTTTGTCCCGGGGGGCTAATATTAATCCCAAGGTCTTTGCGGGATTAGTACACACCGCAGAGAAAGCGCAGATCCCGATCCAGGTCGAAGGCGCTCCAGCGGGGACTGGCACCGATGCCAACGCTATCCAGCTCTCCCGGGCTGGAGTAGCCACTGCCCTCGTCTCTATTCCGAATCGCTATATGCACACTCCCTGTGAAGTGGTAGCGCTAAGTGATGTGGAGCAAGCAGCACAACTCCTGGCTGCGTATATCAGAACCCTGACGCCTGATACTTCGTTTATTCCTACGGAATGATCGTGAGCCATATATTTTGATCTTCCTTCACAGGAGAAGGAACCCATGTTCTTCAGTCACTATGATTACAAGTCTTGTTATGATGAGGTTTTTGATACAAGTGGGACTCCTCGACCGCATTATCGTACCATCGTAGATTGGTTTGCCTCAGCCAGGCCCACTGAATTTGGAAAACGCCGGGCTCTGGCCGAGCTAACTTTCCGGTATCAAGGCATTACTTTTACCGTGTATGGAGATGAGGCGGGTATCGAGCGTACCTTTCCTTTTGACCTCTTTCCCCGGGTCATTCCGGCCCAGGAATGGACTCACCTCGAGGCTGGTCTCATTCAACGGGTTACGGCGCTGAATACCTTTTTATACGATATTTATCATAGTGCCGATATCCTCCGTGACGGCATCATTCCCTCTTCCTTGGTCCTGGATACCCCCTACTTTCGGCCAGAAGTTCGAGACATTGCTTTAGCGCATAATGTCTACATCCACATAGCGGGTATTGATATCATTCGAGACGAGCAGGGGCGTTATCTGGTGCTCGAGGATAATCTCCGTACGCCGAGTGGGGTCTCTTATATGTTGGCGAATCGTACAGTTATGACCCGCACTCTGCCTCGGCTTTTTCAAGGATACCTGGTACGTCCTATTCATCATTATACGACAGCCCTCCTCGAAACCTTGCGCAGTTTAAGCCCACGTGACCTGGCCGAACCGACTATTGTCGTGCTGACTCCAGGCCAATACAACAGTGCCTATTTTGAGCATGCTTTCTTAGCACAACAGATGGGGGTAGAGCTGGTCGAAGGGCGTGATCTCTATGTGGGTGAAGGACGGGTATGGATGCGCACCACTCAAGGGCGACAGCAGGTGGATGTCATTTACCGCCGTATTGATGATGATTTCCTCGATCCAGCAGTCTTCCGTCCCGATTCTCTGCTGGGGGTACGCGGATTGGTTCAGGTCTATCGAGAAGGCAGGGTGGCACTGGCCAATGCCATTGGGAATGGAGTGGCAGATAACAAAGTCATCTATGCCTATGTGCCGGCCATGATAAAATATTATCTGAATCAGGAACCTATTCTGCCCAGTGTACATACCTATTTGGGTTTGGAGAAACAGGGGCTGGAGTACATCTTGGACAACGCCCAAAATCTGGTCATAAAAACTATTGATCAATCAGGTGGGTATGGAATGCTGATTGGCCCAGAAGCTACCCCAGAACAGCGTGAATCGTATTTGAAGCAAGTGCAGGCCAATCCCGGAAACTATATTGCCCAGCCGCTGATCCATTTGTCACGGCATCCAGCGTATTTTGTAGATACCGTCCGATTTGAGCCCTGCCATATCGATCTGCGACCATATGTACTGGTGGGAGAAAAGATTACCATAGTCCCGGGAGGACTCACCCGGGTGGCTCTCAAGCGTGGTTCTGTGGTGGTCAACTCTTCTCAAGGGGGTGGGTCCAAAGATACCTGGGTACTCGAGGATATGGAAAGAGAGGAGGAAGGGTAGATGCTCAGTCGCATTGCCGAGAACCTCTACTGGATTGGGAGGTATATAGAACGGGCTGAGAATACCGCTCGGTTACTCGATGTCAACTATCATGCAATCTTGGAAGCGCCGGTGGTACCCGGAGCACGCGGGATTGTGGTAGAACAATGGGCACCTCTGCTCAGTATGACCGGTGATGAGCAGACCTTTCGTCAGTATTTTGAGCGGGCGGATAACCGTACTGTGCCTGAATGGCTGGCTTTTCATCCTCAGAATCCCTCCAGTATCCGATCGAGTCTCAGCCGGGCTCGAGAAAATGCCCGCACTTTGCGTGATCGTATTAGTCTGGAGATGTGGGAGACACTAAACCGCTCTTACTTGCAGCTCTGTTTTAATACCGATCATATCTTAGAAGAGGATGAACTTCATACGTATTGCGTGGCTGTGCGGGAAACGAGTCATCTTTTCTTTGGGATTGCCCATGCTACTCTTCCCCGAGACCTGGGCTGGTATTTTCTCAAAGCCGGGCAATATTTAGAACGAGCGGATAATTTATTGCGGTTTCTGCAGGTTCGGTATCGAAGTCGAATCGAATATCCCTCTATCGTCCAAGGATTAGAGAATCATCGCGGGATGGCCTTACTCAAATCGGTGAGTGCTTACGAGGCCTTTCGGAAGAGATACCATACCGCCCTTGAATCGCGACGCATTGCGGAATTTCTCCTGTTGGATCCTCATTTTCCCCGGAGTATGCGCTATAGTATTGCTGCACTCTACCGGGTATTACAGGCCATCGCCCAACTGAATGCAGGGACCTCTCTGGAGCCTGTGCGTGAAGCAGGATGGCTTTCTGCTCAACTCGAGTATATGTCTGATGTAGGACAGATTCTCGATAAAGGTGCTCCCGGGATTGCAGATCTGTTACAAGCTCTTGCTCAGCTTTCAGACGTGATCAGTGCTACCTATTTTCTGTATCATACGGCCAAAGCTCCAGTTCTGCGCTAGCGATAATTATGTATCTACAAATCATCCATGTGACCGAATATTTCTATCCCCAACCCGCCTGGGATTCCTTTAATGAATTACACCTCTCTCCAGTCGAAGATCATCGACAGACTCTCCTCGATTTTAAACTGGCGGTGAGCCCAGACGTTCCCGTGCGAAGTCATATCGACTACTATGGCAACCGGGTGCATCAATTTCATGTTGCCCAAGCGCATCAACAGCTTTATATTGAAACCCATGCCCAGGTAGTGACCTACCCCGTCCCCAATCCCTTGCCCGTATTCGCGACAAGTCTCCCTGATATACATGCCCGTTTTTTTGAATATCTGGCTCCCACCCCTCGCGTTCCTCTTCACTATAACTGGCTCTCCGAACTTGGTGTCCAACCCCTGAGATCGCATGATAACCTCAATGAGTATCTAGGCACATTAACACGGTATCTCCAGGGTTATTTTACCTATCAACCTCATTCCACTCACATTGATACGCCACTCTTAGAATTTGTCCGGGCCAAGACAGGAGTCTGTCAAGATTATGCCCATGCGATGTTAGCATTGTGTCGCTCAATGGGCATTCCAGCACGCTATGTCAGTGGCTATCTCTACACCGGCATAACTGATGCCCTGGGGGCAGAGGCCTCCCATGCCTGGGTCGAGGTATACATTCCAGGAAGTGGATGGATGGGTTTTGATCCGACTAACGGTACGGAAGTAACAGAATCCTACGTCAAAATCGGGCATGGCCGGGATTATGATGATGTGCCACCCGTCAAAGGATTACGCCGAGGTGGTGGCAAGGAGACTTTACAGGTAAAAGTTCGGGTAACCCGGTTTTCCAGAGAAGTCCCTCCATCCTAAATTATTCAGGGGTTACGCATTTTGAGTGAATGGGTTGAGGGAGAAGGGTTTCGCACTGCAAAAAGAAGATCCTCCTTGTCCTGAGAGGTTTTTGGGCTATCTTCATCAGAAGTATGGTCAGAAGGTAGCTCCCCTCTCGGAAAGGAGGATCGCGATGAACATACAGGATCTCCCGCAGGAAAGTCAACAGAAAATCGTCTGCAGCAGTGCCGCGTTTCCTCTGCTCTTTGAAGCCGTCAAGCTGCTCCAACCGGTGGTCGATTCTACCGGGACGTCTTCGATAACGGTAGTCGGTCTGATGGTCGGCTATGTGGTTGGATTGCTCCTGTTTGACCGGCAACACTCGGCCTGCCGCATCGTCCGCACCGTGATGCCCACTCTCTCCCATGATCGGATGACCGACGTGCTGCGCTCCCACGTAGTGGATAGCCTCCTCCCCCCCCTCCACCGATGCTAGACGATCCTCTTCTCCATGCAGGACCAGAGTGGGTAATTGCAGAGTTGGAAGTAACGGCCGCAAATCGAGTCCAGGATCATCAAAATCTGGATTATCGGCATAAGCGAGAATGAAATTCCGAATGACTGCTCGCGGCATCTCCCTCGTTGCCTGTACAAACCCCTCAATCCGGTTTCGTAACCCTGGTTCCGGTGCGCATGCCACTGACGCCAGCCTGTGTATTACCTGCTCATACTCCCCAGCATGGATGAGAGGTACGAGCTGTTGTCTCCATTCGAAATCCCCTTTGATGGGGAAATGGAGCATGCTGAGAGGTGGGGCGGCCTCCAAGCAGAATAAGCTGCTGTATGAGGTGCGGATAATGGGCAGCAACATTGACCCCCAGTGCTGCCGCTCTCGATAGCCCAACAAAGACCACTGGCTGATTGCTAATGGCCTCGATTACCGCGCGGGCATCCTCCACATGATCACTCATGAGGTATACTTCTGGCATAGGATCACTGCCTCCTACCCGCGGGGATCGACCGTAACGATGCGAAACTCCTGGCAGAGCAGCTCCACCACGGGTTGGAATGATTGGAGACCATAGACGATGGGGTGCATGAACAGAAGGGTGGGGTCACCACTCCCATGCTCATAGTAAGCGATCTTAATCCCATCGCGCACCGCTATCCCCGGGCGATGCCGCTTGTTCAGGATTCGCTGTCTGGTCGTGGGTTCGTCCACCACCTCCAGGGCACGCTCGTAAGCCTGGTTAGCCAGTTCTACAGAACCTTGCAGACTCTGCAGGTCTCCCAGCTTCTCAAAAGCCTGCACTTTCTCAGCAATCGTCCCACCCTGCTGCTCCAGGATCTCGCTGGCCTGGATACAGTATCGTGTGGCCTGAGGATACGCAAACCGGCCGCGGGCCTGGTCGGCGGCCTTCAAGAGATATTCTATCGCTTTGGGCCACAGCTCCCCCTGCACATAGTGCCGGGTCAGCACCTCATAAAACTCGGGAAGACGCTCGGTATATACCTCCTCAATCACCGCTCCTACCCGGCGATGGAGGGTCTTGCGTTGCTGCCGGAGGAGGCTCTCATAGGCGACATCGTGGGTTAGGGCATGCTTGAATAGATAGACCAGTTCGGGATAGAGGGTTTTCTCATAGATCAACTCCACTGCCCGCAGCTCGTCCAGCACCTGGGACATCTCCTGTCCTGTGGCGGATACCCGTTCGACCAGGTGAGCGGGAAATTCCCGGCCAATCACTGCGGCTACCTGCAGGGCGGATTTGGCCGCTGCCGGGAGACGATCAATCCTCGCCATGATCACGCCCTGGATGGTTCCGGGGAGCACCACTTCGCTCAACGGACGGGTCAACAGATACCCTCCATTCACCCGTTGGAGCGTGCCCTCCTCCACCAGCGCTTTACTCAGCTCCTCGATAAACAGGGGATTCCCCTCGGCCTTCTGGGTAATGAGTTCCCGTACGGTGGGAGGTATATCAGCGCTCTGGAGCACTCCTTCTACCATGGCCTCCATCTGCGCTTCTGGTAACCGGTGAAGCGGCATCCGGGAATAGGTCTGGTCGCCAAACGGAGCGGAGTATCCTGGCCGATAGGTGAGGAGCATCAACAGGGGAACCGCCGCGATCCCTTCCAGCCAGAGCCGGATCACCTCCTCTAAGTGGGGATCGATCCAGTGCAGATCTTCTACCACCAGGACGACCGGCTGGTGGGAGCTGGCCTGGATAATTAGCGCACGCAAGGCTTCTCCGATATGCCCCCGTCGCTGGACCAGTAATCCATCTCCCAGATACTGAGCGATATGTCCCTCAAAGCGCTGGATCACCTCCGCACAGGTCGCTTGATAGGCCCGAATCACCTCACGTAGGTCTTCCGGATCGAGTTGGCCAGCCAGTCTGGTCGATTCGACCAGATCACAGAAGAGCACGGTGAGCTGGCGACGTTCGGCGTCGGGGGTACGAATTTCAGATGGTGGAGAGCTAACTACTGTCGGTGGGGCTTCCTGGGTGGGAGGCTGTTGCACAGACGGGGAAGCTGAAGAGGTGGGCTCTGCTGATGGACCAGCACTGCCAACCCAGATTAAGACTGTCCCATCCTCATCAGCCGCCACTCGTTGACCGATGATAAGTTCCATCTTGAGGTCTTCCAGAGCCTCATTATCAAGATTGAACTGTCGCTTGAGGGTACGGTAGGTCAATCGGCCTCGACGCTGGAGCATGGCAATCGCCTGATCGAGAATCTCTTCAAAGGTCATTGATCACCTCCTCTTGCAAGGATTATTGGTGACTCGTTCTCTGTCTTACATATGAGGTAAGGGGATCAAGAGAGTAAGCTGCTCGCACTGGAGAAAACGAGGAGGGTCATGAAACGACACTCAGTACATGATATTCGCGGTCACAGGATACTTCAGGGATAACACATGCCAGAATCCCTTCTCCTCCCTTCATGTTCGCAGTATACGCCAGATGGGAGGATAATGCAATGCTAAATCCAGACAGAGAAGCTCCCCTTGACTCTCCTCTCTATTTGTGGAATGATAAGAAAAGAGAAATGAGGCTTTGCATTTTACTTTACCTTACTAAACTAAAGCCACAAGCAAAAGAGAGGTTTTCCCATGATGCTTCGACTCTTTACTGTAGTCATAATGGTGTTCATATATTGCTTACCCGCGTCAGCGCAGCTTAATCAGATCCTCAAAGGGTTGGGGGTGAGTCAACCAGCTGACCTGAGTGATAATAACATCGTCGCCGGTTTGAAAGAAGCGCTGCATATTGGCACAGAGAATGCGGTTCGTTCCACAGGACGACCTGGTGGATACTTTCAACACAAAGTGATAAAGATCCTGATGCCTGAGCAACTTCAGACCTTGGAACAGGGGCTGCGGATGATAGGTTATGGTCCACAAATCGATGAATTTGTGCTGAGTATGAACCGGGCTGCAGAACAGGCTGCCCCATTGGCCAAAGAGATCTTCTGGAATGCAATCACCGAGATGAGTTTCGAGGATGCACGAAATATCCTCACCGGTGGAGAGACAGCCGCGACAGAGTATTTCAAAGCCAAGACTTCCAAACAACTGAGTGTAGCGTTTCGTCCAGTAGTCAAAAAGAAGATGAATGAGGTTGGGGTGACGCGACAATATACAATATAAAGAATTAGTCGGCACATATCAGTCTATTCCGTTTGTCCAGGAGTTAACTTTTGACCTTGACGAGTATGTGGTAACGAAAGCCCTGGATGGCTTGTTTTATGTTGTAGGTGAAGAAGAACGCAAGATTCGTACGAATCCTGCTGCCCGAGTAACCGATCTCCTGAAAGAGGTATTTGGCCAATAGTAAAAGGAAACCGCTTAATCCTGAATGCTGATAGGACTGCTGAGTGATTGGTTCGAAAGTATATCCTATGTCCAAACCTTTAGTTACACTTCTTCTGATTCTTGGTATTATTGCAGGCACAACAGTGGTGCTCTATGTGATCATGCAGACCGGGGATGAAGTGGCTACGATTCTGCCAGAAGCCCCGCAACCAGTTCTGGTGCGTGCAAAACCGGTCACGTTGCAATCGGTCACGTACTTTATCAAGGTGTTTGGTACAGTCGTTCCGCTGCGTCGGAGTTTGATCAGTGCGGAAGTAGAAGGAGAAATCGCCTTTCTTTCTCCTCGTACCGAGCTAGGGAGTGCGGTACAAAAAGGCGAAGAGCTTGCTCGTCTCAAAGAGACCATGTTTCGGTTAGAACTAGAAAAGCAACGAGCGCTCTTACAGCGACAAAAGGCTCTGTATCAAGCAGAAGTGCTTGCTGCCAAACGGGAAAATGAGCTGCTGACTATTGCCAGGGAAAAGCTGGAGCTGGCTCAAGCCGATTTTGCCCGTAAGGAACGGCTGTGGAAGCGGGGTATCCTGTCTGAGCAGGAGTATGAGGCGACAAAGCAGCGGCTAGAGGTGGCTAAAGCCGAACTCCAGCGGGCAAAACAGGCCGTAGAAAAAATGGAAACCGGATCTATTCAGGTGCTCCAGGCTGATATTGCAGCAGCAGAGGCTGCGGTGGCTCTGGCAGAAGAACGGTTACGCAATACAGTTATTCGCGCTCCCTTTGAGGGCATTATCACCGAAAAGCTGGTCGATCTGGGCCAGCAGATACGGGCTCGAGAGCATGTGTTCACCATTATTGACCTCTCCCAGGTGAAAATTTTGACGCATGTTCCCTCCGATGAGATAGGCTTAGTGACCGCTGGTCAACAAGTGCTGGTGTCCGTGGATACCTATCCGGAGAAGGAATTTACCGGTCAAGTCGCCCATATTGGGAAAGCTGGTGATAGCAGAAACCGGATGTTTCCCCTGGAGATTGTAGTGAAAAATACGGAGGACGGCTTCCAGTTGCTTCCAGGAATGTTTGCCCGTGCGCATATCGTCGTCAACCATTTCCCTGCGGCGATCCTTGTGCCTGACGAGCTCCTCCAGCGCTCAGGGGAACAGTACTTTGTCTATCTCGCCGATGAAACGCGAACGCGGGCAGTCAAACGACAGGTGACTCCTGGTCTTCATCTGGAGCAGGGATATATCATACAAGAAGGCTTGCAGCCAGGAGATATGCTCATTACCGAGGGGTACGACCTGCTCCTTGAGGACACGCCTATTACCCTCCAAGACCTCCAGGCAACTGCACCCCGGGATTGAGATAGCATGTTTCTAGCGCGCTTTTCGACACAGAATCCAGTTCTGGTAAATCTACTCGCGGTGACTGTTTTCATTGCTGGCCTGGGAGTCTACTTCACCATGCCCCGGGAGATCTTTCCCGACTTTGCTCTGGAAGCGATTCGTATTACGGCCCTCTATCCTGGGGCCTCACCGGAAGAAGTAGAGAAACTGGTGACGATCAAGATCGAGGATGCCATTGTGGGAGTAGAGGGTATCGATTCTATGCACTCCACCTCCCAGGAAGGTTTGTCGATCATCATTGTGAAGCTGAAAAAAGATACTGACCTGGTACGGGCGTTGAATGATATCCAGTCTGAGATCGATACCATCGATGACTTTCCAGAGGATACTGAAGATCCGAAAGTACAGGAACTCAAAACCGTATTCCCGGTCATTACCGCTTCCTTATACGGGTCAGTGGCAGAGCAAACCTTGAAAGATCTTGCCTGGGATGTGAAAGAAGAACTGCTGGATATTCCAGGAGTGAGCGGGGTAGAGATTCTCGGTATACGAGAACGACAGATCTGGGTGGAGGTCCATCCAGAAGCTCTTGAACGCTATCAGCTCACCCTTGATGAGATCAAAGACGCCCTGGCCCGCCATAATTTAAATGTTCCAGGGGGGACTATCAAGGCCGAACGACTTGAGCTGCTGGTCCGCACACTCGGTGAGGTAGAACAGATTCGTGAACTCGAAAGGATTGCTCTTCGCGCTGATCCCTACGGGAATACTCTGATGCTTGGTCAGGTCGCCACGATTGTCGATCGCTTTGAAGAAGCCACTACTCTGGGCCGGTTCAATGGCCAAAGAGCGATCAATCTGCAGGTAACCAAGGAGAAGACTGGAAACGCCATCACTATTGCTGAGGAAGTACGCCGGCGGGCTCAATCTTATGCCGCCCTCCTGCCTCCAGGGGTACAGATCGATGTCTTCAATGATTTCTCAGTCTATATTAAGAACCGATTACAGGTTCTCAAAAGCAGTGGTCTCGTCGGCCTCTTTTTGGTTTTGGTAACCCTCTGTGTTTTCCTCAACTGGCGGGTTGCGTTCCTGACCGCCCTTGGCATTCCAGTCGCCTTTATGGGCGCGTTTGTCCTGATGGAGTGGTATGGGATCTCGCTGAACATGCTTTCCATGTTTAGTCTGATCATCGCACTGGGCATGCTGGTAGACGACGCCATCATCATTGCAGAAAATGTCTATCGCCATGTGGAAGCGGGGTTATCACCAAAAGAAGCTGCTATTCGAGGCACCAGCGAGGTCCTCCTCCCGGTTATTGCCTCTACAGCAACCACCATTGCCGCTTTTTTGCCTATGTTGCTGATGACTGGAACCTTTGGGAAGTTTATGAGTGCGATACCCATTGTGGTGAGCTTTGCCCTCCTGGCTTCTCTATTCGAAGCCTTTTTTATCCTTCCCTCACACCTTGCCGATTTTCTTTCGCCTCGACGCATTCTCCACACGGTTGAGGCAGCGGTTCCTTCCTGGAAAGAGAACACATTACAGGTGTATGAGCGTTTCCTCCGCTTTGTGCTGCAGTGGAAAGAAGTGTCTCTGGCCTGTGCCCTCAGTATATCCCTGATTGTAATTGCCTTTGCTTATACCCGTGTTCCCTTTACACTCTTTGAGGCATTTGAGAGTAGTCAGTTTTTTATCAATTTTCAAACCTCTCCAGAAGCACCCCTGGAAAAGACTGCTGAGATTGCTGCCCAACTGGAGAAACTGGTGTTAGCGCTCCCGGTCCAAGAGCGCAAATCTTTGGTGACCAATGTGGGGATCAGTTTTCTGGATATAAATACGGCGGAACGGGGGAGTAATCTGGGGCAATTGATCGTGGAGCTTAGCGAACCAGAGGAACGCACGCGCACAAGTGATGAGATCATGAATCAGTTACGAGAGCAGGTCACCCAGGTCCCCGGGATTAATAAAATTCTCTTTCTCAAGCCAGAAGCGGGCCCACAAGGACCAGCGATCGAAATTCATGTCGTAGGGGAGGATCTGCAGATCTTATCCACTATTGCTGATCAGATCAAAGAGCGATTACGGCGTTTTCCTGGCACAAAAGATATCCGCGATAATTTTACCCTGGGGAAAAGAGAGCTCCAGGTCTATGTGCGGGAGACGGCAAAAAGCTATGGGCTGGATAGCCAGAGTATTGCTCGCCAGGTGCGCAACAGCTTTGCTGGTGTGGAAGCATCTACCATTCAGCGCAGTGAAGAAAATATTCCGATTATTGTCAAATTTGCTGAACAGGCAAGACAACGGATCATGGATCTCTCTGCACTGAAACTGACGACTCCGAGTGGTCTCAAGATCCCACTCCAGGAAGTGGCCCTGGTGCAAGAAGAGCGAGGGTATACGAAAGTAACCCGCCGGGATCGAAAACGGGCCATCACCATCTTCGCTGATGTAGATAGCACGCAGGGCAATGCCCTGACCATCACCGAAAAAGTACGCAAGGAGTTTGCCAATCTCAGCCAACAATATCCAGGATACCGTTTAGAGATTGCGGGAGAGCGAAAAGAGGCGGAAGAGTCGATTCTCTCGCTCATCAAAGCTTTTGTGGTGGCCTTGTTGCTGATCTATTTTATTCTGGGTTCCCTCTTTCAATCCTTTCTTCAGCCCTTCGTGGTGCTCTTTGCTCTCCCTTTTGCCATTGATGGAGTGATTATCGGCCATATCCTCATGGGAAAGCACTTGAGTATCCTTTCTCTGCTTGGACTGGTCGCCTTATCTGGTGTGGTGGTGAACGACTCCCTGGTGCTGGTGAGTTACATTAATACGTTACGACAGGAAGGAGTGGAGCTGTATGAAGCCATTGTGCAGGCGGCGAAGATCCGCTTTCGCCCTATCTTCCTCACTTCAATAACCACCATTGCTGGTTTGTCTCCCCTGGCTTTCTTTGCCACTGGACAGGCCAAATTCCTGTCTCCAATGGCGATTGCCATTGTCTGGGGATTAGCTTTTGCTACCATTCTCACTCTGATCATTATTCCTTGTTTTTATGCCCTGCTCGAAGATAGAAAACACTGGTTGGCTAAACAGCTACGCAAACTCAGTGCCAGGGAGTTCCTGGAAGAGAAAAATGGAGAAGGATAAGCGTCGTATCATCAGCCATCGTTTTACACTGCCACAGGATTATTGTTAATGTCACTGCAAAGAAATTCATCGTTTTCTCTTCATGCTTGCATCTGAGGTTTAAGACGACAATGCCTGTATTATCACCCTTTCCTGCTCTTGTCCCTCTGGGCCCCGGATCTTCAGACGAATAACCGCTTCACGGTAAGTGGTAATGACACCGGTTATTATATGACGATCAATCAGTGCAGAGGACCAAACCGCCGAGCATAGTGAGAGTCTATGCGTGTCACCCATATCTGCGCGTTCGGGTAACGTGCTAACAATCGATCTGATGCCGCAAGCTCATCTGCATCTATTTCATAGGCCCCTGTTTCAATGTCGATCACGACAAACTTGCCTTCATGACCAGTCCCAGCGTGTGGGCGGATATTACGTTCGTAAATTTCATCACCGCGTCGAGTAAATTCTTCTTTGTTGTAGCGGGGTTGGAGTGTCTCCATCCCTTTCCTCCTGTATGCTCCTTGCGATATGGAAGGGTTGACTCTGCTGGTGCACCGGCTTCACCAGCCCAGACTAATACGGCACCATCCTCATCAACCGCCACTCGTTGACCGATGATAAGTTCAATCTTGAGGTCTTCCAGAGTCTCATCATCGAGATGAACCTGCCGCTTGAGGGTGCGTTAGGTCAAGCGGCCCCAGCGCTGGAGCATGGCAATGGCCTGATCGAGAATCTCTTCAAAGGTCACTGCTCATCCTCCTCTCTGGCCAGGATTCTTGCGAACTCGTTCCCGGTCTTAAGCACAAAATAGTGGGATCAAGAGGCAACTCGCACTGGAGCAAATAAGGACGGTCACGAAACACCATACAAGACATCGCCCTCGCGGTCTAACGCACACTGGAATCCCTTCTCAAGTTTTGGTTTGTAGTTCGGCGATTTGGTAAGAATGAATACAGAGGGTCAAGACGTTTAAATCTGGGACGCCAAGCGATGCTCAATGACCTGACCGAGTGCGTGTTCAATCTCGCCAGTCGAGGCACAATCGACCAGACCCAATGGAAAAGGATTCCCTACCAGATAGACTGTTGTGCGAAAATGACTCTCCACTTTTACAGGAATTCTTCCGCGTATATTCTCTATTAATTGCACTCTGATAATGACTTGAATCTCCTTCCCTCGGTAAAAAAGGCCTCGAGTAGGTGGAGGACAGATGCTGTAAGCGTCGGCTTCTGTCCTCGGTAATGTATCTTGTTGAAAACTGTCCTTGAGGAGCATCCAGTCTGTCTGGAGTACCCCTTGCTGTGGCTCAAAGCGTTGTAATGGCCACTCTTGCTCTCGGGCAAGACTCTCCACCACCTGCCAGACGCGCTCAAATTTGGAAGGAGGTGGGGGTTCTGGTTTTCCAAAAAAGGGAAACCAGGAAGGAAGCCAGGATCTTCCACCACCACAACCACCTAGCCAAAGCATCAGGAACAGTATGGCTTGACTTCTTCGCCCAAACCATTTCATCTATTTCTCCTTGGACGTTTAGCTCTTCCAATACGAAAAGGTTCGAGAGAGAAAGTTGTCTGATTGCGCAAAAGGAGATCGGTCAATAGCCGACCAGTAATAGGGGCCAGGAGAATCCCACTCCGATAGTGTCCCGTAGCGAGAAATAATCCCTCTATCTCTGGATGAGGACCCAGAAAAGGGAAACGATCTTTAGTACAGGGGCGGAGTCCTGCCCAGGTCTGTTGCAGTGGGAAATCACGCAACATGGGTACAACCTGGAGAGCTAGGCTGGTTAATTCTTCCAGCCCACCTAACGTCACCTGTTTAGACCATTCCCCCCGGGTTTTGGTCGCCCCTATGAGTATTTTTCCCCCACGCCGTGGCACCACGTAACGGTCCTGGGCCATGAGAATATGTTTGAGCGAAGGAGGAGGCAGGGTTGTCTGGAGCATTTCTCCCCGTACAGGGAAAAGCGGACATGGGGTAACTGATTCAGGAAGTAGTTGAGAAGACCAGCATCCCGCAGCAATGATAACCTTTTCTCCCCAGATCTTTTCCCCACCCCTCTCTACCCCCTGAATCTTTCCTCCTGCACAAAGCAGGCCAGTCACTGGCGTGCCTAACAGGATGGTTGCACCATAATGCGTCGCTCCTCTACTCAGCGCATGGAGCAGTTGTCCATTATCCACCCGATGATCGTCAGGATAGAAAAGAGCCCCTTGCACCAGAGGAGAAACCAGGGGTTCTCTCTCCTGGATTTCTCCCGGAGAGAGCCATTCCAGAGCGAGTCCATGCTCCCGATAGCGCTGATATCTTTCCCATCCTTTTTGCACTTCCTCTTCCGTAAAGAAGAGATGGAGTGAGCCGCTACGCTCATAAGCAATATCAATTCCGGTGACCTCTTGCAGCTCTTGCGCCAGTGGCGCAAAAAGGGCATGACTCGCCAATCGCAGGAGCGTTAAGGGGTTCTGGCTCTCCTCAGTTCCCCGTGCGGTTAACACTCCTGCTGCCGCACCAGACGCCTCGCTTCCTATGGTGTCTCGCTCTATCAGAGTCACCTTGACCTGTTCCTTGGCCAGGGAGTAAGCGATAGTACATCCAATGACTCCCCCCCCGATAACGATCACCTCTGTTTTTCTGGCCATAGTCTTCCCATCATCCCCCTTCTCTCCTTTTCTTCTTATCCCTTATCAGCCAACTCGGAGCAAGGATCGCCCTTCTTGTCCTCCTGACCCAGGGTGACAGTATAATTGCCCTGCACTCTATTGGGAGAGCAAAACGCAGAAAAGTCCTTTCGTCATTTCTTTTAGACTATCTAAATGTCACCTCTGGATTGCTAAATTCATAAATGCTAATCATATGGAGATTTTTATGCACAGTGACCGGCTGAATGGTGCGTCGTAACCGGTATCCCTCGCGAGCCATCAGACGGAAAAATCCTTCCGCTGCCGGGCGGTGTGGATCGGCCAAGACAAACCTCCCATCTGGTTTCAAAAACTGTTGAAGACAGGAGAAGAGGAGCGGGACATTTTGTTTCTCGTACAGGACATCGGAGGCGAGAACCCAGGAAAAAGTCTCCTGCAGAGTTGGGGCTCGCCAATCGAGTAACTGGCAGCGTATATCCCCACAGCCGTTAAGTACGGCATGGTATCGAGCAAAGAGTAAAGCATCCGGTTCATAATCCGTCAAGGTCACTCGTCCCCCCTTTTTAGCGGCAACAAGACCAGGGAGTCCCAGTCCACAGCCCAATTCCAGCACCGTTTGATTCCCCACCTCTGCCCGTTGCCAGACATAACGTGCCAGCGCAAGGGCAGACGGCCATAGCTCGGCCCAGTAAGGGAGACGTTCATCCTGCTGGTATTCCTCTGCCGAAATCTGATCGAGAAGAGAGTCGGGATCAGCAATACATACCATACGAATACGGTGCGGGCCAAAGGGAAAAACCCGGCGTACAGTTCTAAAGCGTTCACGAATCGCTGTAAAGAGAGACTGAAGCTCCTGACGACCGTCTGGAGCCTTGTACCTCCTGTTTGACCCGGGTCGTGAAGATGGAGAGATGCTCCCTGGCCTTACTCGTGTTCTCATGAGAGAAACCGCTTGATCAGATCATCATAATAGGACTTCCGGAGTAAACGATTCGTGAGCTCCGGTTTCATCATACGCTCAGCAGAGGCTCCCAGATCTCTGGACTGTTTGAGCTGTTCCAGTGCCTCATAGATCGCCTGAGTGGCCACCCGTATAGCCAAATGAGGGACCAGGACCATCCGGTATCCCTGTTCCTGGAAAAAATCGAGTCTCAGAGATTGACCCGGTTTTACAGAGATTCCACCACTCAAGAGGGGTAGAGACACTGCTTCCCGAATTGCCTGAAACTCCTCTGGTTGACTCAATCCGACTACCAGAATGGCATCCACACCGGTATCCTCGTAAGCCCTGGCTCGTTCGATAGCCGCTTGCATTCCCTGACTCCGCAACGCATTAGTCCGTGCGATAATAACAAAAGCTGGATCCTCCCGCGCTGCCAATGCTGCACGGAGTTTCCCTTGCATCTCAGCAATCGGGATGAGGCCTTCGGCCCCGCCACTCCCAAAGGCCTGGGGAAGGACTGCATCCTCTAGTGTCAGAGCTGACACACCTGCTGATTCTAAAGCCTGAACCGTGCGCATAACCCCGAGTGCGTTTCCATACCCATGATCCGCATCGACCATCAGGCTCAGCGAGGTGGCCTGCACAATATGCTGGGCTAGATCGGCAAATTCACTCAGCGTGAGCAGGACCAGATCAGGACTTGCCAGTAATGTTGCCGCGGCTGCCGATCCTGGCATAAGGGTGATCTGGAAGCCCACTTCCTCAGCAATACGTGCCGAAACAGCATTAAAGACTCCCGGAACCAGGATGCTTTCCGTTCCATTTAACACTTGACGATACCGTTCTCTCCGTGCAGTAGGGTGCATTGATATCTCCTATCATTCATACCAGTTCTCTTTTCCCACCTCATCCCTCAAGACCACTAATCGTCTTCAAACCGAGGTGTTACCTATCCGAAATCCCGAAGCGTAGCGCAGGGGAAGCCGTTTGTTATCCGCATTTTGGACCCTGCAATTGGCATATTGGGCTACAATTTCTCGATCAACCTCCCGCATTCCGTCACTCGATAAAAAATTCTGCAGGGTTAGGGTGCGTCCGGTCCCACGACCTCTTTTAACTCTTTCAGGATTGCCACCACCTGCTCCCGTTCGTTAGATGTCAGTGGCAACAGGGGAGGACGAGGGAACCCACCTGGTCTGCCCATCAGATTCATCGCTTCTTTGATTGCCGAATAGTAGTTACCAATCTTGAATGCATCATAGAGCCGAACCATTACCATATGGAGCTCACGGCTACGCTTGATATCCCCTTTTTCCAGCGCATTCCAGAGCTGGGTAGCTACACCCGGAAGAATCTGTGGCGACATCGCCACTACTCCATCCCCACCCAGGGCATGCAGCGGAAGAAGCAAGGTCTCATATCCGGCCATAATTCGTATCCGGTGCCCCACAGCACGCATAAGAAGCGAGAGTTGATGGAAATCGTGTGCACTGTCTTTGATCGCAACTACCCAGTCGATGTCTGCCAAGCGTTCGACCAGGGAAGGGGTCAGAAACACCCCGGTACGACGTGGCCCATTGTACAGCATAATAGGAAGAGAGACAGCCTGGGCAAAGGTCTCATAGTGATGCAGAATTTCTCGTTCGTTGGGTAAAGCGTAATACGGTGGTAGCATCATGACTCCATCTGCTCCGAGATCAGCAGCCATTTTCCCTAATTCAATAGCCACGGCTGTGGAGCTGGACGAGGTCCCAGAAAGAACAGGAACCTGCCCTTTAGCCTCATCGATTGCCTCTTGAAGAACCACAGCCATTTCTGAAGGGGTCATGGTATAAAATTCACCGGTACTCCCGTTCATGATAATCCCATGTACCCCTTCCTCGATCACTGTCGAAACCAGGGCCCGCAGTTTAGCTTTATCGATGTCTCCCTTTTCAGAAAACGGCGTGACGAGTACCGCAAATATCCCACGCCATGTGATATCGTTTCTATCCATACTTTTTCTCCTTTCCTCAGTATAAATCGAGGATCAAGTATTATGAAGATAGCGACTGCTCGCCGCCATCCTCGATCCTCTCTCTTCGATTCTGGACAGTTCTTGGTGCTGGGCAGTTTCGCAATCCTCGACAGTGTCCCCCGCAATCCTCGATATCCTCAGATTCCAACAACCTCTAAGCGGCATTGTAATGAGCAATGCATAGAAAGTCAACTTGACTTTTGTCCAGGAGGATGCTAGAGTTTTTGTGACCTGATAGAGAGTAGCCAAAACTGACAGAGAGCTGTTATGCGTTGTCCTGCGTGTCATCACGAGAATCCAGAAGGCGCGAAATTTTGCGGAGAATGTGGAGCAAAACTCGAGCGCCTCTGTACACACTGTGGGACGAAGAATCCCTTGACCAACAAGTTTTGCCATCAATGCGGGCATCCTTTCCCAAGCTCTGTACAAAGGCCTCCTCAGATCACCCCTTCCTTCTCCGCTGTTCCAGCAGGAGAAAGACGACCAGCAACGGTAATGTTCTCCGATCTGACTGGTTACACGGCGATGAATGAGGTGCTGGATCCAGAAGAAGTGGAAGCCCTCATGACCGGCTTGAAGAACGGAGCTGTGCGCATAGTTGAGCATCATGGTGGGATTGTCAATCAGTTTGTTGGAGATGAAGTTCTGGCTCTTTTTGGCATTCCTACCGCTCATGAAGATGATCCTGTACGTGCGGTGAGAGCTGCTCTGGAGCTCCATACCCTGGTACGTCAGCTCAGTCCGCAGGTAGAAGGGCATCTGCGACAACCTCTCAGAATGCATACTGGTATTCACACCGGTTTGATCGTGATTACCCAACGAGATGATCGAGAAGGTCGGTATGGCATCATCGGCGATACGGTGAATACCGGTGCACGACTGAAAGCACAGGCGGAAGCAGATACGATTCTGGTCAGTCCAGAGGTCCAGCAATTGATCGCTCCCTACTTTGAAACCAAACCACTTTCTCCTCTGGTTATGAAAGGCAAGGCGAGTCCCCTGACCCCTTATCAGGTTATTGGGGAAACACAGATTCAGAGTCGCTTTGAAGCAGCAGCTCATCGGGGATTAACTCCTTATACCGGACGCGAGAGAGAATTAACCATACTACATACCTGTCTGGACAAAGTACAGGCCGGGCAAGGGCAATTTGTCTCAGTGATGGGAGAAGCAGGGGTAGGGAAGAGTCGTCTACTCTATGAGTTTAGGCGAAGCCTTATAACTCAGAAGATTCTAGTGCTGCAGGGACGATGTCAATCGTATGGAAATGTCAGCAGCTTTTTGCCTTTCCTGGAGGTTTTGCGACAAAGACTCGATTTGCGCGAAGAAGATTCGTCTGCAGAGCTCTTGCAAAAAGCGATGGCCAATATTACGGCGATCAGTCCAGTCTTAGAGCAATACCTTCCTCTGTATCTCTCTTTACTCTCCATCCCTCATACCCTACCCCTCCCTTCACCCCTGGAGGGGCAAGACCTGCAACATATCTTGCATGAAGCCCTGGCCGCACTCTTCTGCTTGCAGACCCAACAGCAGCCGACCGTATTAATGCTTGAAGATTGGCATTGGGCCGATGAAGCCTCGGTTGCTTTCTTACACTACCTGCTCCGGATTATTGCCCCGCATCCTGTGATGATCATAGTGACTTATCGTCCGGAATATACACCGCACTGGGGGAATCTCAGCTATCAAACCACCCTCAATTTGCATCCCCTCGATGTATTACAGACCGAACAGCTTATTCAGGCAGTCCTGCACGTAGATCATCTGCCATCGGGACTAGGAGGCTTGATCCAGGAACGTACCGGTGGAAATCCCTTCTTTATTGAAGAGGTATGTCACTCGTTGCAGGAAACGGGGATTATCGTGAGTCAAAAGAGACAGGCGGTTTTGACCCAGCAATTAGATACGCTGGTTCTTCCAGATACGGTGCAGGCGATCATCCGCACCAGAATTGACCAGTTGGATGCTGCTACCAGAGAGACGGTGCGCCTGGCGTCTGTCATTGGCCGAACCTTCAGACAGCGAATTTTGGAGCATCTTTATACCGGGCAGATACCGCTTGCCCATACTTTGGAAACCTTAAAAGCTCTGGAAATGATCCAGCAAACCCAGATTCTTCCCGAAGCAGAGTATCTTTTTAAGCATGTGTTAATCCAGGAAGTAGCTTACGAAACCCTGCTGCTGCAACGTCGGAGAGCCCTCCATGGACAAGTAGGTACAGCCCTGGAAGAGTTTTATCCGGATCGACTGGATGAGCAAGTCAATCTGCTCTATCATCATTTCCGTCTGGCAGAGCGATGGGAAAAAGCGGTGCACTATGGTCGCCAAGCAGCAGAAAAAGCGACAAAGCTCTGCCAATTTCGTGAAGCAGCCGCCTTGCTCGAACAGGTCCAGGACTCTCTCCAGCGTCTCCCGTCGGACCACACTATGCAGGAGGAGACTCTCATTGATATTTTACTTCAGCAGGAACGTCTTTACGAGACCTTAGGATGGCGAGAACGACAACAGGCGATCATCGATCAGCTTCTTGGGCTCTTACAGGCCACAGAGGATCTGGTTCGCTTGGCCGAGGTCTATGTCCGACAGGGGGAACTCTTCACCCAACTCAGCCGTTTTGCCGAAGCGGAACAGTCCCTCTCACAAGCACTTACACTAAGACAAACTTTGTCAGACAAAGCTGGAGAAAGTAGTGTCTTACGCAGTATGGGATTTCTCCGCTGGCATCAAGGCAAGTACGAAGAGTCCCGCGCCTACAGTGAGGCTGCCCTGGCCATTGATCGGCAATATGGTGATGCAACAGCATGTGCGCTGGACTTGACCAACTTGGGAGCGGTATTGCGAAATCTTGGGGACTATGAACAAGCGCTGCATTATCTTGAAGAAGCGCTGCAGCTCTATGAAATGATGCACAACACCAGCAAAATTGGGCCGGTACTGTACAATATAGCAAATGTTTATCGGCACCTAGGGGCTCATGATCAGGCTCTGGAGTATTATCAGCGAGCCTACGATCTGCATGTGCACAATCGGAATCTCCTCGGGCAGACTTTTACCCTGACGGCTATTGCACACATCTACTGGGAACAGGGGAAGACCCAGGAAAGCATCCGCCTGTATAAAGACGTAGTCCAGATGACGCGCGAGATTCAATATGGACAGGGCCTGGTCCACACCTTGCGCACTTTGGGAGAGCTGTTGCTGGCCTTGAAAGCTCCCCAGGAAGCTCTACCCTATCTTCTGGAGAGCACAACCGTCTTTGCCGAGCTGGGAGAACCTGAAAATGAAGCAGCAGTATGGGAAAAGATCGCCGCAATCTACGAGCAGTCACTGGAAGATTATCCAAAAGCGTTGTCTGCCTGGGGCAAAGCCCGAACATGCTGGCAACAGGTCTCGAATCCACCTGGTGAATTGCAAGCCCTTCAACAGATGGGAAAGCTGGCCCGTCATCATCTCCATGATCTCGATCAGGCACTACACTATTTTCAGGAAGCACTTTTGCTTGCCAAGGAACAGGGGGAATACGAGAAACAGGGTGCTCTCTTAAATACCATAGGCATCATCGAATGGCATCAGACTGCATACCTCGATGCACTCCAGCATTATGGGGAAGCCCTGCAGATCTATCGTTCACTCGGTAAGACAGCGCAGGTGGGGCTAATGCTGAACAGCATAGGTGTAACATTGCGCAATTTAGGGCGATATGACGAGGCACTTATACGGTTACAGGAAGCCGTAACAATGACTCGGCAGGCCGGACAGCCTTTACTAGAAGGGCATAGCTTCGCTATCCTTGGAGATGTCTATCGTGACCAAGGCGATTACCCGCAAGCCCTCTACCATTATCAACTCTCGCTTGATATTCGGCGGAAAATAGGTGATCAAAGAGGAGAAGGCTGGATGCTACATGCTCTGGCCACGGTATACAGTTCTCAGGCTAACTATCTGCAGGCTCAGAGGTGTATAGCAGCGGCTTTAGCCCTTGCAGAAGCCTGTACAGATACCCAGTTGCGTGAGGCTTGCCTGCAACTACAAGATCAACTCCAGAGGGTAGAGGAAGATATGCCCGGATCCCAAAACCATCAGGAGAAGGGAGGATAAACCCTGTGCCACGCTACATTATAGAACGCACAATGACCCAGATGTCACCTGAAGAATTAGAAGCTCTTGCCCGGTTGTCGCTCAAAGTGGCAGACAGCATACCCGGCGTAGTCTGGATCAAAAGCTATATCTCTGAATCCGAAGGGAAAACTTACTGCGAGTACGAGGCTCCAAACCCGGAAGCGCTTCTGGAGCATGCCAAACGGGCCGGACTCTCTGTAGATAAAATCACTCTGGTCGAGATGGAAGTCGATCCGGCCATGTTTCGTTAAATACGCTCTCCACCAGGAGCAAGCGCTTCCATCACCTCCAGGGCACGTTCGAGGTCTGCTCCACGGGGATCAAAATTACCCTCGAGAAAGAGTTCGGTAAGTCCAGCTTCGGCGTAACGAGCTACATCTTCCCGAATCTCCTCTACGCTTCCCCAGAGTGGGCGTCGATTTTTTCCCTGTGGAGTTGAGTAGAGCACAAACGTGCCCCGGCAGACAATCTGGAGCGTATCTGGGTCCCGGCCTATCTGGAGTGCAGCCTCACGTATCTGTTTGACGAGTGGTACAACCTGATCCATAGGTACATTCCCGCCGTTGAAGCCATCGCCAAGAGTCACTGCACGCCGGATAATGGTGGGGCCCCCATAGCCTCCAATGGTGATAGGGGGATGCGGTCTCTGAAGAGGTTTTGGGGCGATCTTCGCCTTTGGGATCCGGTAAAACTCCCCCTGAAACTCGACCACCTCCTGTGTCCAAATCATCTTCAGACAGTGGAGAAACTCATCCACCCGCTTCCCGCGCTGGACGAAAGGAACTCCCGACGCTTCGTACTCATCCATAGACCAGCCTGTGCCGAGTCCGACATCAAGACGTCCTCGGGAGAAGAGATCGAGAGTAGCAAGCTGCTTGGCCAGCATAACCGGTGAATAATAGGGCATGATCAGCACACTTGTCCCAAGACGAATCCGCTGGGTGATTCCTGCAATATAAGCCAGGGTGGTTATAGGATCAAGGACATGCGCAAAAGATTGTGGCCAGGGTTGACCAGGAAGTGGAGGATAGTCATTCTGGGGCTCGAGAGCATAAAGCAGCCGTTGAAAAACCCACAGAGAGTTATAACCAAGCGCTTCTGCTCGTTGAGCCACCAGGATTTGATTTTCAGGCGTAGCCCATGCCCCAGCCGTGGGAAGAGAAAAACCAAGCTTCATTCTGATATTCCTTTCTTTCTGATCAGTATCCTCTCTTGTGTATCCATATCATAGAAAACAGCATATCATGCCAGCCGCCGCGAAATCAACGAAAGAGATTTACGCCACCTCTCTCCCTGTGGTGGAAAGGCTATCCTGACCATATCACCGGCCTCTTCTAAAAAAGTAGAGTCCAGCCCCAGTTTGATGAACCCACACTTTGCTCAGGACTGGAGAGAGTGGATACTTCTTGGCTGAAACAGGTTCATATTCATCCTTATCTTGACAGAGGGATACCTTTCACCTATATTATGACCGCAAGAACGTGTAAACCCTTTCTCTCTGGGCATGAAGGAATACTGGATATACTGACCACTTTCCTCTGCACAGGATCAGCGGGGACAGGATGCTTGAGGAGAGGATATATCTCCTTTAACCTTCTGAGGGAGAACCACTTTGCAGATATGGAAAACGGACATTCTTATCCTGGGTTCAGGGGGGGCTGGGCTCATGGCAGCGCTTGCGGCCTATGAGTACGACCCACAAGTGGACATGCTCCTCGCGGTCAAGGGGCTCTGTGGGAAGAGCGGATGCACACGGATGGTCCAGGGTGGGTATAATGTTGTACTCAATCCAAGTGATTCAATCGAAAAACATTTTTATGATACGGTGAAAGGGGGAGCCTGGATTAACGATCAAGAACTGGCCTGGACCCTGGTGAGTCGGGCTCCAGACTGTATCCGACGTCTGGAAACGGTCTGCGGGTGTTTTTTTGACCGCAACCCGGATGGAACCATTCATCAAAAAGCCTTCGCCGGTCAAAGCTTTGACCGTACCGTCCATAAAGGTGACCTGACCGGCATTGAGTTGACCAATCGTATCTCTGAACAGCTCGTGCGGCGAGGGCTCCGCTTCTTGGAAGAACATCGGGCTGTCGCCCTGCTTCCAGCACAGGGTGGTCAACGACGGATCGTAGGAGCTTTGCTGCTGAATATTCGTACTGGTGAGTTTCTTGCGGTCAATGCCAAGTGTACCCTCCTCGCCACCGGTGGCGGTCCGACCCTTTACAAGATCTCCGCCTGTGCACAAGAACTTTCCACCGACGGGATGGCTCTGGCCTGGGAAGCCGGAGCAGAGTTTTGTGATATGGAAATGGTCCAGTTCCACCCGACCGGTATTTTGACTGGAGAAGGTCTGCAAATTACCGGTACACTTCTCGAAGAGGGACTACGAGGGGCCGGTGGCTATTTACTCAATGCCCTCGGTGAACGTTTTATGGAACGGTATGATCCGAAGCGTATGGAGCGATCTACTCGTGATTCTGTAAGCCGTGCTGCCTATACCGAGATTCTGGAAGGACGGGGCACGCCACGTGGCGGGGTCTATATCGATGTGAGCCATCTCGGAGCTGATTTTGTACGGAAGCACTTCAAAGGTATGGTAGAGCGATGCGCTGATCTGGGGTATGACCTCACAAACAAACCGGTTGAGGTGAGCCCTACTGCGCATTATATGATGGGAGGGGTCAAAATCGATGTAGAGTGCCGGACCAGTATCCCCGGTCTCTTTGCAGCAGGGGAAGATGCTGGTGGAACCCATGGAGCCAATCGCCTTGGTGGAAATGGCGTGGCAAATTCGACAGTCTTTGGAGAGATTGCCGGCACAGTCATGTGTCAAGAAGCGGTACAGACTCCCCTCTTTCCTTTTGACCGGGAAGTAGTGCAGATGGCGCAAAACCGTGTGCTAGATGCCCTGGGAAAAGGGCTTTCCCCTTATCCCCTTCGGGCAGCTCTCAAAGAACTGATGTGGACAAAGGTCGGGCTCCGACGGCACCGCACAACCCTGGAGAAGGCTCTCCAGGAAATTTGCCATCTGAAAGAGCAGGGAGCAGAGGCTCGCGGAACTGGTGACCAAGCCTACAATCTCGCCTGGCAACATGTCTTAGACTTACGCAATCAACTGACCGTAGCCGAGATCATTACGCGCAGCGCCCTCGAACGGGATGAGAGTCGGGGGAGTCATTATCGGGATGATTTTCCGGAAACGAAGCCAGAGGGTTTATATAACATCTTTATACGGTTGGAAGACGGGAAACCTCAGATCGAACGCCGACCAGTTCGGTTTACCCGTTTGAAGCCTGAACATGGTCTCTCTGCCGGGATGACGGTCCCTGAGTCTGCTCAGATGGAACCGAGGAGGTAAAATGGAATCCACACCACCGTCTCGCCCGACGATGCGGCCCCCCTTTTGGGAATTTACTTCCTGGAAGTCGATGTATCCAGGCATGTGGGCGTGGGTGCTCCAGCGGATTTCTGCTCTGGTACTCATTGTCTTATTCCCTATCCATGTGCTTAATCCTTATATTAGCTGGTTACGACTTACCGTCCTGCTGCTGGTGATTTGGCATGGCATGCACGGTCTCAAGGTCATCCTGACGGATTTTGGATTCCCGGCACACCATCAGCGAAAGCTCTTGTGGGCCCTCATCATGGCAGGTATAGCCCTGTTCCTGATTCTGGCTTATGGTCGAAAGGTGTTATGGGGGTTTATCTGAACATGAAGCAGCAGAGAAACTCTACCGGAATCCAGGAATCTCCCCGGACGACCAGCAAAAGTGGCGGTGAGATGATTATCCGTATCCGGCGTGGCAAAGGAGCGGATGATCCTCATGAGTATTTCAGCCAGCATGTCCTCCGCATCCGACCACGGATGACCATTCTGGATGCTCTGGTGGTCTTACAGAACGAGCAGGATGTCACGCTTGGATTTCGATACTCCTGTCGGGTAGGAATGTGTGGAACCTGTGCGCTGCGGGTGAATGGACGGGCACGATGGGCTTGCCGGACCCGTCTCGAGCAGTTTGGGAAAACGATTACTCTTGAACCACTTTCTCACTTTCCGGTCATCCGGGACCTCGTCGTGGATATGGTACCTTTTCTAGAAAAGATGAAGCGCGCCCGCGGATGGATAGAGCCTACTGATACAGCGTCGTCTGCTCCTGCAGCCATTGCACCGGAGAGTCACGAGCGAGAGAACATCGAGCCCTTTGTCGAGTGCATCACCTGTGGGATCTGTTATGCCTCCTGTAGTCTTGTCGGACATGACCCTCTCTATCTGGGTCCGGCAGCACTGAATCGCGCTTGGACCCTTATCTGCGACAGTCGGGATAGTGCCCACGAGAAACGCCTGAGAGAGGTAGCCGACGAACATGGTATCTGGCGTTGCCATTCTCAATTCAACTGTACCGAAGCATGCCCAAAAGGCATCAGTCCGGCAACCGCCATTCAAGGACTTAAACGCCGTGCCATAGCCAAGGGTACTCAGAATTTTCTGTCATCCATCCTCCGGGGACATGCCCCCGGTGTATAACTTGAGAGTTCTTTTCTCTCTCAGAGAGAAGTGAGGAGGAGATCGAGATGCCTATTACGGAAACAGTGATCAGTAGTGAACTTATCCGTGAGGTTGCTGTAGAATTAAATCGGAGAGCAGCCATTGCCATTCCGAGTGATGTAAAAAAGAACATCCGTTCTTTAGCCGAGCGAGAGACTCATAAACTTTCCAAATTTGTCCTCCTCCAAATTGTGCAGAACTACGAGGTAGCCGAAGCAGATCAACGTCCAATGTGTGCAGACACCGGTTTACCCCGATTCTACGCAAAGGTAGGGAATGAGGCACGGATCGAAGGGGGTTTTGTGGCTCTGGAGCGGGCCATCCGTCAGGGAACTGCGGAGGCTACCAAATCTATTCCCTTACGACCAAACCGGGTACATCCGCTTACTCGTAAAGATCATAACAATAATGTGGGTATCCATGCTCCCACTGTGGACTATTCCTGGGAACCAGATGTCGACTGGCTTGAACTTACCTGTTTTCAGAAGGGTGGACTCTTTGGAGGTGATTACCGAATGCTCTTTCCCGGAGATGGGATTGATGGGATCAAGCGGTTTTATCTGGATGTTATCAGCGAATTTTTCAAACGCGGCCTCTCTTGCCAGCCGGCCATTGTCGGTATTGGCATCGGCGGCACCAAAGATGTCTGTGTGCGGCTGGCAAAGGAAGCTGCATGTTTGCGAGTGGTCGGTGATCGAAATCCCGATCCGCTAATTGCCAAACTGGAGGAAGAGCTTATCAATCTCGGCAAACGGTCTAGCTTAAGCGCTATGGGATTCAAAGGAGAAGGTGCGGTCATGGATTGTCACATCGAGGTGGCATATACCCACACCGGGGGAATGCCGGTCGCCATTCACCATCAATGCTTTGCTCTGCGGCGAGCCACAGCGCGGATTTATCCGCATGGCGAAGTGGAATACCGGGAAGATCCCAGGTGGTTTACCCCCTACTACCGGCGGGACACGATAAGTTAAGACAATCTATTCTGAAGTCTTTTTGTGAACTGGACTTCTCCCTTGGAAGAGAAAGCGAGAACACTATGAAGAGTACGGAAGATCTGACCATGGATGAGCATCGTCTCACTACACCGGTCTCTGCAGAGGCATTAGCTCAACTCAAACTTGGAGATATCGTTTATCTTGATGGCCTCGTCTTCACTGGACGTATCGGTCTTTACAAGAAACTGTTCGAGGAAAAAACTCCCCCACCTGTCGATATTGCTACCTTGACGAATGTGACTTTTCACTGCTCTCCTGCAGTAAAAGAGATCGCTCCTGCAAAGTGGGAAGTCTCTGCAGTAACCGCCACCGCAAGCTTTCGTTTTGAGAAGCATGTCCCTATGCTCATGGAGCAATATGGAGTGCGGGTCGTCATCGGAAAAGGAGGCATGTCCACCCAGGTCTACCAGACCGCCTTTAAACGGCTGGGTGGAGTATTTCTGAATACGGTGGGTTACGGTATTGGTGCACAATATGGCCGAGGGGTCAAAGGAGTCCAAAACGTCTATTGGCTCGAAGAGCTGGGCATCGCACAGGCGCTATGGGTTTTTCAGGTACAGGATTTTGGCCCCTTTCTGGTAGAGTGCGACACGCAGGGTCGTAGCCTGTATCAGATGGCTCTGGAAGAGACGAATGCGGAACTGCGGCCTCTCTACGAGCACTTACCTTTACCCACCCTCAAGCGAATAGGAGAGGTGCATAATCCTGAGGATGAAGTATTTTAACGTCAGCTTACCGTTTTTTTCTCCAATGCAGCTCAAATGTCCTGTTCTCCTTTGCCATTGAATATCTTGTTAGATCAATGAATTCAAAGAAGCTGCATATAAACGGAAAGGCCTCCATTCTGGTTTTCTACTATGAAATATGATGTCATTGTTGTGGGAAGTGGACCGGCTGGTGCGTCTGCGGCTCTCCATCTGGCTAAGCATGGGGTAAAAGTCGCCTTGCTGGAAAAAGAATCCTTACCACGATACAAACCGTGCGGAGGCGGGATTGTTTATAGAGCGATCAGGTCCCTACCAGTAGACATTAAAGAGGTTGTTGACCGGTATTGTTATTCTGTCGAATTCCATTTACTAAATTCAGGCCTCCACTATAGTTACAACAGAAGAGAACCTATCGTTTTCATGGTCATGCGAGATCGTTTCGATAACTTAATAGTAGAGGCGGCTAAAGAGGCTGGTGCTGAAATCCTTACGAAATGTGCGGTCCAGGAGATCAAGTTAAATAGGAGTCACGTAGAACTCCGGACAGCACAGAGTTCCTTTACAACCAGATTTGTGATTGCAGCCGATGGGGCTCTTAGCCCGGTTGCCCGCAAAACTGGCTGGCAGGAAACAAGACACCTCATCCCAGCCCTGGAATGTGAAGTTTCTGTAGATCATCAGACATTTGAAAGATATAGCCAATCCGCTCGATTCGATTTTGACCTGATTCCAGACGGGTATGCATGGAGTTTTCCCAAAAGCGATCACCTATCTCTTGGTGTTTTGAGTATGAATAGAGGGAAGACCAACTTGAATGACATGCTGAAACGCTACTTGAGGGTCTTGAAAATTACCCGTATCGAAAGAATCGAGCGGCATGGTTTCTTGATTCCGGTAAGTCCTCGAAAAGATACCTATATCCAAAAACGTGTTCTGCTTGCAGGAGATGCAGCAGGATTTGCCGATCCAATTACGGCAGAAGGTATTTCCGTTGCCCTACTGAGCGGGCAGATAGCAGCCGATGCAATAGTTCAGGGGCATTTTGAAGAGAACACTGTGCGACTATTGTTTGAAGCAGAACTCCGGACAAAGATTTTGGCTGATTTGAACATTTCCAAATTGTTGGCCAATTTTATTTATAAGAGCAATAAAATCAGAACAACTTTGTTTAGGCTGTATGGACCTAAACTAGTCCATGCCATGACGCAAGTTTTTCTGGGAGAAAAATCTTACAAAGATCTCCTTCGGAATCCTATGAATTATCTCAAACTACTTAAATCTGGCAATCAAGTAACTATGTAAATTTCTTGTGCTTTTTGTAATTGCACAATTCGTTGCGCATGCTTGCGGCGATGCATCGCCGAACTATAAATCAACCCTTAAGGACTCTAGTTATAGTTACTTAAGTAACTATAACTAAGTGTGTAGCATGTAGGGTGGGCTCCGCCCACCAAGAAGAACCATGGCTGTGTTGGTGGGCACAGCCCCTTCGCTTCACCACTACTCAAAAAACGGAGGAATCTGACTCAATTTCTTTTAGAAGTCTGCCAGGCTCTGTTTCCCATAGCCATAGATATCCTGGGCATGAAACGCGCCATACCGACCAGGGATGGGTGGAAGTTCTCCGTACCACCATGACTCTGGATCCGGGATAGCTCCAATAACTCGCTTCACCGCTGGGAAGGGATTGGGCACAGCACCGGTGCCTGTACTCACCACCGCCTTCAACTCAGGGGGTGAGAGCAGGAAAGGAGGGGCATTCCCATCCTCCGGATCTTCTTCTTCAGAACATAAGACCGTCTTTATCCCCATCCGTTCACAGGCCTGCAGGGTAAGAATCGTCTCTACAAAGCGCTGTCCCCGAATATCCGTGGTCAGGATAGCTGCCTGTGCACCGACCTTGGAGGCCAGATGCGCCGCACGTTCTGCAGCCATCTCTTTCTCCGCCTGCATAGTCCAGTTGGTACGCTGAATAATACAACCAATGAAGTTGAAAGTGGTCCCATGACGTCGGCACAACTCCAGCACCAGCGGGTTATTAGCCAATAGCCAGGTATGCCCTTGGGAAACGGCACCATCCAGCATCTCGGTACCATCGAGCAACCAGGGAGCAGACAGACGGATCTGCCCATAGACAGCCATACCAATGGACGAGCGTGCACCGGTGACCCATTCCGTAGAAGAAAGATGCGGGATAAAGACTGCACCAGGCAGGTCTGGCTTTGGGGTCAAGTCAAAGACTTCGCTTGCCGGAGGTGTCTTATCCCTAACGGTTTGGGCTAACCGGTCAGCTACGCGCAGGGTAGCCGAGTGGAGGACCCGGTGACGGTCTTCGGCATTTAATTCGGGAGGAGCCAGCATAGTCAGACACAGATTCAGGAGAGAGGCATAAGGGGTCACAGCATTCGGTCCGGACAGATCGAAAAAAGGATCCGGCGAACCAGTTTGCTTTCTGGCAGGATAGTACCGTTCTCCCTCAGTGAGGTTTCGTTTATCAATACATTCCACTACAGCACATCCGGCAAGCCGATGAGTACGCCCTTGCCCTACGGTAGCAGTTGGCCGTCCACATACGCCTGGGTATACCATCCCTGACCCCTCTACTTTGATCTTTGGCTCCACAACATCCGTGTAGTTGATAACCCGTACAGACTCACCGGGACGGGCAATATCTACTGAAGCCTCGCGAATGTGGGGATCAGCCAGGAGTAAACGGACTATTTCTTCCTGGTTTATCTCCAGAACGCCATCTTGCCAGCGGGTATGTGATCCAAATCTCATTTCTTTGACTGGGAAAATCCCTACCTCAAACATAAACAACCTCCTTCCCAGTAACGGTTTCTGCTGGTTCGAAGAGGGTGGGGCTACTCACAGCAGTCTGGAGGGCATGCAACGCCGTGGACACAATTTGTCTGCTGAGCTCTTGATCCATCTCCAGCGAGAGACCAGGATCACCGCACACATGTTCTACACGGACCCCACGAATGATACGATGGGCCCCCACTGCCAGTGGGATCATCGGGAGTGCACTGATCATGGCTACGGGAATTCCCTGTCGTTCTATTTCCTTGGTGATCGTTGCACCGCAACGATTACAGCTTCCTCAGGTGGCGACAAGCAAGACCGCATCCACCTGATGATCCCGGAGTTCCTGGGCAATCGCCTGCCCCATACGCCGGGCTTCGGTCACAGCAGTTTGGTTACCAGTTGTGGCAAAGTAGACTTCGTAAATCTTCCCAATGATCCCCTGGGCTTCCATTTCCCTGATTGTACGGAGCGGCAGCGCATAGTTAGGATCTTTAGTATTCAGCCAGTGAGTATTAAATCCTCCGTGTACCGAGACCCACTCGCCAAGTTGCAATTCCTGGAGACCGGTGATGTTGTACCGGAAGAAACCCTCGGCGCGTGCCGATCCGAGCCGGTCTGGATTCCCCTTAGGCACCATCCCTCCACTGGTAACCAGGGCAATGGTTTTCCCTTTCAAGGTGGAAAGTGGTGGTGGAGGTGGTACCACATCATAATCTTGAATAAAGACTTCCGAAGTGAACGGCTTGTCGAGTAAACGAGCTTCCATCATATCCACTGCTCGCTGAGCACCGGTTTTTTCATATAGTACCGGTTTTCGGATACCTCGGGGCAGATACCCCTCCTGCTGTGCAGGGCCAAGGGGCTCTCCACGGCCTAGCTTGAGAGCAAGACGACTCATCTTGATTAGAATCGAGTGCATATCTACCGGGCTACTTCCAGTTGGTATCACTAGTATATCTCGTCGGTAGGTCAGCACTCCTGTATTGCTTGGAGTCATCGCCGTAACTGCCGGAATACCTTTCTCTTGCGCCAGTTTACACACCTGGGCACAGGCTAACCCATACCGGCCAGCATCAAAGGCCGGCCCGGCTACAACCACGTCTGGTGGATACATTCCCAAAGCTTCGAACACTGCCTCCTTCGCCGCGTCTCCTTCCTCCACGAAAAAATTATCACCAGAGATCACCGTAGCCACGATGATACCCTGATCAGCCAGTATCTGCTGAAGCAATTGTCCCGGTCCAACAGCTCCCTTTTTGACCTGAACAGGGAGGTTGGCCTGCTCTTCACCTCCAATCCCCCCAAAAAATTGGTTCAAATAATGGATGACCTTGATCTTATCCATCCTTGCTCCTCCTCTCCGGATTTCGGATCTCGGATTGACAGCCTGCAATTCCGGATTCTCGATTTCAGATTACCTGTCGATGAGGCCGCTTCATGCATCAGTCCTGATCAGGCAATGCGTCGAAGTGGTGTTCCTCATCGCTTTTCCTCCATAAATCTATTTTTCAGGCGAGTAGCCAGAATCCTCCTCCCATCAACCTCACCCCTATAAGCTATACCACCCTCTGGTATAATCCAGAGTTGTTTCTCTGGGTATCTCCAGAGAAGAAATGACATGGAAGCTTCCACGATTAAGCGAAATATAGGATCAGTCTTCTCAGGTGTCAACAGAAATATTATCCTCCTATTTTCTCCCTTTTTCGAATTTCTTGTTCGCGAAAAGAAGATTCTTCCCTCCACTCGGCTGGTTAGCATGATAGAAAACTCCCCCTCCGGCTGCTCTTTGCAGAATATGCCTATCTAAAAAATGTACAGTCAATCCAGGGGAAAATTTTTAATTTACATCAAATTTTCAGAAATGTATAATAGAAATATTCCTTGCTAAGAGGCCTATTTCCATCCTCATAAAGGAGGAATTCTCCCTTGCAAAGGCCTTCTTAGAAGTTCCGATGGTATTACCTGCTTCAACTAGGAGTCCAGGTCTCTGACCCACTATGGAAGCGTGTGATTCGAAAAATAAACAAATGAATGAGAGAGAATAAGAGGAGGAAAGACCGAAGTGTTTTCATGGTTAAAAGAGAAGTCAAAAAGAGTGGACATGCCAAGAGAACCGATGCGAGAGCCCCTTTTCACTCCTCGTTTTATACTTCAGGAGGGGGAAATGCTGTTGAATATGGGACCGCAGCATCCAAGTACCCACGGAGTACTTCATCTCTTCTTAGTGAGCGATGGGGAGATTGTTCGGCGTGTTATTCCAGATATTGGCTACCTCCATCGCTGTTTTGAAAAACATGCCGAATCCCTTACCTATGAACAGATCGTCCCTTACACCGACCGGATAGATTACCTTGCTTCTATGAACCAAAACCTGGGTTATGTGCTCACTGTAGAGAAACTGATGGATCTGGAGGTGCCAGAACGTGTAGCGTATATCCGGGTTATTATGGCGGAACTGAACCGTATTGCGAGTCATCTGGTTGCCATCGGAACTTATGGGCTGGATGTCGGAGCTTTTACCCCTTTTCTGTGGGCTTTTCGAGATCGAGAACGGATTCTCGATTTGTTCGAGTGGGTCAGTGGAAGTCGCCTCCTCTATAACTATATCTGGATAGGTGGTGTGGCCAGAGATCTTCCACCCGGTTTTGTAGAGGAAGCCCTTGCTTTTCTCGATTATTTTATACCCAGGCTTCGAGAACTGAATAACCTGTTGTCCTTCAACAAGATTTTTATAGAGCGAACGGCAAAAGTAGGAATCCTCTCCCCCGAAAAGGCAATCGACTGTGGGGCGACAGGACCGGTGCTGCGAGGATCAGGAGTCGCCTGGGACTTGAGAAAAGAAGAGCCGTACTCTGGTTACGATCAATTCGATTTTCGTATTCCGGTGGGGACAGGAGAGCGTGGTCCTGTCGGATCGGCCTGGGATCGCTATATGGTGCGGGTATGGGAAATGGAGGAGTCGATAAAGATCCTTCGTCAGGCCCTCACCGCACTTCCAGCAGGAGATGTGCGAAAACGGGTTAGACCACCCAAAGGGGAAGTCTATGTCCGCACAGAAACTCCTCGAGGCGAATTGGGTTTCTATCTCCTCAGTGATGGTTCGGATACCCCTTATCGTTTGAAATGCCGTTCCCCTTCCTTCAGTAACCTGAGTGCTCTGGAAGAGATGCTCTCGCCAGAGACTATGATTGCGGATATCGTGGCGATAGTAGGCTCAATCGATATTGTTCTTGGTGATGTCGATCGTTAACAAAAGGGGAGAGAAGGATCGGGCAAGCGAAACGTGGCGGTAAAAAATAGCAAAAAAGTTCCTCCTCTTTGCGCCAGCGCAAAGACATCCTTTCTTTTCCGGCTATACTGTGTCTAGTTTAACCTCATATAGTGAGTTGTTCTCTTCTTACCCCCTCACCACAAGCTGCTCCCATCAGAAGAGAAGACAGAAAAGCAACTCACAATCCGGTGATCGAGTGGTAAGGACAAAGAAGCGAGCAGGTTGGTTATGAGTTGGTAAGGTATCTGACCAGTGCATTATCAGGAGACCTCTTGGGGAAAGCACGTACCCTGGGAGCGCAGAGAGGGGTTGCCCATTCGTCTCTATTCCTTCATCGATTTGGGCAATACCAAAGGGCTCTCCTGGATAAACACTAAGGTATCCATTCCTACGACTGAGGAGAAAGGTCATGGTATCAGATGGGAAGGCAATACCACTAGACCAGGTGCTGGATGCTCTGCGACAGGTTGTAGATCCGGAATTGGGAATCAACATTGTCGATTTGGGACTCGTTTACCATCTAGAACTCCAAGATGCTCATGTCCAGGTCACCATGACGATGACCACCCCGGCGTGCCCTTTGAGCGCTTACTTGAAGGAGAAGGTCGAAACATCGCTTCGACAACAGATTCCGGATATCCAGTCTGTAGAGGTTCGACTGGTCTGGGACCCACCCTGGCGCCCTACGATGGTGTCTGAAGCAGCTCGGCAGCAACTAGGACAATGTGGGAGAAAATCATCGATCAAAAAGGGGGGCTTTTGCAGGTTTTTAGACGCCGAAAAGTGATTTCAAGATAAGGAGAATGTTATTATGAAAGTGAGTGAGGCAATTCATCGGCATCATCAAACTTTGCTGGAGATGGTAACAAAACAGGTGAGCGCGTTGCGAGAGGGTCAGCCCGAGACTGATCCAGAAGCCCTGCTTACTTTTCTAAAAGATGACCTGTTACCACATGCTAAAGGTGAAGAACGCTACCTGTATCCAATCATTGAACCCCTACTCAAAGCTCATGGGAAAGCCACCGCTACCATGAGTGTGGATCATGAGTTTATCGAAGATTATATAGGTCAGATTGAAGAAGCCATCCAACATTTGCGTATAGCAAGAACAGAGGACCATGCTCGTTTGCTGCATCGACTCCACCTGCTCACTCTCCAACTCGAAGCGATATTGAGGGTGCATCTGGAAAAGGAGGAACGCCTCTATCTCCCTTTATTCGAACAGTATCTTTCCGAAGCAGAACAGCAGCAGGTGCTGGATGGAATGCATGAGGCCTATGAGGAGGATACGACGGGAGAAGCGGTAACGGTGAAAATGACCCTGGATGTTCGGCAAACCCCTCCACCTCAACGTCATCCCATGATTTTCCAAACTTTTGGAGCCCTGAAACCAGGCGAAGCGTTTATCCTGGTCAATGACCACGATCCCAAGCCACTTTATTACCAATTCGAGTATGAACGCAAAGGTCAGTTTACCTGGGAATATTTGGAACGGGGCCCAGAAGTCTGGCGGGTACGTATTGGCCGAGCTGACCGATGAGCTCTTTTTTTGTTGACAGAAGAATTAGAGCATAATATAAGAGAAAAAAATTTTAATACCATGAATTCCTAGCGGGGTACTTTTCTCTGGTATGCCGAACCGTATGAATTGTTCAGTATGAGGCGAGAAGCTTTTTCTAAATTCTGGAAAAGAGTACTATCGTGCAAGAATGGAGAGAGAGATGATCGAGGAAAGGGGTGAGGTGACCTGGACAGAGGAAGCTTTGCAGCGAGTGGAGAATGCTCCTGCCTTTGTTCGGGAGGGGATTTATAAGCTTATGGTCAAACGGGCCAGGGAACGAGGCCGCCAGGTCATCACCTCAGAATTCCTGACCGAGATCCGGAATGAATCGATGCTTCGAGTAGCCAAGTGTATCAAGGGGTTTGGCTTTGAAGAGCTTTCTATGGATGCTTTTGAAGTGGCCAAACAGAAAATGCGTCGATTGCCCAGGAAGCTCGAAGTGATCGAGCAGATCAAAGTCTTTTTAGGAGAGCGCCCTCAACGGAATGCCATGATCATTGCCAAATTTACTCACTATTTACAGATGATACCGGCTACCGGTCTCCCCTGGACAGAGGAAGCTCTGGCCCGGTTCCAGAGAATTCCCTCGTTTGTGCAGGATATGATCAAGCCGGTTATCGAAAAGGAAGCAAAGCAGCGCAAGGAGAAGGTGATTACTCCGGAGATTGTGCAACAGGTTTTGGGTACGCTCCTCTCGTCTCAAGAGCAAGACAGGAATAAAAAAGAACAACACGCTCCGGAAGCGGGTCGAGTAGCTGGTTCCTTGGAAGGAATGACCATGCTCTGGACAGCTCAAGCAGAGGAACGACTCAGAAGAATCCCGCTTCCTCCTGTCCGCCAGATGATCATCCAGCGAGTGGAAAAGCAGGCCAGGCAAAGAGGACTGAAGGCCATAGACCTGGAAGCTTATGAAGCATTCTCCAGAACCTGGATCGAGTGATCGGTCATAGATTGGATCTCCAAGCTATACAGGAAGCCAGGAGCTTGTTTCTTTATCCGAACCTGTAGCGAGTAAATCTTAGAGTGTCATTCTGAGTCCTTCGCAGAGTTTATCCTTGAACGAAGTGAAGGGTTCAAGGAGTCGAACGGATAACCTTCCGCTCCGCTCCCGGAGCAACGCGTAGGGAAGTCATCTCATCATCCGGGAGGCGAACGGACAACCCTCCGCTCCGCTTTAGGATAAACTCTGCGAAGAATCTCGTAGTGAGGAGACGACCATGACTCCATGTCAAGTACCATCACTGGCCGAAGATCTAGGGAAAATAGCTTCCGCGATTCTCACCGATCTGGCGCAATATCCTGGAAAACGGAGCAACGTAGCCGATGTCCTCTCTCAGGAAGGACTGAAGCGGATGCTCTCTCGAGCTTCCAAAGCTGGAGAGCTGATTGCCAAAACTATAGAGAGGATATGTACAAGCTGTCAGCATCAGGATCCACGAGATCAGGTGCGGGTAGCGGCGTTTATAGGAGCTTTATACGCCCAACACGCTATTGAACCTAAGGCGCAAGTAGAAGCAAGTGTGCTCAAACGCTTTGGTGCTGAGTGGTTTCCATCCCTGAGACCACAAGAGGGTGCTGTGGCTTTAGATGCTCATCAAGAACTCGAAGATTTTTTCTATCAAGAACTTGCTCAGCGTCTGGCTGAAAAATACTATGTTTTAACGAGACGCTTCTCTTTAGTGCCATGAACGATATCACGAAAGGCAAAGCTCAGCTTCTGCAAGAATTACGTGCCCAACAACGAGCATACCAAGCCGTAGCAAGCGAGCACAAGCGGCTGAAAGCGGAACTTCAGCTCTTACAAAAGCTGATGCAAGCAATCAGTATCGCGGAAGATCAACAGGCAGCCCTGACCATTGCTATTCGCCTGGTATGTGAAACCACGGGCTGGAGTTTTGGCGAAGCCTGGATTCCGTGTGCTGACGGTTCTGGGCTTGAGAGTGGTTCTGCATGGTATAGCCGGACTAAGGAACTGGAGAAATTTCGGAAAGAGAGTGAACAGTGGGTCTTTTCTCCTGGTGTTGGGCTCCCAGGCCGGATCTGGTCTTCGAAGCAGCCTGAATGGATTCCCGACGTTTCCATCCAATCTGATACCATCTTTGCCCGGGTACAGTTGGCTATGGAGGCCGGTCTCAGAGCCGCTCTGGGTATTCCCATTCTTTATGAAGATCGAGTATTGGCTGTGTTGGTGTTTTTCATGCAGGAAGCCCGAGAAGAGGATAAACATTTAGTAAATCTTGTCTCCACCGTAGCCACCCAATTAGGGGCCGTACTCCAGTGTAAGTGGGCACAAGAAGCGCTGCGCGAAGCGCATGATGCCCTTGAAAAGCGTGTAGAAGAACGGACAGCCGAACTCGTACAGGCCAATAAGCAGCTCACGCACGAGATAATGGAACGTAAATATATGGAGGAAGCGCTTCGTGAATCGGAACGTCGTTTCCGTGAGCTGTTAGAGAGTGTCCGTTTAGCAGCAGTTCTTCTGGACGTTGATGGTCGGGTCTCCTTTTGTAATGACTACCTGCTCACCCTGCTCGGTTATCCAAGAGAAGAAGTGCTTGGACAAAACTGGTTTGAACGCTTCATTCCACCAGAGCACCGATTTATACTTCGCCAACGATTTTGGGAAGCTACAAAGCAAGGGACCATTGTCCCCTATTTCGAAAGTGAGATTGTTACTCGGTACGGAGAGCAAAGGATTATCGCCTGGAACAATACGGTGTTACGTGATACACGGGGGAATGTCGTTGGGATAGCAAGTATCGGGGGAGACCTTACCGAGCGGAAACGGATGGAAGAAGAGTTTCTACATACCGAGAAACTAGCTCTAATCGGTCAATTAGCCTCTGGTCTGGCTCATGAAATTGGGACACCTTTAGGAGTAATCGCAGGCACCGCAGAGTTCTTGATGATGGAAACGACCGATCCTCAGAATCGTAAAGAATTAGAGACGATTGTTTCGCAGACCGAACGCATTTCCGCGCTGATCCGCCAATTGCTTACCTTTGCCCGTCCACAAAGTGGCGACCCAGAGGTTGTCGATGTCCACCAGGTCCTGGAACGAAGCTTACGGCTTCTTGAATACCGTTTTGGCAAGGAGCACATTCAGGTTATAAAGTCCTTCCAGCCCAATCTCCCACCTCTTCTTGGTGTCAGCCATCAGCTCGAGCAGGTGTTTCTTAACATTCTGGTAAACGCCTGGCATGCTATGCCCCAAGGAGGCACACTTACAATCTCCACAACCGAACAGGACCAGATGCTGGTCATTCAGTTTCGGGATACGGGTCAGGGGATTGCTCCAGAGAACTTACCCCGAATTTTTGAACCCTTCTTTACCACAAAAGGTGCTGGCAAAGGTACCGGTCTAGGTCTCTCCGTGTGCCAACAGCTTGTAAGACAGCATAACGGAACCATTGAGGTAGAAAGCGAACTTGGCAAGGGGAGCCTTTTTACCGTCAAATTACCTCGCCTACGAGAAAATCCCATGTAAAAAAACAACGCTCTTTGTCCTGGCGCAAAGATGATACGTCCCTTTTTTCTTATAAATGAGTAGTATTATAAAAACAACCATTCACTGTGAAACTATCCGGAATAAAATAGCAGAAAGGAGCGACTAGATGGAGAAAGCCTTTGAGCGCCCATTTCGTCCTGTTGAATTGACCCCCTCTACCACCAAATCTTTTTCACTGCATAGCATGGCTCATCAACTGATGACGGAACAAGTTTTTGCTCATTCGGGCAGAAACGCACTGACTTTAGCACGAAGTGAGGATCTGACCGTGGTGCTCACCGTCGTAAAAGCCGGGACGGTGAGTAAAGAGCATCCAGCCCCGGGACCGGTGACCATCCTTCCCCTCTTTGGCCGTATAACCTTCTCAACAGGCAATGAGAGTGAATCGATGACACTAGAAACTGGTTCGGCTGTTGTTTTTGCTGCTGATGTTGTCCACAGTGTAGAAGCAGATCAAGACAGTGCTTTTCTCATAGTGATTGGTGGAAGAGTTGAATAAGGCTACCCCTATCTTCAGACAAGCGAGGAGCCTTTAAACTCATAGCGGGTAAGTCTCAAAATGTCCTTCTGAGCGAAGTGGAGAATCGCATAATCTTGCAGCAATTCAAGCAAGATCTTTCACTCCGTTCGGGATAACAAGCTGATTTCCCTACGCTATGCGATGACAAGAAAACGATACCTGCTATGAGTTCATTGAAAAATAGTGGAGGAGAATAGAAAGATGCGAATGAGCCTACGCCAGATGAATCTGCTGCTGTTGATCATTATCCTGATAAGTGCCGCTGTACTCCTCTGGGGTACCGTGCAAACGTATCGTCATCTCCCTCCTCTCCCTGCATCTGTGGTTAGTCCAGACAATCAAATACTATTTACACTGGCCGACATTCGGGAAGGACAGACTATCTTCCAGCAACGAAACTTCATGGGTTTTGGTACATTATTAGGGAATGGAAGTTATTTTGGGCCTGATTTCACAGCCGAATATCTCGCGTTTCTCCGGGACAACATAGCACAAACCCTAGCCCAGCGGGAATTTTCCCAATCCCTGTCTACTCTGACTCCGTCACAGTGCGAACAGGTTATGGCACGGGTACGTGTTACGCTACAACAGACTCAATGGAAGGAGAATCAAATTATTGTGCCCCTTGAATGGGTCGAAGCACATCACCATATTGTGGCTATGTATCAACGCCGTTTCGTCGATGGAGATCCAGATCTGGGAGTAGCCGCAAATACTCTTGATGCTGAGGAGGCAGCGAAGCTTACGGCTTTTGTAGGATGGACGGCCTGGTTTAGTCTTGTCCCTCGTCCACACAGTAATGATTCCTATACAAACAATTTCCCACCCATACCAGAACTGGGTCTGACACCCACCTCCACCACGTTACTCTGGACGGCCTGGACGGTAGGATTGTTTCTGGGCATTGCTCTTCTAGTAGTCCTCGGCTATAGCTTTGTAGAAGTGGAGCCTATTGGCGAGTTACCCATCCTGGCAGAGTATAACAACCAGCCTTTATCTTTCTTGCAAAAGGCAACTTTACTCCTCTTAGCCGGATGTACTCTGGTATTTTTAGTTCAGACAATAGCTGAGGGGTATTTAGCCAACGCGTATACAAGCCGGGCAGATTTTTATGGGATTTTTAGTCGGCTAGGATGGGACCGGATGGCGATTTTACCATTTCAAAGCGTACGGACAGCCCATACAGCCATGGCCGTGGTCTGGGTAGTAGGCATGTGGATGTCCGCCTCCCTCTATATAGCCCTCCTGTTGGGAGGACAAGAAAAACCCTGGCATCGACCGGTGACCTACTTCTCTATGGTTATTCTTACTCTTTCGGTGGTTGGAACCTTGGGGGGAGTCTATGCGAGTGTGCATGGTTGGGTAAATTCGATGCTGATTGGTAGTGAAGGTACCGAATATCTGGAGATGGGACGGTTGTGGAGGATGGGTATCGGTATAGGTTTCCTTTGCTGGATTATAGTACTCACGTCGGTATTGTATAGTGCTCGTGTAGCCTGGCGTCCACTGCTGAATCTATTGATCCTCAATGGGGTAGGAATCACGGCGGCGTTTTTTGCCAGTTTCCTTTATCGCCCGGACAGCCATTGGGTGCTTATTGACTTCTGGCGCTGGTGGGTCATTCACCATTGGGTAGAAGGGATCTTTGCTTTCTTCCAGTTGTTGGTGATCGGCTGGTTTTTCGCTGGATTGCGGTTAGTGACCAGTGAAGAAGTCACCAAGAGTCTCTATCTGGAAGGAGGACTCGTTCTATTGGCCGGCTTTCTGGCGATTGGGCATCACTTCTGGTGGGTGGGTGAACCGAGTTTCTGGATAGGCATCGGCAGTGTATTTAGTACACTGGAAGTCTTACCACTCTTCTTGCTGTTGACCAGTGCCTTGCAGGTGCTTCGAAAGAGAAAGAAACAGTGGCAGACGATTCATCGCTTGCCTCTCGCCTTTTTTCTCGCTTCTGCTCTTTGGCAGTTTGTAGGATCGGGTATTTTAGGACTGCTTATCAATCTTCCGGTGGTGAACTACTACGAGCATGGCACATTCCTAACCGTGGCCCACTCGCACGCTTCGTTTCTGGGAGCCTTTGGTTTTCTGGCCTTAGGGATGCTCTTGTATGCGCTGCGACATGCGGACCCAAATGGATGGAACGAGCGACGGCTCTGGGGAAGTTTTTGGTTGCTCAACATTGGTCTGACTCTAATGGTATTCATCTCGGTAACACCGGTCGGTGTCCTCCAGTTACAGGAAGCAGTACAGGCCGATTACGCTGCTGCTCGCTCTCTAGCTTTCTACGAGCAATCGGTGGTTTCCCTGCTCAATAAACTGCGCATGCCTGGTGATGCCCTTATCATTCTGGGGGCAGCGTTATTAGCCTGGGAAGTGCTACCGAGAGGGAAACGTTTTCTCTCTCCTGACGCCCAGAGGTGAATTTTGGGGATCCTGGGGTATCGAAATACAAATTTCTGCCAGTTGTTAGGATGGCGTTATGATTAAAATAAAGCGCGTATACGATCTACCCGAAGCTAGTGATGGCCAGCGTTTCCTGGTGGAACGTCTCTGGCCACGCGGGATAAAAAAGGAGTCTTTGTCCTTAGCGGGCTGGTTAAAGGAGGTAGCTCCAAGCACCTCTCTACGCCGCTGGTTTGGTCATGATCCTACCCGATGGGATGAGTTTCAGCGTCGCTACATGGCTGAGCTAGATAGAAAACCTGACATCTGGCAGCCTCTTCTGGAAGCTGCACGGCACGGTACCATCACTTTACTTTACAGTACTCGAGATCGAGAACAGAACAATGCGCTGGTATTAAAGAACTATCTAGAGGGTCAGTTACAGAAAACATTATGAAAGCGCTCTATCTCTTCTCCGTATGGTTGCATATTCTGGCCGCAATGGTCTGGATTGGAGGGATGGTTTTCTTAGTTGTGGTCCTGGTCCCCTTTATCCGGCAACCAGCCTATCGGTCAATAGCTGCTCCTCTTATCCGCTGGGCCGGGCTGCGGTTTCGTCTGGTCGGCTGGCTCTGCTTTGGTATACTTCTGCTCAGCGGTATCTTTAATCTGGCTTATCGAGGCATAAGCTGGGGACTTCTCGGAACCGCCCAGTTCTGGCAGAGCTTTTTTGGGCACATCCTGGCTCTGAAACTCTTTCTGGTGGTCCTGATCTTTCTGATCAGTGCTCTACACGATTTCTTGATTGGTCCGAAAGCGGGAGCATTGATGCAGGGAAACCCTATGGCTCCAGAGACCCAACGGCTCCGGCGACAGGCTGGCCTCCTTGGACGGATCAATCTGTTGCTGGCACTGATTGTGGTCGCTCTGGGAGTGATGCTGGTACGGGGTTGGTTCTGGTGAATGGGAAAAAGTCATGATGATTAAACATTGGATGCGTTTACCTTTTCTGGCTCTGGGAATGCTCTCCTTGTTAGCCGCTCTGTGGGGAGGGTTGATACGTCTGGGTTGGGGATGGCCTCCAGGATACCCTGCTCTCGTCATGCTGCATGGTCCCTTGATGGTGTCCGGTTTCCTCGGAACTCTGATTGGGGTAGAACGAGCAGTGGCTTTAGGGCACCGCTGGGCTTATGCTGCTCCTCTCCTGAGTGGAGGGGGTGCCTTGCTCCTGATTACGGGGGTATCGTACCAGGCTGGTACCCTGCTGATAACACTGGGGAGCCTGGTACTGGTGCTGATCTTTGCCCAGATTCTCCGACGACAGAGGGAGTTTTGCACCGTCATCACCGGAAGCGGTTCTGTGCTCTGGGTAATAGGCAACACCTTATGGCTTGCCGGTTGGCCAGTCCATCAGATGGTGTTCTGGTGGATGGGGTTCTTGTTATTGACTATTGCTGGAGAACGGTTAGAATTGAGCCGTTTACAATTTCTTTCCCCTGACAAGCAGCTCTTTTTTCTGGGTGCGGGAGGGCTTTTTCTGTTCGGACTCCTGTTGAAGAGCATGGGCTATGACCAGGGAACCTTTTTGTTAGGCGGAGGATTGCTCACTATGGCACTGTGGCTCTGGCATTTTGATATTGCCCGACGTACCGTCTGGACGACCGGTTTGACCCGGTTTATTGCCATCAGCCTGCTCTCTGGTTATGTGTGGTTGGGGATAAGCGGGATCCTGGCTCTCTCTTATAGGAATGAAACAGCCGGTCTATACTATGACGCGTTTCTGCACACGTTCTTTGCAGGTTTTGTCTTGAGTATGATCTTTGGCCATGCCCCCATCATCTTTCCAGCCGTACTGGGGGTCCCGGTCCTTTTCCATTCCACATTTTATACCCATCTGGTAGTATTACATGGCTCCCTGCTCCTGCGTGTCATAGGAGACCTGATCGGCTGGCTTCCTGGACGCCAGTGGGGTGGCCTCCTGAACGGAGTGGCTGTGGTGCTGTTTCTCGCCAATACGGTGTATGCTGGACAAAAAGCAATCCATAAGCCCCGGCTGAATTGACCAGGACTCTGTTGGGATCAAGCGACACCAGACAGCAGAACTTCATTACAAGAACAAGGCGGGAGGAAAACGAATCTTCATCTAGTGCCTATCTCAGAGAACTCTTTGGTAGTATTCCAGTCGATGAGGAAACACGGATATCCCGGAGTCGAATGAAGCATCCTTCGCTTCGCTCCCGGAGCACCGCGTAGGGCAGTCCACTCGTCATCCCGAAGCACCGCGCAGGGCAGTCCGCTCGTCATCCCGGAGTGCAGGCCTCTGGCCTGCAGCGGGCGAGACGCCCGCGCTCCCAGGGTACGTGCTTTCCCAAAGAGGTCTCCTGAAAATGCACTAGACAAGGGGAAAGCCATGAATTCATACGAGATGAGCCCAATAACCATTCATGATCTCCATGACGATGTTTCCACTATGCATCAGGTGGCAAGGGTTTTGGTCGAGGGATTTCAAGAGCATTGGCCGGATGCGTGGCCGGATATAGAGACAGCTTTACTCGAGGTTAAAGCTTCTCTTGGCCCAGAACGTATCAGCAGGATTGCCATAGACCAAACCGGCAAAGTGGTGGGGTGGATTGGAGGGATCAAACAGTATAGAGGACGGGTCTGGGAGTTACACCCTTTAGTGGTACATCCGGCCTGTCAACGAAAGGGCATTGGACGTGCTCTGGTCAAGGACCTGGAAGAACAGGTCAGCAGACGAGGCGGGTTGACTCTGTGGGTGGGTACTGATGATGAAGATCAGCAGACCAGCCTCTCTGGAGTAGATCTCTATCCGAATGTACTCGAGCATCTCGCGAACATCAGAAATCTTTCTCACCACCCCTATGAGTTTTATCAAAAGCTCGGTTTTGTCATCGTTGGAGTGATGCCGGACGCGAATGGCTTTGGAAAGCCAGATATATTTTTGGCCAAACGAGTAGGTATCTTAACTTGAGAAGGGCACCTTCATGCTGTGGAATAGGCTCAGGAATTCCTGGATGAATGGATATCGTGCCTGTGCCGTTATCGTGTAAATTCAATATCTGTAAGGCCTCGGGAAAATTCTTGAGCTACACTGTGAGATTTATACCTTTGTTGTGCTAGACCCGATATAGGGGTATTGTAAGCCAGTCCAACCCAGGACAAGTGCCTCATGTACACCAGCACTCAGAATGTCAGTGACGACATCAAGCGCTGCCTTTGCACGCGCCGGCTTTTAGGACCGAGCCGAATTAGATAGATGGCTGCCGGGTGACAGCTAGGAATACCCGGGGAACGAGTGTGGGAGATTACAATGATTCGATGAGCATGAGCTCAGTATAGTTATACGCTTTCTCCTATTAATTTTGCAAACTGCTGTTTCTCGTTCATCGCGTATGGTCTCTAATGCGGTCTTTGTGTGCTAGTGTTCGCGCGGATCTGCCTCCTCCAGGATCTCCTCCAGCGTCCAGGGGCAGGCCTCCGGGAAAGTATCCAACGCCAGGCCAGTTTCCTGGGCCGCATGTTCCCGAGCGGAGGGGTAGGCTTGTGCCAACAGGGAAGGAATCACGGATCTGAGACTGGGACTTTCCTCGAGGAGCCACCGGATACGCCGGCGCTGTTCGCGGATGGTGAAGCGCCAGCTCTTCGCCTCTGGGCGGGGTTGATAGCGCCATTTCAGAAGATGACTCACCAAGACAATTAAGCGATTGCGTAGCTCATGACGATCCCGTCTCCCCATGCTTTCTAGCTCCTCAATCAAGTTGAGCATATCCAATTCCGTGAGCCGCCCTTCCTTGAGTAACGAGGCTTGTTCCTGGGTCCAGGCGTAGAAATCTTCTTCATAACGAGTCATGATGCAGCCTCCTCTCTTGAGTAACCTGCAAAAAGTTCTGTTACAGAAGTTTTACGTGTCAAGTCAAAAATTTCCAGCTAACACCCCGGCTTTCTTTAGACATTCTCGAGGATACAAATCGAAAACATATTTACATGCGGCATTGGCGGAAGCGTAGATCGATATTGTCCGCCGATCACTTCCCAACCTTTCACATAACGCTACAGGTGGTCCATGGCATGCAATTCAGGAGTCATCACAGGCAAGAAGCGGATTTCGATGCCCAAGGCGTTGGTCTATTCGCGATCGTCATCCGCCGTATGCGGTGATCCACGATCTTCGAACAGCTCGATGTTCCATCCTTGCCAATGCGCCCGTATTATGGTGAGAAAGTATCTTGATCCCTGTGCTCAGGAATCAGCAACTCAACCGCCCCGCTTCGGATGGTGAGGACTCCGCGAAGTACCCGTTTGGTGTGATTCCTGGTCATGGGCGCTCCCACCTGTTTTCCCAGACGACCAGAGCAGCTCTATAAGGGAGGTGTTTTGTAATGAGCGTCTCATCAAACACTAGAATCACAGGGCGTTTACAGCCTGCATGTCCCCGTTTGAGCCTCTTTTGGTCTGTCGCCACGTTGGGGAGCGTCCTTCCAAGTCATAGCACAGTCGTCTCCAGATCATACCGAGTCGTTCAATGACCAGTTCCACGCTGCGCTGTAACCCCTTCACCTGATGACCATTCTTGAAAGATTCATGCCTTCTTGTCCCAAATTATACCATCATGCAACCTAACCTTCCAAGTCGTGTCTTCTCCTCTTTCCTGCAGTATCCGTTTCCAGGTTAAACTTCTCATGCTCTCAGACCTTCTTTCTTAGTGTCTGGTCAAGGTCAAAATGGTGAGTTGTTCCCTCTTTTCACCCTCACCCTGGCCCTCTCCCTTGAGGGGAAGGTGTCCGCTCCTGAACCCCTCAAGGGAGAGGGGAGAAAAAGGCACGCACAAAAACAAGTGTGACAGAGCACTAGCTCCCCTAAACTTCAGAATAGCGCGGGGGTTCAAAATGGCCTGGTGAAGAATCATTTTCTTCTCTTTTTCTTATGCAAGAGTACTTGTGTGGGGTTCGAGGGTATGCTATAAGTTAGGGAACTGGTGAGCAGGAAGCGGTGGTCAAGAGGTAGAGGTTACTCACTCGAAGCAAGAGAGAGGAGAAGCAATGCTGTTGACAAGTGGATGGGGACCAGGTTACCCGGAAATCTGGCATGCAGCCGATTTATCTATTGAAGAACGGTTGCAGCGTCATGGTCGAGGGGACTATACTCCGGTACGTCCATTAATAGCCGGAGAATATGTCACCATAACCTTCCATTTTGAAATAGGAACGGAAGAAGTTGTCTCTGGGGGACAGTTAGGTATTGTCTGGCGATGGCCTTTTGATTGGGCTGACTTGCAGACAGAGGACTCTGCTCAGGATGGGTATATGGTTGTGTCAGCCGTGAACCGGTCTGATCGTTCCCTGGAGGAAGTAACTCTCGAAGCAACTTATCATCGTTTCAAAGGGGTGGAACCCTGGCATCATTCTATTGTCCTGCAGGTAAGGGAGGGACATCTTATCCGGGGAGATCAGATTTCTCTTATCTGTGGAGATCAGACTGGCGGTGGACGCGGATGGCGAGTTCCTACCTGTAAAGCAACATCTGCCGGCTTCCTCATGCTGATTGATCACACTGGGAGTGGTCGATGGGTTCGCTTACCAGATCCACCAGGCTTCTCTATTCTGCCCGGTCCTCCTTCCCGTCTGGTGGCTATCGCTCCTGCTGACGCAGTTATAGGTGAAACAGTGGATATTCGGGTTCGCGCTGAGGATCAATGGGGCAATCCCACACCGATCCCCGACAGAGTACCACACCTTACTGTTATATCCTCTGATGGATCGTCAGCCCAAAAGGAAAACCCCCCTTCCGCTCCATTTTTTGATACCCTGGAGGTCTCCACTGAACCGGCAGTCTACCGGTTTTCCGCCCAGTTTCATCAGGTGGGTAGTTATCGAATCATGGCCTCTGTACCGGAAACAGAATTGCTGACCGAAAGTAATCCAATTCTGGTTTATCCGGCGCGTCCGCAACTGCGTCTTTTTTGGGGGGATTTGCATTCTGGACAGAGTGAGATTGGTTGTGGAATCGGAACACTCCAGGAGCATTATACCTATGCCCGAGAAGTCGCAGGATTGCAGTTTACCACGCATCAGGCCAATGATCATTACGTTACACGTTCTGAATGGCAGCACTTACGTGAGCAGGCCTCGGCATTTTATGTTCCGGGACGATTTGTAACCTTTCTTGGATGTGAGTGGAGCCCTCCCACCAAAGATGGAGGGGATCGGAACGTCTTTTATCGACATGATGAACCTCGACTGAGACGGTCTGGCCGCTTTTTTACGGAAACAGAACCAGATCCAGAACTGGATATTCCTACTGCTCCGGATTTTCATAAAGCTCTGGAAGGACAAGAGGTCCTGGTCAATCTCCATGTGGGTGGGAGACCGACCAACCTTGATTACTATGCTCCGGCCATCGAACGGCTTGCTGAAATTCACTCTACGCATGGAACCTCTGAATGGTTTGTTCTGGATGCATTACGCCGTGGCTACAAGGTGGGGATCACCGGTGGAACTGACGGGGTGATGGGCCGCCCAGGGGCGTGTCGACCGGGCTGGCGACTGATTCGGAATTTGCGCAATGGCTTAACAGCTATTTATGCGGAAGCATTAACCCGAGAAGCGCTCTGGGAGGCGCTGCAGAGACGACGCTGTTATGCGACCAGTGGAGAACGAATTCGTCTGTGGGTAGAAGTAGATGGCCACATGATGGGGGATGAGTATCAAACCCCGGATAATCCCTCTGTCTCTATTGCGGTGGAAGGAACAGCACCCATTGAGCGTGTTGATCTCTGGCGAGGTACAGAGATAATATGTAGCTGGCACCTTTCGCCTGTATCCATGAGGTCAGATGGATGGTTTCGTCTTTTGTGGGGAGGAACGGAACAACGCGGCACTGCACGCTTTCAGAAAGTGAGCTGGGATGGAAAGCTGGTGGTGGAAGGGGGAGGTTTGCTCAATGTTCGGTCGGTAAATTTTCAGAGTCCTTGCGATGTATTCTGGAGAGAAGGGATAGATACCATAGCATGGCGGTCTGCTACCGCAGGAAATCAGGCTGGCCTCCTTGTCGAAATCCAGGGAGATGCGTCTACTCTCTGCTCCTTTTCTTCTTCCCCCTGTACCTTTACCTTTCGTCTGGCTCAGGTCTCGCTAGCTCCGATGACTGTTGATGCAGGAGGAGTAGGACGGCAAGTCATTGTTGGGCCAGCCCCAAGATCTGATGGCCCACGAGAGGTGGCACTCACCTATCGGGATACCAAATCGATGAGAGGATCCTGTCCCTATTGGGTGCGTGTCGTGCAGGTTGATCAGGAGCGAGCCTGGAGTAGTCCAGTTTATGTGACACGCCTATAGCAGGCTCTCCGTTCCTGGTTTGTCTATTCTCTCATAGGGAAGAAGTTTTTTCAATCTTTTCGCTCGCTCAGCATGACAAAAAAGGGTATCGCTTAGAATAATCTTGCGTGATCTCCTCGTTCTGAGGTCGAAATGAGTGAACCAACCGTTACATAGTAGGTTCAGGAGAAATGCGTGTATGGGAAGTTTTATCAAGCGCCGCATGTTGGAAACTTTGCTGATCCTGTGGGGAGTTACTACGTTAACCTTTGGCCTGCTGCATCTCGCGGTGGACCCTGCCATGGTCTTATTGCCTGAGGATGTGAAACCAGAAGAGGTGGAGCGGTTTCGAAAGGTGATGGGATTGAGTGACCCCATACTGGTGCAGTATGGGCGGTTTGTCTGGAAATTAGTCCAGGGCGACCTGGGACACTCCTTTGCAAATAAACAACCGGTAGCCGCCTTGATTTTTGATCGCTTCCCTGCTACGGTAGAGTTGACTCTCTCTACTCTGTTTTTTGGGTGGATTTTTGGACTCTGTTTGGGTATTATAGCAGCCATTAAACGCTATTCCCTGATTGACAATATGGCCTCCCTCATTATTGCAATCGGACAGGCTGCTCCGATCTTCTGGGTAGGGATTATGCTCATTATCTGGCTTTCACTGACCTGGCGCTGGTTTCCGGTTTCAGGCCGTGGAACCTGGAGACACCTTGTATTACCTACGGTCGCTTTAGGGATAAACTATGCAGTGCTGATCATGCGGTTGACCCGCTCCCGAATGCTCGAAGTATTAAACCAGGACTATATCCGTACTGCACGAGCCAAAGGGATGGTGGAATGGGTGGTCTTGCTCAAGCATGGCTTGAAAAATGCTGCGATTCCGGTAGTAGTGGTTATCGGTACTCAGTTTGGACGTCTTCTCTCCGGAGCAGTGGTGACGGAAACGGTCTTTGCCTGGCCGGGGATGGGGAGGATGTCTGTGAATGCCATTCAGCAAGGTGATTATCCTCTGGTGCAGGGAGTGGTACTCATTTTTTCCTTTATCATCGTGCTCTCCAATTTATGTGCCGATCTCGCCATTGGCTATCTTGATCCACGAATCCGTTATAGTTGAGGATGAAGGGTATGGAGGTCACATTAGCCAAACCGCGGACCAAATGGACCTGGCGAAAGATCTCGCGTCTCTTGTGGCGTATCCGTTTGGGGGTCCTGGGGGGAGTTATCGTATTGGTATTAGTCATCACCGCTCTCTTTGCTCCTTATATTGCCCCTCATGACCCCTATGAGCAATCCCTGACCGCCCGGCTCAAACCACCAGTCTGGCAACCAAAGGGATCATGGGAGCATATCCTGGGGACAGATCATGTAGGCAGAGATATGCTCTCGCGTATTATTTACGGTGCACGGGTCTCTCTCTCCATAGGCGCTTTAGCAGTGGGGTTTTCTCTGCTCATTGGGGTCACTCTGGGAGTACTCTCTGGTTACTATGGAGGGATAATCGATTCTATCATCAACTTTGCAGTGAACGTGACCATGGGTTTCCCTTCCGTTTTACTGGCGATGGCGCTGATTGCCACGGTGGGAGCCAGTTTTGAAGGGATGATTTTTGTACTGGGTATCACCAGTTGGTTCAATTATACCCGTGTGGTTCGTAGCGAGGTCTTAGTGCTGAGAGAACAAGAATTTAGCGTAGCAGCAAAGGCGTTAGGAGCGAGCGAGCTCCGTACTATCTTACGTCATATTTTGCCCAATCTGGTCAACTCGATTCTGGTATTAGCCACTATTCAGTGTGCCCAAATGATCATTGCGGAGTCGATTCTGAGCTTTTTAGGTCTGGGCATAAAACCTCCGACACCGGCCTGGGGCTCCATGCTCGGAGAAGGACGGAATTTACTCCTGGTAAAACCCTGGTTAGCCACGTTTCCGGGGATGGCAATCTTTTTGGCTGCCCTCTCCATTAATATGCTGGGGGAAGGATTACGAGATATTCTTGATCCACACCAGCATTAATTACACCAATAAAACTTTACTCTCCGTCATTCTGAACGACTGTAAGGAGCAAAGAATCTTATGCCCGGACCTTATCCGCTGAAAACGAGTTCTTCGTTGAGTTCCTTTGCTCATGCTCAGAGCCTGTCCTGAGCAAGGCGAAGGAACAAGCCTCAGAATGACCAAATTTCGTGGTAGGATTGAAGGTAAACCAAGAGTTTGATGCACATGATAAGAAAGGAGAAGACCATGCGAGGAACCTGTAGGATAATGATAGGGTTGATGTGCTTGTGGGGAGCAGTAGGTCTTTTGAGCTCTCCTGTATTTGCAGAACCTCAGGGGACGATGACCGTTGGGTTTGATAATATGCCCAAGTGTCTGGATAAATGGATGGATTCTTCCGGTGCCTCTTCTAATGTAGCTATCAATATCTTTGACTCACTGCTGGCCAAAGACCCGAAGACTGCCAAACCGATTCCCTGGCTAGCTACATCCTGGAATCTCCTCAATGATACTACCTGGGAATTTACCCTGCGGCAAGGGGTGCAATTTACCAATGGGGAACCCTTTAATGCCCAGAGTGTGAAATACAGTATCGAGCGAGCGATTAACCCAGAGAGTCAATCTATTAACCGTACGATCTGGGATTGGATCAAAGAGGTAAAAATCATAGAGGACTATACCGTGCATATCATTACCCACAAACCGTATCCGATAGCTTTAGAACTTCTAGCTGGCGCTGCCTATGCTCTTCCCCCGAAATATACTGAAGAAGCGGGGCAGGCCAAATTTTGTGACGAACCGATCGCAACTGGCCGCTATATGGTTAAAGAATGGAAAAAGGGAGAACGTATCGTCTTAGAGGCAAATCCACATTACTGGGGTCCCAAGCCTGATGCGCAGACCTTGATTATCCGCTACATTCCAGAACTCTCCACCTTGGTGGCCTCTCTGCTCGCCGGAGAAGTGGATTACATCACTGGAGTTGAACCGGATCAGGTGCCTCTGCTCGAGGCTGATCCCAATGTCAAAGTCCTCTTTGTGCCACGGACCTGGCAGGGATTTGTGCAGATGGATGGGGATCAACGAGCACCAGGTACACACAAGGCCATGACCGATGTACGAGTCCGTCGCGCCATCTGTCATGCCATCAACACCCAAGAGATTATTGAAAATCTCATGCCTGGGCAGGCTGCTCCCATTCAGGGAGGAGTCCTCCATCATCTCTATTTTGGCTTCGATCCCTCCATTAAGGGATTTGAATACGATCCAGCCCTCTCTAAAAAGCTTCTCGCTGAGGCGGGGTATCCAAACGGCTTTGAAATTAAACTCTACTCCTATGGAACCAAACAGGCTACCGAAGCTATTCAGGAGTATTTATCGAAAATAGGCATCAAGGCGGATATCCAGTGGTATTTAGGGAACGATGCTCAGTTGACCAGGTTGCGTGGAGCGGGAAAAGTGGATGATATGGCCCTGTGGGGCTGGTGGGTTACCGTCAATGATGCCGATGCCATTCTCTATCCCTGGTTCCATTCCAGCGGAAATCGAAGCTATAATCGTCGTCCAGAGCTAGATGCCTGGTTAGATGAAGCGCGCTCTACCATGGATCAGAATCGACGGAAGGAACTCTATTCGCTAATCCAGCGGTATATTATCGATAATGCTTTCTGGTGCCCGATGTTTGAACGGAATAGCATTGAAGCAATCCGCAGTGACCGTATCAGTTATGAGCCGTACCGGGATGGAGCCATGCGTCTTTTTGAACTCAAATGGGCCAACAAGTGAGAGGAAACGATGTATGATACATGGTGTGGTCAATCTAGGGGATCTGGTCAATCACAAGGCAGACCTGGGCAAAATCGCCTTAATTGATCTGTGGGATACCGCTAATCCTCGTCAATTCAGTTATGGTGAAATAGACTGGGCGGCCAATGCGGTGGCGCGAGCTCTGGTCGCTCATGGGTATAAACGCGGAGACCGGATTGCCATTCTGTCCGTGAATTGTGCCGAGTATATTATGGCCTATCTGGGTACGATGCGAGCCGGTATGGTCTCTGTACCGGTGAATTTTAAATTCCCACGGGAAACGATCGACTACATCATGCGTGATGCCGGTGTATCACTGGTCTTTGTCGATGCGGAACGGCGGGCAGTCTGCCCGCCCGATCTTCCAGTTGTAGAGTTTGGGCATACAGGAAAAGATGGTTTCGAAGCTTTTCTGCATTATGGTCCTTTTGAAGTGATCCAGCCTGCACCGGAAGAGATTGCCATGATTCTCTACACTTCCGGCTCCACCGGACGTCCCAAGGGAGTACCGCTTACCCATGCCGGACAACTCTGGGCCATATCCCAGCGTACCGCTTTTGGGGTATCTCTAGACCAGCATCGGCTCCTCGTCGCTGCACCCCTTTTTCATATGAATGCTCTGGCCATCACCAAGCTAGCGCTGGCGGTTCATGCGAGTGTAGTTCTGCTCCCTCAGTTCCGGGCTCCAGCTTACATCGAAGCGATTGGACAGTATCAATGTACCTGGTTGACTTCTGTGCCAACGATGATGGCTTTGGTCGCCAGAGAGGAGGAGCTCCTGGCCCGTACCGAGCTGTCTTCGGTGAAACAGGTGACCATGGGATCAGCTCCAGTAACTCAGGCACTTATCGATAAACTCAAGGGAATCTTTCCCGGTGCCATTATTAGCGTTGGCTATGGTACGACTGAAGTAGGGCCGGCAGTCTTTGGGCCTCATCCACAGGGCCTCCCCCGCCCAGATATTTCCGTCGGGTATCCCTTGTCCAGTGTGCGTTTACGACTCGTTGATGGGGAAAACCAGGATGCCGAGGAAGGGGTTTTGCAGGTAAAGACACCAGCCCTGATGCCTGGCTATCATAATCTTCCGGAAAAGACGGCTGAGGTGATGACAGCGGACGGATATTACATCACCGGTGACATCATGCGCCGAGATGAGCACGGGTTTTTTTACTTTGTGGGACGCGCAGATGATATGTTTGTCTGTAGCGGAGAGAATATTTATCCTGGAGAAGTCGAAAAGATGCTGGAACGACATCCAGCCATTCATCAGGCCTGTGTTGTGCCTGTGCCGGATGAGATTCGGGGACAAAAGCCGGTGGCCTTTATTGTGCCTGTACCGGGAGCTATTCTGACCGAACAGATGGTTAAGGATTTCGCGCTCCAAAATGCTCCACCTTACCAGCATCCGCGTCATGTCGAGTTTGTTACCGAATTGCCCCTGGCCAGCACCAATAAGATAGATCGGAAGGCCTTGATAGAACGAGCAAAGGTGTTTGCTACGTGACCGGATATTTTTTCATGACAAATGGACTTCCCTGCACTGCGTTGCGGGATGACAAGAGCATTAAACCTACTATGAGTTTAAGGAGAGAGGATGAGGGCGGTTGTTTTGTATAAACACGGAGGACCTGAGGAACTCATCTATGAGGAGAATTTTCCAGATCCGCAGGCTGGCCCAGGTGAAGTGGTACTCCGGGTTAAAGCCACTTCACTGAACTATCACGATATCTTTACCCGCCGAGGTATGCCCGGCATCAAACTGAAGCTTCCGGTAATCATTGGTCTGGATCTGGCTGGTGAAATTGTAGAGATAGGTCCGGGTGTAGAAGGGTGGAGCATAGGGGATCGGGTCCTGGTGGATCCGGTGAACCGGATCGAAGGGGGGCTGATGGGAGAAACAGTGCATGGCGGTCTGGCAGAATTCTGTCGAGTGCCTGTTCATCAGCTCATCCGTCTTCCGGAAGATGTCAGTTACGAAGTAGCCGCATCGTTGCCCGTGGCTTATGGGACGGCCCATCGGATGATGATTACGCAAGGGCGAATCAGGGCTGGAGAAAAAGTTCTGATTCTGGGTGCCAGTGGCGGGGTGGGTACGTGCTGTATCTTTTTGGGTAAAATGCTCGGTGCAGAAGTGATCGCCTGTACCAGTAGTGAAGAGAAGAGGAAACGCTTAAAAGAATTTGGGGCCGATCAAGTCATCAACGGGACCAGACACGATTTTGTGCAAGAGATCCATCGGATGTATGGGAAACCCTATCGTCGCAGTTACGAAGGTGGGGTGGATGTAGTCATCAACTATACCGGAGGGGATACGTGGGTACCCTCGATGCGGTGCCTTCGCCGTGGGGGACGGATGCTGACTTGTGGCGCCACAGCAGGTTTTGATCCTAAAACCGATATCCGCTACATTTGGACCTTTGAACTCCAGATTATTGGAGCCAATGGCTGGATGCGTGAAGATCTGGAAGCGCTCCTGAAGCTGGTGCAAGAAGGGAGGATGCAACCGGTAATCGATCGAGTCCTTCCCCTTACCGAAGCCCGGGAAGCGGTTCAATTGTTGGAAGAGCGTGAAGTGATTGGCAAGGTTGTGTTAATTCCTTAAGAGGAAAATACTCGCTACAAGTTCGATTTGATTATGACCAATCCTCTTTCAGAGGTATTGTGGCTATGACCCATATGAAATCTATCCCTACCCAGGCCTCAAACTTGCCTGGAAAATTTTACTATGATGAGCAGATCTATCGACAGGAGCTCGAGCGTATATTTTATCGATCCTGGCTCTGTGTCGGACGAGAGCAGGATATTCCAAAACCTGGGAGCTTTGTGACACGAAAAATCGGAACAGAGAGTATTATAATTACTCGTGGAAGCGATCACAAACTCTCCGCATTCTATAATGTGTGCCGTCACCGCGGTGCTCAACTTCTCCGCGAAGAGCAGGGGCAATGCCGATCGATTCGATGCGCTTATCATGCGTGGACTTATGCGCTGGATGGTACTCTCATCGGAGCACCCCATACCGAACATCTCCTCGATTTTTCCAAAGAGGACTATCGACTCTTTCCCTTGACCGTCCAGTCCTGGGGAGGATTTCTCTTTCTTACTTTCCAGCAGGAAGGACTTTCGTTACCACAGTATCTGGGGGATTTCATCCGGAAATGGGAGGGGGTTCCTTTGGCTGAATTACAGCGAGGAGACCGGATTGTGTATCAGGTTGCTGCCAACTGGAAGATTGTCTGTGAAAATTTCTCGGAATGCTATCACTGCCCAGCTATTCATCCGGAGTTGAATCGGATCACCTATTATCGACACGGCGACAACGATGCCTTTCTGAGTAAGAAGGGGCCGCTACAGGGAACGTTTAGTGGCGGCTGGATGGAGCTTTCCGGGGATTATCAGTCTATGACACTCACCGGCTACACCGACAGACCTCCTCTTCGAGGTCTTCGGATGGAAGACAGGCGCCGGATCTACTATTATCTGGTGTTTCCTAACCTGTTCTTTAGCCTTCATCCAGACTACCTGATGATCCATACGGTCTGGCCCCAAAACCCCACCTCTTCCCTTGTCGTTTGTGAATGGTTTTTTGAACCAGCAAGCATGGCTGCACCCGGCTTTTCGGTACAGGATGCGGTCGAGATGTGGGATAGAATTAATCGACAGGATTGGCAGGTTTGTGCACTTTCCCAAAATGGCCTGCAATCGAGAGCGTATACTCCAGGGCGCTATACCGCCCTGGAAACCATGGTACACGATTTTGATGCCTACATTGTTCAGATCCTTGATGAGGATTCCACACATGACCGAACCGCGTCTTAATCTTTCTTTTACCGGTATCTGTTCCTTCTGTCGTTCTCCTATCTGTACAGACCTGGATCAGCTTGTTGCCGATATCGCAATCATCGGTGCCCCCTACGATCTGGGTACCCAGTCCCGCTCAGGAGCCCGCTATGGCCCACGCGCTATACGAGAGGCCTCTACCCGATATCGCCAAGGATACTACGATTATGAGCTTGATGAAGAGTTTTTGCCCCCAACAGTACGGATGGTCGATTGTGGTGATGCAGATATGATCCATGCTGATCCACACCGTTGTTTGGAAAATATCGGTACCATGGTACGGAGAGTTTTAGAAAAGGGAGCGCTGCCCGTAGTGTTGGGAGGGGATCATTCCATTCCCATCCCTATTCTCCCGCAATTCCGACCCAAAGGTCCCCTCTGTGTAGTGCAGTTTGATGCTCATCTCGATTTTGTCGATGAAAAGTTTGGGGTAAAAATTGGTCATGGAAGTCCAATGCGTCGTATTTCCGAACTCGATTTTGTTTCGGGTATGGCGCAGATTGGTATCCGCGGTCCTGGGAGCAGTGGAAAGCAGGACTTCCAGGATGCGTTGCACTATGGAAGCCGGATTATCGGGATGCGAGAGTTCCGTCGGTTAGGAGTAGAAGGCATAGTATCCCGGATTCCACAAGCTGAGCGGTATTATGTTACTATTGATTGCGATGTGCTTGATCCCTCTCTCGCCCCCGGCAACGGTTCTCCCTCTCCAGGTGGAATGACCTATGAGGAATTACGGGATGCGCTGGAGGGAATTACCAGGAAAGGAGAAGTGGTAGGGTTTGATTTTGTGGAAGTGGCTCCCATGTACGATCCGGCACAAGTCACTCCCCTGGTAGCAGCGAGAATCATTCTCGATTTTCTTGGATTTATCTTTCGGAACAAATCACCACAGGCCTAAGGAGGGTTTATACTTATGGTAGAGCAGTTTTCTGCAGATCTCTTAGCTGAACTGAAGCAGATTCCCACCCCGAGTGTGGCTAATGCCATCGAGACTTTTAATATTAAACCGCGCAATGAAGGGTTCATGGGCCCAGAAGTTCGCTGTATTTATCCAGATTTAGGGGGCATGATTGGCTATGCCGTTACCGCAACTATTATGGCTGATCAACCTGCAGCAGAAGGGCACACCGTCAATGTGTTTGACTGGTGGAAATTTATCCAGACGATTCCTACCCCCCGTGTGGTGGTCATCCAGGATCTGGACAAAAAAGTAATCGGTTCGTTCTGGGGTGAAGTCAATGCCAATATCCATAAAGCCCTGGGTTGCGTAGGCCTTGTGACCGATGGCGGAGTACGGGATCTGGATGAGATGCATGCGCTCGGGTTTCATGCCTTTGCGGCTGAAGTATTAGTTTCACATGCCTATGTCCATCTGGTAGATTTCGGTATGCCGGTAAAAGTGGGCGGGTTAGTGGTCAACCCGGGCGATCTCCTTCTCGGGGATAAGCATGGAGTAATCAGTATTCCTCCAGAGATTGCCAAAGACATTCCGGCTGCAGTGAAGAAAGTCGAAGAGCGCGAACGTCTCATCATCGGTTGCTGTCAATCCAAAGATTTCAGTGTGGAAAAATTACAGGAGGTGTGGACACAGGCGCGAGCACGGTATTAAGTCTCAACTCTCCTGAGCGAACAGACAGCTCTGTCATGCTGGGTACAGCCACGAGGCTTTTTCAAACCCAAAGCCCCCGTGCTGCACTCAGCATGTGCTCCTTACTTCTTCTTTACCCGCGGACCGGTCGGCGTGTCCTCGATAATATATCCCATTTGCTGTATCTGGTCCCGTAAGGCATCAGCCTTCTGAAAATCCCGGATCTTTCGTGCTGCCTCACGCTCCTCCAGGAGTCGTTGTGCCTGCTGATCGAGCGTTATGTCCTCTTCTTCGAGCACGCCTAAGACGGTATCAAAGCGTCTCATAAGTGCCAGTGCTTCCAGCGCATTCTCTCGACTCAAAAGATCTTGAGCCATTAAACGGTTCATCTCTTTGACGAAGTCAAAGATAGCCGAGAGAGCCACGGAGATATTCAAATCGTCATCCATTCCCTCTTCAAACTTCTGGGCAGCCTCTTGGAGGAGAGGAGCAATATCTGTTCCCTTTCCAGAAGCTTCGCGGAGATTTCGCATAAAATCCAGGAGACGCTGCACGGTATTTTCTGCCGCTTCCAGCCCTTCGAAGGTAAAGTTTTGCTGTTGGCGATAGTGAATGGACATGAGCGTATAGCGAATCGCTTTCGGTTTATATCCTCGCGCCAGAAGATCGCGTAAAGTGTAGACATTCCCTAAGGATTTGGACATCTTGGCATTGTTAACCAGCAAGTGTTTGCAGTGAAGCCAGTAATTGACAAATCTCTTCTTCGTCGCTCCTTCAGACTGGGCAATCTCATTTTCATGGTGGGGAAACAGCAGATCAATCCCTCCAGTATGGATATCAAAATGCTCTCCAAGGTAGTGCATAGACATTGCCGAGCACTCGATATGCCAGCCAGGACGTCCTCTTCCTAATTCGGTATCCCAGTAAACCTCTCCATCTTCTGGGCGCCAGGCTTTCCAGAGGACGAAGTCCCGTACATCCTCTTTATCATATTCATCGACATCCAACCGTCCACTGGCCCCTCCTTGCAGTTGTACCGCATCGAGTTGTGCCATCCGACCATAGTGGGGCAGGGTAGCAATTCGAAAGTAGATCGAGCCATCCGCCTCATAGGTATGTCCATTGGCAATTAACCGTTTGATCAAGGCCACCATCTGCTCGATATGTTCAGTGGCCTTCGGATAATACTCTACCTTTTCTATATTGAGTGTTTCGATATCTTCAAAGAACGCTTTGGTATAAAATTCGGTAAAGTCTCGTAAAGACTTCCCCTCTTTTTGAGAATCTCGGATGGTTTTGTCATCGACATCAGTTATATTCATGACGTGCGTGACCTGATATCCTTTGTATTTGAGATAGCGGCGAACCGTGTCGGCAAAGAGAAAGGAGCGAAAGTTTCCGATGTGCGCATAATTATAGACAGTAGGACCACAGGAATATATACGCACTTTACCCGGTTCAATCGGTTGGAATTCTTCCTCTTTATGGGTGAGCGAATTATAGAACGTGAGCATAGTTTCTTTTCTCCCTGTGTCTTTCCTCTGTCCCAGACTAAACTGGCTGGTCAGTCAAGATGCTATCTCCCAAGGTTTTCCAAACTCTTTTGACCTCTCCGACCAGATAGAGCGAACCGGTAATCAAGATGACATCCGCTGGTTTAGCGTGAGCGATGCTCCAGTGGACCGCCTGGTGCGCCGAGGGCATAACCGTCACTGCAGGCGAAACTTCTCGAGCCTGGTGGGCAATGAGAGCAGGATCGGCCGCCCGCGGGACATCCGCCCGGGTCGCGATGGTATAATCGGCTAGAGAAGCCAGGGGTTTCACGATGCCGGCTATATTCTTGTTGGAAGAGATGCCGAGAATAAGGAAGAGTCGAGTATCAGAAGTCGACTGGCCGTCTTTCCGTTTTCCACCAGGAGTCGAATAATTACCCCTCCGTTGCACGCCAGGAAAAAGCTCCTGGATTGCAGCAGCGAGTTTTTCAGCCGAATCCTGGTTATGCGCTCCGTCGAGTACCACCCAGGGAGCACGACTCAGAATCTCGAGTCGTCCTTCCCAGCATACGGTCTGGAGACCTTGACGGATCTGATCGGCAGTACTGGAGATACCCTGTGTGTGTAGGAGCTCTGCAGCTCCCACAGCCGTCACCGCATTCGTAATCTGATGTCTTCCCAGCAAGGGGATTTTGACCTGGGCGAGATGAGAGTGTATGCCGTGAAAAGTAAAGCCGGTCGAGGTTAGCGAACACTCTTCATCTTGCCAGGTTATCTCCTTCCCGACGCGATAGAATCTTGCCTCGCGTAAGGCGGCGACTGCCTGGAGGACTTCTTCTACAACCGGGACTTGCGGGGCAGAAAGCACCATTCCTTGGTTTTTAATGATTCCCGCCTTTTCCCGGGCAATGAGAGCCAAACTGTCTCCCAGGATATCCTCATGATCAAAACTTATCGAAGTGATAATCGAGAGCAGCGGAGAGACGACATTGGTCGCATCGAGTCTGCCTCCAATTCCCACCTCGAGGATGGCGAGATCGACCTGCTGTTGTGCAAAGTAGAGAAAAGCCAGCGCGGTGAGGAGCTCGAAAAAGGTGCGAAAACGCTTTACTCCTTGTTTCCCATCTCTTTCATAGATTTCTTGCAGGTGAGACACCAGATCGGCAAACCTCTGCTCACCAATCTGTTCCCCATTGATCTGGATACGCTCACGGATCGAACAGAGATGAGGAGAAGTATACAGACCTGTTTTCAAACCTGAAGTCCGAAGTATAGAAGCCAGCATAGCTGCTGTAGATCCCTTTCCTTTTGTCCCGGCAACGAGCACACTCCGAAAATGGTGATGGGGATTCTCTAACCGATCTAAAAACTTTTCAAACCAGAGAAAACTCGACTCATTATTTACCCCTGGCGGCTTCTGCATCCCGATAAAGGAATGCAGATAGGCTTCTGCCTCCTGGAAGGTCATCTTGTTCTGCAGGTTCATGAGTCTGGAATTTCCCATTTCTGAGGAAAATATCAAGCTGAGTTTATGCAGTGGTATCCGCCCCAACTTCCGCAAAACGGCGCTTGACAAACGCACAATCGAGTGTGGACAAAAACCAGCCTGCCCGTGGACCATTCCCCTTACCGAGCAAGGCCACATAGATAGCCTGAAACGCCTGAGCAGGCTTCAAATTCAGCTCTTCTTTCAGGGTATAAATAAGCTGATGGATTTGCTCGCCATCCAGTTGAGGCTGCAGCCGCTCTCCCAGCAGTCGCAAAAAAGTCTTCTGTTCTGGCGAGAGAGTCTTTACTGCCGCGGGAATTTCTTGCTGAACCGAAAACTTGAGCTCAGGAGGAGCAAACTTCTCCAGCCAGCGCCTTGCATATTCTGCACGTTGCTGAATTGCCGAGACATTCGCGATCGAATAGCCAGAGCGCTGGAGGATAGCCAGCAGCCGAGAGAAATCGCCCTGGGCAATTTGTACGAGAGTGACCATATGACGATATGGAATCCCTACCGGTTCGACACCTCGGATTCGGGAAAGCTCCAGGGCTCGAGAATCCCGTTCGCTTGACTCTACATCATCATACTCATCGATCAACCGGAGCAGAGGGAGACCAGGATCAAAGCTGATACTCTTTTGCGGAGGAACTCGAAGGATGTAATAACGCAATACTTCGGGGGGCACAACTTCCAGCATAGCGTGAATGCTCATCACATTCCCTTTCGAGGAAGACATATCTCCCTTTCCCTGCAGGCTGATCCACTCGTAGACTGTAGGATACGGCGGCTCTATCCCAAAAACTTCTCGGGCAATGCGCTTCCCTGTATCGTACGATCCACCCTTCGAAGCATGATCTTTTCCAAAAGGCTCTACTGTCACACCGAGGATTTTCCAGCGGGCTGGCCAATCCACTCGCCAGGTTAATTTTCCTCCCCCTGCCAGTGGCACCTCCCCTGTATCTCCACAGGCACATTGATAGGATACGGTCTTGGCTGTGGCAGAAAAGCCGATAACTCGTGTCCTGGTCAATCGGCCACAGGAATGACAGAGAGGCAAAAAGGGACTCCAGGTCGGTTCCACTTCTTTGCCTGTCTCCTCATGAAGAATCGCCGCAATCTGATCCCGCTGTTCCAAAGCGGTGAGAATGGTCTCGGTATAGGCCCCCGCCTTGTACAACTGATCGGCGCGAAAGACCTCCGCCTCGATTCCTAAAGCTCGTAAGGAGTCGATAAAGGGTAAGAGGAAATGTTCGGCATAACTGGGATGAGCTGCACAGGGGCAAGGAATTTCGCTGAGGGGTTTCCCCACCTCCTGCTCATACCGTTTCGGATCAAGGAAAGGATAGACCCGTCGTAAAGGATCGAAGGTATCAGAAACATAATTGAACCGGCAGTCTGCCCCCCGTTCCTTCAAAGCCCGGTAGAGGGCATCGGCAGTGACTACTTCGCGCATGTTACCAATATGGATCTCTCCAGAAGGAGTGATCCCTGTACTCACGACATGCGTCTTACCGCGCTGTTGGACAATTTGTTCTGCAATCAGGTCAGCCCAGTGATGTTGGGTTATCTCTGGCATAACATCCTCGTGAAATAATGAACGATTGGCAATGAACAAAAAAACAGATGGAGTAGATAGCCGTTTCAAAGCAGAAGATTGGTCTTGTTCATCGTTTTGTATTGGTAATTGGCTTAAAGATACACTAAATCATGCAGAGAGGCAAGTGGATAGGGTTAAATATTGCATCTTTCCTTCAACTTTGCTACAAAGACTGTACAGAATTGAATGGGAGGAGAGGCGATTGCAGGATGAGAAGTAGACCTCCCTGCGTTTCACTCTGGGAGAAACAGAGAGTATAGAGATCCTACCCTTTCTTTCTCTACGCTCTCAGAACTTCTGAGGTGGGAAGCCGATCACCTGTTTGTACCAGGCTGTATTAGCTGGTATGATTGAAGGGCATGTTGGGGACAAGAGCAGCAAAGAAATGGATTTTTCTTGGTCCAAGAACAGTTGTACTCATTAGGTAAGGAGAGGATTATGCCAAGATTTCAGGTAGAAGAGCTCCAGGTAATTGCTCGTGAAGTGTTTCATGCGGCTGGCTTTTCGGCAGAAGAGGCGGAAATTATAGCCAATGTTATGGCCAAAGCGAATCTGGTTGGACACGATTCGCATGGGGTCATTCATATCCCGAATTATATCGATCGGATCAAGAAGAGAGAGATTTCTCCAGGAGCCCCGGTTGAGGTAATCCATGAAACCTCAAGCACCGCCATTCTAGATGGGCATTTTACCCTGGGGCATGTTGCAGCAACCCGTGCTATCCGCCTGGCCATAGAAAAAGCACGTCAGGAAGGGATCAGTTCGGTGGGGATTTGCAATCTCAATCATATTGGCCGGGTCGGTACCTATCCCGAAATGGCTGCAGAAGCAGGAATGGTAAGCATTGTCACCTGTAACGCTGGAGGAGCGGGACGCAGTGTTGTGCCCTTTGGTGGACGACAACCCCGGTTCTCGACGAACCCGATTGCGATGGCGGCCCCTACCCGTCGGGGCTGGCCGATTCTGCTCGACATGGCTACTTCAGCAGTAGCGGCTGGAAAGATCCGTGTTGCTCGGAATCAGAAAAAACCTACTGGCGATGGGTGGATCGTGGATAAAAAGGGCAGACCAACCACGAATCCAGAAGACTTTTACGCCGGTGGAGCCTTGTTACCTTTGGGCGGAAATCAGGGACATAAAGGATACGGTTTAGCTTTTATGATCGAGATTCTCTCCGGCATCCTGGCTCGAGCAGGTACAGCGGCCCTCCAGCGTACCCAGTTGAGTAATGGTACCTTTATTATTGCAATGGATATCCAGGCCTTTGTACCGATGGAAACCTTTCTGGATGAAGTGGAAACGTTGATCGATTATATGAAAGCCACTCCTCCAGCCCCAGGATTTTCGCAAGTCCTGGTTCCCGGAGAGTTCGAAGCACAAACCGCTCAGGAACGACGAGTCAACGGAATCCCGGTGGATGCGGAAACATGGCGACAGATTTTGGCGGTACTCGATGAATACAAGATAGCAGACAAAGTCCCTCACGGTCGAGAGGGATAAATTCAGCGGAGGGCTACCCCAATCAGGTAGAGGGAAGCAAAACCTTTTTAAGATTATGAGTTGATTTGCTTCCCTCTACACCTGATATTTGCGAAAATGTCTCCCGGTAAATACAGGGAAAATCACTCCCTAATTGAGCGCTTTACCCACCAGCTCTACATCATAGCCAGCATCCCGTAAAAACTGTGCCAGCTCTTCCAGATCACCACCGGCCAGATAAATATTCTGACGATAATCGTGACGAATCCGTCCTTTGGCTGCGGTCATGACCGCATCTTTTTCCAGTTTGGGAAAAATGACATTCCGTGTACGTCGATTAATGGTAATTTTCTTTTCCATAGCCTTTACTTTACCTGTCATCTAAAATCAGAAAACCGATACCTTATTCCTCACTCTAGCAAAACTTATTTAGACATACTCATAGCGCATATTTCTCTAACCAGGAGATTCTTCAGGCAGTTTATTCCTTCACCCTGCTCAGAGCCCGCTGAGTAAACCGAAGGAACAAGCTCTGAGTGAAACGAAGGGTTCAGAATGACATGTCGAGGTTTACTCACTATGAGTTTCATAAGCCTCTCTCTTTTCCAGGTCGGGGAGAGGAGCAGAAAGGGGAAGAAAATTTATAAACCATTGTTCTGGCCTCCTCCTCTACTGCTTGGTTAGCAGGCGCATCATTTTGTATTTAAATTGTGGAGAGGGAAAGCCTGAGATATAGACCTTACCCTCTGCATCAATTTGAATCTCCAGACCGGTGTCTCCTTCCCGGGTGTCCTCCTGATACGCCTGGAGTCGGGGGGTCAAAAAATGCAGTCGCTGATTCCGTGAGCCTCGCCAGAGAAAATCTCCCTGCAAATCCGCTTGAAAAGGACCATCCACCAGGAGATCAACTAGCGAGAGTAAATGGAGCCATTCTGTCTTTCCCGATTGCTGAATCTCTTCGAGCCGATAGCCGGTATAACTCATGATGGAGAGACCGGCTGGTTTGAGGCGTTCAGCCAGCCACGCAAGAGCTCCGGCTTGATAAAATGGCTCTCCACCGGAAAAAGTGACCCCCTCGATCCCCTCAATCTCCAAGATACGCTGTGCGAGCTGGGAAACCGGAATCAGCTCTTTGACGACAAATTCCTGTTCGGCTGGATTAAAGCATCCGGGACAATGAATAGGACATCCTTGCACCCAAACCACGGCGCGGATTCCGGGGCCATTAACTCGAGAACATGGAACAAAGCCAGCCATGTTGAGCAAAGGATCTGGAAGGTGAAGGCCGTCCATAACCATCTCCTCTCTGGAGGAAAGTGAGCACCTCTTTTTTTTAAGATATACCATACTCGTGCGGTAATGTCCAGAGTACACCGATTTAGACTGGAATTCCCACATAAGGAAACGAGAGTGGGAGAGAGGGGCCAAGGGAGGGAAGACCCCTCCTTACTCTTCTCCTCCCCCTGGCGCTTATTATTCCCCACACCTGTCCCCCTCATCCCAACCTTCCCCCTCAAGGGGGAAGGAAGATGTCCGCCCCCTTGATAGGGGAAGGGGGATGGGGGGATAGGAGGCAGCCTTTACCCCCACCTTCATCCTCCAGGGAGGAAGGGGCTGAAAGAAGGCCCATGCTCACCAGCTAGTGATGCATAAGAAATTCAATCTCCTAATGCATCTCGGAAGTCATCGGTCTCAGAGCGGAAATGGGCGGTCCGACCATCAATGGCCTTTAGAAATACAATGAGGTCCTGTTGCTGCTGTGCAGTCAGCGTAGTCGCAATGGTTCCAGCGCCCAAATTGTGCAGGGCAAAGACCTCTTCCAGCGTTTGGGCAGCACCGTGGTGGAAATACGGAGGGGTAAAGCCTATACCCAGAAGCGAGGGCACATTGAAGCCAAGACCACCAAGCGCTGTTATCCCATTCGCCCGAATCTCGATCGGGTCTGCAGGGTTAAAAGTACCGACATCTTCCAGGAATTGGAGGGTAATCGGTAATCCAGTGGCCGCTTCCGTACCCGTATATGAAACAATCTGGGCACCAGCGGCCGTAACACCCGGATCGCGGGGTATGCCGGGAGGCGTACCCAGCGGATCGTTGTCAAAGGCTGGATTATCAAGATATACAATCTGGCTTTTGGTCCATTTGGCTCCCCCATGGCAAGTAGCACAGTTATTTTCAAAGAGCACCTCACCACGGCCAAATGCAGCAGGATTTACCGGAGGAGGTTGTAACAGCGTCCGCACGGTTTGTACCCATAAGGTCTGCGCATCGAGAGCATCACTCGCTCCTTGGGTTATCCCATGATTGTAGATATTGGGATTTGGTGGATCTCCCGCAAACCCAATACCTCCCTGGACATTCCGGGAGTTATTGTTAAAGTCGGTAATGCTCCCTCGCACAGCGCTCCAGTTTGAGATCCGTTGATCGGCTGGATTATCTTTGGAAAAGAAAGCGTCGAGTGAAATAGTCTGACGCGGGCCAGTGGCAAAGATCCAGGTTACCCTATCGGTTAATCCGTCCGGATGACAGGACGCACAGTCACTCCAGGCATTGTTTAACGCCTTACCCCGGTGTGCCAGTGGGACGATGTCGCGGATAGGGGTTCCAAAGATCCCGTTATCGGGAATGCCAAGAGCGGTGAAAAAGGCGAGCTTCCCAAGAAGGACAGCATGCTCAAAAGAGCCAGGCTCGGGTGGGGTTCCAGAGGGAATGTCGCGGGTGATAACCGTATTCGTTTCCAGGTTTAAAGCGGTCACTGAGACATTTACTTCATTATTCACATAGGCTCGCCGACCATCCAGACTCATAACCACCCCATTGGGGATATTGCCAGTCTGGAACCGTATGACATCCGGCGCCCCGAGATCGAGACGTCCATTCGAGTTGAGAGTCGCCCGAAAAACAAAATTTCCCCCGCGACTGACCATGAGAAAATCATCACCAGCTTCGTTTGCTTCGATAGCAACGATATCGTTACCAAAGAGCAAGGCCGGACTGGTGGTTGGATCTGCAGGTGGATTCTCGTTTCGCACTTGGGCGTTCAAGTTGACGTGGAGATCAGGCAACTCCTCGAGTTGAGCAGTATCTATGACGTGGACAAGGGCCTGAACATTTACATTGAAGACCACGGGAGGTTCAGGCTGTGCCCCGATGTTGGGGATATAGAGTCGATCGTTTCGAATTAAGGCAGCCTGTAGCTGGTTGGGGAAGACCGCTTGGGGATCCGCCACAATTACCGGATCATTAGGGTCAGTTATAGCGGGATCAGGGCAATAAGTATTGTTGGCGGCTGCTGGATTAAGCTGCTGACAGAAGGAGGTACGGTTGGCGGTGAAACCAGAGTTCGCCAGCGGAGAAAGGAAAATACGGGTAACCGCATTAGGATTTGCAACGGTAAATGTGTGCACAATGCCCTGTTTTCCATCGTCAAAGGCCTCACCCGGTCCGTCGGGAATCAGTTCTGCGAAGAACTGAGTAACAAAGACCCGTTCGTCAGTATCGTCGGCATCATTATCATTGGTAATCGCGATCGCTTGGGGGTTCCCGCCAAGAGTAATCGTATTGAGCACTGTCTGTGAAGCCACATCAATTACGGAAACCGTCCCATCAGTATGGTTAGCCACATAAAGCTGCGTTCCATTGGGGGTAAGAGCGCAGCCACGCGGTTCATTTCCCACTGGAATTTCGGCAACCACTGTGAACGCCTCTGGACCATCCAGAGCGATGATCGAGACGGTGCCACTTAGGCCATTTGTCACATAGGCCTCCTGATCATCTGGACTGATAGAAACATAACGGGGTTCCTCACCAACAGCAATCTCCGCGAGCTTGTTGGCCGTGTCTCGGCCATTTTGATCGCGAACTTCGATGATGGCCACACTGTTTGTTTCTCGATTAGCCACCACTACTCGTCGGTTATCAGAGGTTATAGCAATGGTCGTCGAGCGACTTGGTGTGGCAAATCTGGTCACTTTCTGTCCATCTCCACCTTTTTTATCTCCATTACAGCCAGCCAAAAACAAAAGGATACCTCCCATTACCAACACATACAAGACGGGACTCTTTCTCTCCGAGAAGATCCGGTCTCGGTCTAAAAATCTTCGCAAACCGGAAAAGCATTTGGCAAGTCGGCTGGTTATTGCTCCACCCCAATGAAAGAAAGGAAATCCCCTTTGGTTACTGCTGGATAATACCCTGCACCACATATTTCTCCCTCCTTGTGTCTGGAAGTCTATGGTGACATAGCCTAGACAGTCTCGCACCCCACCACCCCATTATAAGCCTCTATTCTGGCCATTTGGAGGTCTCTTGTCAAGTAAAAATGCAATCTATTCCTTAGTCTGAAGTAAGTATCACTAAGAATTTTCACAAAAACCAAGAGTAGGGTGGGCTATGCCCAACAACACAACCATAGTTCTTTTCGGTGGGCTGAGCCCACCCTGCATGCTACATACCAAAACGCCAGAAATTTAGTCATAGTTACTGAACAATGAACTCATAGTGAGTAAATCGCAAAATGTCATTCTGAGCAAAGGGAAGAATCTCATAACCTTGCAGCAATTCAACCGAGATCCTTCGCTGCACTATGGGATGACAAGAGAACGAGACCCGCTATGAGTTCAATGAAGGAGAAGAATGGTTTGTTGGCCTTTATTTCTGTATGTATTTACAGGCAAAATAGCCGGACACACTCAAAAACAGATATTGAGAGAAACAAGGGGAAATTACCTTGCAAATTCCAATTCAATATCCTACAGTATAAATAACTCAGCACATAATGATCACCCTCCAGGTGGATGAACCACGAGAATAGATAAGAAAAAAATTGGTAAGGCAATGAGGAAGTAAGGAGGAGACCGTGCGACGCAACCTTGCCCTGGAGTTTGTAAAAGTGACCGAGGCAACGGCCATGGCCGCTGCTCGTCATATGGGTAAAGGGGATGAAGCGAGTGCTCAACAAGCTGCTGTAGGGACCATGCGTGAAAAGCTCAATTGGATGAGGATAAGCTGTCGCATTGCTCTCGGAGAGGGGGAGGAAGAGTATACTCCTCTTCTGTATAATGGCGAGATGATTGCTGTGGAAGGAGCAGAGGAGGTTGAACTCGCTCTGGATGCCCTGGAGGGAACTAACATCTGTGCTACAGGTGGTCCCAATTCTCTGTCGGTGGTGGCGATTGGAGAGCCCGGGAGTTTTTTGGTACCACCTGAAACCTATATGGAGAAGATTGCCGTAGGACCAAAGGCGAAGGGGGTCATTGATTTGAACCGTTCCCCAACCGAAAACCTGCGGGCGATTGCGGATGCGCACCAATGTTACGTGGAAGACCTCACGGTAGTGGTTCTGGACCGGCCTCGCCATGCTGCCTTGATTGAGGAGATACGCACCGCAGGAGCTCGGGTCCGCTTGATCGGCGATGGCGATGTGTCGGCGGCTATGGCCACAGCAATAGACGATTCGGGGATTGATGTCCTCATGGGGATTGGAGGGGCAGCGCAGGGGGTGCTTGCAGCAGCGGCTCTCAAAGGAAGAGGGGGAGATATGCAGGGCCGGCTGTTACCCCGAAACCAATATGAACGGGAAAAAATCTGCGCTCTGGGCATTCAGGACAAACAGGTGTTAAAGATCGATGATTTGGTGCAGGGGCAAGATATCATGTTTGTAGCGACCGGTATTACCGATGGTGATGTATTGAAAGGGGTTCGGTTTTGGGGACAGGAAGTCATTACCCATTCTCTGGTTATTCGTTCCCTTACGGCGACTACCCGCTTTATACGCACAGAGCACCGGATCCGGTAAATTGCCGGGACAAACTGAGGCTTGGCCGAATAAGACACAAAATCTGGTTGTTCCAATAGAGGAGGGTGTGATATAATACGAGCCGTTTCTTTCTATGGTAAACAGAAAAAACCATAGAAATTGGAAGAGGAGAGTGGAGGAAAAGAGAAGCAGGATGCGCGAAAAGAAACTAGCCCTGATCACATATGGTTGTCAAATGAATAAGTACGGCTCAGAACGGATGGCTGGTATTTTTGATGGGCTGGGCTACCGGATGACAGATACACTGGCAGAGGCTGATGTGATTCTCCTTAATACCTGTTCTGTGCGTGACAAAGCAGAGCAGAAGGTGTACAGCCAGTTGGGTCGGCTCAAAGGCTTAAAACGGAAAAACCCGGAGCTGATTATTGGGGTAGCCGGATGTGTCGCACAGCAAGAGGGGACACGTATCCTCGAGCGGATGCCTTTTGTGGATATGGTTTTTGGGCCTCAAAATGTCTCCAAGATCCCCCAATTAGTGCAGGAGGTGGAAGAAAAGCGGAGTCAGGTAGCTGCCCTGGCGGACAATGACGCCTGGTACTATCATCCTTATCCCATCCGTCGAGAGAGCAAAGTGCAAGCCTGGATTGGGGTCATGGAGGGGTGTGATAAGTTTTGTTCCTTCTGTATAGTCCCTTATACCCGAGGACGGGAATGGAGTAAACCCTGTTCGGTAATCCTGGAAGAGGTAAGGGGACTAGCCCAAGAAGGGTACAAAGAGGTTACCTTGCTGGGCCAGAATATTACCTCGTACGGGAAGCGGAGTCCGGAAGGAGGAAATTTAGCCAGTCTTCTTCGTGCTGTTCACACGGTGGAAGGGATAGCCCGGATCCGCTTTTTAACCTCACATCCCAGAGAGTTTTCTGAAGAGTTAATGGTGACTATTGCAGAGTTACCTAAGGTCTGTGCAGGGATTCATCTCCCTGTGCAGTCTGGATCGGACAAGATCTTAAAACGAATGCATCGAGGTTATTCGGCTGCTGAGTATCTGCATACCGTAGAAACGTTACGCCAGTATATTCCAGAAGTTGGCCTTTCCACCGATATCATCGTCGGTTTTCCTGGAGAAAGTGCTGAAGACTTTGCCCACACCAAAGCGCTGGTGGAAGCAGTAGGTTATGATAGTGTCTATCTCTTTAAGTATTCACCACGACCAGGTACTCGGGCTATGCAGATGCCAGATCAGGTGCCGGAAGAAGTCAAGGATGACCGCTTTGCTGAACTGCTCGCCCTTATTGAGGCGATGACATTACGCAAGAACCAGGAATATGAAGGATGCTGTGTCGAGGTGTTGGTGGAAGGCCCGAGCAAGAAAAAGGCCCATCAACTCACTGGTCGGACCCGGAATAATAAAATTGTGAATTTCTTTGGTGAGGAGCACTTGATTGGTACCCTAATCAACGTATATATTACCAGAGGAGGCCCCCATAGTTTAGAAGGGCAGGTCATTACAGGCTAAGGGAGGGAAAAGCCGTGTTGGAAATGGTAGTAAAAGGATTAACCGTAGATCCGTTAACCAACATGCCTATTGTCATTCTCAAAGATAGACATGGGAATCGAGCCTTGCCAATCTGGATTGGGAACTTTGAAGCAAATGCCATTGCGCTAGAAATGGAAAAAGTGAACCCTCCGCGGCCTATGACCCATGATCTGATCAAAAACATTCTGGAAGGGATTAAGGCCACGGTAAGTCGTATTGTGGTGAATGACCTCCGGGAAAGTACCTTTTATGCCCAGATTTTCCTGGTGGTAGGTGGCGAGGAGGTAGCCATTGATTCGCGTCCAAGTGATGCTATCGCCTTAGCCCTCCGGGTCAAAGCACCTATATTTGTCGAAGAGAAGGTGATTGACGAAGCCAAGGTGATTGATCTCAATGAAGAAGAGCAGCAGACCTCTGTGGAGGAATCCGAACAGATCAAAGAGTGGCTGGAAAATATTAAACCGGAAGATTTTGGAAAACTTGAAGACTAGCCTAAAAACCTCTTGACTTTGGGAGGGTATTCAGGTATGTTTCTGAGGTTTCTTAGAGGGAGAAATATTCGCCGCGATTAGGAGGAAAGGGTACGGAAAGATGCGTCATTTTCTGGAGATTCTCACTATACCAGATAATATCCCCATTACGGGATTGATTGTAGCCTTGGTTGTCTTCTTATACATTGCTTTTAAACAGGCGTTACGCAACGACAGGCTCCTCAAAGAAGGGAAGAAAGAGGAGATGTATAAAGAGATGATTAAGTAGCAGTGTTTTTCATTGTACTGGGTGCGATAGCCCTCGGGTTTGTTATTATTCTGCTCTTACCAAAATCTACCCCTCCGGTGATTGTCGAGCAAGACTCCCTGGCAAGCAAAGATGAACGAGTGAGGGCCTTGGAGAGGGTAGAAGGGGATACGTTTCTCCACTTATGTCTCGCTTTTATCCAGCAACTTGGCTTAGAGGTGCATCATGCAACGCAGGTCAATGAGCGGGAGTGGGATATCGTGGCGGAACGAGCCGTACCAATCGTGGGAGGGTCGTATCTGATTCAGTGTGTCCTCTCGACAGAGGGGAGCCCTCTCGACCTCACGAAAGTAAGGCTGCTTCATGATATGGTAAAAGCGGAAGGATTTGTGAAGGGGATCCTTATTACCAACGGATATTTCACCCAGGATGCTCTTCAAGCTTATATAGATGCCCCCATTGAATTGATTAACTGTCGGCGGTTTCAGCAACTGCTGGAACAATATCATCTGTGGTAAACTTTATCGGCTTGACAAAACGAATAGAGGTAGCCCAAGATGCAGGCAGTTTGTGGAGTATAAGGAATTTGTATGCCCAGGAAAGATCTCTTGCTCCCCAAACGATTTATTACCTAATGCTTCCACAACAACGTGAATGCTGTAGAAGAGACGAGACAGGGGTTCCAGAAACAGGAATGATAAAGTCAAGGTGCTAAAAGGTGCTAAAGGGAAAACAAGGAGGGAAATCGTTGTGAGTATGCAGGATGATAATCGGCAACATGAGGAGTCAACCGTCACTACTGAGGAGCAGGTGACCGAGAATAAGTTCTACAAACTGATCACCGCTTTTAAAGAGCAGATCCGAAGAATTCCCGGACAGATTACCGATTCACCGGTCTGGAAATCGATTTTCCGCCATGGGTATGAAGATACCCCACGCAATCGTATGCTGATGGTTTTGGACAATGTGTGGTTGCATTTACATCCTACCCGGGTTGGGCGTCATGCGGTGAAGGTGCGCTTTACCTGGTGTATGGGGGGTATCTCCTTTCTTTTATTTCTCGTCACGGTAGTGACAGGGGTGATTTTAATGTTTTATTATCGACCGGTAGGAGAGTACGCCTACCTCGATATTAAATTCTTAAAGTTTGATATGCCTTTTGGCATGCTGATGCGGAATATGCATCGCTGGGCTGCGCATGGGATGGTGCTGGCTGTGTGGTTGCATATGTTACGCGTCTTTTTGACTGGATCGTACAAACCACCCCGGGAATTTAACTGGGTGATTGGTGTGTTACTCCTGACTCTTACGTTGCTTTTGAGTTTTACTGGTTATCTTCTCCCCTGGGATCAATTGTCCATTTGGGCCGTCACCGTAGGAACCAACATGGCCAGAGCTACTCCCCTCCTGGGATCGGAAGGGCCATTTGCCGATATTGTTGGGGTCACGCCTCGCTATGATGCACGGGCATTTCTATTAGGGGGGAGAGTGGTGGGCTCGGCTACTTTACTCCGATTTTATGTGCTCCATTGCATCTTTATCCCTCTAATTACGGGAGCATTAATGATCGTCCACTTCTGGCGTATCCGTAAAGATGGCGGCATTTCCGGTCCGCTCTAAAATCGGTACCTAGAGATGCGGATCAAGACGAGGCAGGACTGGATATCTGAGCATGAAGACAGAAAAAAGAGGTGCACCTTATTTCTCCTTGTCTGACTATACTCAACATAAGGCTATCAGCGAGAATGGAGGGAAGGGAGACTAAGCGATGACGGAGAGTTCACGGGAAAGTAGTAAAGTACCGGTTTGGCCTTATCTGGTAAGGGCGGAGTTTATCTGTGCCTTGATCGTATTACTGGGGTTGTTGGTGTGGTCGCTTCTGGTTGATGCTCCTCTTGAGGAGATTGCCAATCCTACCAAGACGCCTAATCCGTCCAAAGCGCCTTGGTATTTTCTGGGACTACAGGAGATGCTGGTCTATTTTGATCCCTGGATTGCCGGGGTAGTACTCCCTACACTGATTATTATCGGGTTAATGGCTATTCCCTATATTGACGTAAACCCCAAGGGCAACGGCTATTACACCTTTCGCGAGCGTCGAAATGGGATCCTGATCTATCTGTTTGGCTTCCTGGTCCTCTGGGTTGCTCTTATTATACTGGGAGTATTTATGCGCGGCCCGGGGTGGAATTTTTTCTGGCCGTGGGAGGAATGGGATCCGCATAAAGTGGTGGCGCTTACTAATGTAGACCTCCCCTATGCGGTAGGGATTCGTTCGGAATCGATGGCTTTTCTTTTTGGAGGAGCTGTGGTCATCGGATATTATGCGCTGGGGGTGGTCTATTATTTTGTCCGAAAAGAAAAGCTCCAACAGCTTGGACCAATCCGCTACGCTGTAAAAGCTTTTCTCTTTCTGACCATGATGGCTCTGCCGATCAAGATGTTTTTGCGATTGGCGTTTAATATCAAATATGTTTGGGTTACCCCCTGGTTCAATATCTGAGGAGTGAAGACAAGTAACGGGAGAGTCAGCTTGCACTGTTCATAGCTCGCCGAAGAAGGAGCGGATCCGGAGATGGAGAATCAAGATTATACGCCTGTAGAGGAACGATCCTATAGCCGTATTTTTTTTGTCGTGAGTATGTTGCTCGTGGTGGCCACACTGGCTGCCGTCTGGGATGAGGTAGTGCGCCGCCGTCCGTGGAAGGCTTATCAGACAGAGTTCTACGAACTGGAATACCAAAAAACAAAACAGGAGTACGAACAAAAGAAAGCGGCTATTGCCGATGAACAAGCCAAACTGCAGGCGGAGTTAACCAAGGCACAAGAAGCTTTAACTGCGAATCCTGTCTACCAGGAAGCGCAGCGCAAACATAAAGAAGTCAGCCTGCAGTTAGCCGAAGTGACTCAGGAACAGCGCTTTGCCAAAAGCCGCCTGGATGAGGCATACTACTGGCGAGATAAGGCGATAGAAGAGAAAGATGAGTCGGCACTCCAGAACTGGACCGCACAGGTAAAAGAGCGTGAAGCCGAGGTAGCCCAATATACCCCGGAAATCGAGCGATTGACTCAACAAAAGAATGCACTGGAACAACAAATCGCCTCTTTAGAAAAACCAATCAAGGATCTTAATGAGCAGTTGTTTGCCCTTACGGCAGAGCTCAAACGTATCGAAGATTATCTAAAGAGTCTGGCTACAGATTACGGCCTCTTTCGCGTCTATACCCCTCCCGAGATTAAGCAGGTGGTTATCACCGGTTTAGATAAAAGTAGTTTTGGTGAACCCTTGATGCGTATCGACCGGTGTATGACCTGTCATATGGGAATTGATCGCGCCGGTTTTGAGGATGCCCCCCAACCCTTTACGACACATCCTGATCGCGAAAAGATCTTTGGAAAACATCCGATTGAACAGTTTGGGTGTAGCATCTGTCATTTGGGACAGGGTGTGGCCTTGGAGACCGAAGAGGCGCATGGTGAAGTGAAATTGATTGAACGTACCCGCTGGCTCAATGAACCGATGTTGACCGGCGATTGGCTGCAAGCTTCCTGTCGGCAATGCCATGAAGAGGCATTCCACCTCGAAGAGTACGCGCCTCACCTTGTGCAGGGGTTGCGGATGTTTCAGAGCTGGGGATGTGTTGGTTGTCATAATGTCGAGCCTTTGAAGACCCCACCACTAAACCAGCTTGATAAAGTCGGCCCATCCCTGGTCCATATAGCGAGTAAAGTATATCCCTCCTGGCTCGTTCGTTGGGTGCAGAATCCGAAAGGGTATCTCCCGAAGACGAAAATGCCTAATTTTCGTCTTTCTGAGGAAGAATCGGAAGCGGTCAGTGCCTATCTGTTAGCCTCCTCTACCCCCTTTGCTCTGCCCACAGATATCGAACTTGGTGATTCAGCCCAGGGAAAACTGGTCTTTGAATCGATTGGTTGTCAGGGGTGTCATGCGATTAATGGACAGGGGGGGGATTTTGGACCAGACTTAAGCCAGGTGGCGAGTAAAGTAAAACCGGCCTGGCTCTTGTCCTGGATTAAAGAACCGCAACGGTATGATCCCCATACCAAAATGCCTCAGGTACCGCTCTCCGATACCCAAATTCGTGACCTGGCGGCCTATCTCGTCACCCTGGGCAGTCCTGAAGAAACCGCAGCACTTACCCAGAAATTGCAGGACCCCACCCTGATTGCCCGGGGGAAAGATTTAGTAGAAAGATATGGCTGCTTTGGTTGTCATGAGATCGCCGGTACAGAACAGCTTTCGCGTGTGGGAGCCGAACTCTCGAACTTCGCGGATAAGGAACTTGTTCAAATGCTCTTTGGCCATGCGGAGTGGGTAAAACAGAAATCGCTAGCGCTTCCCTCTTTTGAGGAGATGGCTGCTCTGTATCAGGATGGGCAGAAGGTATTTTATTCGTGGGAAGGCTGGACCTATGGAAAGATGAAGAACGCTCGTCTCTATAGCACGGACCGCATTCCGTCTCAGATGCCTGATTTTGCCTTCTCCGATGAACAGGCCAAAAGTATGGAAATCCTTTTGCGCACCTTTACCGAACAGCGGCGATCCGAGCCTTTCCTGGATCCGCTGACTCCGCAAGAATCTGTCGTGTTGGCTGGTGAGGAGCTGATGGCTCAATATAATTGTTTAGGGTGTCATTCGATTCGGGGCGAGGGAGGTACTCTTGCTCCACAATTGACCTACGAAGGGAGCAAAGTGAAAGCAGAGTGGCTTACCTCTTTTCTAAAGGAACCTACCCTGATCCGGTATCATTTACAAGCCCGGATGCCCAACTTTCATCTAAGCGATGCGCAGGTTCAGCGGTTGGTCGACTATATTATGACCGATCTGCGTGATGAAGAACGCACTCCTACCGGGTATATGGCGAAGGTGGAAATCACCCCCGCGATGATTGAAGAGGGACGAAAGCTCTTTTGGGAGACCTATCCCTGTTATACCTGCCATCGTATTGGAGAGCAGGGGACCAATATTGGGCCGAATTTGACCCATATCGCCTCTCGACTCGATCCGGACTGGATGTTTTCCTGGCTGAAGAATCCCCAGGCCTGGGAACCGGCGACGATCATGCCCAATCTAGGATTAAGTGATGAAAGTGCAGCAGCTATAGTGGCTTACCTGGAATCACTACCGGGACCGGGTCGCGAGGTGGGGATGACTCCAGGCGTAAAAGAGGCTACTGCTCCAGCCGCACCACTCCCTGAACAGAAACAGGCAGAAACGACTTCCGTTCAGCAAGCCCAAGCAGCAACTACGGAATCTTCACCATCTTCGGGAACAGCAGAAGCAGCAACTCCTCCCCCTGCCGTCGCCAAGGCTGAACCAGAAGCCCAAGGAGATCCTGTTCAAGGGAAGACTCTCTATCAGGGATTTTGTGTGCCCTGCCATGGTCCGAGCGGAGCAGGAGATGGCCCGGCAGCCGCCGGCCTCGATCCCAAACCACGTAATTTTACCGACAAGTCCTATATGTCTCAGAAGACAGATGCACAGCTCTTTCGGGTGATTAAAGAAGGAGGGGCGGCGGTAGGCCTCTCGCCCGCGATGCCTCCATGGGGAGCCGCCTTACAGGACGATCAGATTCGAGATATCATTGCCTTTGTCCGTACGCTGTCGGAAGGAGAGCAGTAGGCAAGGGAAAATAAAGGATTTCCATGAGCCCACCGGATCAAAAATGGCCGGTCCAGATGCTCAGACAGTTTGGAAAGCTCAGCATTCTGGGCATTCAGTTAGTCCTCTCCATCATGATTGGGTTTGGGATTGGGTATTGGCTTGATCAGCAATTGGGGACGAAGCCATGGCTGGCAATGCTCTTTCTCGTTTTTGGAGTGTGTGCCGGATTTTTGAATATATTCCGAGAGGCTCGGAAATTGAAGTAACCAAAGAGAAAACCTCTTGGCCATGTCTCAGTTGGCTCTAATACTCTGAGCAAGAGCACAGGGGTTTCTGGAAGCGAGGGTCAAAGACTGGGTGGCGTTTTGCTCTGAGTATTATGAAAACCTCCTAGGACAGAGTTGCTACGACATCACGTACAGTGGAACAAAGAGAGGCCAATCGTGGAGAGTAACCTCACACAGCAGATTGAACGATGGGGATGGGGATTGTTGGGAGTTGCTCTGCTTGGTACTTTGCTCTTTGGAGTCTCTCAACAATCGATCAGTCTTGGGGTAGGAGGAGCATTTTCCTTACTCAATTTTCGTGGAATGCGATGGTTTTTTCAGTTGCTCATGCAACGGAAACGAAAAAAATATCGATGGATTGAGATGGTTGGTTCTTTTGTTTATCTGGGGAAATATACGCTTATAACGCTCTTTTTCTTCTATCTGATCAAGCATCGCATGGTTGATCTGCTCTTTTTGGTTTTAGGTCTGTCCATTATTGTCATTGCTATTATCGGGGTGGGTATCTTTCAGGCTATCACTCTGCAACAGGGGAAAGTATGGAAAAGTTAGAACCACTTTTTTATTTGAATCTGCTGATAGCAAAGTTTATCCCGGCTTTGGGTCATGACCCACAAGTGGTGTACGGTTTGGTGATGGTAGGGCTTTTGGCCTTTGCTGGCTGGAAAATTGGGCAAAATTTAGAAGCTATCCCCACAGGATTACAGAATTTTGCCGAAATGTGTGTGCAGGGACTCCTGGAGTTTATGGAGGGGGTGATGGGGCACCATGCCCGAGAGCATCTGCCAGTGATTGGAACGGCAGCTTTTCTGATTCTGTCTTTAAATCTTTCTGGAATAATTCCAGGGTTTTATTCTGCAACGGCGAATTATAATACCACCCTGGCCTATGCGCTCACTATATTTGGCTATTATCACTATATTGGGTTTAAACGCCATGGATGGGGGTATCTCAAACATTTTACCGGCCCTATGTGGTGGTTAGCACCTTTGATGATCCCCATCGAAGTGATTGGGCACTTTGCGCGTCCCCTCTCTCTGTCGGTTCGTCTGTTTGGAAACATCAGTGGAGAGGAACTGGTGGTGGTGATTCTGGCCTTTTTAGTCCCGGTGATCATTCCTCTTCCGATGATGTTTTTTGCTATTTTTGGATCGTGTCTTCAGACCTTTGTGTTCTGTCTCCTCTCCATGATTTATATTGCGGGTGCAGAGGAGGAAGCACATTAGATAGATGGGATGGTGGAGGAAGGAGAGAGTCCTTTTCTGCTAGCTCTCAAGAAACGGGTAGTGTTTGGTTAAATTTTTCACAGAAAGGAGAAAAGTTGATGTTCAAAAGAGGGATTTTGATTGTGGGCAGTCTATTGTTTCTACTGGCCATCGGGGCACAAGTGGTGGTTGCTGCGGAAGAAGCAGCGGTCTCGGACAAGAAATTGAATTACTTTACGGTTGCCGCTGTGGTCAGTTCGTTAGGACTCACTATTGCGGCGGTGGGGGGAGCTTTTTCTCAATCGCGTGGTATTCGCAGCGCTCTTGAGGGTATTGCCCGCAATCCTGGCGCCTCTGGCCCGATGACCACGGCTATGATCATTGGGTTAGCTCTGATAGAATCGCTGGTTATCTACGTTCTGGTAGTTTCTCTGATCATCCTCTTCGCTGATCCATTTGCCCTGCTTTCGTAGCCGCGAGAACCCACGATGTAAGGCAGGCCTCTTTGCTATGGGCGGTAAAGAGGCCTGTCTATTAAGCAATTGTTATTCCTATCGTTTTTTTTGGAACTCACAGCGATAGATGTCTGTCTCATCCTGCTCTTCGTTCAGAGCGTGTTCCTGCTCTTAGTTCCGGATAGACACCTGGGATGACAAACCAAGGAAGGCCCTCAGGGAAGGATGTCCGGTGAGTATCGTAGGGAGAAGTGATGCTCTATTTCACTCAGCCTGATCGCTGGGTTTTTACTCCTAAAGGGTTTGGAGAGAATCCACCAAGCTACTGTATAATGTAATGCGTATCTTAGGAATTGATACTGCAACGAAAACTTGTGGAGTGGCAGTGATAGAAGGAGAGATGCTCCGAGGGATGCTGTCCCTGCACAGCCATGTCTCACACTCGCATCATCTGCTATCCTGCATTCATCATCTGTTAGTAAGTCTCTGTCTTTCCCTGGAAGACCTGGATGGTTTCGCTATTACGCAGGGACCCGGTTCGTTTACCGGTCTGCGTATCGGTATGGCTACCTTAGAAGGTTTGATGTTAGGTGTCCCGCGTCCCATACTAGGTATCAATACGCTGGAAGCAATTGCCATGCAGTTTTTCCCCACTCCTTATCCGATCTGCCCTCTCCTGGATGCGAGAAAAGGAGAAGTCTATGCTGCCTTCTTTACGGGAGATCGGGGAGAGATGCGGCGCTGCACGGAGGATATGGCGATATCTCCGTCTGCGCTTTGTGCCCGGATCAAGGAACCGACACTCTTGGTAGGAGAAGGGGCAGTAGTCTATCGAGATTTTTTTGTTTCGTCCTTACAAGAGAAAGGTCTCTTATCCCGTCGTGGTTTGGGGACCAGTTGTGCTGATATGGTTGCCCTGCTTGCACAAGAGCGTTTTACTCAAAAACAAGAAACGATGCGTGCCCCTTTTACACTTCATTATGTTCGCCCCTCAGAGGCCGAACTCCACGAAAAGTAGCACGGAGTTCAAAAAGAGGAGATCATATGATGAAAGATGCCGATCCCACTCTCATTGAACAGGTCAAAAAAGAGAACGAAGAGTTTAATCAACTCCTCAAGGAACATCAGGAATATGAGGAACAGTTAGACGCCTTTAACAAATTGCGCTATTTGACCAGTGAACAAGAGATAGAGAAAAAGCAGATCCAAAAACGTAAACTCCTCGTAAAAGATCGGATGGCAGAAATTCTACGGCAATACTCATCCGCAGAATGAGCAGGAGCGTTCAGTATGTCCCTGGAGGTATAGTCACAGAATGATCACTTGACATCTGAAGGAGGTTTTGCTAGACTCAGCCCATTCTCTTCCAGATCCAGTGAACAATTATAAATACAAGAACAATAAGCAAAGCATGTAGGGTGGGCGGAGCCCACCCTACTGTGGGCTTGCTATACTGCGTGGACAATTATAAAAGAACAATGAGCAGAGAAAGTCGATCTTCATCAAGTCCTTGTGACAAGAACTTGATGAGGCTGCCTTTCTTTGTGACTTGTTCATGGCTGATGGTGTATCGCTCTAGATGACAGGGTACAACAAAGGAGGTTTGCCTTGAAAAAGACCGGGGCCGAAATTTTTGTAGAATGCTTACTCCGGGAAGGAGTGGATACTATTTTTGGTCATCCAGGGGGAGCGGTCTTAAAGATTTACGATGAACTTTACGATGCCCCAATTCGCCACCTCCTCTTCCGACACGAACAGGCTGCTGTCCATGCTGCCGATGGCTATGCACGAGCTACGGGGAAGCCAGGGGTTTGTCTGGCCACTTCAGGACCAGGGGCTACCAATTGTGTGACCGGTCTGGTGACAGCCAATATGGATTCTATTCCCATAGTGGTCTTTACCGGACAGGTCCCTACCGGGATGATTGGGGATGATGCGTTTCAAGAAGCAGATATCCTGGGGATTACTTTCTCCTGTGTGAAACATAGTTATATAGTGAAGCATGTCGATGAGCTGGCAAAGACTATCCGTGAAGCTTTTTATATCGCGGGTACCGGAAAACCAGGCCCAGTGCTGGTTGACCTCCCCAAAGATGTCTCCCAGGGAGAGACAGAGTTTGTGTATCCGCAGGAAGTGAAAATTCGCGGGTATAATCCGACTTATTTTGGACATCCAGGACAAATTCGAAAGGCAGTAGAGGCGCTGACTAAAGCGAAGAGACCGGTGCTGTATACTGGTGGAGGAGTGATTTCTTCTGGAGCAGCTTCGGAGCTTTTAGCACTGGCCGAAATAACCGTGACACCAACGACCAATACCCTGATGGGATTGGGCGGCTTTCCCGGGAATCATCCCCTCTTTTTAGGTATGCTGGGCATGCATGGCACGTATCGCGCCAATATGGCTATGTGTGAAGCAGACCTGATTGTAGCCATTGGAGCTCGTTTTGACGATCGTGTTACCGGAAAACTGGATGAATTTGCTCCCCATGCTACAATTATCCATATTGATATTGATCCGAGTTGTATCGGGAAGAATGTGCATGCCCATATTCCTATCGTTGGTGATATTAAAAATGTGCTCCACAGTATGAATGCTTTGCTGCAAGATATCCAAAAGGATTGGGCTACGGATCACCGGGTATGGCTGGAGCAGATTGCCGAATGGGAGAGAACTTATCCTCTTACCTATCAGCAACGTGAGGATGTCATTAAACCGCAATATGTGATCGAGCAACTGAACACCTTTCTCGATGAAGAGACTATTGTGGCTACCGGGGTTGGACAACATCAGATGTGGGCTGCCCAATATCTTACCTTTACCAGGCCTCGTACCTGGTTGACGTCGGGAGGACTTGGCACGATGGGATATTGCCTCCCGGCCGCTCTTGGCGCACAGGCTGCTTTTCCCCAACGCCTGGTAGTGGGAATTGATGGCGATGCGAGCTTTCAGATGAATATCCAGGAATTGGCTACGGCGGTTCAGTATCAACTACCGGTCAAGATTGCCATTCTGAACAACTACTATTTGGGTATGGTGAGACAATGGCAGGAGATCTTCTATAACAAACGGTACTCTCATAGCTATATGGGACCACTTCCCGATCTGGTAAAAGTCGCCGAAGCCTACAAGTTAACCGGCCTACGCGCGGAACGTCCGGATGAGGTCCGTCCGGTAATTGAAAAAGCATTGACCACTAAGGGGCCGGTCATCATCGATTTTGTCGTGGACCCAGATGAAAACGTCTTCCCTATGGTTCCGGCTGGGGCACCGATTCGGGAGATGCTGTTAGCCTAGTCTATGAATAACTCAACGCAGAACTATACTCTCTCGGTGCTCGTCGAGAATAAACCAGGTGTCCTGGCCCGTATTGCCGGTCTCTTCAGTGGTCGGGGATTCAATATCGCCAGTCTGACCGTGGCGGAGACAGATGATCCGTCTATTTCCCGTATGACCATTGTGACCAGTGGAGATGCCAAGATCCTGGAACAGATCACCAAACACCTAAACCGGTTGATCGATGTGATTAAGGTGGTCGATCTCAGCGAAGAAAAGTTTGTGGACCGGGAGCTGGCTCTGATAAAGATCAAAGCAGACGCGGAGAGTAAACCGGAAATTTTACGTCTGGTCCAGATCTTTCGTGGTAATATTGTCGATGTGAGCCCTCGCACCTATACTATAGAAGTGACCGGGGACGAAGAGAAAATTCTGGCTTTTATTGAACTCGTACGACCACTCGGGATTATCGAAATCGCCCGGACCGGGCGTATTGCCATGGGACGAGGAAATAAAGGTCTCTAACTTATAAAAGATGGGCGGGGATTATAACAGAGCACTTTGTATGATCTGTGAGGAGGAAAAGAAAGAGCAATGGCCAAACTGTATTACGAAAAAGATGGAGACTTAAACCTCCTGAAAGGGAAAAAGATAGCGATCATCGGGTATGGAAGTCAGGGGCATGCCCATGCAGGGAATCTCAAGGATAGCGGCCTCGATGTCGTCGTGGGACTCCGGAAGGGAAAATCCTGGGAGAAAGCGGAACGGGATGGTCTGGAGGTCGCCACTACAGCCGAAGCTGCCCAGATGGGTGACATCATCATGATCCTTACTCCGGATGAAAAACAAGCGGATATTTACCGAGACGATATTGCTCCTTATTTACAAAAGGGGAATGCTCTGGCTTTTAGTCATGGCTTTAACATCCATTTCGGTCAGATTGTCCCTCCGGCTGATGTGGATGTGTTTATGATTGCCCCCAAAAGCCCTGGTCATCTCCTCCGTCGATTATTCCTGGAAGGACGAGGAGTGCCCTGCCTGTTAGCCGTGCATCAAGATGCTACTGGCAAAGCCAAAGAGATTGCCCTGGCTTATGCCAAAGGGCTTGGTGGATTGCGGGCTGGGGTCATCGAGACCACCTTTCAGGAAGAAACCGAAACCGATCTTTTTGGTGAACAGTGCGTTCTCTGTGGAGGAGTGACCGAACTGGTCCGAGCGGGATTTGATACGCTGGTAGAAGCTGGATACCAGCCAGAGGCGGCCTACTTTGAGTGCTTGCACGAACTCAAACTGATTGTCGATCTGATGTACGAAGGGGGTATCAGCAATATGCGCTACTCGGTCAGTGATACGGCTCAATATGGGGATATCACTCGGGGACGACGTATCATTACCGAAGAGACCCGGAAAGAGATGAAACGCATCCTGGCAGAGATCCAGTCGGGAGCTTTTGCCCGGGAGTGGATTTTGGAAAACCGGGCTAACCGTCCGGTATTTAACGCATTGACCCAACGAGATGCCAATCATCTCATCGAAAAGGTAGGAGAAGAATTGCGCAGCATGATGCCCTGGGTAGGAAAAAAGGCCACATGAGACGCACAGGGTATGGCATAGCGAAAGAAGGGTTGCCTTTTATTCTCCCTTTCTTGCTGCTTACCGGGATATGTCTTTTTACAGGCTGGAGGATAACTGGAATCGTCTCGGCAGGGATAACTCTGTTTTTGCTTTACTTCTTTCGTGATCCAGAACGAAATCCTCCACAGGGGGATCATCTCGTTTTGGCTCCGGCAGATGGGAAGATTTTAGAGATATGGGAAGAAAAGGAGGAGAAAGGGCTGACCGGTATCTGGATCAGCATCTTTCTCTCCCCCTTTGATGTGCATGTAAATCGGAGTCCGGTAACCGGCCTAGTAAAAGAGATCCGCTATCAACCGGGACGATTCTTCCCTGCTTTCTCTCCACGAGCCTCTACGGAGAATGAACAGAATACCGTATGGATTGAGAGCCCATATGGTGAGGTCCTTGTCAAACAAATCGTCGGTATTTTGGCCCGGCGGATTGTGTGCTGGGTGCAACCTGGAGAGCGGATTAGGGCGGGGAGTCGATTGGGGTTGATGAAATTTGGATCCCGGATCGATATGCGATTGCCCATGGAATGCACCCTCTCCATAAGACAAGGGGATAAGGTGCGTGCTGGGGAAACGGTAGTTGCAAAATTTCTTCCCTCTTCTTTCCCTTGACAGCGAGGAAAAAGTCTGTATAATGCTTAGGCAACAAAAAAGTGCATGTTTATTCCCTCTGGAATATTGAGCAAAGATGTTGAGCGATAAACTGAAGATAGAAAAGGGCAAATACCTGCTACCCAGTCTGATGACGACGGCCAATATCTTTTGTGGATTTTATGGGATTATCGCCGCGATCAATGGGCTGTTTTATCAGGCTTCTTTTGCAGTATTAATTGCGGCCGTCTTTGATTTTTTTGATGGAAAAATTGCGCGCTGGACTAATAGTACCAGTACCTTTGGTATCGAGTATGACTCGTTAGCCGATCTGCTCTCTTTTGGGGTAGCACCAGGACTGATCCTCTATGCGTGGGCATTGCAACCCATGGGAAAAGTAGGGTGGCTAGCGACCTTTTTCTTTATTATTGGTGGGGCTCTACGTTTAGCACGCTTTAATGCCCAAACCGGACAGAATAGCAGCTTCGATTTTACTGGTCTGCCGATTCCGGCGGCAGCAGGGATGGTGGCTTCCTTAGTTATTTTGGGAAAAGAATTTATTGTGCTGGAAGCTCCCAATCCAATCATGATCGGGGTCCTTACCTGTATTCTGGCTGCCCTGATGATCAGCAAGATTCGTTACCGAAGTTTAAAAAATATTGAATTGCGTCATAAGAAACCCTTATTAGTTGCGCTCAGTTTTCTCCTTTCGCTCTATGTATTGATAATGATGCCTAAATTGACCCTGTTTTTGTTTTTCTTTTTGTATGCCTTTTCTGGCCCCTTTGAACAGGTATTCTTTCGAAAACGTTATCAAACAGTTAATGACTTAGAGCTGGATGCGGAGGATCTGTTAGACGAGGAATAAGGTATTGGATGCAACTTGAGTTGCTCCCTAACTTATTTATAAAGCTATTAAGTCAAAAGCGAAGAAAGGGAGTAGTAGAGGATTTTTCTTACGGCAGAGAGCCGATGGGTGGTGTGAATCGGTGTAAGAGAATGCTCGAACTCGCCCTGGAGCTGTGCAGATGAACTGTGTTGAGTAGTCTGCATCGGTTGGTAGCCGTTATCCTACCAGAAATGAGGGGAAGAAGTGAGGAGAAAGGCTCTTACCAGAGCCGGAACTTACTTGTTCCTGAAGTAGGGTGGTACCACGGGGAATGTACAGACAACCCTCGTCCCTAGTAGAACGATTCAACTAGGGGCGAGGGTTTTTTTTTGATACTTTGCTTTGAGAGCAACTCTTCAAGGAGGTGGTTATATGGAATCAGAGCTAGGTGATCTCCATCAGAACCGGAAAAGAAAAGAAACGGAATACAGAGCATGGTAAACACAAACAGGAGAACGGATATGAGTGAAAAAGTCTGGATTTTTGATACAACCCTGCGGGATGGCGAGCAATCGCCTGGTTTTAGCATGAATATCGAAGAAAAGATCCGCATGGCCAATCAATTGGCCAAGCTGAATGTAGATGTAATCGAAGCTGGCTTTCCGATTGCCTCAGAAGGGGACTTTGAGGCAGTGAAAGCGGTGGCTCAGGCGGTGAAGGGGCCGGTTATCGCCGGATTGGCGCGTGTACCCAAGATTGATATCGACCGGGCCTGGGGAGCAGTTCAATATGCTGAAAAGCCTCGAATACACGTTTTTGTTGCCACCTCCGATATTCATCTGGAGCATAAACTCCGCAAAACTCGAGAAGAGATTTTGCAGCAATCCATCGAGGCCGTCCGGTATGCCAAGAGCCTCTGTGACGATATTGAGTATTCCCCAGAAGATGCCTCACGCAGTGATGTGGCTTTTCTGATCAAACTGATAGAAGCGGTTATCGAGGCAGGGGCAACCACGGTCAATATCCCGGATACAGTGGGGTATGCCACTCCGCAAGAATATGGCCGGCTCATTAAAACTCTGCGTGATAAGGTCCCGAATATTGGGAAAGCCCGCATCAGTGTGCACTGCCATAATGATTTAGGGCTGGCGGTGGCCAATTCCCTGGCCGGAATAGAGAACGGCGCTCGACAGGTCGAGTGTACCATCAATGGGATTGGAGAGCGAGCGGGGAATGCGGCCCTGGAAGAGATCGTGATGGCGCTCAAGACGCGCAGAGATTACTATCAGCATTATACGGATATCACCACCGAAGAGATCTACAAAACCAGCCGTCTCCTGAGCACCATTACCGGGATCAAGGTGCAACCGAACAAGGCTATCGTTGGCGATAACGCTTTTGCTCATGAGGCAGGGATCCATCAAGATGGGGTCTTGAAAAATGCCATCACCTATGAGATCATGACCCCGCAATCGATCGGTCTCGCCCGCAATCGCCTGGTGCTGGGTAAGCATTCGGGACGTCATGCCTTTTCTAAACGGCTAGAGGAGCTGGGCTATGAGTTGACACGAGAAGAAATCAACAAGGCTTTTGCCCGTTTCAAAGATCTGGCGGACAAGAAAAAAGAGATTTATGACGAAGATCTGCAGGCTATTGTCGAGGATGAACTCTCCGCTATTCCAGAAACGTTTGAATTGGACTACCTCCAGACCACCACCGGGAATCATACCCTCCCGACCGCAACGCTTCGCTTGCGGAAGGGAGAAATGCTCATGCAAGATGCGTCGATAGGGGATGGGCCTGTAGATGCCACTTATCAAGCTATCGACCGGATTACCGGCATTCCCGGAAAGCTGATCGACTATTCGATCCGGGCAGTCACCAGTGGAAAAGATGCCATCGGTGAAGTGGTGGTTAAAGTCCAGTTTAATGGTGAGATCATTACCGGACGTGGAGCGAGCACGGATGTTATTGAAGCAAGTGCCAAAGCCTATCTCAACGCGGTGAATAAAGTGGCCTATCGAAAAGAGCGACAACCGCAAAAAGTAGAGAAATAAGCAAGAATCTGGAGTGCCTGCTACTTCCCTGTCCTCCGAAACCTGGAACAGAGGGCAGGGAAGTCGTGTGGATTTGTGACGGATCACTAGAATTACTTGAACGTGGACGGCTTTGGTCATTCTGAGCGACCGAAAGGAGCGAAGAATCTCTTTTTTGGCAAGGGATGTCTGATAAGAGAGATTCTTCGTCGCTCCGTTCCTCCGAATAACTCAAGCAGATGGGTTGTCTAGAGTTCTATTGAGGGCCGATGCTCGTTCTCTGGAGATTACTGAGTGAGTATACATTCCCTCAGCAGGCGAGCACTATACACTGAGGCAAGAGCAGACAAGCAGATGTGGTTCTTTATCGTATTTCTTGTGCTTTCTTTTCCCTGGATAGCCGAAGCTGCTGAAGCCGAAGAGACGCTTATCCCTCCAGTCATCATTCAATCTGAACAATTACAGTATGCTCCCCAGGCACGTCAGCTCGTGCTCCGTGGGACAGTCTCTCTTCGTTATCAAAATTTCCATATACGAGCCGATGAGGTCCAACTCGATATGGAAACTGGTGATGGTATCGCCCAAGGACACATCTTCTTTACGGATGGAGAGAGTCAAATCGAAGGAGAAGCAGTGAGCTTTAATCTCTTTACCAAAACTGGCAAGCTGGTCCACGTGCAGGGGAGATTGGTTGATGCCTTTCAGGTAAAGGCAGGAGAGGTTAAGAAGCTTGGGGAGAATCGATTTGAGATTATTCAGGGGGTCTTGACCACCTGTAATTGTCCCGAAGGGGGAACTCCTACCTGGGAATTTCGAGTCGGAAAAGCGACGGTGGTTAAAGAGGGGTATGCCACCATTCGCCACTTTACCTTTGTCATCAAAGGCATACCGGTCTTTTATTTCCCTTATTTTTTCTATCCGGTGAAGCTGGAGCGTGCTACTGGATTACTGCCTCCCCGGTTTGGTACCAGTAGCCGTGATGGGTTTTTTGTAGAAAATCGTTTTTTTTGGGCTTTCCACGAACAAGCCGATGCCACCATAGGGCTGGATTATCTCACCAAGAAAGGCATTCGACCAAGTGGAGAGGTGCGCTATATCCTGAATACAGGTTCGAAAGGAGAATTGAGTGGAACCTATATCCGGGATCAGGATCTGGACCTCGACTTCTGGAAAGTGGATACCTTTCAAGAGCAAGAACTCCCAGGACAGGGACGGGGATTGCTGCGTCTAGACCTGCTCAGCAAAGCAAGTTATGATCGGGAATTTGCCGAAGATATCTTTCTCCGCTCTCGTCGCTATACTAGTTCTTTCCTCACCCTGACCAAATCCTGGGAGACTCAGTGGGTGCAATTGCAAGGAAAATGGCTGCAGGATACAGAAAATCGACAGGATGAAACCCTGGCCAGTATTCCTGAATTAGCGTATGGTTATGAGCCCCAACGAATTTTCACGACTCCGCTCTTTTTTCGCTTTGATGGCTCCATAGTACACTCGCGTCAAGTGATGGATGATCACTCACGCTATCGAGGCCGTTTTTCCGCTGTTCCCCAACTCCTCTGGCCCATATCATTTTCTCCGGCCTTCAGCATTACCCCCCTCCTAAACCTGCAGCAGAATATCTATCTGAATGAAGAGAAAGCCCCCGATAACTTCCTTTCCCGTACCCTGTTTCAAGTGGGTTTTGATATCGATGGACCCCGCTTCTTCGGGTTCTTTACCCCCTTTTTTGCTGGCGAAGGAAGTCGCTGGAAACACGTGATAGAACCCCACTGGCGGTATCGCTATACTCCACCTCTGGATGACCAGCCGGTGACCATAGTTGATCCGTTTGATCTGATCCCCTCTGAGCAGCAACTAGAAGTCGGCATTACCAATCGATTCTTGCGTCGAGGGAACCAGGAAAAAGGAGCGCAGGAGGTAGTTCGGCTCATTGTGAAGCAGATCTATGGAGCGTCCCCTTCCTTATGGGCACTGGCAGTGGAAGGAGAAGTCTTTTTTTCTCCTTTCCTCTCCATCGATGCCGAGCTCCGGTATAATATCCAAACCAATGCGTTTGATGCCGCCAATATCTCCTTTCAAATCCGTCCTCTTCCCTGGTGGCGTTTTTTTATTGGGGAGCGCTTCCGAAACTCGTCAACTTTTGATCTTCTGACCGAAGATACCCTCTTCCAACTGGATGCACCCAATATTGGTTTCCTGACCGGAGGAACTGTGCTAGATTTGGGAAGGCAATGGCAGCTCGAATATCGAGGGCGCTATAACTATGAGGAGGGGGAGGTCGAGGAACACTCCATCGGCATTCGCTATCTCTCGACGTGTCGTTGTTGGGGGTTCCGATTCCGCTTTCAACAGTTGGATGATGACGACACCCGCTTTGGATTTCAGGTAACCTTGGAAGGGTTTCGAACGCCCGAGTTTTTTCGGCCTGATTTGTAACTGTAAAAACTGTTCAGATTCTTGCTTGATTGCTTCTCTCTCTTCTGATATAGTTTGCAATTATAAGTAAGTATCACTAAGCATTTTTCACAAAAGCCAGAGGTAGGGTGGGCTGTG